>Ga0335078_10004707_pt1 | contig 20211 bp, 19 predicted proteins | sample Lox_Sample_32_FD_206711 | JGI IMG/M metagenome (GOLD analysis project Ga0335078, IMG submission 206711) | Soil microbial communities from Loxahatchee National Wildlife Refuge, Florida, United States - Lox_Sample_3.2 | ecosystem: Environmental > Terrestrial > Soil > Wetlands | place: USA... | reverse complement strand
TCACGAGCGTCAGCCTGGAAAGCGGGACGCCCTGCTTTTCGGCGAAACTCTGCGCGGCCCGCGTCGGCTCCCCCGTTCCGCCGTATGCGACAGATTTTGGCGGCCCGGTGATTTCGCGCGTCACATCTTCTTGTTTTACTCGAATATTTCGAACGATGGCGACAAGCCTTCTGGGAGCGCCGAAAGTTTCAATTGATTCTTCAGCTGTCGGCTCGTCGACCAGCGCATGGCTGGAGAGCTGCCTAGCAAGTATTGCTTTAAGCTCCTGCGCCGCTTTCGCGATCATCCCGGCAGGAATTTCCTCGCAGCCAATTTCAAAAAGAAGGTCGGCAGTTTTTTTGCCCGGGCCTGAATTCGATCGAGGCTTCATGTGCTCACCGCCGCGCTGCCGGACTGTACTTGCGCGCGCTGATCGAGCCAGGCCCGCGCGACCTGTATCGCCAGCTTGCGAACGCGCGCGATCATAGCGGCGCGCTCCGTGACGGAAATGGCGCCTCGCGCATCGAGGACATTAAAGAGGTGCGAGCATTTCAGACAGAAGTCGTAAGCCTGCAAAACCGGGAAGCGCCTCTTGGCCTCCCCCTTTAACCCTTCGTATTCGCTTAGCAGGCGCGCGGCTTCCGCTTCGCTCAAATCGAACTGTTTGCGCGCCGAGTTGATATCCGCGTGATCGAAGCTGTAGGCGGAGAATTGCTGCTCTTCCGCGAGGCGCACCTGGCCATAGGTCATCGAATTCGACCAGCGCACATCGAACACGTTATCGACGCCCTGCAGATACGCAGCGATGCGATCGAGCCCGTACGTCAGCTCGACCGAAATCGGATCGAGATCGATTCCGCCGCACTGCTGGAAATAGGTGAACTGAGTGATCTCCAGCCCGTCAAGCAGCACCTGCCAACCGATTCCCCAGGCGCCGAGCGTCGGCGATTCCCAATTGTCCTCTTCGAAGCGGATATCGTGCTCCTTCAAATTGATTCCGACGGCCGTCAGGCTATCGAGATAAAGGTCCTGAATATTGGCAGGCGAGGGCTTCAGGATCACTTGAAGCTGGGTGTGCTTGTACAGCCGGTTGGGATTTTCTCCGTAACGGCCATCCGCGGGCCGGCGGCTGGGTTGGACGTAGACGACGCGATATGGATCGGGGCCGAGCACGCGCAAGAACGTCTCCGGGTGCATGGTGCCCGCGCCCACTTCAATGTCATATGGTTGCTGCAGCACGCAATCTTTGCGCGCCCAGTATTCTTCAAGCTTCAGTAGAAGTTCCTGAAACGTGAGTCCCTGCGGCTTCGTGTGGGCCAGTCTCGAATGATTGCCGGATGGTTTCACGCGGGCTGCTCCAAGAGTTCGCGAGATTTCAGCTTGCGATCGATCTGCCGCTCGATCACGTCGAGCATTGCTTCGGTCAGTTCCCTTGCGGGCCGACTCAGATTCGGCGCCGACTTCTCAACGATGCGGTCCAGCCGCTCGCCGAGCATGCGCCGCGCAAGAGCAATCGCCGCCGGCGAGAGGACGCGCATTCCCGGCGTCCGGCATTTGCCGCAAACGATCACCGATCCGCTCGAAGAAAAGTACGCGGGCGAATCTTCAAGTATTGCATTACCACATCTGCCGCAACGGTCGAGCGCCGGCAGCCAGCCGCCCAACTTCACCGTCCACAGTGAAAAGTATGCCAGCGGCAATTCGGGGCTGCGCGTGCGCTTGACAGTTTGCGCGGCGAGCAGAAGCAAGCGAAAGTTCGCGTCCGATGCTTCGTGCTCCGGCAGGACCGCTTCCGTGACTTCGCTGAAGACGCCGAGCGCCACGCTCGAACCATAATCGCTGAACGCGTCGATAAAGGATTCGATCATTTCGCACTGACTGACGCGCACCAAGTCCCGATTCTCGCGCTCGAAAAACCAGATGCGCACGTGCGAGAGGCGCTCGAGGGTCGAACCGAAGCGGCTCTTCGGCCTTCGCGCGCCGGCGGCCATTCCGCGGACGCGCCCCATGGTGCGCGTCAGAAAGCTGACGATCCAGTCTGCCTCGCCAAATGCATAGTGTTGCAGGATGATTGCCTCGGATTCACGCAGCGGCATGGGTTGATTGGCGCGGTACTCACGAACAGCTTGCCGGCGATTCCCGGCTTAGAACAAGCTGACAGGCCGCACAGTTCGGAACAAATTTTTCTACCATAGCCATTCAGGAGGCGCAATCGCTAAACGCGATTCGCCCAGCGGCGCGGCTCATTTGAAAAAAACGCAAGCTCAGCTAGAGTGTCTGTCCATGCGTTCGGGCAGCGTATCAAGCGCGATCGATGTAGCGGGAGTGGGCATCAACGCCACCGACACGATTATCCGCCTGCCGCGGTTCCCTGCCTCGGACTCGAAGATTGAAATCCTCTCCTCGGAGGTCATGCCGGGAGGGCAAGTGGCGAGCGCGATGGTGGCGTGCCGACGCTGGGGGCTGCAAGTTCGTTACGTCGGGAAGATCGGCGACGATGCGGCAGGAAAACTTCAAACGAGCGAGATGGAGCGCGAAGGCGTCGAGGCGCATTGGATCACCGCACGGGGCACTTCAAGTCAAATCGCATATATTTTGGTGGACGATTCAACCGGCGAGCGAACAGTTCTATGGAAACGCGACCCGGCCATTGCCCTCCGTTCGAGCGATCTCAAACGGGAATGGATTTCAGGCGCGCGCGCACTGCTCGTCGACGGGCATGACACGGAGGCGGCGGCCGTGGCCGCGCGCTGGGCGCGCGAGGAATCGATTCCCGTCATCGGCGACTTCGACAATCGCTATCCCAAAGTTGAAGATTTACTTCACTTCGTCGACTTCGCGGTCACATCGAAGGATTTTCCCGAACGCCTGACGAGTGAACCGAATTTGTTGAAGTCGCTCCCGATGATTTGGTTGGACTTCAAGTGCCGCATCGTCGCTGCCACGCTTGGCCGGCTCGGAGTGCTCGCATGGGACGGCAAGCAGTTTCTGCTCTGCCCCGGTTTCGGAGTGCAGGCGGTTGATACCACGGGAGCGGGCGACATTTTCCACGGCGCGTTTGTTTACGCACTTTTGCAAGGCTGGCCCATTGAAGAAATACTTGAATTCAGTTGCGCTGCCGCGGCGCTCAATTGCACCGCACCCGGCGCGCGCGGCAGAATCGCATCCCTCGACGAGATCGATCACCTGCGCCGCACTGGCGAGCGATCGGAGCGGGCCTACACAGATCGCGAACTCGCCCAAGCTGCGCATGCAGCGCTTTCCGCAGGAGCCCGCGCATGATCCCGCTGAAGGACATGACGCCGCGGCGGTCATTCCCTGTCGTCACTGTGCTTCTCATCCTCGTGAACGTGCTCGTCTTCATCCATCAGCTATCGCTTCCCGGAGCGGCGGGCGATGCCTTCGTGAGAGCCTACGGACTGGTCCCCTACAAAATCTCACTGGCCTTGCAAGGCAAGCACTACACGATGGAGCAGGCGCTGCTCCCTCTTTTCACATGCATGTTTCTGCACGGAGGCTGGCTGCACATCATCGGCAACATGTGGTTCCTCTGGATTTTCGGCGGAAATGTGGAGGACCGCTTCGGCTCGATTCCCTATCTGTTTTTCTATCTGGTCGCAGGCATCGGCAGCGGGGTTTCGCAGACGCTCTTCTCCTGGGGCTCCCACGTTCCTTCGATTGGCGCAAGCGGCGCGATTTCCGGAGTTCTGGGCGCGTACATTGTGTTCTTCCCCAATTCGCGGATCTTGAGCCTGGTGCCGCTTCTGATCATTTGGTTTCTGTGGCGCATACCGGCGGTGATCTTCATCGGGCTGTGGTTCCTGATGCAATTCGTGAGCGGGGTGAGCACGCTCGGAACGCAGTCGATGGGAGGAGTGGCCTGGTGGGCGCACGTGGGCGGCTTCCTGATCGGAGTTGTAATCGCGTTGATCGTGCGTGCTGTCGGCGGAACCAGCCGCCATCCGGTTCCTTCGTATTATTCTTGAAGTGTCGGTTCGGTGTACGTCGCCGGGCCGACATCTCGAGTCACATTTGAACTGCACACAACGGAACTGGCCGCCGCACCCGCCGGACTTGTGCTAAGGTAAAAGGTTCCGTTTTTTGCCGATGTGTCCAGCAGTCCTGCATCTAAAATTAGAAACAGACGTGGGGGTGGATTCCTTCTATGAAGAGTTCGTATAGCGGCGTCGCCGTTCCGTCGGACGGCAAACCCATCGAGTACATTGGCGGCGAATTCCGCGTTCCGGACCGGCCGATCCTTCCCTACATTGAAGGCGACGGCACCGGGCGCGATATCTGGCGCGCGTCGCGCCGCGTTTTCGATGCGGCGGTCGATCGCGCCTACGGCGGCAAGCGCAAGATTGCGTGGCTCAAGATTTACGCCGGCGAAGAGTCCTACAATTTATTCAAAGACTGGCTTCCGCAGGACTCTGTTGACGCCATCCGCGATTTTCGTGTCGCCATCAAGGGGCCGCTGACCACACCCGTTGGCGGCGGGATTCGGTCGCTGAACGTGACTCTGCGCCAACTGCTCGATCTTTACGCCTGCGTTCGCCCGGTGCGCTATTTCGAAGGCGTTCCGACTCCGATGAAGCATCCGGAGCGCATGAACGTGGTCATCTATCGCGAAAATACGGAAGACGTGTACGCCGGCATCGAATGGAAATCCGGCACGCCCGAAGCGGAAAAGATCGCCGCGTTCATCAACAACGAAATGCTGAAGGGCGCGAAGAAGAAAATGCCGCCGCTCGCCGGGATCGGCATCAAGCCGATTTCTCCCGGCAACACCAAGCGGCTTGTCCGCCGCGCGATTCAATACGCGCTCGAAAACAACCGGCGGGTCGTGACGCTGGTCCACAAGGGCAATATCATGAAGTTCACCGAAGGCGCGTTTCGCGACTGGGGCTACGAGCTTGCGGTGGAAGAATTCCGCGGCCAGATCGTCACCGAACGCGAGAGCTGGATTCTCGGGAATAAAGATGCTGATCCGAATATTTCCATCGAGAAGAATGCATCGCTGATCGAACCGGGACTTGAATTCGCGACCGAAGACTTCAGGAAGAAGATCGCCACCGAAGTTCGACAAACACTTGATGCGCTCTACGCCACACATGGGCGCGGGCAGTGGAAGAAGAAACTGCTCATAAACGACCGGATCGCCGATTCGGTGTTTCAGCAGATCCTGACGCGCGCCGACGAGTATCAAGTCTTCGCCACGCCCAATTTGAACGGCGACTACATTTCCGACGCGTGCGCCGCGCAGGTGGGCGGGCTGGGCATTGCGCCGGGCGCGAACATCGGCGACGGCTTCGGCTGCTTCGAAGCGACCCATGGCACCGCTCCGAAATATGCGGACAAGGACGTGATCAATCCGTGCTCGGTGATGCTCTCGGGCGTGATGATGTTCGACTTCATGGGCTGGAAAGAAGTTGGCCGGCTGATCGAATCGGGCATCGAGCGGACGATTCAGCAAAAACGGGTGACGTACGATCTCGAGCGCCTTATGGCCGGTGCAACAAAAGTCAGCACCACGGATTTTGCCAGCGCGATCATCGAGAACATGAACGCGCCCGTGGCAGCCCGATAAGCTCGACCGACGGCGAGTCGAACGGTCCGCGGGATGTTCCTTGGGATTCCGAGCGAGTCGAGGGATCTGTCTTTTTCTTTGGCTGCGAAATAATTCAACTCGTACAGGAGAATTTGAATGCGGAAGAAAGTGACGGTTGTCGGCGGCGGCTTCGTCGGCTCGACGACAGCTCAACGAATACATGATGCGGGCCTCGCCGATGTAGTCCTTACGGATATTCTTGAAGGTGTGCCTGCGGGCAAGGCGCTCGACATGGCGGAATCGGCGCCCATCCTCGGCGCGAACGCGCACGCCACCGGAATCTCAACCAACACTGGCGACTACAAAGAAACCGCCGGCAGCGATATCGTCGTCATCACGGCAGGCTTCCCTCGCAAGCCGGGCATGAGCCGCGACGACCTTCTTAAAGCAAATTATGACGTCATCAAAGCCGTCGTCGACGCGATCGTGAAACTCTCTCCCGACGCCATTCTGATCGTGGTCACCAATCCGCTTGATGCGATGGCTCAGGCCGCTTTCAAAATCAGCGGATTCCCCAAGCAGCGTGTGATGGGGATGGCGGGCGTTCTGGATTCGGCGCGCATGAGCACGTTTGTCGCGCGGGAATTGAATGTGTCGGTGGAGAACGTGCATTCGTTCGTGCTGGGCGGCCATGGCGACGACATGGTTCCCCTCGCGCGCTATTCAACCGTTGCGGGGATTCCGATTACCGAGTTGATCGCTAAAGAAAAACTTGAGGCGATCATCAAGCGCACGCGTCAGGGCGGGGCTGAGATCGTGAACCTTCTGAAGACCGGGTCCGCTTACTATGCGCCTTCCGCCGCGGCGGTTGAAATGGTCGAGGCAATCCTGAAGGATAAAAAGAAGATTCTTCCCTGCGCGGTCTACCTCGAGGGGGAATATGGAATCAACGGGCTCTTCGTCGGCGTGCCGGTGAAGCTTGGCGCGAAGGGCGTGGAGCAAATCATCGAGATCAAGCTGAGTCCCGAAGAAAAAGGGGCGCTCGATAAATCCGCCGCGTCGGTGCGGGAACTGGTGAAGGTACTCGGCGTCTAGCCGGCCGAGGCGACGCGAGTCCTACTTATCGCGTTCCCACACGACGATATGAGACACCATGGCTTTGGCGCGCCGACCCGCGCCGATTGGCTGAGGCGTCGTCAGAATCGTGAGCTTGTCGCCCTCCAGCTTGAACTGGCGCTTTTGCTCGGTTCCGGCCCAGACTTCATACCAGGCTACGTCGACATTCGTGATGAGGTACTCGCCCTCGACCCGATATTTTCCAGTGTAGGCCATCATCGTCTTCCAGAGTTCGATTAGATCAGCGTCGCTCGTTGGAATCTTCTTGCGTTCACCGCCGATGCTGATCGTCATCATGCGGCCCCACGGCGTGACGATCAGGTACCCTTTGGGCTTTTGGGCCACGAAGACTTCCGCTTTGCCATGCTCCGTGATCGTGGCTTGCGAGGAAACGAGCTTCCAAATCCCCACGAGGGGATGCTGCGCAGGCGCCGGATGCGCCGGACGGTGGGCGTGCGAGCCATGAGATGCGTGTGTGGTCACGTTGTGGCGTCGAAGGATGAGAACCGGCCGGATCTTCACTTCTTGGTCTCTCGGCGTGCGCCCACCCGGCACGCGCTCGAGCGATCGGTATTCTTGCGGCGTGATTCTACTCGGTAACTATGCGGAGTCAAACGGAGAATTTCTGGGCCAAAGGAAATCTGCGGCCCACGCTGAAGGCCTTCGAGGTCAACTTCAACCCGGGCGCAGCCTGCTTTCTCTTGTACTCGTTTCGATCCACCTGGCGAGCGACGGAGCGCACCATTTCCAACGGGAGCAGGCATTCCTCGGCGATCTGTTCGGGGCTTTGCAAATCCTCAACATAAGCTTTAAGGATTCGATCGAGGTCCTCGTACGGCTGCAGCGTGTCCTGATCAGTCTGATTCGGGCGGAGTTCAGCGGAGGGCGGCTTCGTCAGCGTCTCTTTGGGGATGATCTCTTTCTGGCGGTTCACGAATTTCGCGAGGTCATACACCATCGTTTTCGGGACGTCGGAAATCACGCCCAAGCCGCCGGCCATGTCTCCATACAAAGTGCAGTAGCCGACCGCCAGCTCCGATTTATTGCCGGTGCTGAGCACGAGGGAGCCGAACTTGTTGGAAAGCGCCATGAGCAGGTTCCCGCGGATGCGCGCCTGAATATTCTCTTCCGTGGCGTCTTCGTTGCGGCCGGCAAACGTCTGCGCGAGCACGCCGCGGTATCCTTCGAAAAGGTCTGCGATCGGCAGTGTGACGAGTTCGATCCCCAGATTTCGGGCGAGCACCTGCGCTTCGCGCATGCTTCCCAAAGATGAGTACGGCCCGGGCATCGAGACGCCGGTTACGTTCCCTGCCCCGACTGCGTCCGCTGCAATGGCCGCCACGAGCGCCGAATCGACGCCTCCGCTCAGGCCGACAACAACCTTGCTGAATCCGCATTTGCGCACGTAGTCGCGCGTCCCCAACACGAGCGCCCGGTATGCGGCCTCGAACTCATTTTCGATCAGCGGCCGGATGTCGCCTTTCCCGGCGGTGCTATCGAAGAAAATCAGATCTTCGTCGAAGGATTTCGCGCGCGCCGCCACGCGCCCGTCCGATGCGAAAGCGACACTTGACCCATCGAAGATGAGGCTGTCGTTTCCGCCGACCTGGTTCACATACACCACGGGCACGCGCCGCTCGCGCGCCACCGCGGCCAGCATGTCCTCGCGCAGCCCGCGCTTTCCGAGCGTGTAGGGAGAAGAAGACAGATTCAGAATGACGGTGCTTCCCTTCTCCACCAGCTCGGCGACGGGGTCGCGGTCATAGAGCCGCTCGGGCCAAAAATTCTTGTCGTTCCAACTGTCTTCGCAGATGGTGACGCCGAGCGTCTCCCGGCCCATAGGGAAAGGAAACTGCGTGTTTGCGGGCTGAAAATAGCGCGTTTCGTCGAAGACATCGTAGGTGGGAAGCAGCATCTTGCGCTGCTCGAAGAGAATTTTTCCGGGCCCGATCAGGGCTGCGGAATTCGCAACTGGCTTTCCGGTGCTGTCCTGCGCCTTTCCCACAAAACCGACCAGGGAAGGCAGCGGAATTTCGCGCGCCAGGCAAAGCAGTTCCTTTTGATTGCGCTCGACAAAATCCGGCCGCTCGATCAAATCCTGGGGCGGATAGCCGCACAAGCAAAGCTCGGAAAAAACGGCGATCTCCGCGCCGCCCTTGTGCGCCTCGCGCGCGATTTCGAGAATGCGCCTTCGATTGCCTTCGAAATCGCCGACGGTCGGATTGAACTGGGCCAGCGCTATTTTCATGTGCTAATAGGCTCTAGCGCGGATTCGCGCTCGGGTTGCAAAACAGCATACGGTCCGAGCGCGTGCTTTTCAATGTTCGCGCACCCGTATTGCCGTCATTATTTCCCGATTGAGTTCTCGCCACAAAGAAAAAGCTCCCGGAGCACTCCCGGGAGCTTCGTTAGTCAGAATACGTCAACCGCAGAGTTACACCGTGAAGGAGCTGCCGCATCCGCAGGTGCTCTTCACGTTCGGGTTATTGAACTTGAATCCCGCGCCTTCGAGCGTCTCGATGTAATCGATGGAAACGCCGTCGAGGTACATCTCGCTCATCTGGTCGACCATCACCTTGAGCCCATCAAACTCGTAAACATTGTCGCTGGCGTCATTTACCTGATTCTCGAAAGCCATGCGGTAGCTGAATCCCGAGCACCCGCCGCCGACCACGGCCACCCGCAGACCCGCTGGCGCGGGAGTCTGCTGGCCGAGTATCTCCTTTACTTTGTTGATCGCTACGGACGTCAATTGAACCATTCCAGAATCCTCCAGTTGTGCGCGCCCCGTCGGCAGCTGCGCGCGTTTACATATGGATTATACCAAATTCGATGTTCTTGAGCACGCGAGGAAGCAAGCGGTTTGCGGAATCTCGCAAGCGTGCCGGCATTTGTCCTTGGATCGGCTATTTCCCGACGGCGAAAAGGATTGCGTCATTGATCGCATAGGCGGTGCCGTCCGAACCGATCACGGTGGGGGTATAGGCTTCCCCGATCCCGGCGGTCAGCGTAATTCGCTGAGAGAACTGGTTCGTCGTCAGGTCCCACCGGTAAAGCTTGCCGTCTTCGCTATTCGCCAAGATGGATTTGGTGATTGGATCGACGGCCGCCGAATTGATGCACCACTCGCGAACCGCGCCTGGAAGGTGCGGAAAATCCGGGTCTGGCGTCACACCTTTGATGGTGAGGACTTCGTTCATCACGCTCGTGACCGGCAGGAGCGGGTCCGGCTCGGTCGCGTTGGGATCGAGCACTGCAATCTTATTCACGCCGTCGCCGATGCCGAAGTCAGCGTAGTTGTTGTACTTGGTCATCAGCAGATAGCTCGAGGCGCCGTGATAGGACGCCACCAGCGACGCGTCGACAATCGACGCCGTATCGTCCCAGCCGAAGCTCCCCGGGATCTTCTGCTGGTTCAGCGTGCGGTCGAAGTGCAGGAGCCATCCCCGGTCGTTGTGCGAAGGGAATGGATTTTCGAGCACGCCGAAGTAGACGTCGCCATCCGGACCAACCGTGGGCGTTGCGCTGCTTTCGTCGGTAATCGTGGCGTTCAGTCCGGACCACGGATCGATGAGCCGCGCCGCCTTGAGCGTCTTGAGCGTGGTGCTGTCAAGCGCGAGCAGATAGCCGTACCCGAAGTCGAAATCGTCGACGCCCACGTACAAAATGCGCCCATCCTTCGAAATCGCCGGCGCACAATTCATGTTCACCTTCGTAATGTTGCTGTCGTTGCTGGCAGCCGTCGCGGAAACCCATGTTCCCTGGCCGCTCGCCGAGACTCTCGCGAGGCCGCTCTGCAATCCGATTGGCGTAGGGCCCAGCACGATGAAGCCGAAATAGATGTTTCCATTCGCATCGGCTGTGATGGGCGTATTGATCTCGACATTGGCCTCATATGCAGACGGATCGGCTGCGAAATTCGCGCTGCCGTAGAAAATAAGTGCGCTTTCCGGCCCGGTGGCCGCATCAGGACTCTGGCGCACGACCACAACGCCGCCAGCCGCGGGAACGAAAAGCTTGTTGCCCGAAAGCGCCGGGCCGAAGCTCGGAGTGAAGGAAGCGAACGGCACTTTGTAGTTCGTGTTATGCGTCCACATCAGCGATCCGGTTGATCCATTTCGGGCATCCACGCGAAAGCTATTCGCGCCGGTTTTGACCGGCACGATGACCGTGTTGGCAGGCGTGATCAGCGGCGAGCCGTAATGAATCAGAATCTCGCCTCCTGTTTCAACCTGCGGATCGAGATCCACAGGCGCGCTCCAGTGAATGCTGCCGAAGGATTGCGCCGCGACGGACGAGACGGCCGTGTGCTGCGCATCATGTGCGTGCGTCGGCCAACTCGCAGGTTGCGTTGTGCTCGTGCCGGCCGAAGTTGCGTCCTGCCCAGCGGCGGAGAATCCAACGATCAGCAGGGCAGCTACAGCCACGATAGCGATGCGAGCCGGAGAACGGCGCGTGGGGATCATGAGGACACTCCTTCAAGTCTGGCGAATCGTCACCCGATGAATCTCTCAGGCGTTCCGCAGCCTACCAAGGGCACGGCGCCGGAATGTCTCAGGATTGTCAACGGGCTGTAAAGCGTTGGCGAATCAAGCATTCTGCGTGGCATGACCAGGAAACGCGAAGATAGCTCCAACTGGCGCGCTGCCGCTTGAACCCGTAGACTGTGTCTATCACATGAAACACACGATTACATTGATTTCCGGCGACGGGATCGGACCGGAAGTATCAAAAGCCGTTCAGGAAATCATCGCCGCCGCCGGCGTGCCAATCTGCTGGGAAGGCACCGAAGCGCGCGGCGATATCGAACGTCGCGGCGTCGATTTCATGCAGTCTGGCGTGGTCGAATCGATTCGGAAAAATGGTGTCGCGCTGAAAGGCCCGATGGCAACCGCTGTGGCGTCTGGACCGCCGAGCATCAACGTCGGCCTGCGAAAGGCGCTCGATCTCTACGCCAACGTGCGCCCCGTAAAGAATCTCGACGGCGTGCAAGCGCGCTTCGAGAATGTGGATGTCGTCCTGATTCGCGAAAACACCGAGGATCTTTACGCGGGCCTCGAACACGAAGTGGTTCCCGGCGTCGTGGAAAGCCTAAAGATCATCACGGAGCGCGCTTCGACGCGCATCGCTGTCTTCGCCTTCGAATACGCGCGCAAACACGGCCGCAAGCGGATTCACGCCATCCACAAAGCCAACATCATGAAAATGTCGGATGGCCTTTTCCTCCATTCCATTCGCGCAGTCGCGAAGGAATTTCCCGAGGTCGAATACAAAGAGCTGATTATCGACAACGCTTGCATGCAGATGGTTCTCAATCCGCATCAGTTCGATATGCTCCTGCTCACCAACCTATATGGCGACATCATGAGCGATCTCGCCGCAGGCCTTGTCGGGGGGCTGGGCGTGGTGCCCAGCGGAAATATTGGGAAAGATGCGGCGATCTTCGAAGCCGTCCACGGCACCGCGCCGGACATTGCCGGCAAAGGTATCGCGAATCCGACGGCGCTTTTGATGAGCGCGATCATGATGCTCGATTACATCGGCGAACCTGCCGCCGCGCGCCGAATCGAAACAGGTCTCGATCGCGTCTACGAGGAAAAGAAACATCTCACCCGCGATGTGGGCGGCAGCGCCACAACCGCGGAATTCACACAAGCTGTGATTCGAGCCCTCGGGAAGTAAGCGTCAAAATTACCTTCGTCGTGGAATTTGCACACGGTCTTACTGTTTTCTCTCGACAGTGACCGCGAAGCTTCCGTTGGATACATTGAATTTGTTTTTCGAATTCGCGCGCGCTCCGGCTTCCACGGTATGGTGAAATCTCCGGCGAACATGACAGCATCCAACGGACGAGGCGATTGCAGAGTGCAGCGCGAAACCGATATTGACGCAGCTCGCGGGCTCATGCTCGTCTGGATGACGCTGACCCACCTTCCCACCGCACTCACGCCCTGGGTCAACCAGCCCTTCGGCTATATCTCCTCTTCCGAAGGATTCATTTTCCTTTCCGCCCTTTTCACCGGCCTCATCTATCACCGGCTCTTTACCCGCGGCGGCGTTCGCAAAATGAGCTCAAAGCTGCTCATGCGGACGCTGAAGCTCTACGGCTATCACGTGCTGCTGCTCTTTTTCGCCTTCGCCATTGCGGCGCGCTATGCCATCGGAGCCGAGCGCCAAGGCCTCTACAATCTTCTCGATTTTTACTTCGCGGCAGGACCCTCGCGCGCGATTACCGACGCCCTGCTGCTGATCTATCGCCCGCCGCTGCTGGATATCATTCCGCTCTATATCATTTTCCTTCTGCTCTCGCCGTTGATCATTGTGGCGGCCACTCGAGTCAACTGGAAATGGATTCTCTCGGGAAGTTTTCTGCTATGGCTGCTGGCTCAACTCGGGCTGCGGGAGGCTTCCTACGCGTTTCTCTCCCATCATCTCGGCTTCAGGATTCCGCTCAATGAGATGGGCGCCTTCAATCTTTGGGCCTGGCAGTTTCTCTGGATCGTCGGCATCTGGTGCGGAGTGCATTGGGCGAAGGACGATCTGCCGGCTGAAAAGTGGGCGCGCCGAACCTGGATTCCCGCTGCATTCATCGTTGTCGCCTTGCTCGTGCTTCGATATGAGCAAATCTTCGGATTTGACCTCGGCCGCGGCGCCACGTTTTTCGACAAGTGGCATTTCGGCGCGGTTCGGATCGTCAATTTTGGGGCTGTCGCCATGCTGCTGATCCGTTTTCGCTCGGTAGTAAAGCGGCTGGCGATTCGCCCGCTCGTGCTGATGGGACAATCTTCGTTACAGGTTTTCTCCACGCACTTCCTCTTCTGTTTTCTGGGAATCGGGCTGATGGGCAGCGCGGATCGCCTTTACGGATGGACGCAGGCTGCTTTGATCGCCGTAACGTTCGCGGCTCTTCTGGCAGTCGCGAAATGGAAGGCCCGGCCGGAGCTTGCACCCCACGCGGTTGCAGCCCGGCAACCCGCGCGAGCGGAGAGCAATCCCGAGCCTGAAAAGATCACGCGCGCCGCATAATCTCCTGCGCGGTTATTCCCTATTGGGTTCCCTGCTGTTTTGTGGCGGCGGAATCGGCCAGCCCGCGATATTTCAGCATCGGCCGAATCGTCGGCTCGCCGCCCAGCCACGCTGCAAACATTTTCTCGAGTTCTTCGCTATTTCCGCGCGAAAGGACCATTTGGCGGAATCGGTCTCCATTCGCGCGAGTCATCCCGCCGTGATCTTCAAACCACTGGAACGCATTGTCATCGAGCATTTCGCTCCAGAGGTATGCGTAGTAACCGGCGTCGTACCCGTTCGCCCAAATGTGCAGAAAATAGCTGGAGCGGTAGCGCGGCGGGACGTAGCTCAAATCCAGATGCGTCTTTTCCAGCGCTTCCTTCTCAAACTGATCCGGATTCTCCAAGGGTGCGCTTTCCGGCAGAGTGTGCCACTGCATATCCAGCTCCGCCGCGGCAAGCAGCTCCGTCAGCGCATAGCCCTGGTTGAACGTCGCCGCTTTCTTGATTTTCGCCGCAAGCTCGGCAGGAATCGGCTCACCCGTTTTGTAATTCTTGGCGTAATTTTTGAAAATGGCCGGATAGCTCGCCCAGTGCTCATTAAATTGTGAGGGAAATTCGCCGAAGTCGCGCGGGACGTTCGTGCCCGCAAGAGCCGGGTACTCGGTGCGTCCAAAGATTCCGTGGAGCGCGTGGCCAAATTCATGGAACATCGTGGTGACATCGTCGAAGCTGAGAAGCGCCGGCTGTCCCGGAGCTGGCTTGGTGAAATTGGCGACGTTGAATACGACCGGCAGGGTTCCGAGCAACTTCGAGCCTTCGACGAAACTGTCCATCCACGCTCCGCCGTCTTTGTTATCGCGCTTGAAGTAATCGCAATACCAGAGCGCCAGCGGTTTGCCGTCCGCGTCGAAGACTTCGAACACGCGGACGTCCGGCTGATAGACCGGAATGTCCTTGCGCTCCTTGAAGGTGAGGCCGTAGAGCTGGTTCGCCTCGAAAAAAAGGCCGTTTTGCATCACATTGTCGAGCTCGAAATACTGCTCGACCTGCGATTCGTCGATCTCGTATTTCTGCTTCCGAATCTGCTCGGAGTAAAAATTCCAATCCCACGGCTGCAACTGGAAACCGCCGTGCTGCGCATCAATCAGGGCCTGAATGTCCTGCGCCTCGCTCCTGGCCTTCGCGGTGGCGCCCGGCACCAGCGCATCGAGGAACTTGATCGCCGCGTCGGGCGTCTTGGCCATCTGATCTTCCAATTGCCACGCCGCGAAATCGGGGAACCCGAGCAATTTCGCCTTTTCGGCGCGCAATTGCGCCAAGCGCGCGATCGTCGCCCGCGTATCGTTGGATCCGCCGCGTTCGGTGCGGTTCCAGGAGTTTTCGAAAATCGTTTCGCGCGTGGCCCGGTTGGTCAGCGCGGCGAGAACCGGCTGCTGCGTCGTGTTCTGCAACGGAATCACGTAACCGTCTACTTTGCGGTCTTTCGCAGCCTGTGCGGCGGCGGCAATTTGCACGTCGCTTAACCCGGCGAGCGTTTCTTTGTCCTCGGTCGCATAGGCTGAATCTTTGGTCCCGGCAAGCAGCTTATTGACGAAGTCGTTCGAGAGCGTCGACTCCTCCTCGTTCAACTTTTTCAGTTTGGCCTTGTCCGGGTCGGAGAGATTTGCGCCCAAATGAACAAATTTCTTGTAATCGAACTCGACCAGCCGCAGCGATTCGGGATCCAAATGCAAGGAGAGCCGCTGTTCGTAAACGGCCTTCACGCGCTGGAACAATTTCGGATTGAGAAAAATCGCATCTTCGTGCGCCGCGAGTTTGGGCGTCTCGATATCGCGGAGCTTCTGCAATTCCGGGTCCAGGTTGGCCTGAGCGACGGCGCCAAACACGTTCCCGACACGGTCGAGCAACTGGCCGGTTTTTTCCAGCGCAACGATCGTGTTCTCGAAGGTCGGAGGCGCTGAATTGTCTGCGATTTTTTCCACCTCCTCGAGCTGCTGCGCCATCCCGGCTTCGAGGGCAGGCTGATAGTCGGCGTCCTTGATCTTGTCGAAAGGCGGCGCCTGAAACGGCAACGTGCTCGCGGCGTAGAACGGATTACTCGGCCCGAAATCGGCATTCGGAGCGGCGGCCGGCCGCGCGCCGGCGCCAATCGCAACGGCAGCGACGGCACAAATCGCGACGAGCACACCGGCTCGCCCGAGCGTTCTTCTGAATGTTTTTCGCCTCGATGCTAGTTTCATCCGTACCCCCATACCTGCGTCCTTGTTTAGACGCAACTTAGGCTCAATTGGTGCGCGAGCATGTCCGGAAAATGCGCGTCTGAGAGCGACGCCGATAGCGCCAGCCAATCGTTCACGGGGGCAATCATACATGCGACGACGGTTTCGTGTAGGGGGATAAACTGTTCGAAGAAATCGCTTCGCGGCCTGAACGGCTCGGGTTACTGAGCGACCAGGGGCTCCATCGTGCGGACGGAAATAACGTTGGTTTCAGGATCGAGCACGCCGACAACCTTCACCTTGAGTCCCGCATTCTTCTCGGCGATCTCCTGATTATCCAGCTTGTAGACTTTATCTTTTACTTCCAGCACGAAGACGCCGCCGAGATTCTTGACGCAATACCGCGCGCAATCGCCCGCGCTCGTCCCGATTTCGTGCTTCTTCAGCATTTCGGCGTGCGAACGGCTCAGCGAATGCACGTTGAGCGCGCACTGTGAATCGGCGATTTCGCCGCGAAAGACTTGTTCGCGCGCGCCGCCCGCGAAACAAATAATGCCTGCCGCAAGAATCACGCCAAGGGTCGCTACCGCACCCGCCGCCTTTCTATTTCCCATCTCTCTTCTCCTGTGAACCCCGCCCTAGGGTTGAATTTCCGTGCGGCTCGCCGCCCGTTCGTTCACGGCAGCACGATGAATTTCATGTGCATGCCTTCGTGCTCGCTGCTGCAAATCACGGTGCAAACCACCACATAGTCGCCCGGCTCGCTCGGCGCCGTCATGGCGAACTCATGAAAGCCCGGCTTCAGTTCGAGGTCCCACCCCGGCACGTGCGACCGGTCCTTCGCGCGCAAGAGCGAAAATCCGTGCACCGCTCCGTTGCGATTGTGATCTTTCGCCTTCACTGCCGTAATCCGCAACGTGACCGGCTCACCCGCATGAACCGTGATCACCGGATCCTTCATTCCCGCGATCTTGTACCGGCTATCGTGATCCGCCAAGACCTCGATCACTTGCGGGTTTTGGCTCCGCGCTACGGGCGGCGAGAAAAGCGCAAGCAAGCCCGACGCAACCGCCAACCCGCATGTGGCCGCACGCACGCATCCACCCCTACTGCGCCATGTAACGCAGGATCAGCCGCATGTCTTCGTCGGTGACCGTGGCGCGTACCCGCATGTGCCTGACAATCGTTGCCATCATCCGCGGCGGAAAATGATGCGGCGATTGATGGCAGCGCCCGCAATTTGTGGCGAAGCGCTTTTCTCCCTCGACCAGCATCGCGGCATCGTCGCGGACGGCTGGAGCCGATGCGGCGCTGGCACTCGTTGGCTTCGCAGCACTCGTCGCAGCCGCTTTTGCCGCCGAGCTCGCCGTCGTATTCGTTGCGTTCGGGCTCGAAATCGGACTGGCCGTCGAAACGGGTGCAGAATTTGCCGGCACAATCGCCGGAGCGGGCAGAGACGGGGCCTGGTTCTGCTGCTGAGCGCCGGCCCAGCCGGCGAGATACAGCGCCGTGCTCGCAATCGCGACGTATCGCGCGACCCTCGTCCAGCGGATCATTGAATATCTCCATGCCCTATGGGCAAGACGGGCCGGTACGTCAACCCGAGCGTCCACACGTTCATGTTTCCGCCCCAGGGCGCGAACTGCCGCCCATAGCTGCAAACGAATCGCGCGTCGTCGCGGAAGTAGTAATTCAGCCCGTACTCGAACATGTTGGTATTGACCCACGGCGTGCCTTCCCACCACGCCGGGCCTTCGTAGAACTGCTGCATCCGCGCCACCATCTGCACGCGCCGCAGCTCATTCCTCCACACCGGCACCTGGCTCAACTTGTACGCCCCTTCAACCCAGTAGCCGCTGCCGCCATTCGATCGCGCATACTCCGCGCGTATGTCGAGCGGCAACGGGCGCGGCTGCCACTCGAAATGAAATCCAAACGCGTTCTTGCGCGCGTCCTGCAAGAGGTGCTGGAACGATCCGCCGATTTCCAGCCGCGGCCCCGTCAGAAAAATTCCGCTGCGAAAGCCGTAGCTGCGGTCCGAAGCCAGGTTCTGCACGGTGCTATTCGCCGAAAAATATGTGGCGTAGTTGACTTCGAGGCTCGGCGTTACCTCGAAGCCTCCGCGCAACATGGCGCCCGTGCTCGCCCCGTACCCGCCCCCTTCAATGCCCAAAATCAGTGGATCGGTTTGCAAGTCGCGAATCCAGACGGGATAAAGGCGCTCGTTGTAAATTCCAAAGGGAGTGAGGAAGCGTCCTGCTGTGATGGTCACGTACTTGTTCGCGATGTAATCCACCTGCAGGTAGTCGACGTTGGTCTGCAACGTCCCCGTGAAACCGCTGCCCATTGGCGGCGGCGCGAGATCCGATTCCAAATCTCCGCGCGCTTCAATCAGCCAATTGCTTCCCACAGGAGCTATAAGCACTGGGTTGATGATGGGGCCGAGATTCGGAGTGCCGCCCTGAAAGGTGGTCACGAAGCCGCTTCCCATCGTGAAGATGGGCACTGGCTTGATGGAATCGAAGTCGAGAGCGGTATCGGATTGGGCGCGGGCCGCTGGGGCAAGCCATAAGGCCGCCAGCGCCACGAGAGACAGAAATAGACTTCGACCGCTGGATCGAGAGGGGGATCGCATATCGGGCCTAGACCCCTTGGAAGTTCGGCATTTTCGCGCCACCCGCAGCAGCGTGATTGTGGAGCCATCGTCGCAAGGTACTAGGACCCACTCAATGGGACTCCTCCCCGAACTGGACCGCCGCGCTATTAACCCTAACGTAACGCTCGTGTCTTAGCTGACCCGGCTGTATTGAACCTCCCACGCTCCTCCGAGAAAACAGAGCGACGCCATTCAGCTCCAACCTTTCGTTGAAATTGGCTAACCCCTTTCGCTACATGGCTTGCAACGTGCGTTTCTGGGTTCGACCGAGCTGCCTCCTTTTGGAGGCGTCCGTGCCAGCCGCGCGGTGGTTTCGCACTCAACTCGACTTGAGCAGAGGCCAACATGAACGACGCGAAAGGACCACAGCGGGGTGGCGCAACAATCCTTGGATGCCTGCTGGCGGCCGGCTTGATCGTTGGGGGCTGGACGCTCGGCGCCCAGATCAAGGCCACGCGGTTAGCCGACCGCTACGTTAGCGTTCGAGGCCTGGCCGAGCGCACGGTCAAATCGGACCTCGCCATCTGGCCGCTGGACTATAAGGAAGCGGACGACGATCTGCCCTCGCTCTACTCGAAAATCGAAGCCGACAGGAAAATCATTCTCCAGTTCCTCGCGGAACAGGGCATTCAATCCTCGGAAACCGAGATCGGCATCGTGGGCGTCGTGGACACGCAGGCCAACGAGTTTGGCAATGGCCGGCCCGCGCCGCACCGCTACATCGCCGAACAGCAAATCGTCGTGCGGACGAGCCGCGTCGATCAGGTCGCGGCAGCAGCGCAGAAGACCGACGCTCTCGTGCGCCAAGGCATAGCGCTGACGCATCGCAATTTCGGCGACGGCATCGTCTACAAATTTACGAACCTGAATTCCATCAAGCCGGACATGATTACCGAGGCCACTCGAAATGCGCGCACCGCCGCGGAAAGGTTCGCTATGGACTCGGGCAGCTCGGTAGGTTCGATCCGTCAGGCTACTCAGGGAATTTTTTCGATCCTCCCCGCGGATTCCGGCGTTCCCGGAGAATCGGACGGGCCCTCGTTCGGAGGCGATAGCAGCATCATGAAAACGGTTCGGGTGGTCACCGAAGTGGAGTACTGCCTAGGAAAATAAGGACCGATGCCGGCATCCCGAGCGAACATCGCGAGCGAGGGATCTATTCGTACTCAGAAGCCGGTCGCGGCGAACCCCGGCGGCAGGATCGGCTTGTAGGCGACGTAAAGCAGCCAATAAACGACGACGCCCGTCACGGAAACGTAGAGCCATAGCGGAAGGGTCCAGCGGGCGATGGTCCGGTGGGTGTCGAACCGGCTGCGCAACGCGCGCGAGAGCGTGATGAGGACCAGCGGCACGATCACCACCGCGAGCGTGGTATGCGAAATCAGAATCGTAAAGTAAACGGGACGGATCCAGCCCTGCCCGCTGAAGCGAATCACTCCCGCGCGGGCGTGAAAGTACAAATACAAAATCAAGAACACGGACGAGCAGCAGAATGCCGCGATCATGAAAAATCGGTGCACTGCGACTTTACGTTTTCGAATGAAAACGAAGCCGATCAGAAGAAGGATTGTGCAGGCGCCGTTCAGCGCGGCATTGATTGCCGGGAGCGATGAGATCGGCAGATTCCCCATTTTCGGCCGCGCTGTCTTTGAGGAGATTCCTCAGTCGCGATGCTCCTTCGGA
>Ga0335078_10004706_pt1 | contig 20215 bp, 22 predicted proteins | sample Lox_Sample_32_FD_206711 | JGI IMG/M metagenome (GOLD analysis project Ga0335078, IMG submission 206711) | Soil microbial communities from Loxahatchee National Wildlife Refuge, Florida, United States - Lox_Sample_3.2 | ecosystem: Environmental > Terrestrial > Soil > Wetlands | place: USA... | reverse complement strand
GACCCTGAGACCGCGCGAGGTCACCCGCGAGGATCTCCAGACTTTGCTCGATGTGGGGCTGACGCTCGAGGAGGCGTGGGACGTGGCCGAGATCAGCGCGATGTACAACCTCACGAACCGCATGGCGATGGCCACCAACATGCTTCCGAACGAGGAGTACAGCGGCCAGGGGCGCCCGACAGCCGGCGGGTGAGTCACCCCGCGGTGGCCTGACCGCTGAGCTCGTGCCGCGGGAGCCCGTCCGCGGGGAGGTCGTAGTAATCGCCGGCCTGGGACACGTACCAGTGGGCGGTCACCTGGAGACCCGTGGGGCCGTCGAGCGTCCCCGCGGCGATGCTGATCGTTGGGCGGTCCGGTGCGTCCCAGAACAGGCTCGAGCCGCACTCCGCGCAGAAGCCGCGACGGGCGCGAGCGTCGCTGCGCGGGCTCTGGATCCAACGGAGCCCACGGTCCTCGACGAGCACGATCTCCTCGCGGCGGGCGGCCGTGCTCGCCGAGAAGTGACCGTGCCACCGGCGGCATTCCTCGCAATGGCAGATCAGCACATCGCGCAGCGGCCCGCTGACCTCGTAACGGACCGCTCCGCACAGGCATCGTCCCGTGGCCATCGCTCACCTCCGAGGTCGCAATAATCCGCTCGTGGCCTACGACGAGGATCTCGCCGATCGCATCCGCGCACTGCTCGCGAAGGATCATGACGTCGTCGAGAAGAAGATGTTCGGAGGACTCGCGTTCCTGATCGGGGGGAACATGTCGGTGAGCGCGAGCGGACAGGGCGGCATGCTGCTGCGATGTGATCCGGACGAGACCGAGTCGCTCGTGGAGGAGCCGCACGCGGACCGATTCGTGATGCGCGGCCGCGCCATGGACGGCTGGCTGCGGGTCGACCCCGACGGCGTGCAGACCGACGACGAGCTCAGGCGGTGGGTCGCGGTCGGCGTCGACTACGCCCGCTCGCTCCCGCCCAAGCCCTAGCGGACCCGTCGCTCAGAAGAACGGGTCGCGCGGGTTGAGCGGCAGGCCGAGCGCGTGGCGCCCGTAGTTCTCCGCCGCCGCGGTGAAGTTGAGCATGACGTGCAGGGCGATCGTGCGGACGTCCCGCCAGCCGCGCTGGATCGGGCTCTCGTCGCGCATCGCAGACGCGCCCGATGTCTGCAGCAGGTCGTCGACGGCTCGAGTGAGCAGCCGCGCCGCGAAGCTGATGTCGCGGCGGTGGCGCACGCGGTCCTCGAGGCCCAGCTCTCCGTGAGCCTGGACGCGGTCGAGGCAGCGCCGGACGAGCAGCTCGGCGGTGTCAACGAGCGCCGCGCTCTCGGCGAGCTGGATCTGCATCGGCACCGCCGCCGCCACCTGCTCACGGGTGTAGGAGTGGGCCTTCGCGCGTGCGTTCGCCGACCAGTCGTCGATCACACCGCGAGCGATGCCGATCGCCGGACCGACCATCGCGTAGCCGGCGTGCGTCATCAGCGGCGCCCGGAAGTGGGGATCGCGGTTCACGCTCGATCCGGGTGAGCGCCCCTCGCGGACCGACTCCATGGGGAGCGTGCGGTGCTCGGGGACGAACACGCGATCGGCGACTACGTTGTCCGAGCCGCTGCCGCGCAGCCCCGCGCTGAACCAGGTGTCGAGGACGGTGACCTCGCTCGTGGGCACGAGGAACAGCCGGTGCTCGGGGGCGTCGCCGTCGCGCGCCACCATGCCGCCGAGCATCACCCATGAGCTGAAGCCGACGCCGCTCGCCCACGACCACTCGCCGGAGAGCACGAACCCGCCGGCGGTGGGGGTGACCTTTCCGGCGGGCACGAATGACGTGGCGACGCGTGCGTCCGGCCCGTCGGCCCACACCTCGTCCTGCGCCCGCTGGGGATAGAAGCCGATCCAGTGCGGATGATCCGACCAGAACGACCCCACCCAGCCGATCGAGCCATACGCGCGTGCGACCTCGATCGTGACGCCGAGCGCGTCGATCAGCCCGAGGCCGGCGCCGCCGTATTGCGTGGGCACGACCGTTCGCACCAACCCCGCGTCGGTGAACGCCTCGACCATCTCCGGGAGAAGGTGGCGGTTGGCCTCGGCCTGCAGCGCGCGCGAGCGCATGAATTCGAACAGGCCTCGCGCCCGGGCGACCGGATCGTCCGTGGCCGCCGCGGGACCCGATGTGGGCGACATCGCGTCGGCAAAATATCAGATATCAGACGGAAGGAAATAATCAATATGATGAATAGCCCGTGGGGCAGGGGCCGCGGGCGGGGGCGCTCAGGCCAGCTCGCCACCGTCGACCGGGTAGGCCGCGCCGGTTAGGTACGGCACTTCGTCGCTCAGCAGGAACGCGGTGAGCGCCGCCACCTCCTGCGCCGTCCCGAGCCGGCCGAGCGGGATCCGGGCGGCGACGCCGGCGCGAAACTCGTCGGGGAACCGCTGGAACAGCGCGGTCTCGATCGGTCCCGGCACGACCGCGTTCACCCGCACGCCGGCGTGGGCGTTCTCGATCGCCGCCACCCGGGTCAGGCCGAGGATCGCCGACTTGGTGGCGCCGTAGGCGCCGAGGTTGGGCACGCCATGGACGCCGGTCCCCGACGAGGTGTTCACGATCGTCGCCCCCGAGCCCTGCCGGCGCGCGGTGCGCAGCATCTCGCGCAGGTTGAGGAACACGCCCTGGAAGTTGATCCGTGTCAGGCGCCGGAAATCGTCGAGCTCGAGGTCGATCAACTCGGCCACCGGGCCTTCGATGCCGGCGTTGTTGTGGAGCGAATCGACCGAGCCGAGGCGCTCGGCGACCTCGGCGAAGTAGCGACGTACGTCATCCTCGTTCGAGAGGTCTCCGGTGATCGCCACCACGCGATCCGCATCGATCTCGCCGGCCGCCCGCCGGGCGGCCTCGCCGTCGACGTCGACGATCGCAACGCGGGCGCCCTCCTCGACGAGCCGCTCGGCGGTGGCGCGCCCGATCCCGGACGCGCCCCCGGTCACGATCACGTTCCTGTTCTCAAGTCCCTTCATCGACACACTCACTCCTTTCACTCGGGATCCACTCCCGCGGGTTCGACGTCCGATCAGGCGGCCCAGCTCATCACCATCTGCAGGGCTCCGCGAACGGCCACGGGGTCGTAGCCCGGCTCGAGATGCGCGATCAGCGTCAGCGCCGACCGGGTGAGGTGGCGCGCGAGCAGTAACGCCGCGCCGCGACCGTCGCCCGACTCGCACACGTGCAGGATCGCCGCGTGCTCCTCGTCGCCGAGCCGCCGCCCGACGCCATCGTCGATCCGCACCGACATCCGCCGGTAGCGGTCGCTCCGCGCCACCAGGCGCGCGATCTCGTCGCGGAGCGGCGCGCCGGCACCCGCCATCAGCGACAGGTGGAAGCCCGCGTGAGCCGCGTCCCAATCCGCGGGGTCGACCGCGGCGCGCATCGCGGCCAGCTCGCCGCGCACGTCGGCCAGCCGGCGCTCGTCGAGCATGGGCGCCGACAGCGCTACCCCGAGGGCCTCAACCATCACGCGGCTGGCGTAGAGGCCGTCGAGGTCCTCTGGATCGAATGACGGCACTCGCGGCCGGCCGTTGCGCTGGGATTCGAGGAGCCCCTCCGCCTCGAGCCGGCGGAGCGCTTCGCGCACCGGTGTGGTGCTGACGCCGAGCTGGTGCGCAAGGCCGACCTGCGTCAGCTCGGCGCCGGGCGCGAGCTGACCGGACACGACCATCGCGCGGAGGGTCTCGAGGGCGCGGGTGGTCGCGTCAGGCATCGTCGCGGGGCGCCTCCTCCTCGCGGGCGACGAGCACCGCGAGGCAGCGCTCGAGCACCTTCGGTCCTCCGTAGCGGCGCACGAAGACGGGTTCCACGGCGGAGGCAACTCTATAGAGATGGCTGAGCGGGGCCATTGAGGAGCGCGAGTTCCGACGCCGCGCGCCCAAACTCCATAGAGTTCGCCGCCATGGCGCGTTACAGCGTGGCCACCGTGGCCGACGGCGAGGGGACCACGACGGCGCTCGTCGTCGAGGGCCGGATCCATCCCCTCCCCGGGCGTCCGTCGATGCGCGACCTGCTCGTGTCTTGGGAGGCGAGCGTCGAGCGGTTCGAGCGCCACCTTGCCGCCGGCGACCTGGAGCCGACGGGCAATGGGGACCACCCTCGCCTGCTGCCACCGATCCCAAATCCCCCCAACCTGTACATGGCGGGCGCGAACTACGCCGATCATGCGCGCGAGATGCGCAAGCTCGCGCCGGACGCCCCCGTGCCGCGCTCGGCGACGGGGCCGTTCATGTTCCTCAAGCCGACAAGCACGCTGATCGGGCATCGCGACGAGGTCCGGATCGCTCCCGGGTGCGAGCGGGTCGACTGGGAGGTCGAGCTCGCGGTGGTCATCGGGCGGCGGGCGGACAGCGTTCCCGCCGACCAGGCGCTCGGCTACGTCGCGGGCTACACGGTCGCCAACGACGTCTCGGTTCGCGACCGGTTCGTTCGCGAGGACGCCGCCGAGCCGGCGATGAAGTTCGATTGGCTGATGCAGAAGGGCTGGGCCACGTCGTGCCCGCTCGGTCCGGGGCTCGTGCCCGCGGCCGAGCTGCCGGACGCCCAGGACAAGGCGATGCGGCTGACGGTCAACGGTCAGGTCGAGCAGGAGTCGCGTACGTCACAGATGATCTTCTCGATCGCCGAGCAGATCGCGTTCGTGAGCGCGATCGTCCCGCTCGTGCCCGGGGACGTGATCTGCACCGGGACGTGCGCGGGAGTCGGGGCCGGCAAGGGACGATTTCTCGCGCCCGGCGACGTGATGGTCGCCGAGATCGAGGGGGTCGGGCTACTCGAGAACCCGGTGGTCAGCGGTGTCTGAATACATCAAGCGGCCGGCGCATGTCGCCCTCGAGGTGCCCGACCTCGATGCCTCCGTGGCGTGGGCGACGACCGTGATGGGTCTGCGCGAGACCGAGCGGGTCGATGGCGTCTCCTACCTGACGCACTCCGACTGCCACCATTCCCTGCAGTACATCGCGGCCGATCGGGCGGCGCTCAACCACGTGGCGTTGCAGGCGCACGACGACGCCGCGCTCGACGCCCTGATCGAGCGGCTGCAGGAGCGCGACGTGCCGATCCTGCCGACCGACGCGCAGGAGCCGGGTCTGGGGCGGGCGGTGCGCTTTGCGACCCCCGCCGGCCATGTGCTCGAGGTGTTCGCGAGCATCGAGAGCTCGGGCGCGGCGGAGACCGGGCGCGGGGTGCAGCCGCGCAAGTTCGGTCACCCGATGCTCACGTGCGAGGACACCGGCCCGACCGTCGCGTTCTTCCTGGACGTGCTCGGCTTCCGGCTGTCGGACGACGTCGGCGACGGGACGCTCGTGTTCATGCGCTGCAACCCGGACCACCACGGAGTCGGCGTCGGGCTCGGGCCACGGGCCGGCCTCAACCACTACGCCTGGGGCGTCGAGAACCTCGCGACCCTCGGGTTGCTGGGCGACGTGCTGGCGAGCAACGGCGCCACGTTCATCTGGGGCCCGGGACGGCACGGGGCCGGTCTGAATCTCTTCACCTACCACTTCGATCCGGCCGGATGCATCGTCGAGTACTACGCCGACCTCTACCAGGTGTGGGACGAGGCCGGCTACGAGCCCGGCCGGTGGAGCCTCGACGATCCCCGGTTCGCGAATCTGTGGGGCGCCGGCGCCCCGCGCGAGATGATGGAGACCGCGACGCCTCTGGCGCAAACTTAAGAGCGATGCTCGTCACGCGCCGGCACGGAGAGCTGTGCCTGATCACCCATCCCGAGCACGGGCGCGTGGCGGGCGAGCTGTGCCGGCGCTGGGGTAATGAGCGGTTCGAAGCGCCGGCGCACGCCGAAGCGCTGCTGGGAGCGGCGACCCACCACGACGACGGTTGGCACGAGCTCGACGGCCGCCCGTCGTTCAATCCTGACGAGCGGCGTCCGGCCCATTTCCTCGAGCTGCCGCTCGAGGTCACGGTCGGTCCGTACGGCCGCGGCGTCGACAGCGTCTACGCGCGCGATCGCCACGCCGGCGCGCTCGTCAGCATGCACTGGGCCGGTCTGTATCACACGCGATTCGGGCTGCACGGGGGCGAGCCGGTGGGGCATCCGCTCGCGGTCGAAGTCGTGGCCGAGCAGGACCACCGCCGGTCCTCGGCGCTGCGCGAGGCGTGGGGCGGGCGCGGGCTTCGCAGCGAGTTCGAGCGGCAGACCTGGTACGCCTATGAGCTGCTCCAGGCGCTCGATCTGACGTCGCTCGCGCTCGGGCTCGTCGACCTCGAGCAGCCGACGACCGGGGGCGACGCGGAGCCGCTGCCCGTTCCGAACACGCTTGCTCGTGTCGAGCAGCCGGTTGGACCTCGGTCGATCCCCGCGGTTCCGGTCGCCCCGGGCGGGCCGTACATCGAGCTGACACTTCAGATAATCGAGCCGGGTGTCGTCACGCTCGCCCCGTACCCGTTCTCGGAGCCGAGCTTCGAGCTCGGGTTATCCGGTCGCCGCGTAGAAGACCGCTGTTACGACTCGGCCGAGGAGGTCGCGCGCGCCTACCACGGCGCGCCGCTCGAAACGACGAGCGTTCACTTACGCCGGCCGTAGGGTCACTTGTAGTCAAGCCGTCCTGCGCTGGAAGGCATGCCAGGCGACTTGATATCCGGGATTATCATCGCTGTTAATGAGCGTTGGGACCGAGACCCTGCTCAGCGCGCGCGTGTCGCGGGCAGAACTCGTGGCGCGTGAGCTCGAGCGCGAGATCATCGACGACCGGGAGCCAGGCGAGCGGCTCGGCACGAAGGACGACCTGCGCAAGCGGTTCGGCGTCGCCGTCGCGACCGTGAACGAGGCCGTGCGCCTGCTCGAGACGCGCGGCCTGATCGAGGCGCGTCCGGGGCCTGGGGGCGGCGTGTTCGTCGCGCGACCCGCGGCTCGGATTGCCATGAGCCACATCGTGCTCGGGTTCAAGTCGGGGAGCACGAGCTACGAGGAGTGCCTCGAGGTGCGGGACGCGCTCGAGCCGCTGATCGAGAGCCACGCCGCGCGCTATCACCGCGCCAGCGACATCCGCGACTTGAATCGCATCGTCAAGAGCATGGAGAGAGCGGTCGACGACCCGGCGGCGTTCTTCAAAAGCAACTGGGCCCTGCACCGGCGGATCGCCCAGCTGTGCCGAAACGGGCCGTTGCGCAGCATGTACCTGGCGCTCGTCGACTTCCTGGAGTTCAGCATCGATCACGCCGAGTTCTCGCGCTTCGACGGCCCGGCGATGGTCGCCGTCCACCGCGATCTCGTCAAGGCGATCGACGCCGGCGAGGGACCGCACCTCGACGCGGCGATCGAGGCGCACCAGCCGACGACCGATCGGACGCGGCTCTCGGTCAGGCGCGCGGCCGCGCGGCTGAGCGCCGCTGAGCGCCGCTGAGCGCGGCGGGGCGGCCCGGGGGCGGCGGGGCACGGCGGGGCGCGGCCGGGGGCGCGGATCAACCATAATCAATACATGTTGGGCGGGATCGAGCGGCCGGTCCACCACGGTGGCGAGCAGCCCCGGATGGAGTGGGTCAGCGACGCCATCGCCGAGCTTCTCCGGCGGCTCGAGCTTCCGTACGTGAGCCTGAATCCGGGCTCGAGCTACCGCGGGCTCCACGACAGTCTCGTCAACTACCTCGGCAACGAGTCCCCGCAGATGATCGTGTGCCTGCACGAGGAGCACGCGGTGGCGATCGCGCACGGGTACGCCAAGGTCACGGGCCGTCCGATGGCCGTCGCGCTGCACTCGAATGTCGGCCTGATGCACGCGACGATGGCGCTGTACAACGCGTTCTGTGATCGCGTGCCGATGGTCGTGATCGGCGCCACCGGTCCGGTTGACGCGGCCGAGCGGCGACCGTGGATCGACTGGATCCACACCGCCCAGGACCAGGGCGCGTTGGTGCGGCCCTACGTGAAGTGGGACGACCAGCCGGCGTCGCTGCCTGCGGCGCTCGAGTCGCTCGTCCGCGGGCACATGCTGACCACGGGATACCCGAGCGCGCCCGTGTACATATGCCTCGACGCCGCGCTCCAGGAAACCGAGCTCGAGTCCGAGCCGCTCCTGCCCGACGTAGCCCGCCACTTTGCTCCCGCGCCGCCGTCGCCCTCGGTCGCGGATGTGGAGCGCACGGCCGCACTGCTTCGCGGCGCCCGGCGGCCCGTAATCCTGATCGGACGGGTCGGGAGACGCCAGGATGCCTGGGACGCCCGTGTGCGGCTGGCCGAGAAACTTGGGGCGCAGGTGCTCACCGACCTCAAGGTCGCGGCCGGTTTCCCGACGGACCATCCGTTGAACCCGGCCGTGCCGGGCACGTTCCTGACGGCGTCGGGGCGTGAGCTGCTCGCCGGCGCGGACGTCGTGCTGAGCCTCGACTGGGTCGATCTCGGGGGAACGCTGCGCCGGGCAGAGGCGAGCGCGCGCGTGATCTCGTGCACGCTCGACTCCGCGCTTCACAACGGCTGGAGCAAGGATCACTTCTCGTTGCCGGCGGTCGACGTGGCGATCGGCTCGCACCCGGACGCGCTCGTGTCCGCGCTCGAGGAGACGCTTCGCGGTGAGGCTGCAGCGGTCTCGGGGGTGCCGGAGGCGGCGCGCCCGGACCCGGAACCGGTCGGCGACGCGATCGAGATGCACGAACTCGCCGGCGCGCTGACGGCGGCGCTCGCCGGCGGCCCGTCTTGTGTGGTGCGGTTGCCGCTCTCGTGGGACGGAGCCGACCTGGTCGCCCAGCATCCGCTCGACTATCTCGGGCAGGATGGCGGAGCCGGACTCGGGTCGGGACCCGGGATGGCGGTCGGCGCCGCGCTCGCGCTCGTCGGCCATGAACGGCTCGCGGTCGCGGTGCTCGGCGACGGCGATCTCTTGATGGGCGCGGGCGCGCTGTGGACGGCGGCCCATTACAGGCTGCCGATGCTCGTCGTCGTGGCGAACAACAGCTCGTTCTTCAACGACGAGGTTCACCAGGAGCGGGTCGCGCGACGGCGCGGCCGGGCGGTCGAGAACCGCTGGATCGGTCAGGCGATCCGCGACCCCGAGCCCGACGTGGCCGGGTTGGCGCGATCGCTCGGGCTCGTCGGTTATGGCCCGGTGGAGGATCGCGGGGCGCTGGCCGGGACGCTGATCGAGGCCGTCCGGGCCGCCCGGGGCGGCGCGTCGGTGCTCGTCGACGTGCGTGTGGCGAGCTAGACCCTGAACTCCTCGTTGACCTGAGGAACGAACAGATCGTCCGGGGTCAGGCGGGTCGCGCACACACCCTGCTCGTGGGCGAACGCCAGGAACGCGTCGAGGGTCACGCGGTTCGGTTCGATCCCGTAGGGCCAGAAGTCGCGGCCGAAGATCTCCCCGGCGCGCTCGGCGTTTGCCGGGCTCCAGGGGATCGGGTACTTGGGCGCGTTGGCGTCGTTCGCGCGCTCGAGGCTCCGGCGCTTGGCCTCGCGGAAGGCCGTGTACAGGTTCATGGCGGCCCATGGGTGTTCGTCGAGCACCTCGCGACGGATCGCGACGACGTGCATGATCGGGAAGATGCCCGTGTCGCGGTGGTAGCTCTCCTCGACCGCGCGGTAGTCGCTGAACAAGCGCACGACGCGACCGGTGCGCCGCTCGAAGTCGATGGGGGCGTGCGCGGCGATCAGCGCGTCGAGCTCGCCGGCGACGAGCATGTCGTTGAGGCTGCGGTCCTGGATTGCGGTGAGCGAGAAGCCCTCCGGTGGGGTGAGCTTTATGCCCTCGATCCGACCGGGCTCGTTTGTGCCGCCCTGGAACCACTCGATCGTCTTCAGGTCGAGGCCGTAGGCACGCTCGAGCGCGCCGCGCGCGTACACGGTTGCCGTCTGGGTCCACTCGGGGATTCCGACGCGACCGCCCGCGAGCGCGGCTGGGTCGTCGACCGGACCGCCGGCGCTGACGAAGATCGCGGAATGGCGAAAGGCGCGTGACGGGAACACCGGGATGGCGGCGAGCGAGTCGTCGCCTGAGGCGCGGATCGAGCAGTACTTCGCGAGCGAGAACTCCGAGACATCCCACTCGCGGTGGCGCGCGAAGCGAAAGAACGTCTCCTCGACCGAGAAGCGCATGCACGTCAGGTCGATGCCCTGGACCTCGACCGCGCCGCTGACCAGGTCGCGCACGTGGTCGTAGTCGCCGATCGCGAGCGTGAGGTGGACGTTGCGACGCGATCCGGGTCTGGTCATCTCGTCAGAACCGCACGTTGACGTTCTTCGACTGGGTGTAGGAGAGAAGCTCGCCGAACCCCTCCTCGCGACCGACGCCCGAGTCCTTGACGCCGCCGAAGTCGGCGCCGGGGAAATGGACCGAGGCGTCGTTGACCCACACGTACCCGGCCTGCACGTCGCGGGCGAACCGGTGGGCGGTGCCGAGGTCGCGCGTGAACACGCTCGCGCTGAGCCCGTAGGAGACTCCGTTGGCGATCCTCAGCACCTCGTCGTAGGTGGTGAACGGCATGGCGGCGAGGACCGGTCCGAAGATCTCCTCCTGAGCGAGTCGGGACTCGGGCCGCACGCCATCGAACAGCGCCGGCCTGATGAACAAGCCGCGGGCGAACGGGCCGTCGGCGAGGGCGTTGCCGCCCGCGACGAGCCGCGCGCCCTCCTCACGGCCGATCCGGACGTAGTCCACGACCTTGTCGAACTGGCCGCGGTTGACGATCGCGCCGGTCTCGGTGGCCTCGTCGTCGGGCGGCCCTGACCGCATCGCCTCCATCCGCTCGGCGAGGCGCGCGACGAGCTCGGCATGTCGTTCGGTGTGGACGAGCAGACGCGATGTCGATCCGCACGACTGCCCCTGCCACGTGAAGTTCATGCCCTTGACCGCGCCGTCGACCGCCGCGTCGAGATCGGCGTCGTCGAACACCACGATCGGGTTCTTGCCGCCGAGCTCGAGCGTGACGGTCTTGACGGCGTGCTCCGCGGCGCGCCGCTGGATGGCGCGCCCCACCGGAACCGAGCCGATGAACGCGATCCGGCGCACCTCGGGATGGATGACGAGCGCGTCGCCCGCCTCGCTCCCGTAGCCACTGATTACGCTGACCACGCCCGGCGGGACAATCTCGCGGATCAGCTCGCCGAGGCGGAGCGCCGAGAGCGAGGTGTGCTCGGACGGCTTCATGATCACGGTGTTGCCGGCGACCAGCGGCGCCCCCAGCCGGCCCGCGGCGAACATCAGCGGGTGGTTGAACGGCACGATCCGCCCGACCACTCCGAAGGGCTGATGCAGCGTGTAGTTGAGGCGGTTGTGCGAGGTCGGGATGGTGTCGCCGCGGAGCTGCAGGGCGAGCCCCGCGAAGTAGCGCAGCGCTCCTGCGGCGATGTGCGCGTCCCGGCGCATCTCGCGGATCGGGCTGCCGTTGTCGGCCACGTCGAGCCGGGCGAGCTCCTCGCCGTGCTCGAGCACCGCGTCGGCGATCCGGCCGACGATCTCGGCGCGGTCGAGGGGGTCGAGCGCGCGCCACCCCGGCTCGGTCTCGGCGGCGGCTCGCACGGCGTCGTCGACGTCGCCGGCGGTGCACCGCGGGATTCGAGCGAGGGTCTCGCCGGTGGCCGGATTCACGGCGTCGATCGTCTCGCCACTGCGGGCGTGCACGAGCTCCCCACCGATCAAGACGGGAATCGTCTCCATTGGGGGCCGAACCATATCGCGGGTTAATACACACAATCGTTATGGCGATTGCGATGGTCCCGAGGCGGGGTAGGCCAAGGTCGACGGCAACGACGGAGGGAGAGAGATGACCGCGCCGATCGAGGATGTCAGCAGCCTGCCGGGCAAGAAGGTCGCCGATCAGATGGCCATGCCGATCGGCAAGATCACGGGGATCCATGCGATGGACGACGGCTTCCCGATGTGGGTCGGCGTCGACGCGTCACCCGGGATCGCGGGCAAGCACACGGTGTTCATCCCGTTGGCGCGGCTCAAGGACGAGAACGGCGAGCTGCGGGTCCCGTACAGCAAGCAGCGGATCATCGACGCTCCCGAGGTCGAAGGCGACGATGGCATCTCAGCAGAGTGCGACCGCCGGCTGCGCGACTACTACGGCATCGATGCCGGCGATCAGGAGATGCGTACCGACAACAAGTCGTATGCGGCGGTCGTGCCGGAGCAGGCCGGCGCGGCTCAGCGAGTGGAGGACCCGGCGCGGCTGAAGACTCCCGATGCCGATACGCGGACCGACGAGACGCTGGAGCGTCTCAACGACCCGGGGAGCTCAGAGACGCGGAAGGTCACGGCCTCGGACGTGGCGCACGACGATCAGGACGCCGGCGATGCGGTCGCGCGCGGTCACGACGCCGACGCGGGCGACTGAGCGGCGGCGTCGCTCAGGTCCCCCACCTCGCCGGGGCTGAGTTCGAGGGCGGCCGCAGGCAGGATCTGCGCGAGCTGCTGGGTGTTGCGCGCGCTCGCGAGCGGCGCCGCCACGGTCGGTTGCGCCCGGACCCACGCGAGCGCCACCGCCGCGACCGTGGTGGCGTGCGCCTCGGCGACCAGGTCGAGCGCCTCGAGCACGCGAATCCCGCGGTCGTCGAGATAGGCGCTCGCCTGCCCCGCGCGCGGGCTGTCGACCGTCGTGCCCGGCCGGTACTTGCCGGTCAGGAAGCCGCGCGCGAGCGCCCAGTACGGCACGCACGACAGGCCCTCGCGCTGACACAGGTCCTCCAGCGACCCCTCGTAGTGGTCGCGCTCGATCAGGCTGTAGTGGGGCTGGAGTGCGACGTAGCGCGCCAGGCCGTTGCGGTCAGATGTCTCAAGCGCTTGTTCGAGCCGCGGGGCGGAGTAGTTGGACGCCGCGATGTACCTGACCTTGCCATCGCGGATCAGCTCATCGAACGTCGCGAGCGTCTCCTCGAGCGGCGTGTCGGGATCGTCGGCGTGCGCGTAGTAGAGGTCGATGTAGTCGGTCTGGAGGCGCTCGAGCGACTCCTGGACGGCGACGCGGATGTTGGCCTGCGAGAGCCCCTTGCGATCGGGCTTGCGGCCGACCTTGGTCGCGATCACGACCGAGGCGCGGTTGCCCCGTGCCGCGAGCCACTTGCCGAGGATCGCCTCGGACTCACCGCCGACGTTCCCGGGCGCGAACGCCGAGTAGGAATCCGAGCTGTCGACGAAGTTGCCACCGGCCTGGACGTAGGCGTCGAGGACAGCGAACGACTGACGCTCGTCGGCGGTCCAGCCGAACACGTTTCCGCCGAGGCACAGCGGAAACACGTCGAGGTCGCTCCGTCCCAACCGGGTCATTGCGCGGGCAAGCTACCAGCTACGGTGCGGCTCGCCGCTCGTCGGCGTGGGCGGCGCGAATCCGCTCACCGTACGTGCGGAGGTCGAGTCCGAACATGTGCCACCGGCCGAGCTGGTGGAGGAGGAAGTGGTTACAACCCGCCTTCGACAGGCTTCCGACGTCGCCGGCAATCAGCGCCCGGATCTCGTCGTCGGACAGTGACGGTCGTGCCGCACGGAGCGCCGGCTCGGGATCGTCGCGGAGCGCTTCGCGCAGTGCCGGCTCGTGGACGATCCGCCGGCAGAGCTTGTTGACCGCGTAGACGCTCATGCCTCGGGCGTTCCGTCGAGCGCCCAGGCCGCGAACGCGTGCCCGAACTGCGGCTGGACGTCCAGGTGGTCGGGCGGCCGCGGGTCGAACGTCCCCAGCATCGCGATCCAGTCGAGCACCTCGCCGCCGGCGTTGCCGGCGCGCCACAGCTGCTCATCGGTCGCTTCGATTACGAGGTCGTCGATCGCCGCGTTTCGGAGGTGCTGGAGGACACGGTCAAGCCAGACCGGGTCGGGGACGCCGGTGTGGGAGTCCTCGCTGATCCGGGGGCCGCCGATCTCGAGCGAGAAGCTGCCGCTGCCCGCGACGGCCACGCGCGTCGTTGCCGGCGAGGACTCGATTGCCGACCGGATCGCACGACCTAGCTGCAGGCAGCGGCGTGCGGACGGCAACGGCCGCACGAACGCGTTGACGTACACGGGAATCAGCGGAACCTCGGCTTCGGGCATCAGGAAGTGAAGGGGCGCGATCACGGTGTGATCGAACTCGACCTCCTGGAGCATCGCCACGTCGAACTCGCGATCTACCAGGTGTGCGTGGATCTCCCCGGCGAGCGGCGCGTCGATCGGGAGCTCCCGCCGGAGCTCCGGGTAGTCGCTGGCACCCCGCGCGGACTCCGCCACGCCGATCGCGAACACCGGCAGCGTCTCCCAGAACATGTTGTAGTGGTCTGATGTGATGTACAGCAGCGCGTCCGGCCGAGCGCGCTCGAATGCGAGCGCAAGCGGTCGGTACATGCTCTGTATCTCGTCGGCGAGCGGATGCCCTCCGTCGGCCCACGTGGGAAAGTGGGGGTTGTGGGGAATTCCGAACGCGCCGACGATAACGCCCATGGAGGCGACCCTACCGCCGGCTGAGTGCCTCGCTATGACACATAATGAATACGATGGTATCGGCCGTCGCCACCGCGCCGCGCGCTGACTCGCCGCCGCGCGGCCCCGGGCTGCGGTTGACGCTGATCCTGGGCGCGCTGTCGGCGTTCGGGCCGCTGTCGATGGACATGTACCTGCCGGGGTTGCCGTCGCTGACCCGCGATCTCGGGGCGTCGGCCTCGGCCGGACAGCTCACCCTGACCGGGTGCATGCTCGGGATCGCGGCCGGCCAGCTCTTCACCGGTCCGCTCAGCGACTCGCTCGGACGCAGGCGCCCCTTGCTGGTCGGGCTGGCGGGATACGTGGCGGCGTCGCTGGCGTGCGCGGCCGCTCCGACGATCTGGGCGCTGATCGTGCTCCGATTCATCCAGGGCGCGGTCGGCGGCGCCGGCGTGGTGATCGCGCGCGCGGTCGTGCGCGACCTGTTCAGCGGGACCGCGGCCGCGCGCGTGTTCGCGCTGCTGATGGCGGTCACGGGGGTCGCGCCCGTGTTCGCCCCTCTGATCGGCGGGCAAGCGCTTGCGGTCACGTCGTGGCGTGGCATCTTCGTGCTGCTCGCCGCGATCGGCATCCCCCTCCTGGTCGCGACGCTCGTCTGGCTGCCCGAGACGCTCCCGGCCGAGGGCCGGCACGGCGGCGGCCTTCGCATCACGCTGCGCACGTTCCGTCGGCTGCTGTCCGACCGCAGCTTCATGCCGCCGGCCACCTCGTTCGCGCTCGCTTGCGCGGCCATGTTCGCCTACATCGCCGGCGCGTCGTTCGTGCTCGAGGACGTGTACGGCACCTCACCCCAGGCCTTCAGCCTGGTGTTTGCCGTCAACTCGGCGGGCCTGGTCGCGATGTCGCAGGTCGGTGCGAGGATGGTCGGCCGTGTCGGCGCGCCCGCGCTGCTCCGCTACGGGGTGCTCGGCGTCGCTATCGGATCGATCGGCGTGCTGGCCGCCACGATCGTTCACTCCGGCCTCGTCCCGCTGTTGATCGCGCTGTTCGTGATGGTGTCGTTCATCGGAATCGTGTTCCCGAACGCGACCGCCACCGCGCTGGCCGACCAGGAGGGCGCGCTCGGGAGTGCGTCGGCGCTGCTCGGCATGGGCCAGTTCGGCACGGGCGCGCTGGTGGCGCCGCTCGTCGGCGTCGCCGGGTCGGCGAACCCGCTGCCGATGGGGATCGTGATCGGGGTCTGCGGACTCTCCGCGCTCGCAGTCAACCTGGCGTTCGGGCCCGCCACGCGACCGCGGCGTTGACCGACTCAGGCCGCCGGGGCGAACCGGCCGGTGTTCATCGCCTCGAGCACGACGTGCGACCGCAGTTCAACGCCCGAGAGTTCGGCGCAGATCTGCCCCCGGTAGAACACGAGCACGCGGTCGCAGATGTGTTCGAGCTCATCGAGGTCCGTCGACGCCAGCAGCACGATCGCGCCGGCCTCGGCCGCGGAGCGGATCAGGGCGTGCATCTCGGCCTTGGCGCCGACGTCGACGCCGCGAGTGGGATCGTCGAGCAAGAGCACGGACGGCTGGGCGTTCAGCCATTTGGCGAACACGACCTTCTGCTGATTGCCGCCTGACAACGAACCGGCGCGCTGGTCGAGTGACCTGGTGCGAACCCGGAGGCGCTGGACCTGATCCTGCGCGCGCTTGCGCACGCGCCGCTTGCGGATGACCACTCCCTCGCGTGCGAGTGCGAAGGCGCGCACGATCGCGATGTTCTCCCAGACGGGCTTGTCGAGCATCAGCCCGAACCGCCGGCGGTCGCCGGTCACGAGCGCAACGCCCGACGCAATCGCGTTCCGCAGTCCACGCGGCACCTGCTTCCCGCTTGGCAGTAACACGCGACCGGCGTCGGGCTTGCGCTGGCCGCTCACCAGCTCGATCACCGTGTGATGCCCCGAGCCGGCGAGCCCGGCCAACCCCACGATCTCGTGTGGCGCCGCCGTGAGGCTGACGTTGTCAAGCCTGCGGGCGACACCCACCCCTTGCAGCGACAGCTCTGCGCCAGGCCCACGCGCCTCGCCGGCGGCGCCGTCCGACAGCAGCGGCGGGCGGACGGCCGGCCTACCGCGGCTGGCAAGCGCCAGCTCGCGACGGGCGCGATCGCCGAGCATCGCGTCGACGATCGCCTGCACGGTCAGCTGCTCCATCCTTTGGCCTTCGAGCACCGGCTTGCCGTCACGCAGCACCGTCACCTCGTCACACAGCTGCATGACCTCCTCGAGGATGTGCGACACGAACAGCACGGCCACCTGCCGGTCGCGTAGCACCTCGAGCATGCCGAGCAGCGTCTCGGTGCTCGCCGCCTCGAGCGCCGAGGTCGGCTCGTCGAGGATCAGCACGCGGGGTCCCGGGACGAGCGCCTTGGCGATCTCCAGCAGCTGCCGCTGCGCCAGCGACAGCGAGCCGACAGGCTGGCGCAGATCGACGCCCAAGTTGAGATCGCGCAGGACCGGACGAGCCTTGTCGGCCATCGCAGAGCGGGCGACGAACGGTCCCCGCTTTATCTCGCGCATCGGGAACAGGTTGCTCAGCACGTCCAGATCGGGGAACAGGCTGAGTTCCTGCGAGACGACCCCGACGCCGTTGCGGGCCGCCTCGGCGGTGCTCGAGAACGAGACTTCGGCGCCGTCGAGCCGCAAGACGCCGCCATCCGGGCGGACCGCGCCGGCGATGATCTTCACGAGCGTCGACTTGCCCGCTCCGTTCTCGCCGAGCAGCGCGTGCACCGATCCGGCGCGAACCGTGAGGTTCGCGCCGGACAGAGCGGCGACCCCGCCGTAGGACTTGGAGATGCCCTTCGCCTCGAGCATCGGCCCCTTAGTTCGCCTGGCTCAACGGCTTGATGTAGGCGCTCGGGTTGGCGAGCTCCTGGTCGAGGATCGACTTGTAGTAGTCGTACCGCGTCTGGTTGTTCTGCTCGCGGGCGATGATCTGGTCGATGTTCGCCGCGGTCACCAGCCCGAATCCCGGGTTGAACCACCCCTGAGGCAGGGCCTTGCCTTGCTGGGCGTGCTGAGCCAGGAGTGTGATCGCGATGTAACCCTTGAGGAAGTGATGCGGGTCACCGAGCACGTACACGTAACCGTTCTTCACTCCCTGAAGCGCGGCCGGATCGACGTCACAAGCCCCGACCAGCAGCTTCTTGCCACTCGTCTTCTCGATCCGCGCCAGCGAGATCGCGCCCTGGTCCCCGGGGTCGAAATAGGCGACGCCGTTCGGGTACTTCTGGAGCAGCGCGTTCCAGTGGTTGTAGTTGTCCGTGGGCTCGTTGCCGACGTTGAACGGGCCCGCGATCTTGAGTCCCGGTCGCTTGGCCTTGAGGACGCCGATGAAGCCGTTGATCCGCGCCTGGAGCAGGGGAAGGCCCGGGATCGGATTGCCGATCACGACCGTTCCGCTCGCGTTCGCTGGAATCTTGGCGAGCATCGCGTTGGCCACCCCGGCTCCGATTTCGGTGTTGGAGTTGCCGACGAACGTGGTCACTTTCGATCCGGGCAAGCCCGGCGCGTCGACCGCCACGACCGGGACGCCCGCGGCAACGGCCTGCGAGAACGGGCGGACGAACGCCGGCGGAGTCACCGTCATGAGCGCGATCCCGTCGTGCGAGCTCTGCTGCGCCGCCTGGAACATTTGGACCTCTTGCGAGGGGTTGACCGCGGCCGGTGCCGCCGTGCTCAGTTTCACTCCGGGGATGTGCGCCGCGGCCGAGACCGCGCCGTTTGACATCTCCTGGAACGCGTTCTCCGTCGAGTCGGCGACGATCATCGCAAGATGCACCGTCTTCGCGCTGCTGCCGGCGGTGGTACTCGAGCTCGAGCTGGCACTGGCTGGGCCACCGCCGCCGGCGCCGCTGGATGTGGTGCTGCTACTGCTCGAACTGCCGCACGCGGCGAGCGCCAGCACCACCGAGAGCGAGGCGATCCCGCCCCCGACCCGACTGACGCGGTTACCGGACCGAGCTAATGACATCTGCACCCTCCTAGTTCCATGACGTGCACCCCTTTGTGTGCGGATTGCTCACAACGCGAGGCCTGAGCTCTCTCCCCGGCGCCGCCTGCGCACCAGACTGTCCAGCGACACCGCCGCGAGGATCACCGCGCCAGTGGCGAACTGGCTCCAGTTGAGCGGGACGTTGAAGAAGACGAGCCCACTGGAGACGACGCTCAGCAAGATCGCGCCGATGACCGCGCCAATGACCGTCGCCGATCCACCCCGCAGCGGCGTGCCGCCGATGATCGCGGCGGCGATCGCCTGCAGCTCGAACCCGGTCCCGATGTTCGGATCGCCCGACTCGAAGAACGCGAGTCCAAGGATCCCGGCCAGGCCGGCGAGCGCGCCCATCAGCATCAGGGCCTGCACACGGACGCGCGGAATCGAGATGCCCGAGAACGTGGCCGCTTCGGGGTTCGATCCGATCGACCGCACCCGATAGCCGAACGGCGTGAAGCGCAGCACGAGCGTGAGGACGATCGCGGTGATGATCAGCACCCACACGCTGCTCGGCAGGCCGAGCGTGGTGCCGCCGAGCTTGGTGAAGAAGCTGCTCCCTGTGGGGACGTTCGTCACTTGCTGGCCGTTGGCGAGCGCGATCGCCAGCCCGCGGAACATGTTCAGCGTGGCGAGCGTGGCGACGATCGTCGGGATCGCGATGCCCTGCACGAGGATCGCGTTCAACAGCCCGCACGCGGCGCCGATGCCAATGCCCAGGAGCGCGGCGATCCACGGATTCATCCCATGGCTCATGAGGAGGCCGGTGCCGATCACGGTGAGCCCGAACATCGATCCGACCGACAGGTCGATCTCCCTCATCGAGATCAGGAACGCCATGCCGGCCGCGAGGATCCCGACGTACACCGACTGCTCCAGCACGTTCTTGATCTCGGTCCAGGCAAAGAACTGACTGTGTGCAACTCCGATCACCACGGCCAGCACGACGGTCGCGACGAGCACGCTGTTGGATTCGAACTCGAGGATCCGCTTCAACCACGCGTCGACTGACTGGACACGACTCGCGGATGGTTCGGTTTGCGCGGGTTGTGTGCCAGGTTCGCCCGACGGCGGGTCGCCGGACGGAGGCGCGGTCGCCGAGCGCGTTCGCTCCGACTCGGGCACCTCGGTCATCGCTGTGGTCCTCTCAGGTCCCGCATTCGATCTCTCCACGTCCGCTTGGACCGCCAGCCTCGCTTCCTTGCCTTGTTCGGCAGCCGAACATTCATGCGCGATGTGGACCATGCACTATAATGATTACGCGGAGGAACGCAACGAGGGAATCTGGCGTCTGCCTGGCCAGGCGGGGAAACGGACGGGTGCTCTTGGCCCGCGCGCGCTTGGCCGCGAGAATCGCGATACCGTGGGTACTCGCCCCCCACGCTTAATCAGAAGCAAACATCGATCGCGCACCGGGCGGGGGTACGGCGGCGCGGAGAGCGGGGCCAAGTGAGTAGCGAGCAGCAGACCGCAGCAGAGTTCAAATCACGCGCCGAAGTGGCGACTGACAAGCCGGTGGCTTACATGCGCCAGCTGTGCAAGCACTTCGGACACAAGGTCGACGCGTCGTTCGGCGATGACACCGGTTACATCCAGTTCGATTTCGGCCGCTGCGACCTGCATGCGAACAACGGGACGTTGACGCTCGACGTCAGCGCCCCGGACGCCGACGGCCACGAGCGGATGGAGCGAGTGATCGGCTCACATCTCGAGCGGTTCGGCCGGCGCGACGAGCTGAGCGTCGCCTGGCAGGGCTGACGCCGACGCGCTAGTCGTCCGGCCCCTCGATGGGGCTAGCCGCCGAGTCCCCG
>Ga0335078_10004705_pt1 | contig 20215 bp, 23 predicted proteins | sample Lox_Sample_32_FD_206711 | JGI IMG/M metagenome (GOLD analysis project Ga0335078, IMG submission 206711) | Soil microbial communities from Loxahatchee National Wildlife Refuge, Florida, United States - Lox_Sample_3.2 | ecosystem: Environmental > Terrestrial > Soil > Wetlands | place: USA... | reverse complement strand
CGACTTTTGGTTGATATCCAAAGACGGCGGCAATGACCGTCAACAGTTCGGTTGGCGCATTTAATTTTTGAATGTAGGCTGAGGCTCCCGTGTCCAGAGCTACGCGTATTATCTCTGTTTGGTTTTCTTGCGACACAAACACGATTTTTGATGTTGGGGAACATTGGAACACAAGTGGAGCCGCTCGGATCCCATCGAGCTTGGGAAGCCCGATATCGAGTAGAACAAGATCCGGCCTAAGCTCTTTCGCCTTCTGCACTGCGTCCAGGCCATCTTCGGCTTCAGCCACAACCTGCAAACCTGACCACTTGCTTAACATTCCGCAAATCTTTTTCCGCCATCCTTCGAAATCGTCTACCACCAGAATTCTTATCGGCAGCATCCCCAGTACTCTCCTTTGGCTGGTGGTAAAGCTAGATTTTAGAAATTCCAGCTCCACTTGCCTATACAGGAAAAGCTGCAGCCCGGTAGGCAGTACGGGACCTGTCAATAATGACAGTCGCATTAGGGCCACCGATATGCTAAACGGGGCGGGCGGACCTCAGTCTTCGAGGTAACGCGGCCTGCCACTTTCGCATGATCCCTACCCTAAATCCCGACGACGCAATGCGACCCCAACCATTAATTCATTTCCAGTCGCGATCTCGCCAGATTGCGTTGGTTGTCTCGGTCGCCGTCCTTTCTTATTTATCCGCGCAGCTCGGCGGTACATTAATGATAAAGCCCGAGATGATTTGGCCTCTTTGGCCAGGATGCGCATTCTTGGTTGCGGTCCTTCTACTGACACCGTCTGAGATCTGGCCAGCCCTCCTGATTTCAGGGCTCGCGGGTTTTGTTGTTTATGACCTGCAAACAGGAATTCCGGTTCGCTCGATCATGTTGCTGGTTCTCGGCGACACCGCCGAGATACTAACAGCGTCTTTCGGCATACGGTATGCACTTGGCAGTTTCCCCAATGTGAATAGTTTCTCGTCGCTTGCAAAGTTTTCCCTGTTCGCGGGAGTTCTGGCTCCGATCGCGGCAGCGACACTCGGAGGATTTGCCGTAGCTCCCGACTATTGGATGAGTTGGAGAATTAGTTTTCTAACCGAGGGCTTGGCACTCCTGACGTTGACCCCCGCGATCCTGAGTTGGGCAAATGCGGCTGTGGCTCCGATTCACAGACCACGGACTATGTATATCGAGGCAGCCTTGATTGCTATCGGTCTCGTGGTTCTGGGTTACTTCACTTTTGTTGAACCAGGCGCGAGCAGCCGGCCGGCCCTCCTTTATTCGCTGGTTCCACTGCTTCTCTGGGCTGCTCTCCGCTTCGGAGTCATCGGCATTAGCACGTCAATGCTGATCATTGCTTTCTTGTCAATTCGGGGCGTGACACACGGCAACGGTCCGTTCGCTGGCAGTGCACCTACTCATAATGTGCTGTCGCTGCAGATGTTCTTCTTATTCGCAGCAGCCTCCTTTACGGTTCTGGCAGCGCTTGGCGAAGAGCGGAAGCTGGCGGCGCAACAACTGCGGGAGAGCGAGACAAGATTCCGGCTCGTGGCGAATGCAGCGCCGGTATTGATCTGGATGTCTGGACCGGACAAGAAATGTACGTATTTCAACGAACCCTGGCTCCGTTTTACCGGTCGATCACAGGAGCATGAGTCAGGGAACGGTTGGTCCAACGGAGTTCACCCCGAGGACCTCGAGCGTTGCCTCATGATTTATACGCAAGCCTTCGATCAGCGGGCGCACTTCGGTATGGAGTATCGGCTCCGACGCCATGACGGGGAATACCGCTGGATCCTGGATCTTGGAGTGCCCCGATTTGATCCAGACGGTGCTTTCGAAGGGTACATAGGATCGTGCATTGATGTTACTGAACGGAAGCTGGCGGAGGAAGCCCTCTCTAATGTCAGCCGAAGATTGATCCAAGCGCAAGAACAGGAGCGCAGCCGCATTGCCAGGGATCTGCATGATGACATCACACAGCGCCTCGTCTTGCTGGCCATCGAAATAGGAGAACTTAAAGAAAAAATCCCGGGTTTCTCGGCTGAAGGCGAAAAACGCCTCAACGATTTGCAGAATATCGCAAAGGACATCTCCGCGACGATCCAAACAATGTCTCACGAGCTGCACTCTTCCAGACTCGAGTACTTGGGTTTGGGAGCGGCGGTACAGAGTTTCTGCAAGGAATTTAGCGAGCGGCAAAAAACGGAAATCGAGTTTACGATCCGCGATATACCTGCTTCTTTGCCACTGGAAATCTCGCTTTCTCTATTTCGCGTTGCTCAAGAAGCGTTACATAATGCTGCTCGACACAGTGGAGTGAAACACTTCACTGTGCAACTCTGGAGAGACTCTGGGCAGATACACCTGAGCGTGAGCGACCGCGGATCCGGCTTCGAAATCAGTGACGCGAAGCAAGGATCTGGCTTAGGGCTAGTCAGCATGCAAGAGCGTCTCAGGTTGTTAAATGGAGCGCTGTCGATCGACTCTCAACCAAAACGGGGCACAACCGTGCGGGCTAGCGTACCATTCGATGACAAGAGCGATTCAGCGAGAGCCGCCGGGTAAGAGTCGACCTAAACTTCTCAAGCGACATCCAAGAAATCTGTTGCGCGATCTTCAAGAATGGGCACGCGCATCTTGATTTGAGTTCCCTTTCCTGGTGCGGACTTGATCTTAATTGAACCGCGAACAGATCGTATCCTCTCCTGCATGCTTGAAAGTCCCAACCCACCTAGCGTGTGCCTTCGATCGAAGCCGACCCCGTTGTCGACGACGCGAAGCATCGCCTGGGTGGCGTCCGCTCGCAACTCAATTTCCACCCTCGTAGCTTGACTATGTGTTACCACGTTGTGAAGCGCTTCCTGTACGACACGGAAAAGGCACAGCAGGATCGACGGATGCAATCGGCTCGGCAAATTGCTAATCGTCAACGTGATTCGGAGGTCGCGACCGAGCATCGTGTCATTACAGAGCTTCCTTAAGGCGGCCTCAAGGCCAAGGTATTCGAGCTGGCTCGGATAGAGATCATGCGAAATCTCGTGGGCTGCGGTAGCTACATCCGTGAGCTGATTGCAGAGGTCAACCAGTCTGGGCTTTATCATTTCGTTTGATTCCTCTATCAATCCCTTGAGGCTTGCATGTACCAAGGCTAAGCTCTGCCCTAAATCATCGTGGAGTTCACGAGCGATCCTGTGGCGCTCTTGTTCCTGGGCACTGATTAGCCTACTGCTGATGCTGCGCAAAGAGTCCTGTGCAAGCCGAAACTCAGAGAGGACGGCGGATAAGAACATGAGGGGAACCATGACAAGGCAAAGAAGAATCTGGAGAGATAGAACATTTTGCGCAAGAGTTGCGTGCGGGAACGGTGCTCGTCCGTGCATCGTAAACCACATCGATGTCAACGCCACACACAATAGGGATAGACTGAGTCCACCGATACCAAACCGAACCGCTGCCCAGAGCGAAAGCGGTAAGAGAACGTACACCAGAGCCGGAGCCGTTCCCGGAGATAATGGTCGCAAGCCGAATATCGTAGTCATAACCATTACCGTCCCAAGCGCGAGCAGCGCCGCCTCGCATAGTCGAGCAAAGGTGGTTTGCCCGATCCGAGAGATATGATTTGAGCTGCATATCACGATCGTGGGGACAATCGTCAACTCTGCAAGTGCGTTCGTCCAGAATCGTTCGGCGCCAAGAGGCCAGTATTCTCGGCCCCAGCCAGTTATGACTACTGCAGCGGCATCCATGAACGAGGTCGTCAGTGGTGCGATGAAAACTCCGAACGCCAAGAAGATAAAAACTCCGCGCACACTATGGAAAAGGTTTTCCTTCTCAGTCAGGCGAGTAATACAAAATGCACCGACCAATGCTTCCGCTGTATTGGTTATGAACCAACCGACAGCGGTCGAAAGCGGAATGCCAGTTTGTAAATGAGCTAACAGATGAGCCGGCAAGGCTGCCAAGAGAAAGGTCCACCAGGTTCGAGGTGGGGCCAACAGAAAAGTCGCAAGCAGAATTGCATTAGGAGGCCAGAAGGTGGAATTCGGCTGTCCAACTGGAGTTAGAGCAAAACCAATTCGTGTTCCAAGATAATAACTGACTCCCACTAGCAGAGCTGATCCTACGGTCCTCCGAATGGATTGATTTGATGGTGCAGCCGGTTGGCGGTGTTCTTTCGGAGTTGTAGGTGCACCCGATGAAAGTAGAGAGGCCAGTTCGCCGCTTTCCAGAGGTCACCTCTCAAGCCACGAGGTTAGGAACTGGTTCGAATCTTACCGATACGGCGTGGATAGTCAACGACAAACGCTTTATTGTCCCAAACTAAAAGAGACCCAAAAGAGAAGCGCCGGGTCGCAAGAACATACCTGGCTCTTGCAAAGGTCCTTTCCCTCCCGGTCAGATCCCGGCAAGAGCCAGTTGTTCTCAGTCCGGCGAATGTGCGCGTCCCACCTCACTTTGTCAACTGTCATTGTTGACAGGTTGCTATTTAGCGATCTTGATCTAGGCGCCAACCATGTTGTTCTTGACCGCATATTTCACGAGATCGGCGCTACTTCTGGCACCAATGACTTCCATGATCCGATACTTGTGGAACGCCACAGTCCTGGTCGTCATATTCAGTATGCTGCCGACTTCTTTCATGACCTTCCCTTCGGCGAGTAATTGCAGAACTTCCCTCTGTCGCTGAGTGAGCCGGTCTTCTTCTTCAACCAGCTTCTTCGATTGTCTTCGCAGATAGTCGATCGTGTCCTTGGGTAAACGCGACGACATATACGACATCCCACGCAATACTTTTCGAATGGCAATTATCATTTCATCGGCCGCGCAGGTTTTTAGGAGGTAGGCGGACGCTCCGCGACGGAACGCCTCGGCCGCCACCTCTGGATCCGGGTTCATTGTCAGGTACACGATTTTCACCGCTGGCAAGGTGGCCTTTACTTGCTGTCCGGCATCCAGGCCATTGAGTAAAGGCATCGCGACATCGACCACGATGACGTCCGGCCTGAGCTTTATTGCACTTTGCACTAAAGCACGACCGTCACACACAATATCGATCACCTCAAATTCCGATTCAAGTAGCCTCTTGCACAGGTCCGCAACGAGCTTGTGATCATCGGCTATTAGCACACGTGAACGGCTGGTGGACATGGTGATTACCTCATCATTCACTTTCTATTGCAATACGAACCGTTGGCCAACTAGGAAAACTCCTAGGTCAACGAGGGTGACTGGCGCACCGAAGAGAGCCAGTTCTTGCAATAACCTAGGATCTATATTGGCGTGATTGGCGTGGCCCTATTAGGGCTTTCCCATCATTGGAGGAGATTCTCGAACTCGAGCGATTGGCGCACTACGCGTGCAAAATCAGACTGAAATCAAATGTCGTCTGACTGCAAACAAGACCAGTTCGGCATTATTCTTAAGGTGGAACGTTTCCATGATGTGATACTTATGAAACATTATTGTTTTTTCGCTCACCTTCAGGATGCCTGCAACTTCTTTCATGGGGCGACCCTCAGCCAACAACTGCAGGACCTCTTGCTGGCGGCGAGTGAGTTCCTTTGAGGCTTGTTGAGCACGAGCTTCTCTAACTGCCCAATTCTCCGGACGTAATTTAGGCATCAAGTACGCTTTGCCGTCGAGTACTTGGGAAATTGCGTTCAGCAACTCCGATGCAGCCGCACGTTTAAGTACATATCCAACAGCGCCCAGCTCGAGTGCCGCTGCCGCCAAGTTTGGATCGTCCTGCATGGTCAGAAATACAAAGCGTAATTGGGGGAGCATTTCTTTCAGGCGCACTGCTGCGTCCATACCATTGAGCAGTGGCATCCCGATGTCGAGAACAACCACATCAGGCTTAAGTCGAGCTGCATCAGCTAATAACTGTCGCCCATCATTCACAACTCCAATTACGTCGTAGCTTTTGTCCAGCAATAAGCGCAGGCTTTCAGCCACGATGCTATGATCGTCAGCAATTAGAACGCGCGGCCTCAACCCAGACAGCTGCATAGCAGTCACATCGATGGCATTGGTTTTAGACGGTACAAGGTGACCTCGTTCGGGGCACTCTGAATGGGCAACCACGCGTCAATTCGAGTACCCACTCTCGGTTTTGAATGAACCTCAAGTTCTCCTCCGAACAAATGCAGGCGTTCTTGCATACTGCGAATGCCAATTCCTCGTCCGGGAGCGTGTGCTTTTAAGTCAAAGCCTTTTCCGCGATCGACGACCTGCAGATGAAGTTCTCCCCCCGAACGTTCGAGGCGAACCTCGGCTCTGTCGGCGTCGCTGTGCTTTTTGACATTCTTGAGGGCTTCTTGAACGACACGGAAGAGACACAGTGCTTGATCCTGAGAAGTCACGGCTGGAACATCGTCCTGAAAGAAATCGACTTGCAGATTTTGCTGTTCCGTGAACTCGGCGCAGAAAGCTCTGATTCCTGGAGCCAACCCCAGATTTTCCAGAGTTGAGGAATGCAATGTGTGCGACAAAATGTGCATGTCTGCGCCGAGTTCACTAATACGATTGAACAGTTCGTGCAATTTTTCCTTGGCATCGGTGCAAGAATCGCTGAGACTGTCAGATAACTCTTCAAGGCTGATCGCTACGGTCGCAAGCCTTTGGTTGTAGTTGTCGTGGATCTCGCGCGCGATGCAGAGCCGCTCCTCCTCTTGCTTCTGCAACAATCGACCATACAATTGGGTTTCGTATGAATGCTCGGTCCTGTTCCGGCCCATGAACCGCCGCCATGCCAGTCTCATAAGCAGGAGGGCCGTCAAAAGGCGCAAGGAAAACCCCGCGGCTTCCGTTATGCGGTTGCTGGAAGCCTTCCCGATTGGCGAGATTTTATGGGCACCAAAATGCATAAAAGTAGATTGGCGCTAGGCCATAAGACCTCAGATCCCATGAGGCCAGTCAAGTCACCACTGCCAAGAGGAGTGCTGGTTTCGTTAGACAGCTTAGTTGAGAACGATATGCGTGAATGCAAGCCCCGTATATCCAGTTTGGCTCGTGCATCCCTAATTTGTGACTGTCAGTATTGACAGGGGAAGTAATCGCCGGAGGCGAGTCGATGATTTACGCGTTTCAGCAAAGCTGGGATGTCAGTGAGCGCATTTTCTCGAGATGGTATTAATTGAGTCCACGTGAATTCCCAACGAAGAGCCAGCACCCTCTTTCGTCGCGTGGGAACTGTTGCTCTGACTGTGGGTTTCACTGCCAATCACTTCCACTTCTTGTCCGAGATATTGAGCAATATCGACAGTCGTGGTGTCGAGGATGTAGCTGTTACCCGGATCAGATTGCATCAATATGAAATGACCACTTGAACGGGCCACACACCCTCGGGCGGTTATTTGCTGTTTCTTTGAATGCAAGGAGTCATCCTGATTCGTCTGAGCCATGGCCAGTCCCGCAGCAAGCAACATCACGGCTAAGGCTGCTTTCTTCATTGGAGTTCACCTATAACCAAAAATTAACCGGCTGGTTTTCGGGCCCGCTACTGTCATAATTACCAGCTATTTCCGGGCTGTCGCAAGGCCATCTCCTGACTTCGGCGCATTCGAGAATCGTCCGTGAATAGCTGACCGATTAAGCAGCCAGGCGGTCGGGCTTGCCAAATGGATTGACTCGAAGGCCCACTTTTATGGTGCACAATAGTATCGATCCCAGTGATCTCGAGAATGACTTCGGCTTCGCGTGAAATGCTGGTTATTTCAACATCTCCGTCGCGCCTCAAGGTTTCATTAACACAGTCGAGTAGGATATCGACCCCCACGTTGTCGATGCTCTTCAGCCGGGAGAGGTCGAGCCGAAGATATGGTCGCTCCACCTCTAGGTTGGCGGCGAAAGTACTCCAGAGAATGCGACAATGCTGCGCGTTGAGCTGTTCAGGAAATTCGAGGAGAATCAGGTGTCTCCTGCCTTCAGCTTCCAGAGTTGTTCTCTGTGTATGTTCGCTTTCAGCCGTTGAGTTGCAGACGGGATTGAGCGTTGCTGGCTGAGACCCCTTAACAGATAGCGTGACTGATGAAAAGGAGCTGAACAGTAGCGATCTGCAGCTTTTGCGTACTCTGCATGGAGGAGCAGCAGCCTGGATTGTTCTACAGGGGTGCAACTCCCTCATCTGGTTTAGAGTGCTCATGCCAATTCGCGTAGAGAAACTTCTGATCACCTGACTGAGCGACGATTGCTAAGCCATAATCGTACGGCCTGACTGAATTTTCTTAGAGGCCTCAGGTTCGATGGATTCATAGCGCATCAGTTTCCGCATTCGTAGCTTGGCCTTATGAAGCTGTGATTTAGAGTTTCCCATCGAACAATGAAGCAAAGCGGCAATTTCCTCATGTTGGTAGCCCGCCACTTCATGAAGAAGAAAGATCTGCCGATATCCGCGAGGTAATTCACCAATGGCTCTCGTTAATGCGATACGATCCAGGGAGCCAAATAAACGCTCATCCATCGTTCCGCAATCAAGATATGTGTCTCGCCTTGAGGATTCATCGAACGAAACTCGACCGACACCCTTCTTGCGAAAGTGCATCAACACGGTATTTACTGCGATGCGGTAAAGCCAGGTCGATAGTGCGCAGTCCCTTCGAAAAGTGTAGAGCTTACGAAAGGCATGCAAAAAAGCTTCCTGTGTGAGATCCTCGGCTTCCCATGCGCAACTCGTCATTCGAAGGCAGACGGAGTAGATTCTCGTCCTGTATGCGATGAATATGGCAGTAAATGCGTCGGCATCACCCTGCTGAGCCCGAATGACAAGGTCGCGATCAAGCTCAAAGCGCTCGGCAGAACCGGGTTTCATACTCAACGTCATCTCTCCGCAACGAGTTGAAAGAAGTTATGTTGGAAGGTGATTGACTTTACAATTTCAGCAGTGCAAGTCCCAACTGTCAGATGTAACAGTAGAGAGGGAGAGAGACGATCAGAACTCTCGTACTTGGTTTAAGTCGGTCGACTTAAATTATTTCTCTAACTACCATTACGCTGCCATTAGTGCCTCAGGCGCTAGTAGGGTCACTCGACCACGTTCTTTGGCAATTTTTCTTTCCTCTTCCCACTTGGAAAGAACTCTACTGGTGGTGAAGAAACTGATATCAGAGAGTGAACCGAGTTGTTCATTCGTGATCTCGATTGTGATGCCTGAGGGTCGCACCTCGCCAGCCTCGGCCGCCAGGTGCATCAGCGTTTCGGCGAGCCTCGACTCAGCACTCTTCGTCATGATTGCCGCATGTCGTCCCATGTACGCTTTTAAGTAGTACAGCGCCAGCCGGAATCCGTTCTCGATCAGCTGTGGGTGCGCCTTTGCCAAGGATCGGATGGTACGGTGATCCCAGACGCGGAATTCGCATTCCGTAATTGTTGTCGCATTTACCATGTAGTTCGGAGAGTTTTGCAGTAGCGAGACCAGGCCGAGAACTCCCCCGGATACGACCAACAATAAGAGCACTTCGTCCCCCGACTCCGTGAGAATGTATGAGCGCGCGCGGCCTCGCTGCAATAAGAACAGGTGATCCGGTGTAGCACCTTTGATCATCACGTTTCTTCTTGGTTCGATCATTCGGACTCTTGCAGCGGCGAATATCTGGCGCAGGGCTGCGTCGTCCAGATTTTCGAATAAGCGTGGTTTCGTTGAACGAGGATAATGCCCATTAATGATCGGGTGATGTAGTGCTTTACTGTGCGATTCGTGATGAGACTGCGCTGGATACACAAACCCCCCACTCACTCGGGCGGATGATTCAACCGTCAGCCGTTTTTAATTGCTGTGCGTTGCAATTTTGCTGTTGAGCAGTGACACGAGGGATTCTCCCCCTTGCGATGGCGCAACATCTGTTCCGCGCACGATGTCGGTTGCGGTGAGCTGCTTTCCATACAGACGACCGTTCGCATCACTATCCGGTTCTAGGGAGGCGCCTCCTAGAGATACACCGGCAAACATTCCTTTACTACGGCCGTAGGTCAAGATGTCTGCGTCAACCGCTCCGGCCGCTGTTGCTCCGGGCCCCGCCGCGGCGGTTGCGTCGGTCCCCATCTTTGTCTTCCCATTCAGGATCTGATTGGCGACCTTCTGATTCATGAACAAGAGAACGAAATCGCTGGATGAGCCACCGACCTGTAGACCAACGCTTGCGCCGCCCACGGAATACATAGCCGGAGCGGACCACTTACCGTCGAAGTTCTGCCCGGACCGGCAGAGCAAAGGACCGCGGCCGCCGCTTCCGCCGACACCAAAACCAAACTTCTTTACGTTCGGCAGAATCATCACACAATCCGCCTTCGCCAGGACCTCGGGCGAGATATTTCGATCCGCGAGCATGTCCTGCAACACCATGTTTGCTTGCTGAAGAGTGTCTTCGTCCTTTTGTTTGTCGCCTGCCACTGAAGGTCGACTCAGCAACACCACGCAGACGAGAATGCAGGGCAAGATTCCCTGAACTAATCGGATGGTGCACGTTTGCTGTGATTTCGTCAGTCTCATAGGCCTTCTCCTTCTCTCATGCTTGCTCTGAAACCGCCCGGCGATGTCTCTACGAGCGGGCATACCAAAGTTGTCTTGTGAAGCGTAAGGGAGAACCGGACACGCTGAAACCTGTCAAAACTTATAGGGATCACGATTCAAATTCGTGAGCGTCCACTGTGATGGGACTCAGAATCACTGTTAGTAATGCCAGTCCTTCCGGAACCGCGATCGTGAGAGCTTTCGAAAAAGAGAGATGGTTTGTATTCCCCCAGGTCGCCCATCCACGCAGAAAATATCGTTTCCCTGTTTATGTGCCTTATTGCTTCTCGGGCTCGGGGTCATGCCCGCCTGTGATAGGGCGCCCCAATCGCCGCAGTCTACGGCGAGGGGGGATGAGTGGCACGAATTTTACGGGACTTGGACCGCGGCTGGTAACCGTTGGACGATGCAATTTGGCCGGGAGCAACGTGCATCCATCGCGAATCTAGAAGGGTCGCTGATTCTTCAGGGCGCGTCACGGCCAGCGGTTGGCTTTCGTGCAGAAGCAATGGTCCTCACCGACAGTGTTACAGGCATGGTAGGTCGAGCTGTATGGACCGACGAGCGAGGCGATCAAGTCTACAGTGAATTGCGAGGCGAAGGAACAGCTGCGAAAAACAGGATCGTCGGGAACTTTCTGGGTGGTACTGGAAAGTACACTGGTGTTACCGGCACATACGAATTCTCGTGGCGCTTCGTTATTGAGAACGAAGATGGCAATGTGCAGGGAGAATCCACGGGGCTGAACGGGCGCGTTCGAGTTGGAGCACAACCGACGGCAGAGAACACGGGGAGCACCAGCCTGTGATGCGTCCACGCCCGCTGATGAAGCGTTCGTTGCCCTTCGTCCTGGCATGTGGAATTTGGCTTACGCCGACTCCTTCCGGACTGACAGGGCAGGCTTGGCACCTTTTCGCAATATTCTCCGCGGCCATCACCGCGGTACTTGTGGGCGCCTTTCCGTTGCTGACATCCACGATGCTTGCAGTAGCTGCTGTGGTCGCCACTAATACGATTTCAGCGGCCAAGGCATTTGCAGGATTTGCGAATCCAAGCGTGTTGTTAGTTGTAATCGCCTTTCTCGTAGCACAAGCTGTCGTCAAATCCGGACTAGGCCGGCGCATCAGTCTATTCATGGTGAGCAAGTTCGGCCGGTCATCCTTGGGACTGGCATACAGCATCGTCGTGACCGACGCGGTCATCGCCCCGGCTTTCCCAAGTAACACGGCTCGTGGCGGAGTCTTGTTCCCGATCGTTTTATCGGTGGCGCAAGGATCTGGCTCGCATCCTGACGATCCTCAGGGTCGTCGTCTGGGCGGTTATCTAATGTTCTGTGCAATGGCAAGCCTAGCCGTGTCCTCCGCTCTATGGATGACTGCGACCTCGGCCAACCCAATAGGAATTCAGGTGGCGCAAGAGTTTGGGTTTCAGATCAGTTTCGGGAAATGGCTTCTCGCTTCGTGCGTGCCTGCCTTAATCGCGATTTTGTCATTACCTTGGTTCGTGGCTCGCCGATTCCCACCAGGGATCGGAGAAACACCAGAGGCTCCTCAGCGGGCTAGAGAAGCTCTGGCCGAATTGGGGCCGCTATCCCGCGAAGAATGGATCACCGCTATTGCTTTCGTGCTCATGGTGTCGGGGTGGGTATCCGCTGATGCGCTGAAGCTCAATGTGACAATCATTGCCTTCGCCGGTCTGGGGCTGCTACTGATGGCTGGGGTTCTTACGGCGGCCGATATCGCGACACAAGGGGACACCTTGGCAACCTTTCTTTGGTTGGCAGTTCTGTTCGCGCTGAGTACTCAACTTAACGAACTCGGATTCATGGGTTATGCCGGACAGCGCCTGGCGGCACATATGGGTGGTCTTTCGTGGCCCGTTACTTATGTGGCTTTGATCGTGATCTACGTAGTGATTCACTACATGTTCGTAAGTCAGTCCTCTCAGGTGCTGGCTCTACTCGGTGTATTCCTGGAGGTTGGCATTCGCGGGGGCGTGCCTGCTCCGCTGATGGCATTTGCCTTACTCTTCGCGAGCAGTTACTTCTCCGTGATCACGCCCCAAGGAGGAAGCCAGAACGTCATTTTTGTCGGTAGCGGTTATTTGACACAGCGTGAGCTTTATTGGCTTGGCCTGCTCACTACACTTTTCTTCTTAACGGTCTTTCTGGTGATTGGGACGGGGTGGATCCTGTTGGTTGTCCATTGATACCGATAAAACCTCTTGGAATTATGCTAGCCAATCGGGCTCAGTCGCGGTCGGCTAATCTTCGTAACCGAGAAGTTGGCAGCATGGTCATTCATGTGATCTGACGTGCTTGCTTTTCTTATTGATCGCACGCCCCAGATCCGGAAGGAATTCTTTTACCACACTGAATCCCATGTTGCTGCTCATAGTGATACCGAAGCTGACTGCTCCATCGCCGACGGAATGCTGGCTCGGAGGTTGCCAAGATCGAGACAGAAATGCGCCTGCTGCGACTCCGCCAAGTTGAGAGATAGAGAAATGGCGGCTCCCGTCATCGTGCCGCGCAAGGATACCGCTCATCAATGCGTATTCAGCACGGGGCCAAAGGCCAGTCTTCCCGGAATTAAAATAGCGATTGTCTTCATGGAGCACGCTGGACAAACCGAAAGATACGGTGCGTTGAATCGAGTACTGGCCTAGGATGTTTGCAAACCGCTTGCCATAGCTGGACGCTCCTTGCTCCCATTCCGGCGGTTTGTCATTCCATTGATCTATGCCTGCCGAGAACCCAGCCTTCAGGTAGCCCAATGGATTCACCATGGTTTTCCAGTAGAGATGAGTTCGTTCTGCTCGGGTCAGAGGTCGAAACTCGATGGCTTTAGTCGTGCCAGCCATATTGAGGTAATTGAAGAGATAGTCGATCCCCTTTTGGGAAGTAGGATTTAGCTCAATCCTGGTCAAAGCCTGGTTTTGCGCCATGACCAAAGAAGGTAATAGTAGAAGGAAAATGGCGAATGCGCAGATGCTTCTGCTCATCGCATGCTTGACTCCGGTGTTGATTACTGACCGTGATTCCTGTGAGGCAGTTGTCGCACGAGCACTGCTCATTCGTTAACTGTGACTATTAACAGTAATGAGACGTCGTGAGCCGGCGGGCGGCTGTCCTTTTTGGATGGCTGAACCTTTATGCAATGAGCAAAGCTTATGATGTTGGACTTCTGCTTTGAAGGTCCCTGGATAAGTTCCCTGTCTCACTTTCAGGGTTCAGGTTGTCGGCCAGTTCTCTTAACCGTCTCGCAATGAATTGTCCGGCTTCCTTATTTTTCTCTTGCCTTAGGTCGTAGTGCATCCAAGCGAATAAGTCCTCAAGCAGCATAGGAGATCCTGAAATATCCAACCTAGGTAGGATGCTTGGAAACTTACGACCTGGGAAGACCATCCGCAACTGTCAAAAGTGACAGATCTAGTGCTAGACGGTGTGAGAATTGAAAGGCGACGAGCAATAATGACCTGACCAGTGCGGCCGCGATTCTTCGGGGCCGGTGGCCGGTTCGAAGGCCACAGTGCAACTTGCGACTAGTTTGGCTGCAAATAAGATTGGGCAATGCAGGCCACTGCAACATCCATCGGTACGCCTTCGTCCAACAATGGCTGGACCCACGACCGATGGAAGCTCACCGGATCCACTTGCAAAATTGTGATGAGCTTCTCAAAGGCCTCCGATGACCAGGACGATTCAAGCTTATTAGATTCAAGCTCATTACAAGAGATCAGTTCTCGTAATTCCCGACGAAAGTTTTCAATAAGGCGATCATTCGAGCGGTACAGCATCTTGTATTTCTTCATCGTATTGCCTTCAAACCTCGTTTTCAGATCACGGCTGCACGAATATTCTCAATCGACGTATGCATTCCCCGACCTGGGAAAAATGTTATCCACCGGCTGCAGTGACGTCGTTGCTCGCAAGCAAGGAATACTGGTAATTGCTGAATTGACGGCCAGCAGGAGATTTCCCTGTCATTTCTGCCAGTTGGTTCGCCTCTTTTCGCCGTTCTAAGTTCCAAGCGTTGATGATTGAGTGTCGAAAGGGCAACTGATGAAGGCCGGGGTGTCCTGCACATTGGTCTGGCTCACGATCGCAGTTGCAACTCTTCATGGCCAGAGCTTTGAGGTGACGGGCTCGATAGGTGGTCAGGTGAACGGAGGGCTTGACCTCTCGACTGCGATATTCCATAACCTCGATGTGCAAAATGCATTTGCCAGAAGTGCAGGGATCAGTTACGAGCCGAGTCAGCGTTCTGCCGTTGAGTTTATGTGGACGTACAGCAGTGCCGATACAGTCTCGCAGTCAATGGCAGGAGCGCTGGGTACCAAGGTTTTTAGCCTCGACATGAATCAGTATTTCGGGAATTTTCTTTTCCATTTTGCCAATCGCGAACAGCGGCTTCGGCCTTTTGTACTAGCCGGATTAGGCGCAACAACGTTAGGCCCGGCACAAAATGGCGTAAAGGGAACTTCCAGATTCGTTTTCGCTCTAGGCGGGGGTGCTAAATACAACTTTACTCGCCATTTCGGCCTTCGCCTGCAAGCGAAATGGTCGCCGACTTATCTTGCCACGACACAGAGTGGCTACTGGTGCGACCCTGCGTGGGGTGGCTGCTGGACGGTAGGAGAGAACCACTACTTGAATGAACTTGACGTCTCGGCCGGAATTACTTTGCGGTTCTAATAAAATCGCAGAACCAAATTTCATGAAGCCAACGCAAAAAGGTCGGCGGCTGTCAGTTCTAACAGTATTTGGGCGTATCCCCGATAACTAACCTTTCAACTCGATTACTAATCATTTTCAGAGAGTTCGGAATTCCTGAGCGTGTGAGTTTGAACTCGTAGCGGCTCCGGACTGGGGAGAGAAATGCGTCGAGACGGGTTCTACCCTTCGGAACCGGGCAGATCGAGACCAACCCACCACTCTGGGAACAGGCAAGTTTAGGCAAAGAAGGGGAGATAGCGGCAGTGCGCATATTGATTGCAGATGATCACGAGATAGTCAGGCGAGGAATATGCGCGATACTCACAAGCAACCTTGAATGGAAAATTTGCGGTGAAGCGGTGGATGGGCGTGAAGCTGTCGAAAAAACCCAGGAGCTAACACCGGACCTCATAATTCTCGATATTGCGATGCCGCGTCTGAACGGCCTTGACGCAGCACGACAGATTCTCAGGCGCGATTTCCAACAACGTATTTTGATCCTTACAGCACTCGATACTCCAGAGCTCGTGATTGAATCCTTTGTGGCCGGGGTACGAGGGTTTGTCCTGAAGTCAAATTCCCAAGACTTGGAAGAAGCTGTCCAAGCCGTTAGTCACGGCCACAGTTTCTTCAAAGGGAGGATAGGGCGTCTAATTTTGAGCTATCTTCTGGACGAGAATGAGCAGCGATCGTGTCCAAAGGACGAAGAGCTATGCGTGTTGACGCCACGCGAACGGGAAATCGTACAACTATTGGCGGAGGGCCTCAGTACAAAGGAAGTCGCGGCCGTGCTGAAGATGAGCGTCAAGACAGCGGCCACGCACCGAAACAATGCAATGAGCAAGATTGGGGCTCATTGTTTGCCCGACCTTATCTGCTATTGTGTGCGCAAGAATATCGTTGCATTGCCTGTGCCGATTCAATCGGTTGTGCTTTAGAACCACACTCGGAACCCGAGTTAGTGTTCCGGGCTCCCGGCCGCTTGCGCTCTAAGCGTCGGTGCTATATCCGCCTTCGTTTCGAAGAGCGAGGCGTATAGAAACCCCCCCAGAGCACCTCCAAGAATAGGCGCTAACCAGAAAAGCCAAAGCTGTCCCAACGCCCATCCTCTAACAAAGATCGCGGGTCCGGTACTGCGGGCCGGATTTACCGACAAGTTGGTTACTGGGATTCCAACTAAGTGAATGAGCGTAAGTCCCAGCCCTATCGCGACGGGAGCGAGGGCGGCTGGGGCACGCCGGTCGGTCGCGCCCATGATGATCAATAGAAAGAAAAAGGTCAATACGACTTCCGCGACAAAACACGACAGAAGAGAATATCCGCCCGGAGAATGCAGCCCATACCCATTCGAAGCAAAGCCGCCGCTCAAGTCGAAGTCTGGCCGCCCGCTTGCAATTATGTAAAGCACGCCAGCCGCGGTTATGGCTCCAATGACTTGGGCAATGACATAAGAAACCAATTCTGAGGCTGGAAATCGTTTGCCCACCATGAGTCCAACAGAAACTGCGGGGTTCAGGTGGCACCCCGATATGTGTCCTATGGCATAGGCCATCGTCAGCACCGTCAGTCCGAAAGCTAGGGCGACGCCGTAGAAGCCAATCCCAAGACGTGGAAACGCTGCGGACAATACGGCACTTCCGCAACCACCGAAAACCAACCAAAATGTACCGAAAAACTCTGCCAATATCTTTTTATCCAAGCTCACGACTGCTCCTTATGGTTCCTCAATGTGAAGACTTACCGTAGGAAGCCCTTTGATCCGTTTAGAAAATCCTGGGGGAGACTTCAACTGGAAGAAATGCCAGCATGCCCGAGGCACATAGTTGTCGTTCGAATAGGGTAGGACTGTAAGAAATTACAGTTCAAACGAGCTGACTTTGAATAGAGAGTTGATGTACTTAATAGCCACATCGAACTGGTGGCGCATGCGTTGGGTACGTTACCTCTAGTTTGCCGAGATCCGCGACGTTCGCAGATATCCGCCTCCAACCGTCCGTAGGAGTATGCAATGCCAGACGGGAATCTATTGTTGCTCTGCCGCCGAATAAGCGTAGAGAAGAATCCGACCAAAATCGCGAAGCTCATTGAGGAACTGATCCGGCGCCTGACCGAGGAACAAAACATGATCAAAGCCATGATAGCTAGCCGGCTGTGCAAGAGTATGGGAGGTTCTTCGTATTGACTCCAGTCATGGCAGTCCAGTGCATTTGAGTTTTGGAGGTCGCTGATTATGAACTTGAGTCCCAATGCCCAGCCTCTAGGGACACGAGGGCGCGTGCAGTCGGAGATTCCTCTGCAGAGTGCCTTATTCTGTTTGGATTGCGAAATGATCAGCAACACGACGACGGACGAATGTCCGGCTTGCAAGAATCACTCACTGTTAAGTCTCTCAAGGATTCTGGGAGGGAGCTTACACCAGCCACGGTTTGAACAAGGAATGGCCGAATGGCCGAAGAGCGGGTCCTTCGATATCGCACTTACCGTTGAATTAAAGGGTTTACCTGCAAATCATATGAACAACGTAATAGAAAAGCTGACCCACGCACTTGGTCCAAAACTGGGAGGAAACGAGGCGTTTCTTCGAGTTAATGTGACACCCGTAGTTGATGGTTCTCTTAACAAGGCGGCCTAACCCCCGCAATTGGTCTTTCGAAACCGTTCTTCGTAGAGCATCTGTCATTCTTGACAGTTGCGGATCGACACATTGTCAACTAAAAGGTGGGGTTAATCGCATTCAGGTCTCCGTTGCGCCCACACGCAGGAAAAATAGGAAATAGTAATGCTATCCAAATGTAAAAATCCGGACTGCAACTCTTTATTTCGTTATCTCGAAGGGGGAAGACTGTTTGTCTTAGAGGACGACTCTGAGTATGAGAATTGCAGATCCGGCCGCTTTGAGTACTTTTGGCTTTGTGATGATTGTTGTGGAACGATGACGTTGCGCCTATTGGAGGACAGCACCGTAGCAGCGTTGCGCCTCGCCGATTCCCTTCTTGAAGCAGCTGCCGATTTCGCCGTTAATGGGCGAGAGCGGAAGGGGGGCTTGGTGCTTCATAGCATTCATTCACTGTTGTTGAAGCCTATTCCACCTCCAAGTAGAAATCGGACTACCGCTGGAAGAGACCCCGTCCCATACCCCCAGATAGAAAACACTTTTACGGCCTTGTCTCGCTGATTGAGGTGCAACTCACAGCTCCCAAGTTAGGTATGAGACAGAAACATTGCGCCACGTTCCGACGTCCTTCCTGAGACGAGGCCCATCCAAACGTTTTCTGAGGGCTCAGTGGCGGGCTTGAATTTAGGTAGACATGAATTTGGGTGATGCCGTGAAGCCAAAGCGCAGATCAAGATCAACGGTAGCGAAAAGGACGAGGCGCAGCATCAAGCTCGTACCTGCTGATTCACCCGAAGCGCGAGACGAAGGCCCACGGTTAATTCCGCTTAGCAAAGAGCACACCGATTCGAAGGTCAAGTACTACTTGAGACTCGCCAATCGTGCCCTTGGGATTCCCGACGAAAAGTAAGGCTTCGCCTTTCCAATAAATAGGCCCGCCATTGGTGCTCCCCAATGGCGGGCCGCTTTCGCAGGAGAAAGGTGAAACGTTGAGCGGATAGTGAACTGTAATCACAGATCTGTCACCTGTCAGTCTTGCCAGTGGAATCTGGCGAAGGGTTCGACTAAGCCTTAAGTCACAGACAAACGCCTGAACTGGGAGCGGAGGTCAACCCCTCGTACTCTATGTACACCCTGGCCTCCCCGCCCAGTTGTTAGCTGCCTTATCGCAAAATATCCTCGTACGTCCAGGCTGTATTTTTGAGGCTACCGCGGGCGGCCAAACTGGTTAGTTAGGTGCCAAGAATGGTGATCGCTGCGCACTAAGAAAGAAGCCCGTGGTCGTATAACGGAGTTTCGACCACGGGCCTGTTGCTTGCAGCGGATCACTCGAAGAGTGAATTTCAAGCGCACACATCGTAACAAAGTCAATCGTCCTCGTGACCTGTCGGTTTTGACAGTGGGGGGAATCAGGCACGCGGTAAATCAGACTCCCACACTCTTCACTTCAACACCAACATAGATACTGGGAGTACGAGCTGTTCCTATCGGATGAGTCGTATCTTTCCCGCAGAGTTCTTTGGGAGTGGTTCGGAAAAGAAAGCTTCTTCCAAAACTAAACGTGAGAACTCATCAAGTGGAAGCTCAGTTCCGGCCAACGCAATAAAAGCGTGATCGGAATCAGCGCATATCGGAAACTCTTTGCTCTGATCGTTCCTCGCGACCCTAATGTGCAGCTTGGCCGCGTCGAACGTTAGCCAGAGGACCTCGGTCCTGGGCTCGTCGTCTGACTCTGCCGGAGAACAGCCTCGTTGTGTGATGGTGATAATGACAGCCGCACTGTTCTGTCTTGACCAGGTAACTTTGGCGATATGAGGGTAGTACTTTGCCAGGCTCTCGCATACTTCAGCAATGGCCGCCAGTACTGCCGTCCACACATTAGCCGCGTTTCTCAGGTTCTTGTCTTTTGCTGCGCGGCGTTCGACCCAATTGCTAAGAATCCAACTCATGATTTCAACCGGCACTTCTCGCTAGAGCAATCCCCATGAGATTGGATCACAACGCAAGACTTCATGAACTGTCAGAAAGTGCACCTTAGCCCGGACTTCGCATATTTCCCGAACCGCTAGCGTCTGGAGTGGAAACCGGACGTTGCCGCTCTCCGTCTCTGGCAAGTCTGACAGTTCACGTAACCTTTATTGACCACTAGGCTGCCTCGCAAGGCGATGATCTTCGATTTATGCCAGAGGTGACAGCCCATGAGCACCAGGCTACCTTATCTGTCGCTACTCATGCTCCTGCTCGGTATTTGCACAACAGGAATATCGCAAGTGAGTTTGGGTGGTAGCGGTTCTATGACAAGTAGCTCAGCTACTTTTGGCAAACCGAATTCACAAGCGGGATCAAGTGTATCCGCCGTATCGGGCCAGATCTCGGGAGTGGT
>Ga0335078_10004704_pt1 | contig 20215 bp, 14 predicted proteins | sample Lox_Sample_32_FD_206711 | JGI IMG/M metagenome (GOLD analysis project Ga0335078, IMG submission 206711) | Soil microbial communities from Loxahatchee National Wildlife Refuge, Florida, United States - Lox_Sample_3.2 | ecosystem: Environmental > Terrestrial > Soil > Wetlands | place: USA... | reverse complement strand
GGCGGGGTGCGCCAACATCAGGATGAGTAGCCGGAGGTCTCCTTGTGCATTCCTTGCTCTGGTTAGGTTTCAGAGCGTTTATCATTTCCCTGGTGCTGACCCCGATTTGCCGCGATGTGTTCCGGTCGTACGGGGTGGTGGATCAGCCCGATGCCACGCGCAAGGTTCATCGCTATCCCATTCCACGGGTGGGTGGCTTAGCCATTGCGGTTTCTTACCTGGTGGCGTATGTACTGGTGCGCCCCGAAGAAGGCAGCCCGCTCGCCCAGCAACTCTCGCTGGTGTGGAAACTGCTGCCCGGTGCTGCGCTGGCCTTCGGGATCGGCTTGTTGGACGACCTGTTCAATCTGCGGGCCTGGATCAAGTTGCTGGGCCAACTCGCCGCGGCGGGCCTGGCCTGTGTGGGCGGCGTGCGTATCCTATCGATCGGCGGCGCTCCCACCGACGCTTGGTGGAACATCCCGCTCACGATTCTCTGGCTGCTGGCATGCATGAACGCCTTCAACCTGGTGGATGGCTTGGATGGTTTGGCGGTGGGAGTGGGCTTGTTCGCCACTCTGACCGTTTTCGCCGCGGCCTTGATGCAGCACAACATGGTGCTGGCGGTGGCGACGTTCCCGCTGGCCGGCGCCTTACTCGCTTTTCTGTGCTACAACTTCAACCCCGCCACCATTTTCCTGGGCGATTCCGGCAGTCTACTGATCGGCTTTCTGTTGGGGTGCTATGCGGCCATCTGGAGCAACAAGTCGGCCACCCTGCTAGGCATGACCGCACCCCTGATGGCCCTCTCGATCCCCTTGCTGGACGTCGCCCTGGCCATTGTGCGGCGCTTTCTGCGGCATCAGCCGATCTTTGGAGCCGACCGCGGCCATATTCACCATCGGCTGCTCGATCGCGGCTTCACGCCGCGCCGGGTTGTTCTGGTGCTTTACGGCCTCTGCGGACTAGCTGCCGCGTTTTCTCTGTTACAGGGCCTGGTGCACAGTTTCTCCGTCGCTCTGGTGGTGCTGTTTGGCCTCTTTGTATTGCTGGGCGTTCAGTATTTGGGGTACGCGGAATTCGATCTGGCGGGCCGATTGTTGTTTAGCGGCGAGTTCCAGCGTGCGGTGAGCGCCCAACTGGACCTGCGGAAATTCCGCGCCGCGCTGGCCGCCGCCGGCACGCCGGCCGATTGCTGGGAAGTGATCCGCGCAGCCTGTGAAAAGTTCGGATTCCCGCAGGCGCGGCTCTGCCTGGCCGGCGAAATCTTCGAATACTCATCTGGCGAGTCCGGGGTCCCCGGCTGGACGGTGCGTGTGCCGCTAGTCAAAGGAGATTACGCGTCGCTGGCGCGCCGGTTCGCATCCCCCGTGCTGCCGATGATCGTTGCCCCGTTCATCGACTCGCTGCGGGAGATATTGGTGGAAAAGTTCCCCGCCGCCGCGGAAGCCGGTGATCCGGCTGCGGTTTCTTTGGTGGAACCTTAGCGAGTAGGAAGAGATCGATTCAATCTGTTGCGGAACCGATCAGGAGGCCCAGCCCGGCAGCGTCGGCGAACGTCCGAAAATCGCCGTCTCTCGCGCGCAACTCGCCGGCCCGTTGCCAATATCTCCTTGCAGGAACGCGATCCAGGTGCTGGTGTCAACCGCGATCATCGGTCGGCCTTTCGATCGGCTAACGTGCGCGTGAAGCGAACGTCGCCGCGAAGTTGGCGCAAGCCAGCTGCAGGCCGGTACGAACGGTCTGGGTGATACCGCTACCCTAGGCAGACGCCGTTTATCGCTACCCCTCCCGAAACGGCGCCTCCATCAAGCTATGGAGAACGATATATGCGTCCAGCGCCGGAGAAAGGTGCTTGATGTAATACAGGTCGTACTCCAGCGACTCCCGCGCGTCGTGGACCTGTCGCCCATAATCGCAGTTAAGCTGGCTCCAGCCCAGGACGCCGGGGCGTACCGCATGCCGCTGCCCATAATAGGGCATCTGCTTCATCAATAACGGTATAAACTCAGGGTCGTGCGGCCGCGGTCCCACCAGCGACATTTCGCCGCGGATCACGTTCACCAGTTGCGGCAGCGCGTCCAAATGCAGCCGGTGCAACCAGGCGCCTACTCGCGTAGGTTGGCCATCAGCCCGTCGGCAGCGGAAGTGAAACAGCGTGAACGGGACCAAGTTCACGCCCCAACGTAAGCGCCCTTCGAGGACCGGGCCCGGGGAGGACGACTTGATTGCCGCGGCAATGGGCAGCAGCAGTACCGCCAGCAGCGCCAGACCGGCCAGCGCCACGAGATTGGAATAGATTGCCTGCAGCGCTATAGCGCCGCGGCGGGCTCCCAACTCGTCGGAGAAGATCAGTTGCGATGGCAGCAACTCGGCTACGCACACCCGCTCACAAGCGGTTTCGTACAACTCCGCCACGCGCTGGATTTCCATGCCCCGGAACTGCAGATCCAGCAATTCTCCAAGTGGCATGCCCCGGCGGCGCTCGGTGACCCCCACCACAATACGGTCCGGGTGGACTTCGGAAACCACACGTGCCAGGTCCGCGGTCGATCCCAGCACCCGCGCTCCGTCGAGCGGCGTGCCGGCCGGCCGGTCGTCGTCGAGGTATCCAGCCAGCGAAAGCCCCAACTCGGGATGCGCCGCCAGGCTTCTGCCTGCCTCCAGAGCGGCCGCATTGGTTCCCAGGAAGAGCACTCTCTTGGCGCCCAGGCTCTTCCATAGCGCCGCGCTGTAGAATATGCGCCAGACCAGCAGCATAGCCAGGGTCAAGGCGCTGCCGAGCATCATGATGGTGGGGGCCAGCACCAATTCCGGAATCCGCAGATAGCTCAGCAGCGATTCCAGCAGAAAGGTCACGCCCAGGGTCAGCGAGAGCTGCTGGAAGAGCAAAATCTTGGACCGCACACCCACCTGCGCATACAGCTTGTTGAGCTGCAAGCCAATCAGCACGCCTGCTACTACCAGCGCGATTTGCAGCAGCCCGTTGTCGTACAGCAGAAACACAGTCGGGTCCGCACCTCCCAGCCAATAGGCAGCCAGAATATAGCAGGAAAAAATGAGAATCGTCTCCGGAACGAGGAGGCTGAGGGTGCGCGTGGAAAAAAGATTATGGAGGAAGGAAAACATCGCCCTTTACGCATAGTACACTGGGCAGCGAAGGTTATGCGCGAACTGAACTGGAAGCCGGAGCAATCCGCGGAACTAAGCGTATTGGGCGAGGGGGCGTGTACAGGCCCAGCCCGCATCCTCGAGTTTTCCGGCAAACGCATGCGCCTGGCCACGAGGTTGAAAGTGAAAGGCGGCGCCGCCGTGCGCCTGGAATGGGATGGGCAACTGTTGTTGGGCCAGGTGCTGAACACCGATCCCGGCGGTTTTTGGATGGAAATCCATCACATGCTGCTGGATACCGGCGGCACGAACTGGCAGGAAAAGGGCTGGCTACGCGGATAGGCCTGCCGGATGCCCGCTAAAGCGCAGTGGCTGCTTCGCGTCCCGGACATCCTGGCGGAATTATCGGCGCTGGACGTGCCGGTAGTGGACCGTGCGGTGTGTGAGCGTTTGTTCCGTCTGCGTAGGCGGCGTGCCATCGACCTGATCCGTTGTTTCGGCGGGTATCAGGCTGGCCGGACCTTCCTGGTCGACCGGCCCAAGCTGATCGCACAATTGGAACAGATCCGCGACGGCGCTGATTTCCAGATGGAGTGGCGGCGCAAGGAGCGCCTCGCGGAACGGCTGGACGCCATCCGCCGCTTGCAGACCGGCGCGCGGGTGGCCATCGCGGTCGAACCGGAGACTCTCCGCCAACGGTTGCCGGACCTGCCGGCTGGCGTGAGCCTGAGTGCCGGCACCCTGCACATCCAGTTTCAGTCGCCGGAAGAACTGCTGAGCAAACTCTTCGCGCTGGCGCAAGCCATCGCCAACGATTATGAAGCGTTCGAGAAGCGGACCTCGGGCGTTTAGCGCGGCGGGGCTGCTAGACTCAGAAGCGTGGAATCCAGGCGCAGCCCGCTCAGGATCGCGTACCTGCTGAGTCAGTATCCTGCCGTCAATCACGTGTTTATGCTGCGCGAGGTGCGTTTTCTCAGCCAGCTTGGAATTGAGATTCAAGTCGCCTCGATCCGAAATCCGGATCGAGATACTGGCTTAATGACAGCCGCCGAGCAGGAAGAAGCACGGTCCACTTATTACGTGAAAAGCTCCGGTTTGTTCCGGCTCGTGCTGGCGCACGCGCATACATTGCTTTCACGGCCGGGCCACTATATCCGCGGCCTGGCCGGCGCCCTGCGCAACCTTTACGGCCTGTTCTATTTCACCGAAGCGGTGGCGGTAGGCTATTGGATGAGGCACCACGGGTTGACCCACGTGCACACTCACTATGCCTCGGCTGTGGGCGTTCTGGTGAGGCGGATCTTCCCCGTTACGCTTTCTATCGCCTTTCACGGTCCGGCGGAGTTTGAGGATCCGGCCGGGTCGCGGCTGGCGGAGAAAGTCCACGAGTGTCTGTTCTGTTGCGCCATCAGCCAGTACGGCGTCAGTCAACTGATGTACGCGTGTGGCTACCCCGAGTGGCCGAAATTGGAACTCACTGCCTTAGGTGTGGATCCCAGTGGATTCCCGCCGCGGCCGTTCCGGGCCAAACCCTCGCCTTTCCAGATCATTTGCGTCGGGCGGCTGGCGGCCGTGAAAGGCCAGCACGTGCTGATCGCGGCGATGGCGGCACTGGTCCAGGAGGGCCGCCACATCCGGCTGCGGTTCGTGGGTGATGGGCCCGACCGGGCGGCTCTCGGCCAGGACGTGGAGAATCGTGGCCTCGCGGGCTGCGTCTTGTTCGAGGGAAACCTGAATCAGGACAAACTGCTGGATCTGTATCGGGAATCCGATGTCCTGGTGCTCTCCAGCTTTGCCGAAGGCTTGCCCGTGGTTCTGATGGAAGCCATGGCCATGGAGATTCCGTGCGTGGCGCCGTGGGTGAACGGGATTCCGGAAATCGTCAGCCATGCGGCCGACGGCCTGCTGGTGCCGCCGGGTGACGCGGAGGCGCTGGCGCACGCCATCGGCGGACTGATGGACGATGCGGAGTTCCGGGGCACTCTGGGGCAGAACGCCCGGCTGAAGATCCTGGAGAAGTTCGATCTGCGGCGCAATACCGAGCATCTGGCCCAGGTTTTCCAGCGGCGGTTGAGCGGGTGATCAACCACCCAGAGCGTACTTTACCTGCGCTTCGGCCCCGCGAATCCAGGTGAAGATGTCGGCGAGGGTAGCTCGGGCATCGCGCCGCGGCTGCCAACCGTTTACCGCCGTCAGGCGCCGGTGGTCGGTCAGATAGATGCGCACGTCGGCGGGACGCGTTTCGGCCACCGGCGCAATCTGCAGGCGGTTGCCCGTGATCTGCTCGCACAAGCGCGTCGTCTCCCGCAGCGACAGGCTGAAGGGCAGCCCGCCGCCCACGTTAAACAGGCGCCCCTGGTAGGTGTCGAAATCGCCGATCTGTTCCAGCAGCAACTCGCAGAAATCGTCGATGTGCAGGAAGTCGCGCACCTGCCGGCCGCTGCCGTCGAAACCGATGTAGGAAAGATTGCGGCGAAAATAGTGCGCGGCCATCCACAGCGCGATCACGCCCTGATCGCTCTTGGCCATCTGCCAAGGGCCGGTCAGCAGACCGCAGCGGTCGATCAGGCAGCGGATCCCATAAGCATCCGCGTATTCGGCCACTATCAATTCTCCGGCCAGCTTGGTCATCCCGTAGAGCGAGCGCGGCCCGTCCAAGGGGAAATCCTCACTTACGCCCACCCCCGACGCGCCGGCCACGGCCTGCTGCGCGGAAAGGTGGAAGCGGTCCGGGCCGTCCTCGTAAGCCAAATCGTTCAAGCGCCGGTATGGATAGACGCGGCTGGTGGAGATAAAAACAAAATCGGCGCGCGCGCGCCGCGCCAATTCCAGGCAGTGATAGCAGCCGGTTAGATTGGTGTCGATCAGATACTCCGGCGAGCCGCCATAGCCGGCCTGCGCGGAGGCTTCCGCCGAGCACTCTACGATCAGGCCGGGGGGCTCCGGGAGGCTGGTGAGATCGGCCAGCGAGCGGATGTCGCCATGCGCGAACGCCACGCCTGCTTCGCGCAGCCGGCTCAGGTTGAGCTCCGATCCGCGGCGATGCAGATTGTCGAAGGCGGTCACTTGCGTCTGCGGATAGCTGCGCTTGAGGGCCAGCGCGACACTCGATCCCACGAAACCGGCTCCCCCGGTGACCAGGATGCGCTGATGTATAGGCATATTCAGTGGACTAATGTAGCAGTGGGACAGTACATTGAGTTCAGATGGACGTCCCGATCCCGTTGAAGTCCGCTGCCGCAGCCGTCTTTCACCATGCGGGCGGTCTCGCGGCGGTGCGATGGATCAATCGCCGGGGTCTTCGCATTCTGATGTACCATCGCTTTTCCGATCGCGCCGCGCTGGCCCGCCAGTGCGCCCACATTCGCCGCCACTACCATCCGGTTTCGATGGCCGCCGTCTCCGAGTGGCTGCATACCGGGCGCCGGCTGCCGTCTTATGCCCTGACGGTTACGGTGGATGATGGCTACGACGATTTCCAGCAAGCGGGTTATCCCGTCTTTGCCGAGTATGGAATCCCGGTCACGGTTTTCCTGGTTACCGATTTCCTGGACCGCAAGTCGTGGCTGTGGTTTGACCGCGTGCTGTACGCCTTCGGAAGCACGAGACTTTGCGAGGCGTCCGTGGAGATGCCCGGCGGAAATGTGTTGCGATGCAAGCTGGATTCCGCGGCTGCGCGCCACGCCGCGGGCCAGCATCTGGCCGATCTGGCAGTAGCCCTGAGCCCCGCGGACCGCCGCGAACTCGTAGGCGTGCTGCCGCGGTTGCTGCAGGTGGAGATGCCGGAACAAGCGCCCGCCGAATACCGGCCGCTGTCTTGGGATGCCGTTCGCTTGCTGGCGGCATCCGGGGTGGAGTTCGGCGCGCACACCAAGACGCATCCGATCCTGGCGGCGCTGACCGATGCGGAAGAGTTGCGGGAGGAGATTGCCGGTTCGAAGGCGCGGGTCGAATCCGAACTGGATCGGCCGGTGCTGCATTTCTGCTACCCAAACGGCAAAATGCGAGACATCGGCCCGGCGGTGGCGGAGACCGTGCGGGCAGCCGGCATGCGGACGGCGGTGACGGCTGAGCCGGGCCTGAACCAGGTCGACCAGGACGCGTTCCTGTTGCATCGAATCGGAGCCGATCCCAGCCACCAGGAGATGTATTTCGCGCGTAATGTTGCCGGAGTGCGGGGATGATTGGTCACGTGCCGGGGCCGCTCCAATAGAACCCGTCGTTCTCCAAGAAACTCACGGCGAGATTGTTCCCGTCTCCCAGGCGCCCATCCGGGTCCAGGACAAACACCGGCTCAGCATGCGCGCGGCGGTAACCCGCCTGTTCGAGAGCGCCGGTTTGTAGAGACGATGAAACCGCGACCGTAACCTCGGTGGTATCGGGGTCCGTCCTCGCTGCGGCGGCAGCGGCGGCGTAGGCCTTCGCCCATGCCTGCCGATCCGCCGAGCGAACCCACAGATCCGCGATGCGGCACTGACGGCCTACCCGGCTCAGCAGGAAGTAGCCCGCCGGCGTCAAAAGGTGAGCCTCCATCTGCGCCGCGGGGCAAGTCAGAAAATAGCCGAGCGACTCCGGGGTACGCGCACAAACTACCTGCTGCGTAATCGATGGGTCGGGAAACGCCTCGCGGGGAGCGCCATCGAAGCTGCTCACGCGGGTGGCACAGGTTTCAGCCTGTGGGGTGGCGCGCCCCAATGCGCGATAATCCCGCGCCAGGCGCAGCGGCGATTTCCAGTCCTTCCGCTCCGCCATCCGGAAGTGACGCCATGGCCGCAACACGCGGGTGTAGTGGCGGATGTGCACCCGCGCTTGAAAGCCGACCTTCGGGAGCACCTGGCGGGCGTCGGGGGTCCCGCCGATATTGATCATGGTGCCGGTAAGGCCCTGGAGGTGGCGGTAGAGCATGATCCCGGCGCCTGGCACGGCTTTGCTGGCCGCCCAATCGATGACGTTGCAACTGGCGACCGTTCCCGATCCGGTCAGGAAGCAGCACGGCACCAGGCAGCCGAAAGCCGCGATCTCGCCTTTGTAGCGCAGCGCGTAGCCGCGGCTGCCCTCCCAGAACGGATGCGGGGCGAAGCACTTCCAGCGCATGACATCCGCCTGGAACATGCGGTGACTCTCGTCCACCCCGAAAACAGTCCGCAGAAAGCGCATCACTTCGCCAAGCTCGGACTCAGCTACCGGCGAGATCAGCGCGCCACCCCCTTCAAAGCCAGCACCGACTTGAGTTTGCCGACGCTGGTGCTCTCCACCGTCTCCTCAATCGTGAACTTGACGCCGAACTCCTCCTCGCAGCCCATCATGAGCTTCACCTGCGCGAGGCTATCCCACTGCGGCATGGTCTCCGGCGAAAGCGCATCGGTGAGGATCAGCTTGTCGTTGTAAAAAGCTTCCCGGAAAATCTGTTGCAGGCGTTGATCGATCAGGGTCACGGTTCATTCCACTTTAGACCGTTACGCCGGTTCGCTGCGTAAGATCCGCGCAATCGATCATGGACGGAGCCGGAAACACCTTGCCGGTCTCCCAACGGAAGCTCACACAGCCCAGGCGCTCATACAGATCCGCCACCTGGCAATTCTTGGCGGTGGGGATGTACTCGCCGATTATGTACGTGTAACGGTTCTGGGCGGCGTACCGCACCAGCGCCGCGAACATGGCTTCTTCCAGGCGCCGGCCCAGCACGCGGCAGCTCATGAGCCAGGTGTCCACGCGCAGACCGTCACTTTCCGGAATCGCGATCAACACGCCAGTCAAGCCGCTATCGCCGAAGCGGTCGCTCGCGCGCATGGCCTGCGTGTAGGCTCCCGCGGCCAGCAGGGCACGCACCTCGGCATCCGTGCGCCGCCTCGTGGTGAGATTGAACTGGTTGGTCTTGTTGATCAATTGCACGATGCGCGGCAGGTTGGCTTCATCGAAAGGCGCCAACTGGACCTGGATGTCGAGCTGCGCCAGATAATCGTCCACGCTGCCGGCGGTGGATGCGAGCGTCTTGCGCTCCAGGTTTTGCTGGATGGATGCAGTGCGCTGGCGGTCCTCCCTGGTGATCGTCAGCGTTTCAAACAGCGCCAACCGGCTCAGCGCGGAAACGTAGAGAGCGGGATCCGGGGGCAAGTCGACCACCTCGACTTCCGGCAGGCGCTGCCGCACACGCGACCGCTCTGCCGGATTGTCGTCCACAAACACCATGGCATCGAGCCCGATGTTCAGCGTTGCTGCAATTTCGCGCAGGTTTTCGTCTTTGGACTTCCAGTTGGCCGTGAAGATGGCGATGTCCCTTTCGCGCAGCAGCATTTCCGGATGCTGGCGGAAAGGGAGCAAGGCATCTTCGGGATTGTTCTTGGAGCAGACCGCCAGCAGCACTCCCGCGCGCGTGAGCGATTCGAGGTAACGCTGAAAGGCTACGAACGCTTCGCCCGCCGGGCTGCCGCCCAACTGGATGCCCGCCAGGCCGTCCTCGCCAATGACGCCGCCCCAAAGCACGCCATCCAGATCCAGAGCCAGACACTTGGAGGTGAGCCCTAGAATCGCGCGCAGCATAGCTGTGAGCTGATGCCCGAGGGCGGGCATGGCTTCCGCCGATGGGTACTGTTTGGCGGTGTGCCACAGCACCTGATCGTGCCAGCGGTCTTTGCCGAAGCGCGCCGCGATCTGGTCCACATCCAGAATCGCGACACCCTGGGTCCGCGCGGCGGCTTCCCAAAGCGCCAGGTTGAGGGCGCGCAGCAGGCGGCCGCGTCCTCCGGGCAGAGCCGCACTCAGATGGCCCAGCGCGTCGAACGGAGGCGCCTCATAGTTGAATTGAATGACTGTGGCGCCCAGGCGCTCCCGGGCTTCTCGCCATAGCGATTCGAGCCTTGCCGTGTGGGCGCCGATGATGCCGCCGGGAGAGTCTTCCTCGTCGCGCAGGCCGACGGAACGCCAATCCGTGGCGATCGCGATCACATCCGCGTGGAAGCGGGTCAGACCCGAGTCGGGATTACGAATCTCCTGCTCGTATTGGTTGAATGGGCCAATGTAGATCTCCGCGTCAATCCCCGCGCCGAAGCACTGCGCCTGCAGGATGGGAGCCAGGAAGTCGATCATGGTGCTGCTCAGCAGAGCGATCCGGCAGCGCCGGCGAAATGGCGCGGCCGCCTTCCTGCGGGCTTGCGCCAGCAAACGGGCGGCATTGCGCAGGGTGCGCGGGGATGCGCTCGATTTGCACGCTTCGGCCAGCGGATGCCAGGCTTGATCCGGGTGCCCCGCGGCAAACAGGTTGCGGGCGGACGCCAGCATCACCCAGGCGCGCTCCTCACCGGCAGCCTTCTCGCGCAGGGAGCGCAATGTTTCGGCGGCTTCCTCAAAATGTCCACAGGCTTCGAGCAGCGCGGCGCGTAACCAGCCGCCGCAGCCGCCACGCGCCGATGCGAGCTGGAGGGCCAAATCGAGCGCCGCTTCGGCATTATCGGACGCAATGGCGCCGGCCAGGTGCTCCAACCGGGTCAGTTCCGCCGTTCGACACGGAGTCTCGAGCGAACTAACCAACTGCAGTAACTCTGAAATTGTGGCGGCGGAGTAGGGCGGCTCTGCTAACTGGAGCAGGCCGAGTTCGAGGGAAACCTTAGGCATCGGCTCGGGTATGGACCGTTAGGTTCAGTATATAGAATAGGCCTTGCTAGATGCTACACTGAATCGAAGAAGTACTACCCTGCCGATGGCATGAGTCCGGTTCACATACAGCCGCGCGGCAGCAACCCCGCGAACACAGCCACGCCCTCTTGGCCGGGCAGTCCGGCGGTCGTACTCCGCCCGGCGTTTTATGTGACAGCGGTCTTTGTATTTGTGGTGTATGCCCGGTTTCCCGAGATCATGGAGATCGTTACGGGGTCCGCGTTGCGCTGGGTGCGGATCATCATGGTGCTCGTGCTGCTGGCCATTCCGTTCGGCGCGGATTTGCGCGCAGCCTTTTCAAAAGTCGGTCTCTGCCTGATCGCTTTTAGCCTCTGGCTGTGTGCCTGTGTCCCATTCAGCGTATGGCGTGGCGGCAGCGCCAGAATGATCCGGGATACCTGGGTGATATCGCTGTTCTCCTTCGTCGTCATCGCATCCGGGGTGCAGGGACTGGAGCAGTGCCGCAGGATCATGTACAGCCTGGCGGCGGCCACCGTTTTCATCGAGATCACCACCCTGGTGATAGGCCGCGTGCGGGGAGGCAGGGTGGCGCTGCTGACAGGCACTCTGGGGAACGCCAACTATCTGGCCTTGATCCTGCTCATGGGCCTGCCGTTTTGTCTTTTCGTGCTGCGCACCAAGCCTGGATTGTCGGCCTTGAAGTTTGCTTGTCTGCTGATGCTTCTTTGCGTCCCCGTGACGGTAGCGGCGACCGGCTCGCGTGGCGGTCTAGTGACTCTCGCCCTCATGTTCCTCCTGTATTATTGGCCGCTGCCGGCCAGCCAGAAGGTGGTAGTGGGTATTGTCGCGCTGATCCTCTTGGTAATTGCCGTCGCGTGGTCCTCGCGGAGCGCTTTGGATCGATTTAAGACCATTTTTAAAACTTCCGACTCGGTGCAGTTGTCGGGTTCGGAGCAATCCGCCATAGAATCCGCTGAGTTACGGAAAGAACTGTTGCTTTCCAGTTTGAAGTTGACGCTGCGGCATCCCTTGTTCGGCGTCGGCCCGGGGATGTTCGCAGTGGCTAACGCAGACTATACCGAGGCGACCACAGGGCGATCCGACTATAACGCGTGGCACGATACGCATAATACGTTCACGCAACTGTCTTGCGAAGACGGCTTGCCCGGCTTGTTACTGTATGGCCTGGCGCTGGTGTTCTGTTTCACAATCGTACGCTCGGCCGCAAAGCGGGCCCGCCAGGATCCCGCATTGTCTACTCTAGGGCACATGGCCTACGCCCTGCGACTGGCGCTCATCGCGTTCACTGGAACCGCGCTGTTCGCGGGTCTTGCCTACGCGTATTACTTTCCGATGCTGGCGGGTCTATGCGTGGCATTGGAACGGGCCACCGCGGCGCACGTCTCATCCCCAGTGCCGGCCGGACCGGAGCCAACCTATGCCAGACCGCGGGCGCCCGGCGGCAATAAGGCCATGGCGTGGAGAAGACCGCCCTTCAGATAGCCGCGTTATCCGGACTTCTGCCAGAATACGCCAGTCCGGTCGACCGCTTGGATAGGCTCGTGGACACTCTCTCGCGACCGGTAATCTTCGACGGCGTTGCGACAGGCCGGGATACCCCCATAATCGTCGATCAGACAATAGCCACCGGGGGATAACTTCGGATACAGGCTGTTGAGCGCATCCCATGTGGATTCGTACAGATCGCCGTCGAGGCGAATGACCGCGAACCTTTGCGTGGCTGGGATGGTGGGCAATGTGTCGCGAAACCAGCCCTTCAGAAAACGCACCTGCGCGTCGAGCAAACCGTACCGCGCGAAGTTCTCCCGCACTTGTTGTTCCGATACGGCGAGTTGGTCGAACTTATAGAATGCCGCCTTTCTTTCCTCGGCGGCATCGGCGGGGTACTTATCCGGATCGGGCTTCGGTACGCCTTCAAAGGAGTCCGCAACCCAAACCGTGCGCCCGGTCTCGCCATACGCCTTCAGGATGGCGCGCATAAAAATACAGGCACCACCGCGCCAGACACCGGTTTCGATCAGATCGCCGGTCACCCCGCGCTCGATGGCGCCGGTCACGCATGCCTGTATGTTTTCGAGGCGCTTGAGTCCAATCATGGTCTCCGCATCGGCCGGCCAGTCCTGGCCACCCGCGCGGAGGTCGGCTGAATAGGTAGTCGGCGCACACAGCGTGTAGCCCTTGAGCCGCAAGATAGCCTGGAACGGCGCCATGAGGAATCGTGGCATGGAACCCCGCCGGTAGACTACCTCCCGGAAGCGTTCTTGAAACGCAGTCCGTGTGAGACATCGCTTCATCAGGTCAATATAGAGTCCTACCGCTGGGTCGGTTGGTTGATTCATCGAGGTAGCGCTTTATAGACTTTATAGTCCGCCGCGTCATAAACCAGCGCGTAGGTGGAAAGAACGTCGCGGACGTGCTTGTAAATGGCAGGAAACAGAAGCTGCATATCTGTCCACTGCGATTCGTAGATTTCTTCCGCGACGATAAAGTTCGGCTTGGCCCCGTTGTAGTACCCCAGGGTATCGTCGTCGATCAAGTTACGGTCAAACCCATACCCGAATCCAAAGCTGCAGCTGGCCGCGACCAAATCCGTGGGCGCCGCGTGCTGTTTGACGAACTCAACGGCGGGCAGATAGGATCGGGCATAATCGTTCAGGCGGATTTTGGCAAGAATGCCGCCGATCTGGATGGTTGCGACGATCGCCAGGATAGCCACCACCGCCCACCGCGGCACCCGGCCGCGCCGTACCAAGTCGCACACAAACACCGCCAGCGCCGCCCAGTAAAGCGGGACAAGATGCACCAGGTAATACGCAAACTTCATATTGTCGCAGAAGGTCAGGTATAGGAAGTGGATCCCGAGGAGGGCCAGCAGTGGTTTGAAGCGCGTATCGGCTCGAATGGAGCGGAAAGAAAGACACCCGATTACGCCTGCGGCATACGCGACCAGGCTGAGCGCTTTCAGGCGGATGTAGCCACCGGCGTGTCCCGCGCTGTGCGGGCCCAAGCCGTAGAATCTGATATATCGATACTGGATCTCGCGTCTCAAAGCGTCGACGGGATGCAGCATGCCGTAGCGTCCGCCGGAATTCATCGCAAACTGCGTTTGAAAGGAGCGGAAATCCTCAAAGATGTATCGGGCCCAAAAGATCGCGCCCACCAGGTAGGGAATCGCGGCGGCGCCCAGGGTTTTCCAGCCCACCCTGAACCGGTCGAAGTAGAGCACCAGAAACGAGAGACCGAGGAAGTATATCAGGCCGTTTGGATGAGTGGCGCCGGCCATGGCGATACAGAGATTGCTGAGGGCAAGGGCCAGAAGCAAGTGCTTCTCCCGGAGCGAGAGAAACAAGGCGTAGGCGCCAAAGCCCAGGGCTGCCACCATGGTGTCATAACGGCCAAACGCCGCCTCGGTCATGACGTGGTAGTCCGCCGCGGCAAGTACCGTGCTCAACAGTGCGATACCCCGGCTTTTCGTAAGACACCAGATCATTTGGTTGATTGCTGCGAGCATCAGCAGCGTCCACAGGATCGAAATCACGCGAGTTGATAGAAGGCTGAAACCGGCGACCTTGTACCATACAGCAAGCGCGCACAGTTGAAAGGGGAAAATGTAGTAAGAGTGCTGCTTAATACCGGGGTAGAACGGCGATTTTTCGTCCCAAAAGTCGACCCCGGTGCGCCCCTGAGTGCCTAGATCATACGCAGCCCGGGCGGCCATAGCTTCATCGTTCCACGGTTTCCTGGTGGCGGCTGCTTCAACGAGCAGCCCAATGTATAGCAGGGTGGCCGCACTCAACAGGAACAACGCCAGGCGTCGATGCAGGATAACCATTCCGCGATTTCCTTATGAGGAACCTGCTGCGACTGGTTGCCGGCCGGGCTGCTCCTGGGTCCCCGCGCCGACATGCCGCACCACGAACCCGGCCAGCTCTGCGATCGAAAGATCGCGCTGCTTCTGGCCGATGTCCGCCAGCAACTCGGCGAACGGCATGGTGGTCTGATAGTGATCCTGGATGGCGGTGCAAAGCACCACGGCGTCCAACGACTCCATGCCCAACCCGGTAAACAGTAACGAGTCAGGGCCGACGGGATCGGCATAGTCCCAGTCCTGACAGAGGTCCTGTACCGTCTTCAAGACGTAGACGAGAATGTCCGGTGGTGTGGGTTTCATTTCAGGCTCCCGAACACCGGGACCGGCGCGCGGGGCGTATCGGCAGGCAGGGCGACTTCTCTCCAGGGCCCTTCGCCCAGCGCCACCAGAGGGTCGGATTGCGGACCGGCTTCGATTTCGCGCAGCGCCGCCTGGGCGCCGCCATCGAGCGGGATCATCTGTATGCCGCGCGAGAGGAACTGCTGCCGGACCTCTTCGGAGACCATGCCGCTGGATCCCCAGGGGCCCCAGTTCATGGCCACCACGCGCGCCGGCCAGCGAGCGGAAAGGAGCACGGACAGACCGTTCATGATGCCGTTGGCGGCGGCATAGTCGGCCTGGGCGCGATTGCCGAACGCGGCGGTGACCGAGGACATCAGCAGCAGGCATTGCAGGCTTTCCGGGCGCAGCTTGCGGCTGATCAGGAAGGCAGAATCGGCTTTAGTGTGGACCACGCGGTCGAAGGATTCCGGCGTTTTGTCGCGGATGAGCTTGTCTTCGATGATGCCCGCGCCGTGAATGACTACATCGAGGCGGCCATGTTCGCTATAGATGCGATCGATCAACTCGCCGAAGGCGGTGTCATCGCGCACGTCCACGGAATGATACTCCACCTGGGTACCGGCGCGGCGCAGGCTTTCGAGGTTTTGGAGGATCTCGCGATCCTTCAGCAGGCGTTGCAGGGCGGCCTCGACGGCGGCGGGTTTCACGGCGGCAGACGAAGCTCGCAGGCGGGCCGTGAGGGCCGCTTTCAGGCGCGGCAACTCGGCAATGCCGGCCGTGTCGGCGGGCTCGGGTCCGGATGGCAACGGCGAGGCGCCGGCCAGAATGAGCGTAGGCTGATAGCGCCCGGCAAGCTGGCGGGCGATCTCAGCGGTGACGCCGCGCGCGCCGCCGGTGACCAGGAAGACCCAATCGCGCTGGATTTGCCGGGTGGCATCGCCCGAGAGCGGCGCGATCTGCGGCATTACGGTCAGACGGCGATCACCGGGCAGACCCACTTGCAGCGTGTCATCCGGCGAGGTCAGTTCGTCGATGAGTTTTTGCCGCAGGATGGGGTTGGGATCGGTGGGGTCGAGATCTACTACTTTACACAGGACGCCGGTGAACTCCAAGGCCAGCGTCTTGGTGAAATCGGCCACGGCAACGTGGGTGGGAGAAAACGGCCCATTGGGCTGCAGCCCGAATGCGCCGCCCCGCGCGGAGATCGCGGCAAACAGCGCGCCGCCCGCGCGGCCGGTCTGTTTGAGATCGTTCTCGGCGGTGCGGGCCAGTGCGTACAGACTGCGGACGTCGAGCCGCACCAGGTCGCGCCATTCCGCGAAGCTCGACTGCAAGGCGGGCGGGGCGGCGCGCAACGGCAGCAGATGAATGACGGCGCCGATGGGGCCGAACTGCTGGCGGATGGCGCCGAGCAACGCCTCCACGCGCGGCGTATCGGCAAGGTCGGTGGTGAATACGTCGCCCGCGCTAATGGTGGCATCCGGGCTATGGCGCAGCAGCAGGGCGCGTTCCCCGTTGCGCTTCAGCTCGTTGGCGAGCGCGGAGGCGATGCCGGTTTCGTCATCGGTGATCAGGCAGACGCGCCCCGGATAATACTGCGGCTTGGACTGGGTGCGCGGCTTGTCGACCGTGGTCAGGATGAAGCGGGGAACTTCGACCGCGGGGGCCGGCTGGGGAGTCGGCTGCCCCACCGAGCCGGCGATGAGGCCCGCGATTTCACGCAGGGTGCGGGCGCTGGTGAGCTTATTCATGATGCCCTGCACGCTCTGTTGTTGGGCGGGCGTGCCGAGCTTCTGCAGGGCGGTGAGGATTTCAACGCGCTTGATTGAATCGATACCCAGATCGGGTTCGATGCCGGCGTCGAGATCGAGCATTTCCGGCGGATAGCCGGTGCGCTCGGCGGCGATGCGGCGCAGTTGTTCGACGACGTCGAGGCCAGCGGGCGCGGGTGCGGGCGCAGCAACGGCGGGGCCAGTTCCCACCGAGCCGGCGATGAGGTCCGCGATTTCACGCAGGGTGCGGGCGCTGGTGAGCTTATTCATGATGCCCTGCACGCTGTGCTGCTGCTCGGGCGTGCCGAGCTTCTGCAATGCGGTCAGGATTTCGACGCGCTTGATGGAATCGATACCCAAATCGGCTTCGATGCCGGCGTCGAGGTCGAGCATCTCCGGCGGATAGCCGGTGCGGTCGGCGGCCACGGCGCGCAGTTCGGTGATGAAGTCGCGACCGGCCGACGCGGGCGCAGCGGCAGCGGGCGGCGTAGCAGTGCCGGCGATGAGGTCCGCGATTTCACGCAGGGTGCGGGCGCTGGTGAGTTTGTTCATGATGCCCTGCACGCTCTGCTGCTGCTCGGGCGTGCCGAGCTTTTGCAGGGCAGTCAGGATTTCGACGCGCTTGATGGAATCGATACCCAGGTCGGATTCAATGCCGGCGTCGAGATCGAGCATCTCCGGCGGATAGCCGGTGCGTTCAGCGGCCACGGCGCGCAGTTCGGTGATGAAGTCGCGGCTGGTGGGCGCGGGTGCGGCACCGCTCCCTGACGGTCGCGGCTCGGTTGCGCCGGCGATGAGGTCCGCGATTTCGCGCAGGGTGCGGGCGCTGGTGAGTTTAGCCATGACGCCCTGCACGCTCTGCTGCTGCTCGGGCGTGCCGAGCTTCTGCAGGGCGGTCAGGATTTCGACGCGCTTGATGGAGTCGATGCCCAGGTCGGATTCGATGCCGGCGTCGAGGTCGAGCATTTCCGGCGGATAGCCGGTGCGCTCGGCGGCGACGCGGCGCAGGTCTTCGACGAAGCTGTGGCCGGCGGGCGCGGGTGGGGGCGGTGGTGGTGGTGGCGCGGATACTGGAGCGGACACCGGAACCGCGGGCGTGCCCTGGAGGTACGCCGTCATGATGGCGGTTTGCGACTCCAGTACCTGCTTCATGAGCTGCTGGAATTGCAGCATCACGGCATCGCTTGAGGTGGACGACGGGACAGATGGCGCCAGGGGCGCCGGTGCGGGTACAGGCGCCGGGGCTGGAAGCGAGGACGGCGTGACCAGATCGAGGGGCTTGACGATTTGCGGCGGCTGGTGGCGCGGAAAGGCTTTCAGACCGTTCACCATCCAGCCGGTTTCGCGGGCGGCGGGTTCGGCCTGCGGACCGCGGCCGCGGAGCAGTTGCGCAGCGTCTACGGGCGCGCCTTCCACCGCCAACTGGGCGAGGGCGTGCAGGAATTGTACCAGGCCGGCGCCGCGGTCGCTGTCAATCTGAATGAAGCGCGCATCCTTGCCATCGAGGATCTGGCGAGCCAGGCCGGTGAGCACGCCCTTGGGCCCCACTTCCACGAACACGCGCGCGCCTTGTTCGTACATGGCGCGGATCTCGTCCACGAATTTTACCGGGCGCACCAGGTGGCTCGAGAGCAGAGCGGCGATTTCGCGGGGATCTTCGGGATACTGTCCGCCCAGGGTATTGGAGAAGACCGCCGCGTGGGGCTTGGCGAAGGTCTGGCGCGCCAGCACCGCGGCGAATCGCTGGCGGGCCGGCTCCATCAGCGGCGAGTGGAAGGCGCAGGCTACCGGGATGAGCCGCGCGGTAAGCCCGGCCGTCGCCAGCGTCTGGATGGCTCGGTTAACCGCGGCATTCGCACCGGAAATCACCGTCTGGTGCGGGCTGTTGTGATTGGCCAGCGTGATGCCTTCTACGCCGTCCAATGCTTTGGCGATGGCATCGGCATTGGCCGATACGGCAGCCATGGCGCCGGCTTCATCGTGGGTGGTATCTTTGATGGCGCGGCCACGGGATTCGGAAAGCTCGAACAAGGCGCTATCGGAAATCACGCCGGCGGCGGCCAGCGCTGCGTATTCGCCGTAGCTGTGGCCCGCGGTCATGTCCGCGCGCACGCCCAGCCGCTCGAGCGCGTGGCACAAACCGATTTCCACAACGCCCAGCGCGGGTTGGGCGACCACGGTGTCGGTGATTTCGAGGTTTTGCTGCTTTTCCTGCTCAGAGCTGAAGGCCGGCGGCGGATAGATGTAGGCGCTGAGATTCTTGGGGAAGCGCCCGGCGAGCGACTGTTCAGCTTGTTCCAGGCTGGCGCGGAATTCGGGGAAGTGGAGCGCCAGATCCCGCAGCATGTGCGTTTTTTGGGAACCTTGGCCGGGGAACAGGAAGGCGACTTTGCCGCGCGGGGGACCGAAGGCCAGGTAGATGCCTTGCGGATCGTTGAGCGGCTGTTTGGATTCGAGCGCGGTCTTAGCTTTGGCCAGTTTCGCGCGGAGATCTTCGGGCGAAGTGGCCACGATGGCCAGGCGGGTTTCGGCGGACGGGGAAACACGCGCGGCTGCTCCGCTGGCGGCAGCGAGATCCGCAGGCGTGGGGTCGTTCCACACATACAACTCGGCGGGCCACTTCGCAGTTTGCGCTACGTCCGCGGGATCTCCCAGGTCGCCCTGAAATTCCTCCAACACGGCGTGGAAATTGGTGCCGCCAAAGCCGAACGCGCTGACGCCGCCGCGGCGCGGTGTAGCAGCCGGTGGAATCCAGGGGAGGGCCTCGGTGTTCACGAAAATGGGCGTGCCCGGTTCGAGGAGTTTTGGATTGGGCTTCTCCACGTGCAGGGTAGGCGGCAGCGTTTTGTGATAGAGCGCAAGCGCCACCTTCATCAATCCGGTGATTCCGGCGGCGGACTTGGTATGGCCCACCATGGACTTTACCGATCCAATGGCGCAGCTTTGTGGCGCGGCCCCATCGGCCTGGAACACATCGGCCACGGCAGCCAGTTCGCTGGCATCGCCCAACGTGGTGCCGGTGCCGTGCGCTTCGATCAAGCCGACGGTGGAGGGACGAATGCCCGCGCGCGCGTAGGCCCGCTGGAGCGCCAGGATCTGGCCTTCGAGGCGGGGCGCGGTCATGCTGCGGCCTTTGCCATCGCTCGACCCAGCCACGCCTTTGATGACCGCGTAGATGCGATCGCCATCGCGCGCGGCGTCTTCGAGGCGCTTCAGCACCATCATGCTGATGCCTTCACTGATGGCGATGCCATCGGCGGACGCATCGAAGGTGCGGCAGCGGCCGCGAGCGGAGAGCGCCTGCGATTTCGCGAAACACATGTAGCCGAAGGGGCTCTGCGCGGTATCGACACCGCCCACGATGGCCATGTCGCTTGAACGATCGGCCAGTTCGCGCGCGGCCAGATAGACGGCGGCGAGCGAAGAAGCACAAGCGGCATCCACGCTGAAGTTCACGCCGCCGAGGTCGAAGCGGTTGGCCACGCGGCCGGCGGCTACGTTGAGCAGCAAGCCGGCAAAGGAATCTTCGGTCCACTCCGGCAGCTCCCGCAACAGTTCCGCGGGC
>Ga0335078_10004702_pt1 | contig 20221 bp, 14 predicted proteins | sample Lox_Sample_32_FD_206711 | JGI IMG/M metagenome (GOLD analysis project Ga0335078, IMG submission 206711) | Soil microbial communities from Loxahatchee National Wildlife Refuge, Florida, United States - Lox_Sample_3.2 | ecosystem: Environmental > Terrestrial > Soil > Wetlands | place: USA... | reverse complement strand
GAGCTGATGTCGGTCATGCCGGCTGTATAGGGATACATCTCCGTGGTTACGTCCAGCCCCCGCCGCCGGGCGCCCTCGATCATCTCCAGGCAGAGCCCCGTTTCGCGCAGACCCATGCTGGTGATGTGAACCACGTGCAGGGATGCCCCGGTGGCTGCCGCATCCGCGATGACTTCCTGGAGCGCGTCGAGGACGCCCGGCTCCACCGGCCCGCTATTGCGCATGTGAACGTACACCACGGTCTTGCGCCCGGCCGCCAGCCCGAACAGCTCCAGGATCTCCGCGCGCGTGGCCTGCGGCACGTAAGCGATTCCCATGCCGATGCCGAGCGCGCCTTCGTCCAATCCGGCGCGCACCAGGCCGTAGATCCGGCGCTGCTCTTCGAGATTGGCGGCGCGTTTCGCGTTGTCGCGCGGCAGGAGCTTGCCGCTGTCGTGCATCACGGCCATGCGCGCGGGAATGTGTCCCGATGTCGCGCCGAAGTTGACCAGCGCTTTGCCTTCGCGCGCGCGATACCATTCCGGGACCGGCGCGACGCCTACTTCCATTTCGAGCGCGGTGGTGACGCCGTCCCGGGCTTTGAAGCCATAGTTCTCCGGCGTCTGTCCATGCGAGTGCAGATCGATGAAGCCGGGCGCCACCACCAGGCCGGTGACGTCCACCACCGTGCGCCCGCGGAGCGGCGTCTCGCTGATGGCGCCGATTTTCGCGCCGCGAATGCCGACCTGGCGCACGGCATCCAGCCCGGAAGCCGGATCCATCACGCGCCCGTTCGCCAGGACCACGTCGTAATCCTGGGCCAGCGCCGCGGCCGCCAAAAACGCGGCCGGCAGAACGCGAGCCGCCAGGCCGCCCGTCACCGGCTCACCAACACAACTCGAAAGCGAGCCTGGTTGGTAATCATGCGCTCATACCCTTGGGCGGCATCCTCGAGCGCAAACTCTTCGACCATGGGACGAATCCCGCTTTGCGCGCAGAAGTTCAGCGTGTCCTCGGAATCCTTCGAAGATCCGGACGGCCAGCCCTGGAGCGACCGGCGCTTGCCGATCAACTGGCCGGGCGAAACCGCCATCGGCTCGCGCGTGCCCGCGATCGTCAAGAGCATGCCATCCAGACCCAAGCCATCCACCAGCGCCGAGATGGCCTTGCTGTTGGGCGCCGTCGCCACGATCACCCGCGCTCCGCCGAGCCGGTTCAGCTCGTCCACCGGGTTCTGCGATTCGGCATCCAGATAGCGATGCGCGCCCAGTTGCAAGGCCAGTGCTTCCTTGTCCTTTCCCCGCGAAATCGCCACTACGTGAAATCCGAAGTGGCGGGCAAACTGTATCCCCAAATGTCCCAGGCCGCCGATGCCGTGGATGGCGACCAGATCGCCCGGCATGGCGCGGCTGTGGCGCAGCGAGTTGTACGTGGTGACGCCGGCGCAAAGCAACGGCCCGGCCTGCGCGAAACCGATCGCATCCGGAATACGCGCCAGCCCGTGCACCGGCGCGATCATGTACTGCTGATATCCGCCGTCGAAGTAGAAGCCGGTGATCTGCAGCCGGTCGCAGTTGATGAAATCGCCGCGCCGGCACGGATCGCACTGCCCGCAATGGTCGCCGTGCCAGCCCACGCCGGCGCGGTCTCCGGCGGCCCAACCGGTCACGCCAGGTCCCACCGCGTCGACCACGCCGGCGACTTCGTGGCCCGGCACTCTGGGATATTGCAGTCCGGGCCATTTGCCTTCCTTCACGAGAGAATCGCTATGACAGATGCCGCAGGCCGCGACCTTCAAACGCACGGCGCCTTCGCCGGGCTCGCCCATGGGCCTCTCGACCACGGTGAATTTAGCGCCCGCCTTTTCAATCAGAACGGCTTTCATAGAGCGTCACCTTCATTCATGATAACCGTGCACGCAGTGGGGCCGTTGCGGCCTTCTCTTACAAACTGGTGACAGCGCGGCTGGCGGGATTCGATCGACGGCTAAACTGGACAATACGGCTCATCATGAAATAACATCGGGAAACCGGGTGTGGAAAGACGCTCCACTCCCGGCATTATGACCCCCAAGAAAACGCGCACGGCGGAAGCGGAGAAACCCGGCCCGGCGCCCGAGGCTCCCCCGCTGAATTCGCCGGAACTCTATATCAATCGCGAGATCAGCCTGCTGTCTTTCCAGCACCGCGTGCTCGAGGAGGCCCAGGACGAGCGGAACCCGCTGCTCGAGCGCGTGAAGTTTCTGGCCATTGTGGGCTCCAACATGGACGAGTTCTTCATGGTCCGGGTCGCCGGCCTGATCGACCAGGCGGACGCCGGAATCCTGGACGTCGGCCCCGACGGGATGCATCCCTCGGCTCAATTGGTGGCCATCCGCCGGGAAGTCAAGAAGCTGATGGGGGACGCGCACAAATGCCTGCGCGACCAGATCCTGCCGGCTTTGGCCGAGGCCGGCATTCAAATCCTGGATTATGCGGCGCTCGACGAAAGGCAACTGGCCTTCGCCGACGCGTATTTCACGGAGACGGTCTTCCCGGTCCTGACGCCGCTGGCTTTCGATCCCGGCCGGCCGTTTCCGCATATCTCCAACCTGAGCCTGAATCTGGCGGTGCTGATCCGCGACCAGGACGGCGTGGAACATTTCGCGCGCGTGAAGGTGCCCGATTCCCTGCCCCAATTCGTGCCTTTGAGACGGCCCCGCAAAAAGAGCCGCAAACGCGCCCCGCGCGAAGAGACGTTCGTCTGGCTGGAGCAGGTGATCTCGGCCAACTTGCCGGCCCTGTTTCGCGGCATGGACGTGATCGAGGCGCATCCGTTTCACGTGACGCGCGACGCGGATATCGCCATCAAGGAACTGGAGGCCGAGGACCTGCTCGAGACCATCGAGGAAGGCGTGCGGCGGCGGCGCTTCGGCAGCGTCGTGCGGCTGACGGTGGCCGACGACATGCCGGCTCACATCCTGGAGATCCTGGTGAACAACCTGGAGATCGAAACCAGCCAGGTGTATCGCGTGCGCGGTCCGCTGTCGCTGAGCCGCCTCATGCAACTCTGCGCGCTCGACCGGCCCGATCTGAAAGACATTCCCTTCCTGCCGGCGGTTCCCAAGGCCCTGGCGCCGGCCACCGCCGACGAGGATGTCTACGCGTTGATCCGCCGCCAGAATATTTTGCTGCATCATCCGTTCGATTCCTTCCAACCCATCGTGGATTTTCTGAAGAAGGCGGCCCGCGATCCGAACGTGCTGGCCATCAAGATGGTGCTGTACCGGGTCGGCCGGAATGCCCCGGTGGTCGAAGCGCTGCTCGAAGCCAACGAGGAAGGCAAGCAGGTGGCCGTGTTAGTGGAGTTGAAAGCGCGCTTCGACGAGGAGAGCAACATCGAGTGGGCGCGCGCGCTGGAGCGCGAAGGCGTGCACGTGGTCTACGGCCTGTTGGGGCTCAAGACGCATTGCAAGCTGCTGATGGTGGTGCGGCGGGAAGCCGGCGCCATCCGCCGCTACATCCACATGGCTACCGGCAATTACAACGTGGTCACGGCGCACCTGTACACCGACATCGGGATGCTCACCTGCGACGAGGAGGTGGGCACAGACGTGGCCGACCTGTTCAATTTCCTGACCGGATACTCCGCCAAGAAGGATTACCAGAAGCTGCTGGTTTCGCCGGTAAACCTGCGCGAGCGTTTCGAGGCCATGATCAAGCGGGAAATCGCGCACCAGGCGAAGGGCGCCCAGGGGCGGCTAATCTTCAAGATGAACGCCCTGGTGGATCCGCACGTCATCCGGCTGCTTTACCAGGCGTCCCAGGCCGGCGTCAAGGTGGACCTCCTGGTGCGCGGGATCTGCTGCCTGCGGCCGGGGATCAAGGGCGTCAGCGACAACATCGAGGTCACCAGCGTCGTGGGCCGGTTTCTGGAACATAGCCGCGTCTACTACTTCCGCAACGGCGGGCACGAAGAGATCTACCTCGGCAGCGCCGACCTGATGCCGCGCAACATCAACCGCCGCGTGGAAGTGTTGTTCCCGCTGGAAGGCCCCGACCTGATCCGCCACGTGCGCGACGAGATTCTGGCCGTTTACCTGTCCGACACGGTCAAAGGGCGCGAGATGAAGAGCGACGGCACGTACGTACGCCGTCCGCCGGCGGGCGGCAAACGCGCCATCAACAGCCAGGAATGGCTGGTAGGTCAGGCGGTGGCGGCGCAAAAATGAGCGCCGCGCGGCAGGCCGCGATCCGGCTTTGAGCTTGTGCCCTACTCGGCGGCGATCAGCGCCCAGCACGCGATCGCGCTGCAAACCGTGCTCCAGCGGCCGAAGCCTTTATAAATCTGAGCGGCCAGCGCCGCCTGCTGTTTCAGGGTGCCTTCGGCCTTAATCTGCGGGTCCGAGACGTTGCGCACCGCCAGCCAGCGGGGGGGCGTGCTCATTTCGCTCGCGACGAGGCCGAGTACGGCGTCGCCCATCTCCGACAGATCCCCCAGCCCTTCCAGGCCGTAATGATTGTCCGATGTGTCGAACCCGAAGAAATCGGTCGTCACCACAGACGACGCGAGGGCGCTCGGCGCCACCCGCACGATCTGCGGCAACCGCGTATTGTCCTTCGGAAGCTGCCCGGCATTCGTCTTGAAAAGCGTTTTCGCCGTTGCCAGGTATTTGGTCTTGGGAGCGCTGCTCGAATAGTGCGCGTCGTGGAAGGGTTCGCTTTTGAATTTGGAGATACAATCGAAGCGCACGATCGGACTGACGATCACATCGCCAACTTCGAACTGCTTGCCGATCCCGCCCCCGGTGCCTGTGGTGAGGACCAGCGAAGGCTGCACTTCGGTAATGATCTGCTTCCAGACATCCGCATTCGCAAGCTCCGGGCCATCCTGCGACATGTGGGATTCGGATTTGAAGACCACCGCCTTCTTCGCGCCGATCGTCGTGGTCCAGTACGCGCCCAGCCGCTTCGCGTCGCGAGCGGGACAGCCGGCGCGCATCTTCTTCGCAATGGTCGTGTAATTGTGGGTGTAGGGCCGATAGTCGTTGTGGGAGTCCTTGCCGGGCGTGAGGACGCGGCTCAGGGCATGGCCTTCATCGACGGTCCAGGTAACCACCAGCACATCGGCGCGCGGCAGCGGTCCCCCGGCAGGCCCGCCGGGCGCGGCGCCGGTCTTCGGCGCCAGACCCTTGGGCCACGGAATGTCCGTAAATCGCGAGAGCCCGGTGGATGTTGAGAATGCAAGGAACTCCCTTCCAGCGGGCGCCTCGGAATCGAAATCGATGATCTCTCGCCGCAAGTCCTCCGCGCTTCGGGATGGTTTCGCAGCCGGTGCAAACGCGTAGGTTGCGGCCGGCGCCGGTGTGGAGATGGGATCGAAGCCGAGATTGCGTTCGGCCCATCGCCGGTCGATTATCATGTTCTGGTTCCTCCTCTTGAAATAGAATACCCGCCGCCGAGACCTGGTGAGCCCAAGGGCACTCGACGTTTCATACGATTACAGCCGCCCCATGACGCAGGGGCACGGTCGCGCGGAAGCCCCGATGCGGTAAATGTCAACACCTGAAGACGGTGAGTGAGGAAGCGGCATACCTCCGATGGCGTCATTTTCGGGCAACCAGGTGCGCTTCGTTGCCTCTGATCTCCACCACATGCGTATCGTGCAACGATACCAGAGACCGGAGATGGACCAAGTCTTCCGGCAGCACCACCTCCAGCACCCTCTGGCCGGCGCCGGCGCGCATGTGCACATGTGTCGGGCCGCTGCCCGCCGGTTCGATCGGCCGCATGGTCCCCACGATCCTACCGTTTTCGTCAGTCAGGACGGAAATTCTCATTTGGCTCCCTTGCTGGTGGACTGAGAGAAACACCAGCCCACACGCACCCGTAAACTGGATTCGTGGATATAGTGATTTTCAACAGCCGGCCGTTTCATTTCGCGCTTCCGGGGACTGGCGTCCACGTCCATTGCGAGGGCGGCTGGCGCGCGGAAACCGGATCTCATGGGAACCGCCCATAGGTCCTATAGAACTCGCCGCGTTTTGGGTGGTATCTCCGGGCGGGGACAGTCGATCATGCCATGTGTTAGTCCATGTAAACAAGCATGTTATTGGATCTTGATTAAGTACTAGAACGGCTATTTTAGAAAAGTTCGGAGTCTCGGACTAAGCATCTGAAATAATGGCTTCTATACTATACTTGTTCGGTGCGGCGGGCTATGGGAGACCGCCACGACACCGGTCGCGGGCGCCGTATCCTGCGCGTAGTCGTGGAGTTGTGCTTGGCGTTGACATCTGGCTTAACGAGGAATTCTGTGTTATCGCGAACGCGAGTTTTCTTTTGCTTTGCGGCGTGCCTGGTGTTGACCAGCCCCCTCCTGCGCGCCCACGATCCCCACGATCCCATTACGATTGTGGCTGTGTCGCCCAACTTCGCGCAAGACCAGACGGTACTGGCCGCGACCGGCATCCTTTCCATCAAAATCGGGGTGCAACCGATCTTGAAATCCACCGATGGCGGCGTCTCGTGGACACCCCTCGCGGGACTGACCACCAACTTCACGACCACGGGTGTGTGTTTCTCGCCGGGGTACGCCCAGGATCAGACCATTTATGTGTCGACCGACTCGGGCCTCTTCGTGACTACCAACCAGGGAGAATCGTGGGCCGCACTTTCGACGCAGTCGATTGAAAGCCTGGCCCTGTCTCCGAACTTCGCCAACGATGGAACGCTGTTCGTAGTCACGATTTCGAACACCATCCTCAAGTCCACAAATCGTGGACATACCCTGACGCCGGTAGCGGCGCCTGCCGCGCTAACTTCCAATCTCAGCGTCATCGCGATCTCACCCAATTACGCGGCCGACCAGACCCTGTTGTTGGGAAGCGGCGCGAACGGAATCTTCAAGTCCGTGAATGCAGGCGCCAGTTGGTCTCCGGTCGCAGCAGCCGTGACCTCCCTGGTGACTGCACTGGTTTTCTCGCCGGGCTTCAGTTCCGATCAGACGGCTCTCGCCGGAACTTATGGTTCCGGTATCCTGGTTTCCAGGAACGGAGGAAACACGTGGACGCCCTCCGATTCGGGATTGTCGGACGGCAACGTCACGTCCCTGGCGTTGTCTCCGGCGTTTCTGCAGGACTCCACGCTGTGGGCCACAACCGCAGTGGCTGGCGTCTTCGAGTCCACGACTCTGGCGGCCACCTGGTTGCCGGCCACCACGGTAACCCGCACGCTATCGAATCTCACGACGACCCATTACCAGACGATTGCGGCGGCCTCGACTGGCGGCGGGAACGTTTTGTTTATGGGTATGTACGAGGGGCTGTGGACTTCCAGCGGCGGGTCGCCCTGGCAATATATCGATACGGTCCCCACGCGGCTTATCCGTTACATTCACGTGTCGCCTAACTACACGAAGGACCAGACTGTCTTCGCCACGACCTACGGCAGCGGCAACCTGTGGACTTACAACGGCGGAACAACCTGGGCCGTGCAGAATACGGGGATGCAGGCTCCTTATACCGACGCATCGGGCATTTCCCCCACGTTTGGAACGGACGGGATCGCGTTCAGCTCCAACTACCTGGGCCTGCAAAGGACCACGAACGGAGGCGGCGCCTGGACCATGATGACCGGAACCGGATCGGCCGCGTATCCCAGAGGATTAGCCATCTCTCCCAACTTCTCAAACGATCATACCGTCTACATCGGGACGACCAGCACCAGCAGCAGCAGCGGCAGTTGTTATCCCGGCCCCGCGTCGAAACCGGCGGTGGGGTCGAACACACCGGGATTGTATATCTCGACCGACGCCGGCAACACCTGGACGCTCTCGAGTCTGAGCAATGTCGGGATCATTTCGATTGCCATGTCGCCGTCGTTTGCGACGGATCACACGGCTTTTGCCGCCTGCGACTCCTGCCAACTCTACAAGACCGCCAGCGCCGGCGCGAACTGGACGCCGCTGACCTTGCCGGGTTCCCCGCAGGGCATCGCCAAAGTCGCGGTCTCGCCTACGTCCGCGCAAATCGTCTTTGCAGGGGCCGTTTTCGGCGGCGTGTACAAATCCACAAATGGCGGATCGACCTGGACAGAGGTGCAGCAGACCGGGACCATCCGGGCCATGGATATCGAGATCTCCCCGAACTATTCCGTCGATCAAACTTTGTTTGTGGGAACGGTCCAGTACGGGCTGATGAAATCCACCAATGGCGGAAGTACTCTGACCCAGGTAACCACCTTTCCGGACAGCTTTGTTATGGCGGTTGGAATTTCGCCCAACTTCGCGACCGATAAAACGGTGTTCGCCGCCGGCTATCATGGTCTGTTTAAATCCACCGACGGCGGGACCACCTGGACTTATATGGTGACTCCCCAGAGGATCGAGGAAACCCGTAACATCACCAGCATTCTCCAGGAGCCTCCCACGATCACTTACCAGGGGGTGTGGTCCTTTACTGCGGGATCGCTGGTAGCCAGCACTTACGGTTACGCCGTCACTCCCGAGGCTCAAGATACGGCGACCCTTTCGTTCATGGGCTCCGCCATCCGGTGGGTGAGCTGGACGGGACCGACACAGGGTAGCGCCTCGCTCCAACTGGATGGGGCTTCGGCGGGCACCGTGTCTCTCACGGGGTCGTCCGACCAATATCAGCAGGTAGTTTGGCAACAACAAGGACTGGTCTGCGGCCTGCATACCCTCACCGTAACCGGATTGCCCCAATCGGGCCAGACGGTTTCGCTGGATGCCTTCGACCTTGGAGCGGAGGCTTGCCCGATGATTTACTCTTCCAGCCCGGCCGCGCTGGGCAACAACTCGGCACTGGTGGGAAGCGAGGCGGGCAACGGGTCGGTGCTGCTTACAACCGGCGGACCATGGGGGGCTTTCAGCAATGCGTCGTGGCTGCACGTCGCGGCGGGGAGCGCCAGCGGCTCGGGCAACGCTCTGATCGAGTACAGTTACGACGCCAATCCCAACGCCAGCCCGCAGACCGGCGCCCTGACGATCGCCGGTCTAACGTTCATCGTTACGCAAGCGGGCGCGAGTTATGTGCCGGCGAATCCGGTGGCGTCCCTGTCGATCTCCGGATTGAAGAATCCCGGAGGCGTGGCTGTGGGCGGACAAGGCAGCGTCTATATCGCGGATACAGGCAACAATGCCGTTAAGGTGTGGAGTCCCAGTACCCAACAAGTGACCACGCTGGTGCCTTCCGGATTGCTGAATCCCGCTGCGGTCGCGGTGGACGCGTATGGCAGCGTATATATCGCCGATAGCGGCGATAACGCCATCAAGGAGTGGAACGCCGGCACACAACAGGTAACTACGCTGGTGCCCTCCGGCCTGAGCAACCCGTCCGGAGTGGCAGTCGACGGTTTAGGAAACGTCTACTTCTCCAATGCCGGCGGTAATACGATCGGCAAATGGACCGCGTCTACCCAGAAGGTCAGCACGCTGGTGGGATCGGGCTTGAGCGGCCCCACGGGAGTCGGTGTGGACGTGCAGGGCAATGTATACTTCGCCGACAGCGGCCACAATGCGATCAAGGAATATAGCGTGGCAAACGGGCAAGTCACAAACCTGGTATCTTCCGGACTGTCGAACCCAACCGGAGTGGCGGTCGATGGGTACGGCGACGTTTACTTTGCGGACACCGGAAATAACGCCATCAAAGAGTGGAATGGCGCGAATGTGACGACATTGGTATCCACTGGGCTGAGTAGTCCGGCGGGTACGGCCGTCGACCGGCTCGGCAACGTATATATCGCCGATACGAACAACAGCGCCATTAAGCAATTCACCGCGGCGTACGTTTCTTTGAGTTACACCAGCCGGACCGAGAATGCGGTGGCAGGCACGGACTCTGTAACCGCGCAAGTCCTCCCCGCCGGCACGCTGATTACGGCCTCCAGCAATCAGACATGGCTTACGATCACGGGCACGAGTGGAGGAACGATCAACTTCTCGTTCACCGCCAACACCTCCTGGAACAGCCGCACGGCGCTGATCAACGTGCTAGGCTCTCAGGTGACCATCACCCAAAGCGGCGATACTCCCGCAAAGATCACGGCCGTGGCGGGGAATAAGGAGACCACGGTGGGCGGACACGTTTTTCCCACGAACCTGCAAGTTAGAGTCTGGGATGCCGCCGGCAACTATATCCAGGGCGCCCCGGTGACCTTTACGCCGTCACCCGGACCAACGGGCTCGGATGGAGTCTTCAGCGGCACTCCGCCGATGCCGATTCCGACCAATCCCGCCGGCCTCGCCACCGCGCCTCCGTTGCTCGCGAATAAGCTCCCCGGGTTCTTCCAGGTTGCCGCGACCTCTGGTGGCGTAACGATCAATTTCAAACTGACGATCGTTCTGCCCTGACGCTGTTTCCGTGTCAGGGTCCGCGGCGCCGCGATGGGCCGGCGGCCCGGGAGTATTATATAGGGTCAAGGGATCAGGCTCCCTGCCCATGCCTCGCCGCAAGGTTTCCGCTCAACTCGGCCCGGCCGCGGCCCGGATCTTTGCCGCCAATGATCGCATGAACCAGGTTCTGATCGAAGGTCTCGATCCTGGCGCCTGGAGAGCCGCGCCGCCTGGCAAGGCCCGTCCCATCGTGGCGATCTTCACGCACATGCACAATGTCCGCGCCAAGTGGATCAGGCTGACCGCTCCGCACCTGAAGGTTCCGCCTCAGCTCAACCGCGCGCACTGCACGCCGCAGCAGGCCCGTGCGGCATTGGCGGAGAGCGCCGCGAGCTGCGCGGAGATGCTCGCCGAAGCGCTGGGCGATGGGGAAGGCCGCGTCAAGATGTTTCTTCGAGACGGCTGGGCGCGGCCCTGGCCGGTTGGCCCGGAAATGCTGTGCTACATGCTTTCGCACGAAGCCCACCATCGCGGGCAGGTGAGTCTGATCGCGCATCAACTCGGGTTCCCGTTGCGGGGCGAGGCGGCGTTCGGGATCTGGGATTGGGAAAAGCTGTGGAAACAGTGTGGGTCGCCTCGCGGCCCCGGCTACGATTCGTGAGAAACCGCGCCCAGGAAGCCGTCCCCGCGCGGCGCCTTACACCCGATCCAACTTCTCCTTCGTCCGTTCGCTCCGCACATTCCCCGTGTTCAGCGTAGACGCCGGCTCGAACAACATCACCTGCACTTCCCGATCGGCCACCGGGCGATGCTCCAGGCCGCGCGGCACAATCAGGAATTCGCCTTCGTGCAGGTCGATGGCCTGTACCCGGCCTTCGCCGTCCCGGTAATCCATGCGAAAACTCCCTCGGATGACCAGGAACAACTCATCCTCGGCGTCGTGATGGTGCCATACAAACTCGCCCAGAAACTTGACGAGCTTAACCTGTTGCCCGTTCAATTCCCCGGCGATCTTCGGGCTCCAGTATTCCGTAAATAACGACAGCTTCTCAGACAGATTTACTTTTTGCATCGTTCCACGCGCCCACCGCATCCAGAATGACCCGGATCACGGCTTCGTCCCCGGCCGCCGAGTTGATCATCAGGTGATACAGGTGCCGGCTCGGCCACTCCTTTCCGAAGTATTTTTTCACAAAGGTGGCGCGTTCCTGGTCGATGGCCGCCACCAGGCCGGCCGCCTCCGCTTCGCTGTTGCCGAGCTCCCGCACGCGCCGGATCTTCTCTTCGAGCGGCGCATAGACGAAAACGTGAAATGCGTCCCGGCGCTCGCGCAGCAGGTAGGGCGCGCCTCTGCCGACGATCACGCAATTGCCCGCGGCTGCGGCGCCCTCCACCACCCGTTGCATGAAAACGACCATGCTGTCGGCATCCAGGTTCTCCAGACCGTTTACCGGGAGACTCCGTTCGTAGCTGCCGCGCATGAATACCTTCATGAGCCGGTAGAACAGCGGATCGACGCGCTCTTCCAGGCGCTCCACCGAATGGCGGTCGCACTTCGCCATGCGCGCGATCTCGGCGGTCAACGCCTGGTCCCAGAGCTTCCAATCGAGGCGCTCGGCCAGCTTCTTGGCGATGGCGGAACCGCCGGCGCCGTACTCCCGCTCGATGGTGATGATGCGAATCATGCTCTCCCGGTAAGGTTCACGCCCGTTCGGCGGTCCACTTCGCCTGCCCGTACTCGCCCAGCCGCACTACGCCATCCATATGGCCGCCGCGCACGTCGCCGGTGAATTCGTAATGCAGCGTAGTGCCTTCGATGCGATGTCCGCTGCGCACGACCACACGGCGGCCTTCCACCGCGCCCGTCAGGCTTCCGGACAGGATATCGCCGCGATGCATGCCGCTGAGCTGGCCCTCGCGCTGCTCGATGGTCATGTGGTGCCGCGACGATCCCGAGATGAACGTAAGCTCCAGGTTCCACTCTCCGGCAACGTCGGCGGCCGGCGCCTCCGGTTCGGCGGCCGTAATCCGCGGAGGCTGCGCCAGAAGCTTGTAAATCGCCGCCGCCGCGATTTTGTCGTCGCCCGGCATCATCATATAGGGCATGATCGTGATCGAGCTCGGGCGGCCATCGCGGCGCGTGCCGGTGGCCTCGTTCAGCGCGATGCGCGGCTGCCCGTGGAGCAGGATCTCTTCCACTTCCGTGCCGGTGATGCCGGTTTTCGCGGCGTCCCAATGCAGACGCAGGCGCGGCGCATGGTTCGACAGATCCTCCGGCTGCAGGATCTCGCTGGTCACTCCCGGCACGCGGGCGGCCTGCCCGGCGATGTAGTCGAGCCACGCTTGCCAACGCTTCCACTCCGCGGCGTGATCCCGCTTGACCCACATCTCCACCGCCGCCAGCATCCCCATGATCTCTTCCTTGCCGGCTTTGAGCGAGCGGCCGAATGCATGGTGCGGCGCGCTGTTGATCCAGGCCGCGCGAACCAGGTCCTTCTGCCCGAGCAGCAGCCCGGCGGCTTGTGGACCACGCAGGCACTTTCCGCCGCTATAAGCCACCAGGTTCGCGCCATGCTGCAAATGGAGATTGGGGATGGTGAGCGTCTCAGCCGCCGCATCCACCAGCACCGGGACGCCTTTGCGGCGCGCGATGGCCGCGGTGTTCTCGATCGAAAGCTCGCCCTTCTCCGCCGCGGGACACGACAGGATCATGACCATGGCCGTTTGGGGGCCCAGGGCGGCCTCCAACTGCGCGGCGGTTTCAACCTCGATTATCTTGACGCCCAGCATGCGCACCGCGTGATCGTACTCGTTGCGCGAATAGCGCGGCGCCACCACTTCGCTCTTCAGCCCCGTGAGATTGGGCACGCGCTGCATCTTTTCCGGATCGCCTCCGGCGATGCAGGCGGATGTGGCGTGCGTCAGCGCGGCGGCGCAACCCGCGGTGACGATGCCCCATTCCGCCCTGGTCAGGTCGGCGAGCCGCTGCCCCACCGCCTCCATCAGCTCGTCCATGTGGACGTAGGCATGCGACGCCGCTTCCATGGCCTGCTTAACCTCGGGCAGCGACTGCGATCCGGTGATGATCGTATAGGTGCCTCTGCAGTTGACCAGCGGCGTCACGCCGATCGACTGGTACAGATTGGTGCCCGGCTCGAGCGTGCGCGCGGACGACGCCGCGGCGGGTTCCGGAGCGCTTGCACGGACTCCGGCGGCGGCCAGGACGGCCCCCGACCGGATCAGGCCGCGCCGGCTGAGCTTCGTATGTGGCATCACAGCCCCCTCCTTAGATGGTCCGGTCCGGCGCCGCGGGCGTCATGCCAAGTGCAACGAATCGACCCGCGGGACAGACAGTTCCCGCTTCCCGCAACCCGCTGGACGAAATCTCAGCCCTAAGACTATCCTGCCGAGGCGGTCTCAGCGCGGGGACCAAGCAAGCGATACAACGTCGCCCGGCTGACGCCCAGCACCTCGGCCGCGCGCTGCTTGTCCCCACCATAATAATCCACCACCCGGCGGGCGTGGATGCGTTGGATCTCGTCCACCGAAACCAATTCCAGACCGGCGGCATCCGCCGGTGACTCGCGCTGGAAGTTGTCCGGCAGATCGGCCACATCGATCCGCCCGGACTCCGCCATCATGCAGGCGTAGCCAATCGCGTTTTCCAGCTCCCGGACGTTTCCCGGCCAGGAGTACCGCGCCAACAGGGCTTCGGCGCGCCGTGTGAGGCCCTCGATGGATTTGCCGTATAAGCCGGAATAGCGATCGACAAAATGGCGCAGCAACAGCGGCAAGTCTTCCTTGCGCTCGGCCAGCGCCGGCAGCTTGATCTCCACCATCGAGAGCCGGAAAAACAAATCCTGCCGAAACCGATTCTCCGCGGCCAGAGCGCGCAAATCGCGATTGGTGGCGGCCACGATCCGCACGTTCACCTTGCGCACGGCCGGAGAGCCGACGCGCTGGATCTCCTGGTTCTGCACGGCGCGCAGCAGCTTGGCTTGCGCGGCCAGGGGCAATTCGCCGATCTCGTCCAGAAACAGCACGCCGCCGTGCGCGTGCTCGAACACGCCGGCCTGGTCCTGGGTCGCTCCGGTGAACGAGCCCCGCGTGTGGCCGAAAAGCTCGCTTTCCACGAGGCTTTCCGGAATCGCCGCGCAGTTGCACACGGTGAAGGGACCTGCGGCTACCGGGCTCAGCCGGTGCAGCGCGCGCGCCACCAGCTCCTTGCCCGAGCCGGTCGCGCCCATCACCAGCGCAGTGCGGAAATGCGGCGCCACCCGGCTGACGCGCGCGAAGGCTTCGAGCATCGGCGGGCTGCGGCCGATGATGCCTTCGAACCGGTAAGCGTCCAGCAGCTCCGCGTCGAGGCGGCTGGCTTTCTTGCGCCGCTCCGCCTCCGCCAGCAGGCGCTCCACACGCTCGCGCAGCCGATCGGGCGAGAGCGGTTTGTTCAGATAATCGCAGGCGCCCTTTTGGATGGCCTCGACCGCCGATTCGGTCGAGTAATGGGCGGTGATCAGAATGACGTCGATGGCGGGATCGGCCGCTACAATGCGCTCCAGCACTTCCATGCCGCTCATGCCGGGCATCCGCAGATCCACCAGCACGATCTGCGGATGGCGTTGCCGCACGAGTTCCAATCCGGCCACGGGATCTTCCGCCGTCAGAATCTCGATGTCGTACCGTTTGAGGGCCGCGCCGGCCAGCGCCAAAGACTGCGGATCGTCGTCGATCACTACCAGCGCCAGACGGCGCCGTTCCGCCGGAATCATGGCACGTTCCGCTGTGGCGCCGCCTTCCGCCTGCAGCGGAACTGCAGTCCCGCCGGCGCGGGCCCGCGCCACCGCCTCTCGTGGAAATATCGTTTCATGACGCCGCTTTATCCGTATGCGGCGCGCCGGCCAACAGCGGTTCAATCGCGCGCAGCAGCACCGTCCGGTCGGTTACCGGCTTGGAAATGTAATCGTTGAAACCGTCGGCCAGGAGTTTGTCGCGATATCCGGACATGGCGTGCGCGGAAACCGCGATCACTGGAATGGGCCGCAGCAACGGATCGGCGCGCAGCCGCCGCAACACTTCCATCCCGTTCATGGCGGGTAGCGCGATATCCAGCAGCACCAGGTCCGGCCGGTCGCGGCGGAATGCCGCCAGCGCGTCCACGCCGTTCGGATACGACATCACCTGATAGAACGGCTTCAGCATGGCCTCGAACAAAGCCCGGTTCGCGGAGTTGTCTTCCACCACGGCGATGCGGCGGCGCACTCCCTGCGAGACCTGCGCAGCGGCCTGCGGCTTCGGGTGGGCATCCCCGGCCCCCGCGGCGTGCGGCGCCGATTGCCGCGGAAGAGTGAACACGAACCGGCTTCCCAGCCCCGGCTCGCTGTAGACCCGGATCTCGCCGCCGTGCTGCTCCACCAGCCGCTTGGTGATCGAGAGTCCCAAGCCGGTGCCTTCCCGCAGGCCTTTGGTCCCGCCGCCCACCTGGTGGAACTTCTCGAAGATGGCGTCCTGCTCCTCGCGCGGAATGCCGATGCCGGTGTCGGTGACGGCGATCGTCAACCGGTCGTCCTTGAACGAGGCATCCAGCCGAACGTCTCCTTTTTCCGGCGTGAACTTGATGGCGTTGCTGAGAAGGTTATAGAGGATCTGTTTGAAGCGCAGGCGATCGGCGAACACCTCGCGGCCTGCCGATTCGCCAATCGCCAGCCGGATCGCTTTATCGCGCGCCACCGGCCGGATCGTCGACAGCACTTCTTCCAGGGCTTCGGCGAGCGGAAATGCCTCGGGCGTCAGCTCCAGCTTGCCCGCCTCGATCTTGGACAGGTCCAGGATATCGTTGATCAGGTCCAGCAGATGATTGGACGCGCGCGCCACGTGCGTCACGTAGCTTTGCTGCTCCTGGTTCAGCGGCCCGGCGCTCTGCTCCAGCAGCAGGCTCGAAAAACCCAGAATGGCGTTCAGCGGAGTGCGCAGCTCGTGGCTCATGCTGGCCAGGAATTCGCTCTTGAGCTGATTGAGCCGCTCCACTTCGCGGTTGCGCAATTCGAGCTGCAACTTGGCGTCGGCGAGGCCGCGCGTCACCTTGCCCAGATGGTCGAACGAGAGGCTCGTTTCGCGGGCTTGCTGCAGGGCTGCCCGCCGGGTTTCGAACTCCTCGCCCAGCAGGTGAACCAGCAGCACCAGGCGGCCGCCGATGCGTACGGCCCAGGCCTCCAGGCCGCGCTCTTCGCCGGCTGTGTCGCGTTGCGTCCACACGCCCGAGTAATGCTTGGGCGCCGCGCCCCCGGCGCCCGGCCCGGCGATGCTTCCCAGTTCCGCGACGCCGGTCAGAAAATCCTCCAGGAACGGACTCGAATTCTGGAAATCCGCACCCGGAAAGATGCGCCCGAACCAGTCCGGAGGCTGCCCCACAACCGCGAAGGAGCCGTCGTCCTTCCGCTCCAGCGCCACAATATTCAGAGCGTTTAGCGCTTCCGTCGTAATGATTCGCTCGTTCATTCTTTGGGCTTCAGCATCTTTCTGGCCAGACCTAGAAACAACTCCTCCACGCATCTGCCGTTCTTGGCGCTGGTCAGAAGGTAAGGCCAGCCCTTGCTCCGCAACGCTTCTAGCGCCGGGTCCCGGATCTCCCATTGCTGGGTCAAATCCGCCTTGTTCAGCGCCACGATGAACGGAATCGGCCCAGTCTCATAGGTAATTCGCTCGTGGAGCTCGATGGCTTTGTCGAGCGTCTGCGCGCGGGAACCATCCGCGACCAAAATGAAACCCGCGGCCCCGCGGAGGTGCGATGTGCGGATTTGCGTCAGCTCGTCTTTTCCCTCGAGGTCCCAGATAACCATTTTGAAGGATTGGCCATCGACGGTCACCGGTTTATTGTCGATCTTGGCGCCGATGGTCGTCAGGTAGTGGTCGGAGAAAATTCCCTCTACGAACCGCCGCACCAAGCTGGTCTTTCCAACGTGGAAGGACCCCGCCATACATATTTTCTTCTGTAGAAGTGCAGCCATTAAGTGAGACCTGTGATTCGGAATGTGACGCTGCGGTTGACCGCGCGATCCGGCTCGGACGTGCCGGACCGCAGCGGCTCCGATGTGGCGACGCCGCGCGCGCTGAGCCGCTCGGACGGCACACCCGCCGCGGCCAGCGCGTTCAGCACCTGCTGGGCGCGTTCCTGCCCCAGCCTGGTGTTGCGCTGCTCGGTGCCCGAATCGTCGGTGTGGCCGAGGATTTCGATGCTCGCGCGCTTGCCCGCCGCATCGGCCTGGCGGAACAGAGCCCGCATCTCCGCCGCCACGTTGCCGATCGCGTTCAGTTGTTCCGGCGTGATCCGCGACAGGTCCGTGGCGAAATATAACGCCTGGTGTTCCAGCGCCGCCCGGGTCGCCGCCAATTCGCGGCCGGCGGCGAATTTCGTTTCGAGCGAGAGATAGGGCTGCCAATCGAATCGCACGCGGCTGGCGGGAATGCCGCTGGCATCCAGCAGCTTGCGGGAATCGGTCTCCTGCGGATCGCGAAGCCCGGAAATCCGGTATTCGCCGCCGCGTTTTTCGACTGCCGTGACCACGATTCCGGGCTGCCGGCTCAGCTTGTGAACGTAGTCTTCCCAGCGCTGGCGCGCCCGGATCGAAACGAACAGCCCGGCGCCCAGCGCCACAACCAGGATCGCCACCGCCGCCAGTAACCAGACCAGCACGCGGCGGCGCGGCGCGACCGGAGGCGCCTGCCCGAGCAGGCACGCATCCAGATACGGCCCGCAAGCCAGAAACGGCGTAGCGTCGCCCTCGAAGCGCTCCAGGTCCGCGGCGCGCTCCCGGCAGATCCGCTCCAGGGTTTCCTGCAGGCGCGACCGCAGCTCCTTGGGCGCCGCGCCGCGCACCACGCCCGCCAGTAGAGCTTGCGGCGCGTGTTGGATCCACAAGCTGAATCCGCTCATCTGCACCGTCTGCCACTGGCTGTCGCCCGCCCCGAAGGAGTCGTAGGCGAAGTCCTGTATGGCCGTCAGCATGCCCGAAATCAGGTCCGCGTCCTTCGCGACTACAGCGGGCGCTTCGCGGTGCAACAGCGCCAATCCGGTCTTGCGATGGATCAGAAACACCTGCTCCACGCGATACAGCAGGCTCCGTAGAAGCAGAATCTCGCCGAACGATTTGCCCGTGCGCCGTGCTTCCAGGCGCCATTGGATGCTGCGCACCGAAACGCTCTGCTCCACCATCTGGTTGAGCGAAAGCAGCATGCCATCGAGAGCCGAAGAGACCGCGTTGCTTACCGCCTGCAGAATGATCGGCCGCAAGGCGTCGGTGAGCATGCGCGGATCGCGCTGGACCGAGAGGCGAATGCTTTGCTCGACGATGGGGTGCAGCGCCAGCCGCAGCTTGTGGTCGCCGCGGCGCAGCCGGATGGCTTCCGGCAGAAACCGGCTCAGATCCTTCACCACCCGGGCAGGGTCGTCCAGCCTCTGCCGGATGGCGGCGAGTTCTTCCCGTTCGGGCCCGACCAGCAGACTCCTCAGCTCGGCGAAGGCGTTCGCGGAGCCGTGGCCGTTCCCTTTGTGTTCTTCAGGCATCGGATGGCGGGCAGCCGCCTGGGACTCAGGCGTCCATGCCGGGAACTTGGAAATCGTCGTTCAGCCGCAAGGCGGCTTCGTTGAACAGCGCGGCCAGCGCCGCGCGATCCGTCTTGTCCTTGCGCAGTTCCTGGAAGCGCCGCTCCAGCGCCGCGGCCACTTCCTGGTGCCGCCGTTCGATCTCCTCGCGCAGATCCTTGGACTGTTCGAGGATCGCTCCGCGCAAATCGTGTTGCGCCGCCGACGTCTGATCGTGCAGTTCCCCGATTTTTCTCGCCAGCGCGTCGCCCAGGTTGCCGCGCTCGTCGCGCTCGGACTTGAGCCGGCTCTCCAGCGCCTCGAATTCCTTGCGGATATACGTCTCCAGCGCGTCGAAATGCTTTCGGGCGCTCTCGCGCAAATCCGCCGACTCCTTCATGAGGCTCTCTTCCAAACGCGCGAAACGGTGATCGTAATCGCGCATCTGCGCTCCGAAAAGGATGTCGCGGATCTTGTCCACATTGCCGGCGCCCGCGGGCTCGGTTGCCGCGCGCGGCTTCGGCTCCTCCGGTCTGTCCGGTTCCATTGCGTTGCCCTCGCCTTCCATCGCTTCTGCGGGACTCATCGTGCTCCTCCGTTCGCCGCTCTAATGCGGCTGATTCCTGCTGATTTCTTATGTTACACCTAGGCGAGCGGCAAACGCTCGTGGCGCAAGCTTCAGGTTGCCGCGGCCAACTTCCGTTCGCCATGCGAAAGGCCAACTTCGCCGAGCCTCGGCGCGCCGCCGGTCTCCGTGCGCGTCCGCCATAATATGACTGATGCGGAGCAGCGCTCCAGGGGGCCGGATTCCGCCCGCCGGCGCAAGGGGACCCACGATCGCGATCGTGATGCTCGCGGGCGCTGGCTGCCTTCCGCAACTGCCGGCCCAGGTCTTGACCGTCACTCCCACCCGCGTACTGACAGGGGAAAGCGCCACGATTCGTGTGACCGGACTGCGGCCCAACGAACCAATCGTCATTGCCGCCGGCCTCCTCGACGGCGAGCGGCAGAGTTGGGAATCGCAGGCCGAGTTTGCCGCCGGCGATGACGGCGCCGTCGATCTCTCCATTCAGGCGCCGCTCAAGGGCTCGTACAAAACGGTCTCCGCCATGGGGTTGATATGGTCGATGACGCCCGCCAGCAAGGCGGCCGGCGTCTATCGTCCGCCCGAGAAACTACTGCCGCAGCCGGTGCGTTTCCAACTCTTGCGGGACGGCAAAACGATCGCAGCCGCCGAGCTCGAACAGTTCCCCATCGCCGATGGCGTGCGGCAGATCGATCTCACCGGGCAACTCCACGGCGTCCTGTTTGTGCCCGCGGGCCCGG
>Ga0335078_10004701_pt1 | contig 20221 bp, 16 predicted proteins | sample Lox_Sample_32_FD_206711 | JGI IMG/M metagenome (GOLD analysis project Ga0335078, IMG submission 206711) | Soil microbial communities from Loxahatchee National Wildlife Refuge, Florida, United States - Lox_Sample_3.2 | ecosystem: Environmental > Terrestrial > Soil > Wetlands | place: USA... | reverse complement strand
TGGCCTACTATCTGTGGACCGGATGGATAGTCTGGGCGATTTTGTTGCAGGTGAGCAGCCTGCGGCAGCCCCACGTCGCGGATTTTCCGAAAGTCTCGGGAGCACGGCTCTGGTTGGCGTTGTTTGCGGTATTTATGCTGGCGTGCACATTGAGTTTGGCGCCCCTGGGACATCATCCGCTGCGAGAAACGGGACGCGATTTGTTCGAGGCGCTACGGGACCTGGTGAACTCCTTACACTCATGGGTCATCCACACGATCCGTCGTTAGAGTCGTTTTACTTCTTGCCGGGGCGTGCCAACGGCGGAATCGGCTTCTTTTTTCCGGAGTAGTCAATCAGGATTGCGAGCCGTCGCCCCCGCGTCTCCTCTTTTTTCGCGCCCACTACCCATAGAGTGGAAGTCCTCTGGTACCACGGAGGCTGAGCTTGGAAGAACTCCCAAGCCGATCGTTGCGCACGAAACTTTTTCTCATAATCGGACGGTAGCTTTGCAGTCTTCTTTTGTTCGTACGAATACGTGCAGAACCTGCTTTCGTCCCGCTTGTCGAACGCTGCTAAACCTGCAGCATGCATCAAACCGAGCTTGGAGAGTTCCGCAACGCGCTTGATGTTGATAGCGCTCCAGGTGCTCCGGGGCTTGCGCGGTGTGAAGCGAATCATGTAGCTGGAGGCGTCGACGCTCCTCCGCACTCCATCGATCCATCCAAAACAGAGCGCGCCATCGACTGATTCGGGCCAGGTGATGCTTGGCTGGCCGGAGTCACGCTTATGGAGGCCTACCCAGAGTTCCTCAGTATCAGCGTGATGCTCCTCGAGCCACGCGCGCCATGCGCCGGTGGTCGCAAAGAATTTCGGTTTCGGCGGCATCGATGACAGGTTAGTCGGATCTTTTCTTCACATCAACCAGAGAGCGTCCACATCGACGATGACATGGGTTTTCGGAATCTTCTGCTCACCGGCGTGAGCCAGCATCGCGCGTAGGGTTGTGTTGAGTTTCTCGCGGCTGGGCGATTTTAAGATGAAGTGATACCGGTAATCCTGCTTCAACCGCATGATCGGAGCAGCCGCCGGGCCAAGCACGCGAACTCCTTCGTGACGTGTCGCATCGAACCACTTGCCGAGCTTTCCCGACCACTGCAGCGCATCGTCAAGCTTATCGCTGCGGATGAGAACATTCGCAAGCGCGGAGTACGGTGGATAGTGCATCCAACTGCGGAAGCGGAGTTCCTTTTCGTAGAAACCGATGAAGTCATGCTTAGCGGCGTATTGAACGGCATAGTGATCTTGAAAGTAAGTCTGCAGAATCACTTTTCCCGGAGTTTGCCCACGACCGGCGCGGCCGGCGACTTGGGTCAGCAATTGGAATGTGCGTTCGGCAGCGCGGAAGTCGGGTAAGCCAAGCGCGACGTCGGCACCGACAACACCGACGAGCGTAACTCCGTGGATATCGTGGCCCTTGGCAATCATCTGGGTTCCAACCAAAAGATCCAGTTCACCTTCGTTCAGCCCGCTCAGGGTACGCTCGAAGTCTTCATGGCTGCGGACCGTGTCTCGGTCAAGACGCGCAATGCGGGCTTGTGGAAACATTCCGTGCAGCAACTCCTCCAGCTTTTCCGATCCGGTTCCCAGAAAATAAACGTATTCACTCCCGCAATGCACGCACGCCTTCGGGACGGCGGTCGTGTATCCGCAGTAGTGGCAGACCATCTTGTGCTCGCGTTTGTGATGAGTGAGGGCGATGGCACAGTTCTGGCACTCAAGCTTTTTGCCGCAAGTTCGGCAGAGGACGACCGGCGAATACCCACGGCGATTGAGCAGGACCATCACCTGCTCTTTTCGGTCGAGTCGTTCCTGAATCTCGGCGGCGAGTTTGCGCGAGATCACCTGCTCGCGGCCGGTCTCCTGAAACTCAAGTCGCATGTCGACAATCTCAACTTCGGGTAACGGACGACTTTCGACACGATCGGGAAGTTCAACCAGGGCATACTTATTCTTTTTGGCGTTGAAGTATGACTCCAGCGATGGCGTGGCCGAGCCGAGAACGACAACCGCATTCGACATCTTGGCGCGCATAACCGCAACATCGCGAGCGTGATATTGCGGAGTCTCTTCTTGCTTGTAAGAAGAGTCGTGCTCCTCGTCGACGATAATGAGCGCCAGGTCAGCTACGGGAGCAAAAACCGCTGAACGGGTGCCAACGACCATATGAGCATCGCCGCGCTTGATCCGATGCCACTGCTCAGCGCGCTCGCGGTCAGAGAGAGCTGAATGGAGGATGGCTACTTCGTCCCCGAAAATCTGATGCAAATCGGCCGCCACCGCCGGCGTGAGGCCGATTTCGGGGACAAGCAAAATTGCGGCACGCCCTGCCGCGAGCACGGACCTCATGCCCGCTAGGTAGACTGCGGTCTTTCCCGAACCAGTGACTCCGTGCAGCAGCATCCCGGAGAAGTTCTTCGCGTTGACCGCATCGTTTAGCCGCGAGAGGGCCATCTTCTGATCCGCGTTGAAATCGAAATCAAACGGGGACGGACGCGGCTTCGCCCGCGAGACAGTAAAATCGGCGGGCTCTTCGATGATCTCCACCAGGCCTCGCCGAACGAGGGTGCTCAATGTGGTTCGCGGGACTTCGAGAGATTGCAGTATTGCGACCGCTGCTTTGCCACCAGACGCAGCCAGCGTATCAACGATGGTTTGCTGATTTTCATTCAGCTTGCCTTCTGCCGACTTCAGCACCGCAATCTTTACTGTACGGGTGGCATCCTGCTGGTCGGAAACATCTTCCCTGCCAATCCATTTCTTTCGGACCATACCGTCGAGAATCTTCCGGGTGGCGTGTACTGCCGAACGCAACGTTTCCATGCGCACGAACGCGCCTTCTGAGGCCGCGAGATGGTCGAGCACGCGGAATTCAGCGGCTTGTTCGTCCGGCGTGCGTTGCGAGCGCGCCGGAGACCCCGACATGCCCGCCAGATGTAGCGCCATGTGGCCTTGTTCAGTGATGCGGTACCCGATAACCCGCTTGAATTCGGCGGAGAGAGGCAACATGGTCCGAAAAACTTCACCGACAGGGGCGAGGTAGTAATCAGCAATCCAGCGACCGAGCCTCAACAGTGTTTCATCGAGTACAGCCGTGTGGTCGACAACGGTAACTATGTTCTTCGTAACGACGGATGGCTTGCGATCGTGCAACTCGACGACAATGCCGGTCATGCGTTGTTGACGAAACGGGACGACGACGCGGCCACCTACGACCGGCATCAAATTGTCGGGGATGCGGTAGGTGAATGCCATCTCCAGGGGAACTGGGAGGGCCACGTCACAGAAGTCAGGCATTGAAGAGAGGATAAACTACCGCGCACCGCTCACGGGCACAACCAAGCATCGACTCTTTTACGACGTGAGATGGATGCTACTCGTGCCGTTCACGTTGAGCCCCATGGCAGTCGCTTATGCCGGATCCGGTTTCGGCGGCGGTTTCAGCCCCAAATACTTCATCACCATCTGCAGATCTTTCCAGGCCTCGCCTTTCTGGCGCGGATCTCTAAGGAGAAATGCGGGGTGATATGTCACCGCAAGCTTAGCTCCTTGCCAGTCCGGATCGACGCTGTGTGCGCCTGCGGGCATGAAGTCGTAGAACTGGCCACGCAGTTCTGACATGGGAGCATTGATGGCAAGCAAATTCTTCGCGGCCACCGCGCCTAGAGCAACGACAACTTTCGGCTTGATCACGGCGATTTGCCGCATCAGGAATGGCGAACACGTGTCGCACTCGTCGCGCTCGGGTGTCCGGTTGCCGGGCGGGCGGCACTTCACGACGTTGGCGATGTAGACATCCTCGCGGCGGATGCCCATGGCTTTGATCATGTTGTTGAGCAACTGGCCAGCGCGGCCCACGAAGGGTTCTCCTTGCGCATCTTCGTCAGCACCAGGGCCTTCTCCAACGAACATCAGTTCTGCACGAGGATTCCCTACACCGAAGACGATCTGCTTCCGCCCCTGCTGGTGCAATTTACAGCGCTTGCAGTCTCCCAGATCTTCGCGGATGATTTTCAGAGCTTCGAGAGGGTCCTGCACACTCTGCTCTGGTTTGGGCGCCGACGCTTCGAAGATGTGTTCTTTCGTGACGCTTGCAGCTACAGCCGTTTTCCTTGGCGACATTTCCTCTCGTAACTCCGGCTGAGGTATTTGTAATGAAAAGGCCCGCGCACCTTCCGCTCCGGCCTCAGCAACGCGCTCGCGTTGGTAGAAATCGTAGATGCCCAGTTCGTTGTAGTAACGGATGCGCTCGGCAAGAGCTCGACGCAAATCGATGTTCTGAATGGTTGCCACTGTTGAGTGATGGAATTATACGTTGAGCGACTGACACACGGTCGAGAATCCTGGTGGCGCTCAGGATTCTGTGTGCGAAAATCCTCACGCTTTGACTGTTGACTTGTGCCCCTGCCGAAGCCGGACCACCTGGTCGAGGACGCGCTGAGCAACTTCCCACTTTGTGGTCTCCGGCACTTCGACAACTTCGCCGCGAGTGATGATGGTCACGGCGTTGCGATCAGAGTCGAAGCCGACTCCTTCGCGGGAAACATCATTGACGACGATGGCGTCGAGATTCTTGGAAACGAGCTTCTGGCGGGCGTTCTCTAGGACGTTCTCGGTCTCGGCAGCGAAGCCTACGATGATCTGCTCTCTCTTCGCTTGAGAAAGTTCCTTCAAGATATCCGGCGTGGCTTCGAGTTCCAGAGTCATCGGGCCTTTCCGTTTGATCTTCTGTCCCGCTGCCGATTTCGGGCGATAGTCCGATACGGCCGCGGTTTTGATCACAATGGTGGCTTGGGGCAGAAGACCGAGCACGGCGTCTCGCATCTCTTCAGTCGATTCGACGCGCGTGAGGTCTGCCGCGCCGGGCGGTGTGATGCTTGTTGGCCCGCTGACTAAAAGAACGCGAGCGCCTCGGCGCAACGCAGCTTCCGCCAAAGCGTAACCCATATGTCCGCTGGATCGATTGGTTAGATAGCGCACAGGATCGATCTTTTCGCGCGTAGGGCCGGCGGTGATCAGGACGGTCTCGCCACTGAGATCTTGTGAGGCGCCGAGGACTTCGAGAACAGCCGAGACGATTGCTTCGTTTTCCGCGAGGCGACCCTGTCCCACCATTCCGCATGCTAAATAGCCAGAACCGGGCTCGACGATCTTTACGCCACGCTTGCGCAGAATTTCCAGATTCGCCTGCGTCGCCGCATGATTCCACATGTTGACGTTCATAGCAGGCGCAACCACTACAGGGGCAGTCGTCGCCAGGAAGAGCGTCGTCAGGAAATCGCTCGCGATTCCCTGAGCGAAGTGGGCAAGAATATCGGCTGTGGCGGGAGCCACCACCAGCGCATCGATCGACTGGGCGACCGCGATGTGCTCGATCGCCGAATCGAGATTCGGTTCATGTGCCTCTCCCGAGGCGAACATGCTGGTAATGACTTTTTCTCCGGAAAGAGCAGCGAAGGTAAGCGGTCGGACGAATTCTTGTGCGGCACGGGTCATGACGACCTGCACGCGAATGCCGCGATCCTGCAGGAGACGGACAATTTCGGCGGCTTTATAGGCTGCAATGCCACCGGTGACTCCGAGGGCGATCTTCATAATCTGGATTGATGATCTCGGATTGCCGAACGATCCACGACTCAACAATCAACCATTAAAGAGGCCGACTCTAGTCCTGGCCTAGCGCCTTGTCGAGATTCTCCGCAGCCTGTTCGGCGGCGCTGCGAGTCTCAGTCATTTCCCATTTGACCTTCCCAGCGCGTATTTCATCCTGCGCGATGCGGCAAGGCTTGCGCGAGTTGGTGTCGACCACCGGAGGCGCACCAGACTGGAGTTGCCGTGCACGCCGCGCTGCTACCAGGATGTACCGGTAGTTGCTGTCAAAGCCTTCGATCAACTTCATTGGGACTCCCCCTTGAAAACCGACTTGAAGTGTAATCAGTGCCGAACGTATGTCGAGTCGTTCCGCAGAACAGAACCAGCTTTCGGGCTTGTCCCGCTTAAGGCTATTTCCGGTCGGCGTCCGCTTGCGGGACGCCGCATTAATGATACCGCGAAACCTGCCGTCATGTGTGACCGGGAGGATTACGAAAGGACTCAAGAATCGGCCGCAGGCGCTTGCCAACCTTAGTCAGCCGGCACTGCTCGGCCAGATCCATAATCCTTCGGTCTTCTACCGACATGGTTCGCCGGAAACGCGCGAACAAAACGATTGCGGTAAGGGACTCGACAGAGTTTTTCAGATCGTCGTTAATCAGAATGTAGTTGTATTGGTCGTAGCTTTCGATCTCACGACTGGCTGTGGCCAGCCGGCGCTGGATTGTAGCTTCGTCGTCCTCACTGCGGTGATGCAGACGCCACTCCAAGGTCTGTCGGTCGGGAGGTAAAACGAAAATGCTCACGGCATCCGGACATTTCTGCTTGATCTGTGCGGCGCCCTGCACGTCGATATCGAGCAGCAGGTCGTGGCCCCTTTCCTCGGCCTCGCGCAGAAAGCGGCGGGCGGTCCCATAGTAACTCTTGCCAAACACCGTGGCGTGCTCGAGGAATTCATTGGCCTCGATCATCCGCGCAAATTCTTCGCGCGAGATGAAGTAGTATTCTTTGCCGTTCTGTTCACTGCCGCGAGGATCGCGCGTGGTGTAAGAAATGGAAAAGTCAAGCTTGGGAACTAACTTAAGAAGTTCGTTGACCAGGGTCGACTTTCCCGAACCTGACGGTGCCGAAATGATGTAGACGATGGGCTTTCCGGATGCGTTCATTCCAGATTCTGCACCTGCTCACGCGATTTTTCGATTTCGGATTTCATCGCCAGGCCGGCTTCCGTGATCTTCAGCGCTTCTCCGGCGAGACCGGAAGTCTTGGAGAGCAAAGTGTTGGCCTCGCGATTCATCTCTTGCAGCAGGAAGTCCAGCTTCTTGCCGATCTCTCCTCCCTCGTCGAGCAATCCCAAGAAATGCTGCACGTGGGTTTCGAGGCGCACGATCTCTTCCTGGATGTCGCTACGATCCACGAGGAGCGCAGCCTCCTGCAGCACTCGTTCTTTGTCGGCGCTTGCGCCGATCAATTCCTGCAGTCGCGACTGTAGTCGTTCCGTGTAGTTCTGCAAGACTGCGCGCCGGTGTTGCTGGACGCCTTTGCCGGCTTCAGAAAGATGAGTCATCCGCGCTCGAAGCTCGCGAACGATGCCGCGCCCCTCTTCCTCTCGCATTTGATTCAGTCGATCAAGAACCTCGCCGACCTTTGCCATCACTGCGGCCTCGATCTCTCCGTCGGCGCTCTCGCTTGCGGAATCGAGTGCTCCTGGAATCCGGAGCACGGCGTTGAGATCGGGTTCGGTGGAGAGAGAAAACTCGGCCGCGGCAGCGCGAAAAGCTGCGATGTAGCCGCCAATCAGTTCTCGGTTCAGCGAGAAGTTATCGTTGCTGGATCGCTCCAGGCTTAGCGAAACCTCAACATGGCCGCGCGCCATCTTTTCTTTAAGCAGGCGACGGAGCTGCATCTCAAGGGAGTCGGTACCCGACGGAAGACGGAAATGCAGATCGAGAAAGCGATGGTTGACCGACTTCAGCGAGAGGGCAAATCCAAGTCTGCCGTTAGATTGAGCCGGGCCGTGAACCTCACCTCTTACCTGAGCGAAACCTGTCATCGAACGTATGTGCATAGGGGGCCGAATTCTCTTAGGACTCTGCTACGACTTTGGGCGCATCCGCTTCAGCGAACTGCAAATCATACAACCGGCGGTACATGCCATGCTTGTTCATCAACTCTTCGTGAGCGCCAATCTCAGAGATCGCACCATTATCGATCACCACGATACGGTCAGCGCGCCGCACCGTCGAAAGACGATGCGCAATCACGAACACGGTGCGGCCGCTCATCAGATTCTGCAAAGCGGACTGCACCAGCCTTTCTGATTCGCTATCCAGCGCCGACGTCGCTTCGTCCAAAATCAGGACCGGGGCATTCTTCAGGAGCGCTCGCGCAATTGCCAGACGTTGGCGTTCCCCTCCGGAGAGCCGCACGCCGCGCTCGCCGATCACCGTATCGTAACCCGCCGGTAAGGCGAGAATGAAATCATGCGCCAGGGCGGCACGAGCTGCGGCTTCGACTTCCTTGAGCGGAACGTGCGGCTGGCCGTAGGCAATATTGTTGCGCACGGTATCGTTAAACAAAACGGTTTCCTGGGTAACAATACCCACCTGCTGCCGGAGCGAGGCCAGCGTGACATCGCGCACGTCAGTGCCATCGATGAGCAGGCGCCCCCCGGTCACGTCGAAGAAGCGCGGGATCAGGTGGACGAGTGTACTTTTCCCTGCACCGCTGGAGCCGACAATCGCAAGAATCTCTCCGCGCTTGACTTCGAGATTTATATCTCTCAGAGCATTGCGCGGCTCCTCGCCCTCCGATTCGCGCACGTACGAGAACTGGACATCGTCAAACCGAACGCTTGAGCTGAAACGGGGCAGCACCTTGGCGCGTGGCTTCTCTTTCACATCATCTTCAACATCCATGAATTTGAAGATCTCTGACGATGCGCCGAGAGCCTGCTGAAAGTTGTTGTTGAACAGAGCGAACTTGCGGACTGGGTTGTAGAGACTGAAGACAGCGGTGATGAATGCGACGAAAATGCCGGAGGTCATGCGGCCGTCTTTGATCTGCTCGCGGCCCAAAAGCAACAGTAGTGCGACGCCGATCATGCCGAATATGTCCATCAGAGGCGAACTGATGGCGGTGGCGGCAACCGATCGTAGATTCGCGCGGAACAGGCGCAGCGCGGCGCTACGAAAACGGGAGATCTCCCAATTTTCCGTGTTGAATGCCTTCACAATGCGGTTGCCGGTAATCGTCTCATGCAGAATATTCTGGATTTCCGCCAACTTGTCCTGACCGTGACGCGTGGTGTGACGCACTCGTGAACCGATCTTGCGTGACGAGTAGATAATGATGGGAACGAACAGCAGAAGAATCCAGGAAAGGCTACCGCCCAGAACAATCACAACTCCTGCCACGAAAAGAAACGTAAAAAACTGCTGCAGGGCTTCTGAGAGCACGGTCGACATCGCATATTGCACGCGCTCAATATCGTTGACTATAGTCGACAGGAGGGTACCGGTTGTGTGTCGAGAGAAGAACGCCGCGGAGCGTCGCAGGATTGCATTGTAGAGATCGTCACGAAGGTCAGTGATCATCCCGAAACCAGCGTGATTCACAAGATAAGTTCCGGCGTAATCGCAGACTCCTTTCAGGATCGTAGAAGCAATCAAGGCAAAGGCCACGATCGTCCACGCATTCGTGAAATGCGATGGAACCAACTGCTGCAGGGAGAGCGAATAGTGCGTGTGCGGAATGCTGAAAAGCGGTACTTCCTTCGAGCCGCTGGAGGGGTTGAGCACACGATCGAAGATTGGCCGAACCAGCAGATATTTGAAGGCATCCAACGCTCCAACCGCCGCCATCAATAGCACCGATGACAGGATCTGCCACCAATAAGGCAGGGCGTAGCGCACGAGCCGCATCAGTTGTCGCATGAGGCTCCGGTGCGGGGCAGGCCGCAGGCCCTTGCTGCCGTTGAGATTGGAGGATGCAAGGCTCTATTTTACTTGAGCGTGACGGTGGGAGAATGGCGATTCAGGTGCCTCAAACGCCAGAAATCACAAGACACGAGCTACTTCGGGCTATCTCGATGGACGACCTTGACGCGGTATCCGGCGCGGCGAAGGTTCTTGCCGACTTCTTCCGCAATCATCACCGAGCGATGCTGGCCTCCGGTGCAGCCAAATGCGATCGTTAGGTAACTCTTGCCTTCGCGGATGTAGTGCGGCAGAAGATAGACCAGAAGATCGGAGATGCGGGAAACGAATTCCTGTGTTTGGGGAAACGACCGGATGTACTTTGCGACACGCGGATGCCGTCCGGTCAGCGGGCGAAACTCAGCGACGAAATGCGGGTTGGGCAAAAAGCGAACGTCGAACACCAGGTCGGCGTCTTCGGGAACACCCTGACGAAATCCGAAGCTTACACAGGAAACAAGGATGCTCTTTTCTTTCGACTGCTCGTGAAACCGCTCTGTGATGTGCGCTCGCAGTTCATGAACATTGAATTTCGAGGTATCGATGACAAAGTCGGCGAGACGGCGAATCGCGCCCAGGTGACGCCGCTCCTCCTTGAGAGCTGACTTGACTGGCGCATCCGTACCAAGCGGATGGGGGCGGCGAGTTTCACTGAAGCGACGCAAGAGGACCGCATCGGATGCTTCAAGGAAAACAACTCTGGTCGGAATCATTCGCCGCACGGACTTCAAAATTCCGGGTAATTCTCCGAGCTTCGACCCTTCCCGGACATCAACGACCAGTGCCGTTCGGCGAACATCCATCTGCTGCACGGCCAACTCAGCGAAACTCGGAATCAGCTGCACCGGCAGATTGTCGACACAGTAGTAGCCCAGGTCCTCGAAAGCTTTGAGAACGGATGCCTTCCCCGACCCGCTCATCCCAGTGATGATGACGAGTTCCGGCGGATGCTGCCCGTCGGCAGGCCGTTTGCCAGCTTTCTTGGGTCGTTTCCCGGGCTGGCCAGAGAGTTTCCGCGACTTCATTTACTGGATAGTAGCATCGAAGGCGGAATGCCGCTCCGAGTGCTGATTGCCAATCCAGATACTGCCGAGGAATACAGGTCATTTGCTTTTTCGATCGGAGAAATCCAGATTGTCTCTGCGGCGTCTCGACCTGTAATCTATGGCGTCATGAAAAAGTTCGAAGAACTCACGGAACGCGAAGTGCTAGCCTTGGCGATCGCGCTTGAAGAAGAGGACGAGCGCGTTTATGCCGACTTTGCCGAGGGACTGCGGCAGGACTACCCGGCGACGGCTTCCATGTTCTTAGGAATGCGCGAAGAGGAGTCAGGCCATCGACGGCGGCTGCTGGAGCTGTACCAGAAAAAGTTTGGCGAACATATCCCGTTGATCCGGCGGCAGGATGTTCGCGGATTCGTAGAGCGGCCGGCACTGTGGTTGGTCCGTCCCCTTCGAATCGAAGCCGTGCGCAAGGAAGCTTCGACCATGGAAGTTGAGACACGGCGGTTTTACGAGAAGGCCGCGGCGCGCACTCAGGACGCAAGCATCCGGCAACTCCTTGACGACCTTGCCAACGAGGAGCGCGAGCATGAAAACCGCGCCCAGGAACTCGATAAGCAGAAGCTACCCGACAACGTGAAGGCCGACGAAGACGCGGCGCAGCGGCGGCTTTTCGTGTTGCAGATCGTGCAACCGGGTCTGGCGGGACTGATGGATGGGTCGGTGTCGACGCTGGCGCCGGTGTTCGCGGCTGCGTTGGCTACACAAAAGAGCTGGGACGCATTTCTGGTAGGACTGGCTGCTTCCGTCGGAGCGGGGATCAGCATGGGATTTGCGGAGGCCTTGTCCGATGATGGAAGTTTAACGGGCCGCGGGCACCCGTGGGTGCGAGGATTGATCTGCGGCGCGATGACGGCCCTGGGCGGCATCGGCCATACGCTGCCATTCCTGATTCGCGATTTCCGCCTGGCTCTCGGAGTCGCGGGACTAGTGGTGCTCGCCGAGCTCGGAGTCATCACATGGATTCGGCGCCGATATATGGACACGCCGTGGGTCACCGCCGCGCTGCAGGTGGGGTTGGGCGGCGTGCTGGTATTTATTACCGGCGTGCTAATTGGCAGCTCATAGAATTTCGGATTTTAGATTGTTGATTGCCGATTGATGGGAGCGCTAGCTGCCAGCCCTTACCAATCTGAAATCTACAATCGAAAATTGCTCACGGTTGCGTATCCAGCGGGTGTGTGGTCTTCTCGTAAAACTCGTTCTGCATCTTCAGGCTGACGTCGTCAGCTTTGACCGCTTTAATCGCCTTCACGACTGAATCAATCCACCACTTCATTTGAAATTCGCCTAACTCTTTCGTGGCGACCGAACCGTCTCCCGAATAGTGGTTCGGGAAGCGCGTGTACCACCAGATGCCGGTATAAATGTCCTCCGGCAGCTTCTGCCTGGCTTGATCGGCACCGGATTCGTTCTTCGCTCTGTCGAGGTGAACTAGATCAGGATGCGAGACCATCACATTCGAGGTTTCGCTTTCTCCGGCATGCCAATCCACCCCCGAGCTCTTCTTCCCAGGCCCACCGGACGGCGGAGTGCGCTCGTCAGTGATGTAGACGACGTAGTCGTGAGGTTTATCGAGCTGCGTCTGCGCAAAGTACGGCAGCAGGTGCTCGTTGCCGCCATGTCCGTTGACGATCAGGATTTTCTTGCAGCCGTTGCGCGCCATTTCGTCAGTGGTTTCCTGCAAGAGCGCAAGCTGGAGGCTGCGGCTGTATGCCATGGCCCCAGGCTCGTGTTTCGCTTCGGCGATTTGTCCGAAATAGTATTCCGGGAAAACGACAGCATATTCCTGTTCGGCTGCGTGAAGCGCGGCGTAACGAACATCAAGCAAATCGGTTCCCAGCGGAAGATGCGGCCCGTGCTTTTCCAGGATTCCGAACGGAAGCAGACACGTGCTTTGCGAGCGGTAGATGCCTTCGCGAAAATCGGCGGCGGTGAGTTCCTCCCAGTGTACGGAAAGCTTGGTTGCGGGCGCTGCTTGCCCCGTAGCGGAGTTCGGAATGACTGCCAGGCACAGTACGAGCCACAGAATTACAGATGAATGGAGACGGTACGTATGGGTGGTCATCACAGATCTCCTTCGGCGGCGGATTGTAACATGCGAAATGCCAGTGTTATAACGGATCAATAAGCGATTCAGCCGCCCAAGCCTTCGACATTTTGTCTCACGAGCCCCGTCTACCCTTCAGCAACTTGTTCGTCTATAAGGTGTTCTATTCTCTGAGCAGCTCGATTTCACAATCATTGAATCGAGGAAACTTTTCTTGGCACGGTTACGCTCCATTTCCATATCGCTGGCAATTCTGATTTTGGCCCTGACGCAGTTGGCTTGCGCACAACAATTGGTGCAAGCGCCACGCGAAGATGGGGAGCAGACTCCGTTGCGTGTTTACACACCGGAGGGATCGACATGCGCACCCTTGGCATTGATTTCACCGGGCGCCGGCGGAAGTGAAAACGGATACAAGTATCTGGCTGAGGGGCTGCGAGAGGATGGTTGGCGCGCTATCGTGATCGGACACAAAGAGAGCGGGATGGCGGCGCTCCGCTCAGATATGCGCGACGCGGGCGGACTCAAAGGTGGACTGCAGGAACTGGTGAATGATCCAAAGGCATACGACGCACGTCTGATGGATATTGCGGCGGCGCTAAAGTGGGCTGGCACATCCTGTAAGGCTCCGTTCGTGGCGCTGCTCGGTCATTCCATGGGAGCGCGCACCGTGATGGTCGAAGCGGGCGCGAAGAATAATCTGGGCGTGAAGTCGCCGGACCGGTTTGACGCTTATGTGGCGCTCTCTCCTGATGGACCGGGGCCGATGTTTCCGAAAGATGCTTGGAGCCGGATCCGCAAGCCAGTGCTGATGCTGACCGGGACGCGCGACGGATCGCTTGATGGCGATTGGAAGACACGCACGATTCCTTACGAAGGCATGCCCGCAGGATGCAAGTGGCTGGGAGTCATCGACGGCGCGACGCACATGAATTTTGCGGGCGTTGGAGTATCGGGATCTACGGAGAAACTCGTGCTTCTGGAGACTAAATCGTTTCTCGATGAATTGCGTGAAGGGAAGTGCGGAAGTCCGGTGCAGGCAATGGGAGTCTCACTCAAGAGCAAGTAATGCGCTATTGGCAACCGGAGATCCCACTTCTCGCAAAACCGGCGAGAAGTGGGGCATCCCATTCCTGGTGGTTCTACGTATCGTTCCTATGGAACTTCGATCAACTGCATCTTGCCGTCGTTGGCGCGGTGTAGCACCATCACTTTGCCTTTGGGATCGCGGAAAACGAATACATCGCGGTCTTTGAAGTGAGCCTCCTTGATCGCTTCCTCGAGCGTCATGGGGCGCATGGCGACAGATTCGTCGGAGCGGACCAGATGAACTTCAGTGGTCTTGGCGACCGCAGGATACTTATGAACCATCACCGGCACCGCTGTCTTCTCGGAAAGGCCGACGGTGGTCTGAATTTCTTCCTGTTCTGAATGGCCATTCCACTTCTTGTCTTCTTCGCTCTTGCGGGCAGAGCGCTTCTTCGACTGCCAGCGCGTTTTGTATTTAATCGCCTGCTTCTCGAGATGTTCGAGTGCTTCATTGACCGCGATGGTCATGTCCTTCGCTTGGGCGAGGCCGACCAGCGGGCCGTTGCGAGGACTGATCGTGATTTCAGCTTTGTGACGATGCTTTTCGACGGCGAGGATCACTTTGGAATCAAATCTGTCGCCCAGAATTTTGCGGATCTTGCTGAGGCCGGTTTCAACTTCTTTGCGGATGGCGGTGGTGACTTCATACTGTCTTCCGGTGTACTCCACGTTCATGAGCGCCCCCTTCGGAGAATTCTTTTTCAGGTAAATCGGGCACTGCATTGGAACTAGCCGTTAGTCCTGAGTCCCGAGTCGTTAGGCCATCACCGCTGCCGCAGTTGAGCTAGCGACTCACGACTCAGGACTAGCGACTCGCTATTTCCTGACCCTTCTCTGGTGCGTGCTCGGGATGCGCATGTCTTCGCGGTATTTGGCTACCGTGCGGCGGGTCACCTGGATGCCCTGCGACTGCAGAATGCGGGTGATCTGCTCGTCGGTCAACGGACGGGTAGGATCCTCTTCCTCGATCAGTTTCTTGACGCGGCGCTTCAGGATCAAGAGGGACGTACCGCCGCCCTCGGGTCCTTGTACGCTTTCGCTGAAGAAGTATCGCAACTCGAATACACCCTGGGGTGTGTGGGCGTATTTGCTGGCCACAGCACGGCTTACCGTCGAAGGATGCACGCCGATTTCTTCGGCCACCTCCTTGATCATCATGGGTTTGAGTTGATCGATACCGCGTTCCAGAAAATCCTGCTGGCGCGCGACGATGGAGTAGCAGACCTTGGTGATGGTCTGCTTGCGCTGTTCGATATTCTTGATGAGCTGAATCGCGCTCTTGTAGCGCTCTTTGACGTAGTCGCGGGTGCTTTTCTCGTTCGTGCCGTCGCGGGTGACCAGCTTCTTGTAAGCCGGATTCAGGCGAAGTTGCGGCAGGTCTTCGTCATTCATGATCACCAGCCACTCGTCGCCGTGCTTCACGAAGGCGACATCGGGCTCGATCAAGCGCGCCTGGACCTTGTTGTAGCGCAAGCCGGGACGAGGATCGAGCGTGCGAATGTAATCCAGAGCGGCTTGCACGGCCTCGATCGGACGCCCGATAGCCTTAGCGATTTCTTTATGTTGCTTATTCTGCAGGCCGCGAAGATGGCCGTCCACAACCGCGATTGCGTCCTGCAAAACCTGCGCCGTGCCGTTTCCGTTCTTTTGCTGTTCCAGTTGCGCCTGGTGAAAACGAAGTTGCGCTAACAGGCACTCGCGCAGATCGCGGCATCCTACACCTGGAGGATCGAGTTGCTGCACGACTTGAAGTGCTTCCTGCAAGTCTCCCGCCGAGAAATTGGGCTTGTAACTCGATACGGGATGAGCCGATGCTTCCGGCGCTGGCGCGACAGCGGCCGCACCGTCCCCCGATCCCGACGAGAACGATGCCGCAGGGCGTTCAGCGATTTCTGGCTGCATATCGACATGATCCGCAGATTCAATGCTCGGATTTGCCGGGTCAGCGGCCGCGTCGTGGCCCCCATCCGGCTCGGACACATCGGAAATCCCCAGCGCTTGCGCCTCGTTGACGATGTTCTTCGCGGTCTCAGCATCCGCTTCGGGAGTCGCCGGCGGCGCGACGCCCAGCAGTTCGTCATCGCTCGCGATCAGATAGCCGTCTTCATTCAGGTTCCCAATGATCAAGTCCGCGGCCTCGCGAACCTCAGGCCGCAGACTCAGCGCGCCCAATTGCCATGCGAGGTGATCCGTGAGGTTGCTGGGCTTGGAAAGGAAATTCTCGAACGACGGGCGCTCGATGTCTTCCATCTCACTGTGCGTCCGATAACCGGGATCGAGGTAGTCCTGGAAAAACGAACCAAAATCGATTTCCTCGAATGGATCTTTCTTCTCGACCGCGGTAATGGGGTTTTCTTCGGTCGTGGCAGCGGCCGCGCGGTCGCGGTCTTCTTCTTTCTTGCCAACTTCGTCGAGGAGGGGAACCGAGTCTTCCAGTTCTTCGAGAACGGGATTCTCGACCATCTCAGCGTTGATCATGTCCTTCAGCTCAAGCTTGTTGAGCGCCAGAACGGAGACCATCTGCACCAGGCCAGGCGTGAGGATCTGGCGCTGCGAGAGCTTGACGCTGAGTTTGTGCTGCAGCAAAACCATAGTTTCGCGTTTCAAGTTTCGGGTTTCGAGTTCTTGAAACTAGAAACTCGAAACCTGAAACTGGTTTTCTACACCAGCGAGAAACTCTCGCCCAAGTACACCTTTCTCACTTCCGGATCGCCGGCCAACTGCTCTGGCGGCCCGTGACGGAAAATACGTCCGTCGTCAATGATGTAAGCTCGATCCGTAACGGAAAGCGTCTCGCGCACGTTGTGATCGGTAATCAAAACCCCGATGCCGCTGGCCCGCAGGCTGCTGATGATCTTCTGCAGGTCGAGCACGGCGATGGGGTCGATCCCCGAAAACGGTTCGTCCAGCAAAATGAATGTGGGGCTGATGCACAGGCAGCGGGCAATCTCCACGCGCCGGCGCTCCCCACCGGAAAGGGCGTATCCGCGGTTCTGGCGGATATGCTCCAGCCCTAGCTCGTCGATAAACTTCTCCATCTTTTCGCGGCGCTCGTGCCAGGAAATCGGCTGAGCTTCGAGCACCGCGAGGATGTTCTCTTCCACAGTTAACTTGCGAAAGACCGAGGCTTCTTGCGGGAGATAGCTGATGCCGTATTGACGCGCCCGCAGGTACATGGGTACGTCTGTGATGTCTTGGCCGTCATACAAAACGCGGCCAGTATCAGGAGGGATCAGACCAACGATGGCGTAAAAAGTGGTGGTCTTGCCAGCGCCGTTAGGGCCTAACAAACCAACAACTTCGCCCTGATCGACGCGCAGGCTGACCCCGTTCACAACGCGCCGGCCCCGATACGACTTCCCGATCTCTTCGGTGGCCAAGGTACGCATTTATCGTGCCATTTACCGGGCAACGCGCGTCTGCGTTACAACTGGTTTGCTTGCTTCGCCTTCTACGAGCACCCTATCATCGCGTCTAAAGAAAGTCAACGAAACCCCGGTAATCTTGCCTTGTTCGGCATCAAAAATGCTAGGAGGCCCGCCCGTCAGGGCGAACTTCTCATCCGAGGTCGTATAAACCAATCTTTCCCCTTCGGCGCGACGGTGAGGCTCCTCGATTCGAACAGTACCTTGAGCCACCAGATGGTCAAGCTGACTGGGACCGGCAACCGCCTGATTCGGCGAGCTTTGACTGCGAGGCACTAAGTACGCGTCGGCCGTTTTGGCCGAAGCGGTAAAATCCGCACCTTTGGCAAGAACTCCGCCCTCGTAGTGCACGTTCCGCTCCGAATCCGCGTAGGTGAGCTTCAGCGCAGTGATGGCGATCGGACTCGTCCCGATCGAAGTTGCGCCTTTTGTTCGCTGCTTTGTGACATCCGGCGACTCCGCCTCTTTTGGCTTCTGAACAAGAATCGTCTGTACGGGCTGAGCCGCCGTCCCCTGGGCCGTAACGAAGCGCCGATCGCGGTCAAACTGGATGGATGGAGCCTCGATTACATTGGCATCCTGCCAAAGCCGTGCATTTCCCTGATAGAGGGCGATTCCCGAATCGCTTTGCGCCGTCATACTGCGTGCCGTTACGTGAATCGGAGAAGAAGATGCCAGCAGCGCTCCGTTGGGCTGCTCTTTCAGTTCGCTATAGCTGGTCTTGACGTCGCCTTCAGCGAGAGCCTCGCCAGTTTCGCGGTTGATACGAACGGAGTCGGCCGTGGTAGACATGCCGCCATTCGCTACGCGTGGACTGCCCGTCAGCACGAGCATCTGGTCAGCTGGAGTATAGTGCGCAGCTTTCGCCCAGGCCTGCATTTTCTTGTCCGCCGCTTGCCCATCGGAATACACGACGTTGCCGATCTGCGTGACCGACTCAATGCCACCCTGCGGAAGGAAAACGGCGTCAACGGAATTGCTTGTGCTGACCCGATCGGGCTTCCCCTGCGTTGCGTTGACGATGCGGGCATCCGGGGCGCCGTGCATGGTAGAGATGCTGTTGTGCCCGTCCTGATTCTTGAACTCCGCAGTGAACTTGCCCGCCGTTACGACGGTGGTTTGTGCCTGCTGACTTTGCGCGGGATTCGAAGACACGCGCGGACCTTGCACGATGGTGATTCTTGGAGCGCCCGACGTTTCCGCATGCGTCAGCACATGGCCGTTGGCCACAGCAAAGTCGATGATCGGCGCCGAAATCTCGGTGTCTTGCGGCCCTGTCGGAGTTCCCTTCGGTGTCGCCTTGGGCACGTTAGCTGATTTCTGCATGAGGCGAGCCCCGTCGACGGCGTGGATCTTCTGAACCTCATTTTGTCCAGCAAAGTCAACGATCACGCGTCCGGCTTCTCCTTGCATCGGCTGCGTTCCCGCTTGCTCAAAGTGCACGTGTCCCGTCAGCGTTGCGCTGTGAAGCAAATCTTCATCGTGCGCAAACAGAAATTCAGCTTCGTCCGCACGGCCGGAGATTTCTGTAGGCTCTTCATGTCTCGCCGTTGTGGATTTCTTCTTTGAAGCTGCGGGAGTGACATTCGATTGCCGCGGTCGCACTTCGGTCGTGACGTTCCCCATCGCCACCACGCGTTCAACGTGATTCTCGGGGCCCAAATAGAACACGGCCCGGTCCGACTGCAGGTTTCCTGACAGTCGATCGAGGTGGGGATGATCCAGCACGATCTGCCGTGGATCGCTGGAGACCACTCCATGCTCCGCTTCGACGACCGCCGCTTGCGGACCATTCACCTCGATATGAATGTGGGAGCCCAGCGTGAGTAAATTACTCTTGCCCGAATACTTCACTCCAACGGCCCATCCACTGGCCTGCGCAGTCTCGAACTCCACGCGGGCGTCGGTGGACGCATTACCCGAGTCCTTGTTAAAAACCAGGTCGCGGGTCTTCAGGTGAATGGGATTTTTCAGCTCTTTAGGAGTTGACTGATCGGGACTCGTAAGCCCGGCCGGGTTTCCGACCAGATCAATCTGCACATCGCCCTTGGCGGACACGTCACCGGTCTTCTGGTTGTAAGAAAAATCATCGCCGTAAATGCGGTCGAAGCGGGAGGAGTCGCGTCCGTAAAGGACGATGTTAACGTTGTGCAACTCCGCGTTGCCGTTCAGCCTGAACTCTTTGACGTCGCTGGCCTCGACGGTGAACAGCGTGCGCTTGCCGTCAGATTTTGAGATCCGGAATCCCGTCGCAGTCTTCCTGATATCAACACCGAGCTTTGCGGTGACGAACTTCCGCGGGTCTTTGATCTGCGAGCGCGCGTAGAAATACATCCCTGCCACGATCGCCGTCAGGACGACAGCGGTCGCGGCGAGAATACGGCGCAAACGGTAAATCGGGAGCGGCATCTGGGTTCAGTTTAGAACAAGTCGTCGGGGATTAGAGGATCGTGGTAAGTTTCTCGATTCTTCCCGTGTCGTCTACACTTTGGATGCATGAACGCCGAGTCCATCCCGGCCTTACTCGAATTCCGCAACATTCGAGTGATGCGCGGCCTGAAGGTCGCGCTCGATGACTTCAGCCTGCGCATCGACGCCAATGAACATGTGGCGATTCTGGGGCCGAACGGATGCGGCAAGTCTACGTTGATCAAGACCATCACCCGCGAATGCCATCCCGTTATCCAGGAGGATTCCTCGATGTCCATCCTGGGCCACGATACGTGGGATGTATTCAAACTGCGTGCGGGACTTGGCATTGTGTCGAATGACTTGATGCTTTCCTGCACCGGCGAAGCGAACGGGCGAGACGTTGTGCTGTCGGGCTTCTTCAGCAGCACGGCCATCTATCCGAATCACACGGTCGACACCGCGCAGGGCGCAATGGCCGAAGCCGCGCTCACGCAGCTGAACATTTCGCACCTCGCAGATCGCCCAGTCTGCGAGATGTCGTCCGGCGAAGCCAGGCGAGTGCTGATCGCCCGGGCT
>Ga0335078_10004700_pt1 | contig 20223 bp, 20 predicted proteins | sample Lox_Sample_32_FD_206711 | JGI IMG/M metagenome (GOLD analysis project Ga0335078, IMG submission 206711) | Soil microbial communities from Loxahatchee National Wildlife Refuge, Florida, United States - Lox_Sample_3.2 | ecosystem: Environmental > Terrestrial > Soil > Wetlands | place: USA... | reverse complement strand
CCGTGCCCATGTCCGGCCCGGTCAGGAACCGCCTCCCGTCGGTCAGCGGGCGGATCTCCGCGCAGAACCGGGCCAGCAGGTCAGCCTTGGCCGCGCGGTCGGCCGGGTCGCCGCGCAGGCCCGCCTTTGCCCCGCCCATCTGGATTCCCAGCGCCGCGTACTTGTAGGTCATCGCCCGGGCCAGCAGCGCCACCTCGGCCACGGTGACGTCGGGCGCCAGGCGCGTCCCCCCGGCCGATTCCGGTGCACCAGGCAGGTCGAACACCACGAACCCGGGCACCGAGCGCAGCTCGATGATCCCCGGCTCATCTGGCCCGTGGTCCGCCCGCGGTTGGTCTGCCATAGCGTCTCCGATGAGTCAGCCGGTACACCGCTTCGAGCAACCTACGGCAGCGGCGGGGCCGGCTCGGCGCTGACCTGGCCGACGAGCTCGATGAGCTGGGCCAGGGCGTCGAGGCGGGCGGTGCGGCCGCCCGCCAGCCTGGCCTGCAGGGTGGTGATGCCCGCGTCGCGGTACAGCCGCAGCCGCTGCGTGACCAGGGCGGGCGGGCCGAGCAGGTTGGTCGCGAGCCCGAGCTCGGCCGGCACCCGCGCGGCGGCCTGGTCCCGCCGCCCAGCCAGCCACAGTTCCTGCACGGCGCGCACGTCATCGCCGAAGCCCTGCCGGGTCAGCGCATCGTTGTAGAAGTTCCGGCCGGGCGCGCCCATCGCGCCGATGGTGAACGCGTAGCCGTCGGCGTGCCGGCGTGCCGCGGCCGCGACATCGTCGGTGAACTCGACCGCGACCGGGATCACCAGGTCCAGCTCGGTGAGCCGGCGGCCGCCCGCCGCCGCGCCCGCCGCCAGCCGGTCGGTGAACACCCGGGCCTGCTCGGGCAGGAAGATGTTGCCGATCCAGCCGTCGGCCAGCTCGCCGGTCAGCTCCAGGTTGCGCGGGCCGAGCGCGGCCACGTAGACCGGGACCGGCACCGGCCCGAGCGGTGAGCGCAGGGCGCGGCCCGGGCCGTCCGGCAGCGGCAGCTGGTAGACCCGGCCGTCATGCCGCAGCCGGTCGCCACGGGCAATCGTCCGGACGATCTCGATCGTCTCGCGGGTCGCCGCCAGCGGGGAATCGAACCGCACGCCGTGCCAGCCCTCCATCACCTGCGGGCCGCTGACGCCCACGCCGAGCAGGAACCGCCCGCCCGACAGCACCTGCAGCGACATGGCCGACATCGCCACCATGGCCGGCGACCTGGCCCCCAGCTGCACGACGGACGAGCCGAGCCTGATGGTGGCCGTCTGCCCGGCCAGGTAGGCCAGCGGGGTCAGCGCGTCCTGGGCCCAGGTCTCGGGCACCCAGACCGAGGTGGCGCCGAGCCGCTCGGCGGCACGCACGAACGCGGCGTCCTGCGCGCCGGAGACAACCGCGGTGATGCCGACCTGCATGCTCGCGCCCTCCCGGTGGCCCCGTGGCGGCCGTGACAGTCGGGCCAGTGAACGCCGGCTGGCCTACGCTGTCAAGGTGACGCCGCAACCGGGAGGACAGGTGCCAGACCAGCCCGAGCTTCGCTACCGCGACTGCCCGACCACCCAGGCGGAACTGATGGTCGCCGCCGACCCGGCGGTGGTCTGGGCGCTCGTCTGCGACATCCAGCTGCCCGCCCGCTTCAGCAGCGAGTTCGACGGCGGCGAGTGGCTGGACGGCGCCGCCCGTCCCGCCCTCGGCGCCCGGTTCACCGGGCGCAATCATCATCCGGCCGTCGGCAGCTGGCAGACCACGTCGACGATCTGCGAGTACGAGCCCGACCGCGTGCTGGGCTGGGCCGTCGGCGACCCGGACCGGCCGGCCGCCCGGTGGCGGTTCACGCTGGCGGCCGAGGCCGGCGGCACCAGGCTCACCCAGTGGATGCAGATCGGCCCGGGTCCCAGCGGGATCAGCGACCTCATCGAGGCCCGGCCGGACAAGGAGTCCCGGATCCTGCACCGCCGCCTGGGCGAGCACCACGCCAACATGGCCGCCACCCTGGCCGGCATCAAGGACCTGGCCGAGGCGGCACGCTAGGCCCGGCATGCGGATGCCCCATCTCGTGTTATCCGGGCGACTACGCGGAGTAATCCTGCTTTCCCGCCCGGTTTGCGGAAGCGGGGCTTTCGGCCCGTCCCAGGGCCCGGGGGCGGGGGACTTTGGGCCCTGCCTGACCGTGTTGAACCAGGTAACCGTGGAATGAGGGGACTTTAGGGTCGGCTAGATTTGGATTGCCGGCCGACCGCTAGTTCTATGCACGGGAGAGAGCAATGCTTAGCCCAGATGTTATTGGTTATCAAGCAGAAACCAGCCTCCCCGAGCTTGCCGAGTGGGTCCGCGACATCACGGAGCTGACCAAGCCCGACAGTGTGGTCTGGTGTGACGGCTCGGAGGACGAATGGGACCAGCTGACCAGCCAGCTGGTCGACAGCGGAACGCTCATCCGGCTTAACCCTGAGTTCCGCCCGAACAGCTTCTACTGCGCCTCTGACCCCGGTGACGTGGCCCGCGTCGAGGACCGCACGTTCATCTGCTCGGAGAAGGAACAGGACGCCGGCCCGACCAACAACTGGATCGCGCCCGGCGAGATGCGCGAGACCTTCGCGAAGATCTTCGACGGCTGCATGCGGGGCCGCACCATGTACGTGATCCCGTTCTGCATGGGCCCGCTGGGCAGCAGCATCTCCCAGCTCGGCGTGGAGATCACCGATTCCGCCTACGTGGCCGTGTCGATGCGGATCATGACCAGGATGGGCACGCCGGCGCTGCGCGCGATCGAGGAGTCCGGCTCGTTCGTGCGCGCCGTCCACTCGGTCGGCGCCCCGCTCAAGCCCGGCCAGGCCGACGTGCCGTGGCCGTGCAACCCGACCAAGTACATCTCGCACTTCCCCGAGACCAGGGAGATCTGGTCGTATGGCTCCGGCTACGGCGGGAACGCGCTGCTCGGCAAGAAGTGCTACGCGCTGCGGATCGCCTCGGTCATGGCCCGGGACGAGGGCTGGCTGGCCGAGCACATGCTCATCCTCAAGATCACGCCGCCGGACGGCGAGCCGCGGTACATCGCGGCCGCGTTCCCGTCTGCCTGCGGCAAGACCAACCTGGCCATGCTGCAGCCCACCATCCCCGGCTGGAAGGTCGAGACGATCGGTGACGACATCGCCTGGATGCGGTTCGGGAAGGACGGCCGCCTCTACGCGATCAACCCGGAGGCCGGCTTCTTCGGCGTCGCGCCGGGCACCGGCCTGAAGACGAATGCCAACGCGATCGCGGCCATGCAGAGCAACAGCATCTTCACCAACGTCGCCCTGACCGACGACGGTGACGTCTGGTGGGAGGGCCTGACCGACGAGCCGCCCGCGCACCTGACCGACTGGAAGGGCCGGGACTGGACCCCGGGCTCGCCCGAGCCAGCGGCCCACCCCAACGCCCGGTTCACCACCCCGGCCGACCAGTGCCCGATCATCGCGCCCGAGTGGGACGACCCCGCGGGCGTGCCGATCTCGGCGATCCTGTTCGGCGGCAGGCGGGCCAGCACCGTGCCGCTGGTGGTCGAGTCCTTCGACTGGGACCATGGGGTGTTCCTCGGGACCAACGTCGCCTCGGAGAAGACCGCCGCGGCCGAGGGCAAGGTCGGGGAACTGCGGCACGACCCGTTCGCGATGCTGCCGTTCTGCGGTTACAACATGGGCGACTACTTCGGGTACTGGCTGCAGGTCGGCCGGTCGGCCGACCCCGCGAAGCTGCCGCGGCTGTTCTACGTCAACTGGTTCCGCAAGAACGCCGACGGCAAGTTCGTCTGGCCCGGCTTCGGCGAGAACATCCGCGTGCTCAAGTGGATCATCGAGCGGCTGTCCGGCGAGGCCAGGGCCACCAGGACACCGATCGGCTACGTTCCGGCCCCGGGCTCGCTGGACCTGGACGGGCTGGACATCAGCTGGGCCGATCTCGACCTGCTGCTCACGGTGAACACCGAGGCCTGGAAGCTGGAGGCCGAGCACATCCCCGAGTTCTTCCGCACCTTCCACCGGCACCTGCCCAGCCGACTCTGGGAACTGCATCAGGAGCTGGTCGACCGCCTGGGCTGAGGTCAGGCCGCGGTTGCCCGCTCTGCCCGCCGCACAGCCGGGCCGCCATCCCGATATCCGGGCCCGCCTGCGCGCGGCGCTGACGGAGGCCAGGCACGACGGCGACGCGGTCGCCGTGTCCGCATTTGCGCTCGGCGCCGACCGCGATCGGCAACGCGGAGGCGGTCAGCCTGCCGCCGGCCGGCCACGGGCCGCCCGCGACCATGAACCGTTGACGAATCAAATGAACAGTTTTTTAATTCTGTTCATGGGCCGCATCGCCGGGGTCACCGCCGCCGAGACCCGCGAACGGCTGCTGAGCGCGGGCGCCGACATCTTCGCCGAGCGCGGGTACGACGGCACCCGCGTGGCCGACATCGCCGCGGCTGCGGGCGTCAGCAACGGGGCGCTGTACACGCACTTCGCGTCGAAGGCAGACCTGCTCGTCGAGGCGCTGCGCGCGCACGGGCGGCGGCTGCTGGCCGAGGCCTTCGCCGCCGACCCGGACCGGTCGGTCACCGACCTGCTGCTCACGATCGGCCGGTGGCTGCCCCGCCGCCGCGACGCCCGGGGTTACCTGGTCGTCGAGGCACTGGTCGCGGCCCGGCGTGACGAAGACGTGGCCCGGCCGATGCGCGGCTACATCGGCGAGCGCGCCGCCTGGCTGGCCGAACTCATGCGCATCGCGCAGGCCGGCGGCGGGCTTGACCCGGCCCTGTCGCCCAACGCGCTGGCTCACTTCTGCCTGCTGCTGGCGATGGGCAGCGCGCTTATCCCACCGGACCTGCATGCCGTCGGCGACGAGGAGTGGGCGGCGCTGCTTACCCAGGTCATGGCCGGCCTGGCCCGGACCGACCCGGCACGAACGGGAGAACCGAATGAAACTGCAGATCGACCCTGAGCGGTGCCAGGGGCACGGCCGGTGTTACGACCTCGCGCCCGGCCTGTTCGGCGAGGACGACGAGGGCTACGGGAAGGTCCTCGGCGACGGCCTCGTCCCGCCCGGCCAAGAGCACGATGCGCGGCTGGCCGCGTCCAACTGCCCGGAGCGGGCGATCAGCGCCCTGGAGTCCTGATATGACCGTCGATGACCGCTTCAGCCAGGACTTCCGCGAGACGCGGGGCGACGAGCCCCTGGGCACGCGCAACGAGATCATCACCGGCCCGGTCTCCGACTGGGCGACCGACTTCTCGCACCTCGAGCCGCAGTGGTCCGCCGACCCCTACCCGATCCAGGACGACCTGCGGCGCCGCTGCCCGATCGCGCACACCGGGCGTTTCGGCGGCGGATGGCTGCCGACCCGCTACGAGGACGTGGCCGCGATCGCCTACGACACCGAGCGCTTCTCCTCCCGGTCGATCATCATGAGCAACTTCCGGCCGCCGCATGAGATAGCGCCGGTCGGCGGCTCGCCGCCGATCTCCTCCGACCCGCCGTTCCACCACGACGCGCGCAAGCTCCTGCTCCCGGCGTTCACCAAGAGCGCGGTCGCCCGCCAGGAACCGGCGACCCGGGCGTTCTGCCACGCCCTCATCGACACGTTCGACGGGCACGACGTGGTAGATGCCGCCGGCGACTACGCGCAGCACATCCCCATGCGGGTCATCGCCGACATGCTGGGCTTCCCGCCCGAGGACGGGCCGCGGTTCCGCGAGTTCGTCGAGAACACGCTGGAAGGGGTCAACCTGCCGCCGGATGAGCGCATCGAGCGGATGTCGAGGCTCTTCGACTATCTGCTCGGGCAGATCCGCGACCACGTTGACCATCCGCGCGATGACCTGACCACTTTCCTGATCGACGCCGAACTCTACGGCCGCCGGCTCGAACCCGACCACGTAGCCGGAACCATGGCCCTGCTGCTCATCGCCGGCATCGACACGACCTGGAGCGCGATCGGCGCCTCGCTCTGGCACCTGGCCAAGAACCCGGAGGATCGCCGGCGGCTCGTGGCCGAGCGCGCGCTGCTGCCGACCGCGATGGAGGAGTTCCTCCGGGCCTACGCGCCGGTCACCATGGCGCGGCTGGTGAAGCAGGACATGCGCTGGAACGGCGTGGACATGAACGCCGACGACTGGATCCTGCTGTCCTTCCCGGCCGCCAACCGCGATCCGGCCGTGTTCGACCGGGCCGATGAGGTTGTCATCGACCGCCAGGTCAACCGGCACGCCGCGTTCGGCCTGGGCATCCACCGCTGCGTGGGCTCGCACCTCGCGCGGATGGAACTCCGGGTGGCGCTGGAGGCCTGGCTCGAGCGGATCCCCGACTTCACCCTGGACGACCCGGCCGCGGTGACGTGGTCCGCGGGCCAGATCCGCGGCCCCCGCACGCTCCCGCTCCGCATCCGCTGACGCGCCCCTCGGGCGGCCCAGCCGGCCGCGCGATGACGGCCCGGCATGCCCGGACGGCAGCAGAAGGAACCTTTCGCGCCGGCCCGCGGCCCGCGACGCCGGGCGGTCATAGAGAATGGAGGCTTTCGCTGCGAGAGTGATGGGCATGCAACCAGGGCAACAGCCTCAGCGACGGCCGCTGAAGCGCCACGACAGCCACGTGGCCGAGCAGATGGTCGAGCGGGCAGCGGAGCTGGCCCGCGATTCCCGCGCCCGGACCCGGCACGCGGCGGTGCTGGTGAAGGACGGCAGCCTGCTGGCGTGGGGAACCAACGGCGTGCCCTTTCCCGGAGAGGACCACTGCTACTGCAAGGTCGGTGAACTCGGCCATCACGATCAGTGCCGGACCCACGCCGAGCAGCGGGCGATCACGCTGGCCCGGGACGGCGACGGCTGGCGGATGCTGCCGGGCTCGAAGCTGATCTACGTAAGGCTGGGGGCCGACGACTCGGTGCGGCTGGAGGAGCCCCATTTCTGCGCCCGCTGCAGCCGGCTGGCGTTGTCGCTGGGCGTGACGGAATGGATCTTCGCCTTGTCCGAGGGCCTGGTCGGGTACTCCGCGGCGGACTACGACGCGATCGCCCAGCTCCGGTGGTGACCGGATGGACGCCGGCTGGCTGACGGGTCAGCGACGGGTCGTCCACCGGGGACCGGTCTGGGACCACTCGCGGGCCCACGCGGCCAGGCGCCGCCGGTCGAGCGCCCAGCGGCATAGCCAGTAGCAGATGATCAGCGCGATCGCGGTACCGCACACCGCGCCGGCCGGGATCACGACCGAGGCGAACGCCCTCCCGGCGGCACTCACGGGCGGGTCCTGCGGCTGGCCGGAGCCGGTTAGCCAGACCCGGACCCGGGCCCCGGCCGGCGCTCCGGTGATGCCCGGAGCGGTCACCGTGGTCAGGGTGCCCGATCGCGGCTGCCCGTCCGGAGCCAGCCAGCGGGCGGTGGCCTGCCAGCCGGTGGTCATGAAGTTGCCGGGCGGGCCGCTGTCGGTCAGCACGGCCGTGGCCGGGCGCAAGTGCGCCGCGTCCGCCCGCTGGCTCTGGTAGAGCCGTTCGCCCAGGCCGGGCGCGGCCGCGGCGGCGGCCAGGAACACGGCCAGCAGCAGGACGACGATGAGGCCCTCCATCCGGTCACAAGGGCGCCGCAGCGGGCTCGGGCCGATCACCATCCGGGCCAGCCGCGGCACCCGCCCGGCCGGCCGCGGGACGGCCCGGATCCTGTCCATCATGATGATCATCTCCGGCCCGTGTCCGCGCCAGATCCAGCTCGTGTCCCGACCAGCCTGGGGCGGCCTGCCGCGACCGGGCAGGGGCATAGGGCACCAGCCGGCCGGGCCCTTGGTCCATGGCGCCGGGCCGTCACAGCTCGGCGAGCGGCTCCAGCGGGTTCGCCCGCACCTCGGGCTCGGCCAGGGCATCGGACCTCACGTCCTCCACCCCAGCACCGGCCGCGGCGGCCCGGGCAGAGGCCTTAGGTCCTGGCCGGGGGGATAAAGGTCAGCGCCGCGGCCGGGGGCGGGTCATCGGTCCCGCTGGCCCGTGGCGAGCCGGAGCCGGGCGCTGTCGGCGCGTTCCTGCTCATCGATGGCCAGCGCCAGCTCGGCCCGCATCTGCTCGAGCAGCGGAACCCAGCGGTCCCGGACCGCGTGCAGCCGCAGCCGGGTGGTCGCCGTCTCGGCCTCCATGATCCGCAGCGCCGCCGACGCGGCGGCCGACCTGGCGGCGGCCGCGATCGCGGCCTGGTGCGCCTGCCTGGCCGCGGCGACGGTGGCGCCGGCCCAGTTGTCCGGCGCGGGGAACGTGCAGGCGCTGGCCGCCGGGTGCCGCACGCCCACGGTCACCGTGTAGCCGACGTCGACCTCGGCGTCGGCGCCGGCGCCCGCCAGCCGGATCGCGCGCTGGCCGCCCAGTAGTGCCGCCCGCAGCAGCCACTGGTCCGCATCGGCCGAGAACCGCTCCCAGTCCCGGGCGGCCTGCCGCGCGTCAGCGCGCAGCCTGGGCAGTTCCCGCTGGAGTATGCGCAGCTTGCGGTCGAGCAGGTCGGCCGCCCTGCGGGCGACCTGCAGGCGGCGCTCCAGCCGCAGCCGGCCGGCCCGGCCGGGCGGGACGGCGAGCCGTGGCCGGGTCACCGGGCCGCCTCCTCCGGAGCGGCGCCCGGATAGTAGGCGTCGAGAGCGGCGGCGGACAGCATGGACAGCTCTCGCCTGGGCAGCACGCCGAGCACCTGCCAGGCCCGCCGGAGCGTCTCCTCGAGGCTCCGGTTCTCGGTGCGGTCCTGGTTCACCAGGGTCGTCTCGAAGGCCCGTTCCAGTTCCTGGTACCGGCGGTCGGACTGGCTCAGCGCGGAGGTGCCGATCAGCTCGGCCAGCTCACCGGCCCGCCGCGCCGACGCCAGGGCGGCCAGCGTCTGCGCGGCCACGTCCAGGTGATCGGCCCGGGTGCGGCCGGCCCCCGCGCCCTGGCGCATCAGCCGGGACAGCGAGGCCAGCGCGTCCATGGGCGGGTAGATGCCGCGGGCCTGCAGGTCCGGCGACAGCACGATCTGCCCCTCGGTGATGTACCCGGTCAGGTCGGGCACGGGATGGGTGATGTCGCCAGCGGGCATCGTCAGGACGGGCAGCAGGGTGAGCGAGCCCGGCCGCCCGCGGATCCGGCCGCACCGCTCGTACAGCGACGCCAGGTCGCTGTACAGATATCCCGGGTAGGCGCGGCGGGCCGGGATCTCGCCGCGCGCGGCCGAGACCTCCCGCAGCGCCTCGCAGTAGCTGGTCATGTCGGCCATCACCACCAGCACATGCCGGCCCAGCCCGAACGCGAGGTCCTCGGCGACGGTGAGCGCGATGCGCGGGGTCAGGATCCGTTCGATCACCGGTTCATCCGCCAGGTTCAGCAGCAGCACAAGCTCGCCCGCCGCGGACCGGTCCTCGAGCACGGCGCGGACCGCGGCGGCGTCGGCGTGGGTCAGCCCCATGGCCGCGAAGATCACGCTGAACGGCTCCCCGCCCGCGGACGCCTGGGCCGCCACCTGCGCGGCCAGCTCGAGGTGGGCCAGGCCCGCCACGGAGAAGACCGGCAGCTTCTGCCCGCGGACCAGGGTGGTCAGGGCGTCGATCGCCGATACGCCGGTCAGCACGGGCTCCGCCGGCGGCTCCCGCTCCACCGGGTTGATCGGGAGCCCGGCCACCGGCGCCGTCCGGTCCCCGGCGATCGCAGGGCCGCCGTCGGCCGGCTCGCCCCGCCCGTTGCACACGCGGCCGAGCCAGTCCGGGCCGACCGGGACCCGCAGCGGGCTGCCGCTGAACTCGACCCGCGTGGCGGCCGGGTCAATGCCCGACGTGCCCTCGAGCACCTGCACGACCGCGAGGTCGCCGTCGGCCTCCAGAACCAGGCCGTGCCGGGACGGGGCCGCGCTGGCGGGCTGGCCCGGGGGCCCGGCCTCCCGCGCCTGGCCTCCTTCGAGCCTGATCGTCGCGAACTCGTCCCAGCCGACCCCGCGCACCCCGCGCACGACGACCAGCGGCCCGCGCACCTCGGCGACGTCGGTGTACTCCGGCTGCGCCCACGATGTCATGCGGGGTCCTCCCGCCCGTCCTGGCCGGCCCGGCCGCGCAGCGCGTCGAGCCTGGCCAGCATCTCGTCCTGGCGCGCCCGCACCTCCCCGGGTGTGCCGGCCTCATCCTTGGCCCGCAGCAGGACCGAGAAGTCCTGCTCCTCGATCGCCGCCGGCGGCACGCCGCGGCCGGCCAGTTCCTGGCAGCGGTCGGCGACCGCGAGCGCGGCGTCCGCGAGCGCGGCGGCCCGGTCCGGGGGACAGGAGGCGTCGAGGGGGCTCAGCGCGCTCTGCTGCAGGACGCCCTCACGGACGAGCCGGCCGGCCAGGATCGTCACCCGCTGGCCGGGCGGCAGCGCGGTGACGCCCATGAGCTCGGCGAGCTCGCCGAGCCGGTCCGCGTCGGCAAGCAGCGCGGCGAGCCGGGACCGCCGCCCGGACCACCCCGGGTCACCGTGACGCGCATGCCAGCCGCCGATGGCCTCGGCGTCGCGCGAGAACGAGCCAGCCCAGGACACGGCCGGGTAGTGCCGTGCGTAGGCGAGATCGCGGTCGAGAGTCCACAGGTCGCGGACGTACCGCTGGGTGTATGTGGTCACGGGCTCGGTCATGTCGCCGCCGGCCGGCGACACCGCGCCGATGATCGTGATAGACCCTTCCCGGCCGCCCGCGGTGATCACCCGCCCGGCCCGCTCATAGAACGCGGCCAGCGCGCTGGCCAGGCTGGCCGGGTAGCCCTCCTCGGCGGGCAGCTCGCCGTTGCGGGAGGCGAACTCGCGCAGCGCCTCCGCCCACCGCGAGGTGGAGTCCGCCACCACGACCACGTCCAGGCCCATGTCGCGGAAGTGCTCGGCCACGCAGGCGGCACTGTAGATGCTCGTCTCGCGGGCCATCATCGGCATGTTCGACGTGTTCGCGATGACCACCGTGCGCTGCGCGAGCAGGCCGCCGGTCCGCGGGTCGGCGAGCCCGGCCAGCTCGCTGAGCATGTCGGCGAGCTCGTTGCCCCGTTCCCCGCAGCCGACGTAGACGATCACGTCGGCCTCGCACCACTTGGTGATCTGCTGCAGCAGCACGGTCTTGCCCGTGCCGAAGCCGCCCGGCACCGCGGTGGTGCCGCCCCGGCTCACCGGGAACAGCACGTCAACGACGCGCTGCCCGGTACGCAACGGCGCGTCGCCAGCCAGGCGCTCGGAGTACGGCCGCGGCACGCGGACCGGCCACGAGGCCGTGAGCCGGACCGTGGTGCGGCCGACGCTGGCGATCACGGCGTCCGCACCGGCCGGCCCGGCCGGGCGCACGCCGGTGGCCACGCCGCTCACGCCGGGCGGGACCAGCACGCGGTAGGGCACCTGACCCGGGTTGGCCACGGTGCCGAGCTCAGCGCCCTCGGCGACGGTGTCGCCGTCGCGGACCGACGGCGTGAACGCGAACTCGCGGTGGCCGGCGGCGGGCGGCCGGGCCGGGTCCAGCCACGCCCCGGCCCCGCTCAGCGGCCGGAGCAGCCCGTCGAAGACCCCGCCGAGCAGGTGCGGGCCGAGCGGTGCCGACAGCGGCTCGCCCCGGCTGCGGGCCGGGGCGCCCGGCGCGAGGCCCCCGGTGTACTCGTAGGCCTGCACGGTGGCCGTGGTGCCGCGGATGGCCACGATCTCACCCGGCAGCCGGGCGGTGCCGATCTCGACGATGTCGTACATGGCCGCCCGGGCCAGGCCGGCCACCTCGACCAGCGGGCCGTTGACCCGGCTTACCCGCGCGGGCTGCTCAGGCTGGCCTGGCTGGGCGCTCATGACGGGCCCAGCTCCCTGATCTGGGCAGCAAGCCGGGCGATCACGCGGTCGGCCAGCCGCGGGAGCGAGCAGTCCACCAGCACGCCGGGCGCGCGCGCGACCACGCCGCCGGCCGGATGCTCGCTGACCGCCGCGCCTGGACCGGCGGCGGCGCGGGCCACGGCGGTCAGCCGGTCCCGCAGCTCGCCGTAACCGGGCTGGTCGCCCAGGCCGAGGACCGCGGCGCGGATCCGTTGTTCCGCCTCGTCGCGCAGGCCGCGCTCGGCGCCGAGCAGCGCCTCGCGGGCAGCGCGGTGCCCCCGGTTCCGCTCGGCCGCGGCGAGCGGGACCGCCTGCGCGAGCCCGTCGGCACGGGCCTGATTCACGGCGGCCGCGGCGTCCCGGCGCGCCGCCGCCAGCAGCGCTGAGGCGTCCCGGCGTGCCGCGGCGATGATCTCCCCTGCCTCGGCGGCGGCCCGGCGCAGCATCGCCGCGCGGACCGGCCCCAGCGCGGTCTGCTGCTCGGCCATCAGCGTCACGACGGCATCACCACCGGCAGCAGGCCCGGGTGCCGGGCCAGCTCATCATCGTCGAGCCAGCCAGCGGCCCGGGCGGTGAGCACGACCACGATCACGTCACCGGGCAGCGCCCGCCAGGCCCGCAGCACGGCGGCCTGGTCCTCGGCCGCGCACACGACCGCCCCGGCCAGGGCGTAACCCTGGACCCGCAGCGTCTCGCCGATGACCGCGGCGCGGGACATTGCTACGCCTTCCCGATCAGGATGATCCCGATGATCAGGCCGTAGATCGCGATCCCCTCGGCGAGTCCGACGATCACCATGGCGCGGCCGAACAGCTCCGGCCGCTCGGTCATCACGGCCAGCGCCGCCGATCCCGCATACGCGACCGCGATGCCGGCCCCGATCGTGGACCCGGCGACCGCGATCGCCGCCCCGATCAGCGCGCCCGTGGAACTGGTCCCGGTGCCGCCCGCGGCCACGGCCACGCGCCCGGCGTGGGCCGCGGCGGCGGCCCCGGCGGGCCCGCCCCCGGCCGTGACGGCCAGCAGCACGACGGCCGCCACCAGCAGCAGCGCGCCCGCGCCGGCCAGGGCGAAGCCGCCCCGCCGCCCGTGCCGCGCGGCGCGGTGGGCCGCGACGGCCGCGATCGCGATCACCGGAAGCCCGATCAGCCAGGCAACCACATCAGCCACCTTCTTTCGCGTTGAGGGCTGCTCTCCCGGGCGGCGCGGACAGACCGGTCTCGACGCGCAGCTGCCAGGGCCGGAAGGGCCGGCCCTGGGTGACGAACACCCGGGAGAACAGCTCGTAGTACTCCAGGCGCAGCGCCTGGATGGCGGCGACCAGCGCCTCCAGCCCGAACGCCACGGCGTTGCCCACGGCGAAGACGAGCACCGCGACCGCGATCATCAGGCCGCCGCGGTGCCACAGCGCGCGGGTGGCCTCCCAGACCAGCAGGCCGAGCGCGGCGTGGGTCAGCCCGAACGCGGCCAGCCGGGCGAACGAGAAGACGTTGGAGATGAGCCGGACCGCGAAGTCGAACAGCTCGACCCCGGCCTGGACGCCCCCGGCCCCGCCCCCGCCGGCCTGGGCCAGGAACCCGGCCAGCGCCAGGGCCAGCGCGGCCACCGCGGCAATCACCCCCGCGATCAGCACCGCGTCCCGGTGCAGGTACCAGCCGCCGGCCGCCAGGCCGGCCCCGAGGAACAGCAGGGCCCCGGCGATCCCGGACGGAGCGTACACAGCCAGCCGCCAGCCGCCCTCCCGGAACCGGTTGACCGTGCCCAGAGCATAAGCGCCGGCCAGCAGCACCGCGCCGACACCCACCGCGGCCGCGAGCAGCGGGAGCGGATGGTCGAGCGGCACCAGCCAGAGCGCCGGGACCAGGCCGGTCGGGCCGAAGAACTCGCCGTACAGCACGCCGAAGGCGGTCGCCGCGAGGCCCGCGCCGAAGACGAACGGCCAGGCTCCGCGCAGCCGGCGCAGCGACCGGGGCCAGCCCGCCCGCAGCGCGAGCGCCGCGGCCACCAGCACGAGGCCATCGCCGGCGTCGCCGAACATCATGCCGAACATCAGCACGTAGCTGCCCCAGGCCAGCCAGGCAGGGCTGATGTCCGCGTAGGGCACGGTCCCGTAGGTGGACACCAGCGGGGACAGCGAACGCCGCCTCGCCGAGCCGTCCAGCAGCGTGGGCGGGTCGCTGGTCCGCGGGTGCCGCAGCCGAACCACACCGCAGCCCAGCGGGGCCAGGCAGCGCGTGAGCTCCTCCCGCCGGGACGCCGGGATCCAGCCCGCCAGCGCCGCCGAACCCGGTCCCCGGACCGCGGCGGCCGCGTACGCCTGAAGCTGCGCCTCCCCGGCCAGCAGGTCGTAACGGCCCGCCCGCTCCAGCTCGTCGAGGTCGGGCGGCGTGGCGCACAGCGCGGGGGCGGCCGCCGCGCTTCCGGCGCGGGAGAGCCTGCGCGCCGCGTCGGCATCCTGGCCGGAGTCCGCGCCGTCAATCTCGACCGCTGCCGCGCCGGCCACCAGCACGAGCATGTCCCGCAGGGCCTCGGCCGGGGCGACCAGCGCGACCCGGGTCATCCGGGCGGGCAGCGCGGCATCAAGCCAGGGCATCGTAGGCCTCCAGCGGGGTCCCGCCGCGCGCGGCGATTTCCAGCGCGGCGCCGACGCGCTGCGCGTCCACGGCCAGTGCCGCGGAGGCGCCGAGCACCGGGTGCCAGTCGGGCGCTGACGACCGGAGCAGGCGGAGCCCGTCCCGCTCCACCCGGCCGTGCCAGGCGGCTTCGGCGCGCCACAGGTCACCCGGGGCCGGGGCCGGCTCCAGCACCCAGGCCAGCCGGGCCGGCAGCCGGTCGCGCAGCTCGGCAAAGGTCAGGGCATCGGCGGCCGCACCGAGGAGATCGCGGGCAATGGCCTGCACCGCCGGGTTCAGCCGGCGGTCAGCCACGAACCGTTCCCCGGCCACGAGCAGCGCCATCGCGGTGGCCGCCCAGGCCGAAGCCGGGCTGCCGAGGGCGGCGACTCGCTGCGCCCAGCGGGCGCGGATGCCGACCCGCACCGCGAGCCCGGAGTCGCCCCCCGGGTCGTTCCACGCCGAGGCCGCCAGCCCGGCCCGCAGCTCGGCCGGGCTGGCCGACCGGCGCAGCCGCGGCCACGCGGTGGCCAGCGCGCCGAGCTCGAACCGCTCGCCGGACGGGCGGCCGGCCATATCCTCGAGCAGCTCGTCGATGTTGGCGATCTCGAACCATCCCGCCAGCGGCCGCATGAGCTGCAGCCCGCCGCGCGGCAGCCATCCGGCCAGCACCCGCAGGTTCCACAGGACCGTGGCGGCGACCGCGTGCTGGGCGGCGCCCAGATCCCGGCCTTCCCGGCCCGCGCCCGCGTAGGCAGTGGCGGCTAGCGCGGCGAGCGCCTGGTCCAGGGACGGGCAAGCCGCTAGGTCCCGGGCACCGCCGGCGCCGAGCCGGCGCTGGGCGAGCGCCCGGGCCCGGACGCTTCCGGCGACCCAGCCCGCGCTCACGGCGATCCGTTCCGGCCGGTGCGGCTCCTGGCCGGACGGGCGCTACGGCGGGCCGGCTCGCTCATCGCGGCCCGCCGGGGACGGGCACGGCCAGGATCATGTCGACCGCGATGGCCGCCAGCCGGTCGGCCCGGGCGCCGGCGAAGGCGGCGCGCAGGCGGCCGGCCCGCGTTGTCGCGGCAGCCACCGTGTCATCGGCGTCGGCGCGGGCGGCGGTGAGGGCCTGCTCGACGGCTGCTTCCCGCGCCTGGAGGGCCCTGCGCTGCGCGTCGGCCGCGATCCGGGCCGCCTGCCGGCTCGCCTCGGCCGCGATGAGCGCCGCGTCGCGCCGGGCGGCCGCGGCGATGCGGTCGCATTCCGCGTTGGTGTCAGCCAGCAGCGCCAGCACCGGCTCGAGCTCGGAGATCCGCTCGGCGGCCCGGTCGGCGGGCACCCCGGTCCGGCTGGCCGCGCCTGGAGAGCCTGCGGGCCGGAAGCGGTCGAGGAAGTCGCGTGTCTGCGGCAACCCGGGAGCCTCCTCTTCTAAGTCACGCATGCACCTGTTCTAGGAGGTTGCCGGTGACCGGGGCAGAGGCCAAGGTCCCGCCCAGAGGGCCGAACGCCCGGGGGCGAGGACGCCAGGGATAGCTGTCGCCCGCTAGGGGGCTTTGGTCCCTGGACACCCGGCGATATGCCCGGCGAACCTGACATAAAAGGGGTTTCTTGCCGGTTGAGCGGGACGTCCGGGCGGGAGTGAGCCGATGAGCGTGACGGGCCAGGTGCTGGTGCTCGTGCTGCTCTTCCCGGCGGTCGGCCTGATGCTTTTCGCCCTCACGGTGCTGGAGGAGCGGATGCCCGGCACCCCGGCCGACCGCAGCCCCCGGCAGGCCCCGCACCGGGCACCCCGGGAGCGGGCCAGGCACGCGGATGGCGGTCCGGCCGGTCAGCGCCGCGCGACGGTTCACCGGCTGGCCGAGCGCCGGGGCCGGCCGGGCGCGGCCGGCGGCGAGGCCCGGCGGCGCGCGGGGTGACCAACCCGCCCGCTTGTCCCGAGAATGAGCTCATGGGCAGGTACGGGCCGTGATCCCGGGGCTTGCGGTGCTGCGCGGGTACCGGCGTGCCTGGCTGCGTGGTGATGTCATCGCCGGGGTCACGGTGGCGGCGTACCTGGTTCCGCAGGTGATGGCGTACGCGGTGGTCGCGGGCGTGAACCCGGTGGCCGGCCTGTGGTCCGCGCTGCCCGCGCTGGTGGTCTACGCGTTCCTGGGCACCTCGCGGCTGCTGTCGATGGGGCCCGAGGCCACGACGGCGCTGATGACGGCCATCGCCGTGGGCCCCCTGGCGGCGGGCCACCCGGTGCGGTATGCCGAGCTGGCCACCTCGCTGGCCCTGCTGGTGGGGCTGATGGCGGTGGTGGCCGGGCTGCTGCGGCTGGGCTTCGTGGCGGACCTGCTCTCGCGCCCGGTCCTGGTCGGCTACCTGGCGGGCGTCGCCCTGATCATGATCGCAGATCAGCTGCAGCGGGTGACCGGGGTACCGGTCACCGGGCAGGCGTTCTTCGCCCAGCTTGGCGAGTTCGCGCGCGGCATCGGCCACACAAGCCCGGCGACGGTCTCGGTCGCGGCCGCGGTGCTGGCGTTCTTGCTGCTGGTGTGGTGGCGGTGGCCGCAAGCGCCCGGGCCGCTGCTGGCGGTGCTGCTGGCCACCGTTGCCGTGGCGGGGTTCGGGCTGAGCAGGTACGGGGTGAGCGTCGTCGGCCCGATCCCGGCGGGGCTGCCGGTGCCCCGGCTGCCTGACCTTCAGCCGCACATCCTGCGCGAGCTGCTGCTGCCGGCGTTCACCGTGCTCGTCGTGGCGTTCAGCGACGACGTGCTGACCGCCCGGTCGTTCGCGGCGCCGGGCGAGACAATCGTGGCCAACCAGGAACTGCTCGCGCTCGGCCTGGCGAACGCCGGCTCGAGCTTGCTGCGCGGCTTCCCGGTCAGCAGCAGCGCGACCAGGACGGCCATCGCCCGGTCGGTCGGCGGCCGGACCCAGGGCTACTCGCTGATCGCGGCCGCGTCCGCGGTGACCGTGCTGCTGTTCCTGCGGCCGCTGCTGTCGCAGTTCCCGACCGCGGCGCTGGGCGCGATCGTCATCTTCGCGGCCATCCGGCTGATCGACATCACCGCCTTCCGCCGGCTGTTCGCCTTCCGCCGCACCGAACTCGGGATCGCCGTCTGCACCTGCGTGGGCGTGCTGGCCTTCGGCATCCTGTACGGGGTCCTGGTCGCGATCGGCCTGTCCGTGGCCGACCTGCTGGTCCGGGTGGCGCGCCCGCACGCCGCGGTCCAGGGACTCGTCCCCGGCCTGGCGGGCATGCACGACGTGCACGACTACCCGGACGCGCGCACCATTCCCGGCCTGCTCGTGTACCGCTACGACGCGCCGCTGTGCTTCGCCAACGCCCAGGACTTCCGCCGCCGGGCGCTGGATGCCGCCGGCCGGCAGGAGGTCCCGGTCCGCTGGTTCGTGCTCAACGTGGAGGCCAACGTCGAGGTGGACTTCACCGCGCTGGAGGCGCTGGACGCGGTCCGCGAGGAGATCACCCGCGCCGGCGCGGTCTTCGCCCTGGCCCGCGTCAAGCAGGAACTGCTGGCCAGGCTGCAGGCCTTCGGCCTGGCCAGCGCGATCGGCGAGGACCGGCTGTTCCCGACCCTGCCCACGGCGGTGGCCGCCTACCAGGCCTGGGCTGCTGAGACCGGAGAGCCGCCCGGCGAGGCCGGCAAGCCAGACGGGGACAAAAGCCATCCAGACGGCGAGAACGGCAAGCCGGGCGGCTGAACCCGCCGGCCATGCGGTGATGGACCGAAGTCCTGGCCTGCGGTGACGTTCAGCCGTGATCAGCCGGGGCGGTCCGCGAGAGACTGTAATCGCGGCCCCGGTCAGCCGACCGGGGGTTCGGGACAGGACGCGAGACTAAGGAGGAACGGGCGTGTCACGTGACAGCTATCTGGACGCCATGCTCCGCCACCTCGGTGCCGCCTATTACGAGTCCCTGCACGGCAGGGCCAGCGCGGCCGACGTGGCGCGGGCGCGGGCCGCCATCGAGGAGCGCCTGGCTGAGCCGCCCGGCCCCGCTGACCGGACCGACGGCGGCAAGAAGCAGGGCGGGACGCCGCCGGACGCCGCGCATCACCACGGGCGCTGGCACAGCACGGTGCGTGACGTCATGACGACGCAGGTGGTGACCGTCGACCGGATCACGCCGTACAAGGAGATCGCCCAGCTGCTGGCCGAGCACAAGATCAGCGCGGTGCCGGTGCTGACCATGGGCCGGCACGTGACCGGCGTGGTGTCCGAGGCCGACCTGCTCGCCGCGCAGGATCAGGACGCCCGGCGCGCGAGGGTCGGCCGGCCGAGCCACCTGCCCTGGTCCCGGACCCAGGCCAGGCAGCATCCGCGGCTGATCGCCGAAGAGCTGATGACCTCGCCGGCCATCACGATCCACCCGGACGCCGCGATCCCCCGGGCCGCCACGCTGATGCACAATCACCACATCAGGCGGCTTCCGGTGATCGACCCGGACGGCAAGCTGCTCGGCATCGTCAGCCGGCGTGACCTGCTCAGCGTGTTCCTCCGCCCGGACGCCCAGATCGCCGCCGAGGTGCGCGAACTGCTGACCGAGATCCTGTTCGCGGACCCGGCGAGCATCTCCGTCGCCGTGCGCCAGGGCGTCGTGATTCTCACCGGCCAGCCCGGCGAGGCGGACATGCGCGACCTGCTCTCGGTGGCCGTCAGGCTGATCTGGGACATCGACGGCGTGGTGGATGTGCTGGACAAGCTCGGTACCGCGGCGCCGACCGCCTGACCGGCGCAAGCAGGGCCGACCGGCCGGCCTGGCCGGGACTTCCGGCCCTGTCCGCGTGATGTCCCCGGCAGCGAGAGTGGCGGTATGGACCGAACCGCGCAGGCTACGGCGGCTGTCGAGGGTGACTACGCGCTGCTGGCCGATGGCACCACGATCCAGATCCGCCCGACCACCCCCGCCGACCTGGACGCGGTCCGGGCCATGCACGAGGCGATGTCACCGGACAACATCTACCTGCGGTTCTTCTGCGTGAGCCGGCTGGCCGCGGAGCAGGAGGCGCAGCGGGTGTGCCGTGAGCCCGGACCCGATCACTTCGCACTGCTCGCGCTGCTGGACGGCGAGGTGATCGGCTGCGCCAGCATCGAGCCGACCAGGACGCCCGGCGTGGGGGAGATCGCGCTGGCGGTGGCCGACCACATGCACGGATGCGGGACGGGCACGCTGCTGCTCGAGTACCTGATCTCGGCGGCGCGCAGCCGCGGCGTGCACACGTTCACCGCCTCGATCCTGGTCGAGAACGCGCAGATGCTCAAGGTGTTCGCGGACGCCAAGCTGCACGCCACGCGCCGCTCCGCGGAGGGCGTGATGGAACTGTCCTTCGACGTCCCCAGCGAGGACTCCGATCCGGCCTGGCAGCCCTACCTGGAGGCGATGGCCTCGCGGGAGAGCCACGCCGACGTGGAGAGCCTGCGCCACCTGCTGGATCCCGCCTCCGTCGCGGTGATAGGAGCCAGCCGGCGGCCCGGGTCGGTGGGCCGGGCGGTCCTGCACAACATCATCACCGGCGGGTACACGGGCCGCGTCTACCCGGTGAACCCGCACGCGCGGCACATCGAGGGGGTTCGCTGCGTGCCGTCGGTGGACCAGCTGCCCGAGCCGGTCGACCTGGCGGTCGTGGCGGTGCCGCCCGCCGCTATCGCCGGCGTCGCGGAGGAATGCGGGCGCCACGGCGTGCGGGCCCTGGTGGTCATCACCGCGGGACTGGACGACGGCCAGGGTGCCGACCTGCTCGCCGCCTGCCGGCGCCATGGCATGCGGCTGAGCGGGCCCGACTGCTTCGGCGTCGCTGTCCCCG
>Ga0335078_10004699_pt1 | contig 20225 bp, 14 predicted proteins | sample Lox_Sample_32_FD_206711 | JGI IMG/M metagenome (GOLD analysis project Ga0335078, IMG submission 206711) | Soil microbial communities from Loxahatchee National Wildlife Refuge, Florida, United States - Lox_Sample_3.2 | ecosystem: Environmental > Terrestrial > Soil > Wetlands | place: USA... | reverse complement strand
TCGGCATACCCACCCGCGATTGTATAGGCGGTTGCTCGCTCCTGCCCGACTCCCCTTCGCAGTGGTTTTCCACTCGGCGGTGATTTAATATAGATGTCGAACAAAATGCAGCCGCCGACACTCCCAGCCGCCATCCTCGCGCTCTCCGCCGCACTCCTCGCCCAGACGAGCGCCGCCCCCGATACGAAATCCTGGACCGCCGACGAGGACCATCGGAACATGATGGACCAGCTCGGCATCAAAGCTCTCCGTCCCGGCCCGTCCGGCAATGAGACCGCCCCCAACCACGCCAACTACGACCCCTCGCTGGCGAACCCCTATCCGAATCTCCCCGACGTCCTCACGCTGAAAAACGGCAAGAAGGTCACCACGCCCGAAATGTGGTGGAACCAGCGCCGGCCCGAGATCGTCGAGGACTTCGACCGCGAAGTCTTCGGCCGCGTCCCCAAGGACGTCCCCAACGTCACCTGGACCGTCACCAACACCGTCAACGACGCTGTCGGCGGCCATCCCATCGTCGGCAAGCAACTCGTCGGACACGTCGATAATTCCGCCTACCCGGCCATTACAGTCGATATTCAGGCCACGCTCGTCACGCCCGCCGACGCCAAAGGCCCGGTGCCGGTGATGATCATGTTCGGCTTCCGCCCGCTGCCAGGCACCCCGATTCCGCCGCCGCGCAATGGCCGCGCGTTCCCCAACTTCAACGGCAACGATCCGCCCTCCACCGAGCAACTGATCGCCGATGGCTGGGGCTACGCCACCGTCAACCCCGCCAGCATTCAGGCCGACAACGGCGCCGGGCTCACCAAGGGCATCGTCGGCCTCGTCAATCGCGGCCAGCCTCGCAGACCCGACGATTGGGGCGCCCTGCGCGCCTGGGCATGGGGAGCATCGCGCTTCCTCGACTATCTCGAGACCGACCCCGCCGCCGACGCCCACCACGCCGGTATCGAAGGCGTCTCGCGCTACGGCAAGGCGGCGCTCGTCACCATGGCCTACGATACCCGCTTCGCCGTCGTGCTGATCGGCTCATCCGGCGAGGGCGGCGCCAAACTGCATCGCCGCAACTGGGGTGAGGCGGTCGAAAACCTCACCGGCACCGGCGAATACCATTGGATGGCCGGCAACTTCCTGAAGTACGGCGCTTCCGACGCCACCTTCGGCAGCAAGAACGCCGGCGACCTTCCCGTGGATGCGCACGAGCTCATCGCTCTCTGCGCGCCGCGCCTCACCTTCGTCAGCTACGGCGTCCCCGAAAAAGGCGACGCCAAATGGCTCGATCATCTCGGCAGCTATATGGCCGCCATCGCTTCCCAGCCCGTATTCCGTCTCCTCGGCGCCAAGGATCTCGGCCAGTCCGACGACTATCGCACGGCGGTGATGCCTCCCGTCAACGTCGGCCTGCTTTCCGGCGACCTCGCCTGGCGCCAGCATGACGGCGGTCATACCGACGGACCGAATTGGAAATATTTCATTCCCTGGGCCGACGAATTCTGGCATCGCACTCCCCATGCCGGCTTCCCCGCCGATTTCCCGCTCCCCCGCACCGACCAGAATTCGCTCGCCGCTCACCGTCAACTGCTCGAGAAAGCCGCCAAGGGCGGCACCGATATCTACTTCGAAGGCGACTCCATCACGCGCCGCTGGGGCGCCACCGATTACCCCGACCTGCTCGCCAACTGGAAGCGGAATTTCTTCGGCTGGAACGCCGCCGATTTCGGCTGGGGCGCCGACCGCGTTCAGAACATCCTCTGGCGTCTCGAAAACGGCGAGATCGATGGCGTCAACCCCAAGGCCATCGTGCTCCTTGCCGGCACGAACAATATCGGCGGCACGGTCCCGCCCGTTGGCGGCGATGCCGAGGTCGCCGACATCACCCGCGGTCTGGAATCGGTGGTGCACTTCCTCGAGTGGAAAGCGCCGCGGGCGACCATCGTCCTCACCGCCATCTTCCCCCGCAACGACAACCTGGGCGTCGTCCCGATCATTGATAAGATCAACGACAATCTGGCGAAATTCGCCGACGGCAAGACGGTGCGCTTCCTGAACGTCAACGACAAGCTCGCCGACAAAGACGGCAAGCTCTACGAGGGGATGATGAACGCCCGCGACAAACTCCATCCGCAGCTTGCCGGGTATCAGGTCTGGGCCGACGGCCTCAAGCCCATCTTCACCGAGCTGCTGGGTCCGCCCGCGAAAACGGATCACGCGCCGCCGCCGACAGGCGACCCCAGCGCGAAGAAATAACAATCGCGGCCGCCGGCACCGGGCCGCGACCGCCGGGAGCGGGGCCCTGATTCAAAACGCCGCACTGCCGCCTCAAAGCTGCGTGGGTTTTTCCAGCGCGGCGGTCAAGTGCGCCGTGGAGCCGGCATCGCACGTGATCTCCCTGGACCAGTCCTTGAACCCGCTCATCTTGACCATGACGGTGTGCTTCCCGGGCTTGAGCTTGAGCACTGCCGGGCTGTTCCCGATGAACTGTCCATCCACGTAGACATCCGCTCCCACCGGGGTGGTATCGACGCTCACGGTCCCGGTTGCCTCGCTTGGGCTTACTTGTGCGGCGGTTGGCGGCGCGCTGGGGCTGGGTTCTTCCCCACCCTTCGTGACCTCGGTTGCGACGCCGACCGGAACAAACTCCCGCTCCTTCTCCGCGACCGAGACAGGCACGCCCGTTACTCCCTGCAAGGCTACCAGCATCGCTCGGTAATTGTCCTTGTCGCCCTGCAGGAGGATTCCGCCGGCTTTGCCGTCGGGCGTTTTGTACTGTATGCCGATGAAATGCAGCCGGGTCTTGTGAAAAAGTCCAAATAGCGCGACCGGCGCCACCAGAATAGCCAGGGCGATCATGGTGCCGACCCGCCGGTGTGCCTCCTGGCCGTAGCTGAGCGCGGTAACGGCTTTCGGTGCGACTTCGAATCGGGTGGTGTCTTTCAGTTGCAGCGTAATCAGATCCGACGTCACCGTAAGCTTATTGCCCCACTCCTTCGGATCGACTTTGGTCGCCACCGATCCACCGTTGTAACGAACCTTGGTAAAGGTATTGCCTCCCGCGTAAGCGAGCATCGTCCAGCAAAGAAAAACTGCGAGGAGTTGTCTTACAACCACCATCTTGGCCTCCAAACTCTGGGGTTGTTTCAGTAGGACCGAAGCACGACGGCTGGGGAGTGCTGGTGGCGGTTCGGCGGACGCCTCATCCATCCGCCAGCGGCACATCAAATGCACCCTACCATTTTCAGAAAATACAGTAAAGGGTCCATTTATATTTAATAGTCGAGGTCCACGGTATTTGCGCTCCCTCTCCCGCCGTTGTACGCTTGATCCATTGCCTCAGAATGGAGCCTGCACCGAAAGCCGTCGCTGAAATGACGCCACCCACGACGGAACTGGCGCGCCGGCTATCGCTGGGCGATTCCATCGCCATCGTCGTCGGGGTCATGATCGGCGGCGGGATCTTCCTGGTGCCCAACCTGGTGGCGCGCAGTCTTCCCTCGGCGCCCATGATCCTGGGAGTTTGGGTGCTGGCGGGCGCCATCTCCCTGATTGGCGCTCTGGCCTGCGCCGAACTGGGCGCCGCGTTTCCCTCCACCGGCGGGCAATACGTTTTTCTGCGCGAGGCTTTCGGAACGTTCGCCGCTTTTCTGTGCGGATGGTCGTCCTTCACGGTAACGCGCGGCGCGCAATCGGCATGGTCGGCGGTAGTGTTCTCGATGTACGCGGCGTACCTTGTGCCCATGGGCCCGCTGGCAGCGAAGATCCTGAGCCTGGCCGTGCTGGCGATTTTTACCTGGGTAAACTACCGCAGCGCCAAGCTGGGCGCCGTCATCATGAACGGCCTTTCGATGGCGAAGGTGGCGGGCATCCTGGTCATCATTGCCGCCGCATTCCTCCTTGGCGGACATATGGGGCATCGGGCGGCCATGTCCGCTCCCGCCGCTTCGATCAGCAACTTCGGAGTCGCGCTCATCGCCTGTCTTCTGGCCTACGACGGTTGGGTGCAATTGAGCTTCGTCGCCGGCGAAATCCGCGATCCGCAACGCAATGTGGTGCGCGCCCTGGCCATCGGCACGCTGGCGGTAACGGCGATTTATCTGCTGGCGAACCTGGCCTATCTGCACGTGCTGACGGTTGCCGAAATCGCGGCCAGCGATCACGTCGGCGCCGATGCCGCCGGGCGGGTGTTGGGCGCGGCGGGCGGAAGCGTGGTGTCGGTTATCATCCTGCTCTCCATTCTCGGTACGTTGAATGGCTGCTGCCTGACCATTCCGCGCGTCTATTTCGCGCAGGCATCGGACGGCCTGTTTTTCCGTAAATTCGCCCACGTGCATCCACGCTACGGCACGCCGGCTTTCGCCATCGTGGCGCAGACGGTTTGGGCCGCGGTGCTGCTGGTGACCGGTTCCTACGAGACGTTGATCGACTACGCCCTGTTCGGCATCTGGGTATTCTATGCGCTGATGGTGGCCGGAGTGCTCGTGTTGCGGCATAAGTTGCCCGATGTCGCCCGGCCCTACCGCATGTGGGGCTACCCGGTAACGCCGCTGGTATTTCTGGCAATCACCGTCTGGTTCCTGGCCAACATGCTGGTTACGCGTCCCGCGCCGGCATTTGCCGGGCTGGGGCTCATCCTGACCGGCATTCCGGCGTATTTCATCTGGCGCCGCTCGGCGCATCCGCACTCGGCAGCGTTCCGCGAACCGGAATCCAGATCTCAAATCCGCCGGTCCCGCTGACGCCATCGAATTCTTCGCCGTAGCGCTCGAATTCCGGCCCTCCGGCGATTTTGTAACCGGACTCCGGCAGCCATAGATTGAAAATCGTTGCCCATACCCGGCGGATTGTGGCGATGTGGTCGCGATGCGAAACACCGCGTATCGCGCTTCGGGAATGCGCAGGCGGGTGAATTCCTCGGGCACGCGCGCAAAGTCCGAAACCTCGACGCCGCTGATGTACTCCGTGTTTCCGGCATCGTCGCTATCTATTGCAGAGGACGCCGTACGCTACGCGGCCGACTTGCCCTGGAATATGGCCCAGATACGGGCCGAATCGCTGCCATTGAGCCGGAATGCCGGCCGACGTCTCGGAGTTATAGCGCTGGCTCAAGCCCGCGATCAGGAACGTGCGGCCGTTTTCGAAACGCGGCGGCTGTAAATTCATCAACAAAGTCTCGTCTATTTTGATTGCCTCCACAAGTTTGAGCCCGTGGCGCGGCTTGTTCCCGCACCGCTTCCGGTATCGCGAAACGCCGCCGGCGGCGGCAATTTCCTCGAGGGGCAATTCCCGCCGGAAGTGGCTTTCGATATACCAGAGGGCTTTCTCTGTGGGATTGAATCTGGCCGGCACGAACTCAGGATACCGGGGCGGCCGCTGGCGCATTTGATCGCGGTTGCGGTTTCCGAAAAATGCGGCCGAAGACAGCCGCAGGCCTGGCCGCTGGCGTTCGATCGCGCGGCGCGCCGGCTTGGTGAGCAAAATAAGCCATTCGAGTATCGCCCCTACAGCGATCCGAACCATCGGCCGATAAGAATACTGTGTCGGAACAGGACGTATTGAGGGAGTTCATCCTCGAGAGCACCGAGAATCTGAACCGTCTGGATTCGGAAATCGTGGAACTGGAACAGAAACCGGCAGACAAGGATCTGCTGGCGAGCGTTTTCCGCACCATCCATACAATCAAAGGCACGTGCGGATTCCTCGGGTTTCCGCTTCTCGAACGGATCGCGCACCAGGCAGAGAACCTTTTGTGCCTGCTGCGTTCCGGCGAAAGACGGCTCTCGCCGCGGCTGGTAGCCGTAATTCTCGAATGCGTGGACGCCATTCGAAAAATTCTGGCGAACCTGGAAAGCACTGAAACGGAAGGGCCGGACGAATATGGCGATCTGATCGTCCGGTTAACGGCAGCCATTGCGGACCCGGACGATCGGCCGGATCTGCCGCCTGTGACCGCGGAGTCGGCGCCTCTCGAAATCGAAAAGAGCTCGGGCGTTTCCGAATCGGCTATCCGCGTGGATGTCGGACTGCTGGATAAGCTGATGAACCTCGTGGGTGAGTTGGTGCTGGCGCGCAACCAGGTCCTTCAGTTCAGCAACCAGAAGGAAGACGGCACGTTGACCGCGACCGCCCAGCGGCTCAACCTGATCACCTCCGAACTGCAGGAAAACGTCATGAAGACGCGCATGCAGCCCATCGGAGTGGTGTGGAACAAACTGCCGCGCCTGGTGCGCGATACCGCCAACGCCTGCGGAAAACTGGTTCGCCTCGATCTGGACGGCGCCGGCACGGAACTGGACAAGACCATCATCGAGGCGATCAAGGATCCGCTGACGCACCTGGTCCGGAACTGTTGCGACCATGGCATCGAAACGCCCGAGGACCGGGTTGTCGGCGGTAAAACCCAGCAGGGCGTGATTTCGTTGAAGGCTTACCACGAAGGCGGGCAGGTGAACATCGAAGTGGCCGACGACGGCGCCGGTGTAGACGTGGCTCGCATAAAGGCGAAGGCGCTGGAGAAGGGGCTCATCCGCCCCGAACAGGCCGAGCGCATGAGCGAGCACGAAGCCATGCAGCTTATGTTCCTGCCCGGCTTTTCCACCGCCAGAACGGTCACCAACGTGTCCGGACGGGGAGTAGGCCTCGACGTCGTCCGCTGCAACATCGACCGCATCGGGGGCACTGTGGACGTTTCCAGCGCCAAAGGCAAGGGAACCCTGATCCGCTTGAAAATCCCCTTAACGCTGGCCATCATTCCCGGCCTGGTGGCCGCCAGCGGCGGCGAACGGTTTCTGATTCCGCAGGCCAGCCTGCTGGAATTGATCCGCCTGGAAGGCGAGTCCGCCGGCAAGATTGAAAGCGTGCACGGCACCCCGGTTTATCGGCGCCGCGGCCGGCTGTTGCCCGTGGCGTTTCTGAACCGGATTCTGGGACTGGAAAGCGCGGTACAGGACGAAGTTGTGAATATCGTGGTCTTGCAGGCGGAAGACCGGCAGTTCGGCCTGGTGGTGGATGGCATCAAGGATACCCAGGAAATCGTCGTCAAGCCGCTGGGAAAGCAACTCAAGGGGCTGACGGTGTACTCCGGGGCCACGATCATGGGGGATGGCCGCGTGGCTCTCATTCTCGACGTCCTGGGCATCGGACGGCGGTCGGGAGTACTGGCCGATCACGAAAGCCAGAATCGCACGGCAGCCCAGGCAGCTGCAGCGGCTGCTTCGGACAATCAACGGATGCTGCTCTTCCGCGCGGGTTCCTTTTCCCGTTTGGCGCTTCCGTTATCCCTGGTTGCGCGCCTGGAGGAGTTTCCGCAATCGATGGTGGAGCGCGCCGGCGGGCATCACGTGGTGCAGTACCGCGGCGGCATTCTGACGCTGGTTTCGCTGGCGTCCGTGCTGGAGCCGGGTTCCGCGGCGGATGCGCCCGCTTCTCACGATCCCGTGCAGGCGATTGTGGTGGCGGACGGCCAACGGAGCCTCGGCATCATAGTCGACCAGATCCTCGACATCGCGGATGAGGTGGTAAAGGTCCGCCAGTCCACTGCCAGGCGCGGCTTGTTGGGATCTGCCGTGGTGGGCAAAGAGGTCACGGACTTTCTCGATCTCAGAACCGTTGTCCAAGCCGCCGCGCCCGAATGGCTCGAACGGCAGGGGCAGAAACGAAGCGCGGCAGTGATGCTGGCCGAAACCTCGGCGTTTGTCCGGGGGCTCGTCCGCGGCGAACTGGAAATGGCTGGCCATCGCGTCGTCGAGGCGGCGAGCGCGGAAGAAGCCCTGAGCCGGCTGGACGCCCTTGCGGTCGATCTCGTGCTGGCGGCGGCGGATCTCCCGCCCAACGGATTTGCCGGCTTGCGAGACGCCATGCGGCAACAGCCCAAACTGGCGGAAATTCCCGTCGTAGAACTCGCCCCGTCCGCCGGCGGCCGGGATGCGATGTTGGGATCGATCGCCCAACTGGCATCGGCGGTAGCGTTGCAGGGGGCGGCTGAGGCAGTGGAATCTGTGGAGGGTCGAGCATGAGTGTCGCCCAAGCTATGCAATACGCCACCTTCGTGGTGGAAGACCTGTTTTTCGGCATTGATGTTCTGCGCGTGCAGGAAGTCTTGCGCTACCAGGAGATGACACGCATTCCGCTGGCGCCGACGGTGGCCGAGGGGCTCATCAATCTGCGCGGCCAAATTGTCACCGCTCTCGACATGCGCCGCCGTCTTGGTCTCAAGCCCAGAAGCGCGGAGCGCCTGCCGATGAACCTGGTGGTTCGGGCCGAGGAAGGCCCGGTAAGCCTGCTGGTGGACGAAATCGGCGATGTCCTGCAATTGGAAGCGGCAGACTTTGAAGCCGCCCCGGACAATCTGACGCCGGCGGCGCGTGAGTTGGTCCAGGGAGTGTACAAACTCAAGGACCGGCTGCTACTGGTCCTCGATCCGGACCGGGCATTGGAAGTAAACGAATTCTTGGATACCCGCCCCGCGGGTTCGAACTAAAGGAGCACCCCTTCAAAATGGCAGTCACGACAAAAACCAGCCCGCGGCCCAGGCAGAATGGCTCGGCCGCGCTTCTGGAAGAGCGGCCCGGCCGGGCTGCAAAACCCACAACCTCCCGCGATAGCGAGCGCTTGCTCGAGGAACTGCGGCGCGTCGCAGAGCAGCAGAGTCTCGGGCAGACGGACGCCCGAGTTCCGGAAGAGCACTTCTCCGGTACCGACCGCGAGATCGCTCTCACGGTGAATGGGATTCTGAACGGCTACGTTGGAGTTCGTCTCCGCGTAATGGGTTGTGTGAAGGCGCTGGCCGAAGGCGATTTCGATGCTTCCCTGGAGCAGGTGGCGGGGCAGAAGCATCTGATCAACGATGCCGTGGATCAACTGCGCGGAAACCTAAAGGCCTTCCACGCGGAACTGAGCCATATGTCGGACGAGCACCACAAGGGCGATATCGACGTCGCCATGCCGTGCGACAAGTTCACCGGCAAGTTCCGCGCCATGGCGCAGAACGTCAACGATATGGTGGCCGGCCATATTTCCGTGAAGAAGAAAGCTATGGCCTGCGTGGCGGAATTCGCCAAGGGCAATTTCGACGCCCCGCTCGAGCGCTTCCCGGGCAAAAAGGCGTTCATCAACGAGAATATCGAACAACTGCGCGCCAACGTGAAGTCCTTCATCGCCGAAATGACCCGCATGTCGGACGAACATAACAAGGGCGATATCGACGTGGCGATTCCGTGCGACAAGTTCGCTGGCGATTACCGCACGATGGCGCAGGGAGTGAACGACATGGTCGCCGGCCATATTTCCGTGAAAAAGAAAGCCATGGCCTGCGTAGCGGAATTCGGCAAGGGCAACTTTGACGCGCCGCTCGAACGCTTCCCGGGCAAAAAAGTTTTTATCAACGAGAATATCGAGGGACTGCGCGCCAACGTGAAGTCCTTCATCGCCGAAATGAACCGCATGTCGGACGAGCACAACAAGGGTGATATCGACGTGCAGATCCCCAGCGGCAAATTCGCCGGCGACTTCCGCACCATGGCCGAAGGCGTCAACGATATGGTGGGCGGACACATCTCGGTAAAGAAAAAGGCCATGGCCTGCATCGCCGAATTCGGCCGCGGCAACTTCGACGCGCCGCTGGAACGCTTCCCCGGCAAAAAGGCGTTCATCAACGACACCATCGAGCAGGTTCGCGTGCATCTGAAGAACCTGATCGGCGATACCGACCTGCTCATCGGAAGCGCCACCGAAGGCAAGCTCGACTTTCGTGCCGACGCTTCCCGGCACCAGGGCGACTTCGGCAAAATCGTGCAAGGCATCAACCGCACTCTGGACGCGGTAATCGAGCCGGTGAAAGAGGCCTCGGTGGTTCTGTCGAAGATCGCCGCGGGCGACCTGACGTCGCGCGTAGAGGGCCAGTACCGCGGCGACCACGCGCACATCAAAGACGATCTCAACAAGATGGCGGGGAATCTGCAGGAAAACTTCCGCACTCTCGGCCAGAACGCGCAGGCTCTCGCTTCGTCGTCCGAGGAACTCACGGCTGTGAGTCACCAGATGGCCGGCAATGCCGAAGAGACCGCCACGCAGGCCAACGTGGTCTCGGCGGCCAGCGAACAGGTGTCCCGCAACGTGGCCACGGTCGCCTCCGGCGGGGAACAGATGCAGAGTTCCATTCGCGAAATCGCCAAGAACGCCAACGAAGCGGCTCGCGTGGCCAAGAACGCGGTCCATTCCGCCACCGCCACCAACGTTACCGTCACCAAGCTGGGAGAGTCCAGCACGGAAATCGGCAACGTCATCAAGGTGATCACTTCCATCGCGCAGCAGACGAACCTGTTGGCGCTCAATGCGACCATCGAAGCGGCGCGCGCCGGAGAAGCCGGCAAGGGATTCGCCGTGGTGGCAAACGAGGTAAAGGAACTCGCCAAGCAGACGGCCAAGGCGACGGAAGAAATCAGCCAGAAGATCGAGGCCATCCAGGGCGACACCAAGGCTGCCGTGGGAGCGATCGGAGAAATTACCACGGTAATTAATCAGATCAACGACATCTCGAACGCCATCGCCTCGGCGGTGGAGGAACAGACGGTAACGACCAACGAAATCAACCGGAGCATGGCGGAAGCCGCCAAAGGCGTCGGGGATATCAGCAAGAACATTACCGGCGTCGCTGTCGCCGCCAAAGATACCACGCAAGGCGCGAACAACACGCAAAAAGCGGCGCAGGAACTGACCCAAATGGCCTCGCGGCTACAGAGCCTGGTCTCGCGGTTCACATTCTGAGGAACCCCGATGCCTACTGCGATCGTGGTAGACGACTCGCGCGCCATTCGCATGATTCTGGGCCGGACGCTGCGGGCACTGGGATACGAGGTGCGCGAAGCCGGAAACGGCAGCGATGCCTTCGCCCTTCTGGGAACCGGCCCTCGCCCCGACCTGGTTATGGCCGACTGGAACATGCCGGTCATGGATGGTTTGGAACTGCTGCGGAGAATTCGCGGAAGCGCGGAATTCTCCGCGGTTCCGGTGATCATGGTGACCACCGAAGCCGAAATCGACCAGATGACCCTGGCGCTCGAAGCCGGGGCCACCGAATATATCATGAAGCCTTTCACGGCTGAGATCCTGGCGGATAAACTGCGCATGACCGGGCTGGTGGAGTAGGGCGCATGCGGGTTCGCATCGCCCGAATCCTCCGGCCGGGCCAAAAAATACGCGTGCTCGTGGTGGACGACTCGGTGGTGATCCGCCGACTGGTTTGCCACGCCCTGGAGGAGGACTCTGAGCTGGATGTCGTAGGGGTGGCCGCGAACGGGCGCATCGCTCTCGGCCGCATTCCGCAATTGAATCCCGACGTGATCACCCTCGATATCGAGATGCCCGAGATGGACGGCCTCGAGATGCTGCGGGAACTGCGGCGGCGGGACCGCGTCACGCCGGTGGTCATGTTCAGCACCATGACGGAGCGCGGCGCCTCCGCCACTTTCGAGGCCCTGTCGCTCGGCGCCGACGACTACGTTACCAAGGCGTCCAACGCGGGTTCGCTCGATGTTTCGCTGGCGAATCTGCGGCACGAACTGATCCCGAAGATCCGCCAGTTTTTCCAAATTGCCAGTCCCGAACCGGCGCCGGTCGAACCGCCGGCGCGCACCGCCGCGCCCGCCGCGAGCCGCTCGGAGCGCCGCGTAGTGGCTATCGGTGTTTCCACCGGCGGGCCGGCGGCCCTGGCAAAAATCATTCCGCAATTTCCCGCCGGGTTTCCCTTGCCCGTTTTCGTGGTGCAACACATGCCGCCGCTGTTCACCCAGCTTCTGTCGGAGCGGCTGGACAGTCTGACCCCGCTCTCGGTCCACGAGGGCGCGGATGGAGAGACCCCGGTTCCCGGCCACATCTACGTCGCTCCCGGCGACCGGCATATGCGCCTGATGAACTCGGTTCAGGGGCCGGCGATCGCGCTCGACCAAGGGCCGCCGCTCAACTCCTGCCGGCCGGCGGCGGACGCCCTGTTCGGTTCTCTAGCCGAGGTCTACGGCGCGGCGGTCGTCGCCGCGGTGCTTACCGGAATGGGCCACGACGGCATGAGCGGCGCGCAGCAGCTCGCCGCCCGCGGCGCCCACATTCTGGCCCAGGATGAAGAGACAAGCGTGGTTTGGGGGATGCCCGGCGCGGTGGTCGGCGCGGGTGTGGCCCATGAGATCCTGCCGCTGGACGGCATCGTCCCGGCGATCCTGCGCGAGGTCGGCTGCGTATGAGTCCTCCGCAGGCTCACATCGCTTATCTCCAGCAGCACGTTTATGCCGGCTCGGGGATCGTGCTCGATGCCGAGAAAGAATACCTGATGGAAGCGCGCCTCGCGCCGATCCTCCGCGAGCGCGGACTGGCCTCGCTTCACGAACTTTGCGATGTGCTTCGGTCCACCCAGTCATCGCCGCTGCACAGCCAGGTTGTGGACGCGATGACCACCAACGAAACGTATTTCTTCCGCGAGCCGGCCCACTACGACGCGCTGCGGCAGGCGATCCTACCCGAGCTGATGGAGCTGCGCTCCGGGACGCGCAAACTGAGCTTCTGGTCGGCGGCGGCCTCCACGGGGCAGGAGGCATACAGCCTGGCCATGGCGCTCCTGGAAACCGGACTCAGCGGCTGGAACATCGATATTTTCGGCACGGATCTATCGCCGCGCGTGTTGAAGCAGGCGGAATCGGGCCGCTATTCGCAACTGGAAGTAAATCGCGGTTTGCCCGTCACGTTGCTTTTGAAGTACTTTCGCCGCGCCGGGCTCGAATGGGAATTGAAGGAAGAAGCGCGCCGGATGGTCCGCTTCCAACCTTTCGATCTGCGCTCCCCCATGGGATCGCTCGGGCCATTCGACGTGGTGTTCTGCCGCAATGTGCTGATCTATTTCGACCTGCCCACCAAGAGACGCATCCTGGAAGAAATCCACGGAAGCCTCTTTCGGGGAGGCTACCTGTTGGTTGGAGCCACGGAGGCCGGGTTGCCGGCGGGCGGCCGTTTCCAGCGTCAAGCCGTGGGCAGTACGGTGGTTTACGTTGCGTGTTAAGGAAGGCGGTATGTCGGACAGCATTACACAGGTTCACCGCGAAGATCTGGAAACGGTGGTCGCGTCGGTGTTCTCCACCATGATGGGTCTGGAGATGCGGCTTTGGATCGAGCCGTGTCCCGAGCCGGCGGGGATGCTGACGGCGTCCGTCTACTTGATGGGCGAGTGGAACGGCGTGGTCTGCGTTCACGTCGAACCCGCGCAGGCCTGCGCCTTCAGCGGGCGCTTCCTGGGTTTGCCCGCCGAGCCTGCCGTTAGCGACGATGTGCGCGACGTCATGGGGGAGCTGGCGAACATGATCGCCGGCAATCTGAAGTGCACGCTCGCGCCCGGAGTTCGCGTGTCCGTTCCCTCGGTGACGGATGGCGCGGAGTACTCGCTGCGCGTCTGCCGCGCACGCACAATCTGCCGCACCGGTTTCCAGACCGATGCCGGTCCCTGCTGGGTTTCTTTGATCGAAGCGGAGGACGCGGACTAGGCGCTTTGGCCCCGCCCCGCAGAGGCGGGTCGTGGAGGCAAGCGGTCAGCGAGCCTTTGCCGGTGGGCTGGTTTTCTCGGGTCGCGAACACGAACGGGCAAAGCACCGCTCCTTTGCAGCCGCGGCTCCCCTGAAGATGGAATCGGGCAGCGAATCCGTTTCAAGTGGTGCGTGGCCAGCAACTTGGGGGTGAGAGGCGCGGTCAAATCGGTCGAAAACCGGCAGCCAAATCGACCAATCGCCTCATCTTCATCCGTGTGGTGACCCGCGGATCGTGGCGGCTCATTAATTAACGGCCGGCGTTTCGACACGCCCACCCCCGAGCCGGCCGCACGAGACCGCCCGCAGGCGGCCATCTCAGCGTGCTCCGCCACCTCCGTGCCTCCGTGGTGAAACGTGTTTTCGATGGCCTACAAAGGCTGGCAGAGACGGTCTCTTCTCGTGTAATTCGGCGCAGCCAGAGGCCCTGCCGCGACCGCGGGAGCGGAGCCTTTTTTAAGCGGAAAGCTGACGGCCGAAGGCGGTGATTAAGCCCCTCGGGGAGGAATCATCCCCAGGAGCGCGTTGACGACCACCGCCGCCATGCCGACGGGAATGGCGATTTTCCAGCCGATATTCATCAACTGATCGTAGCGGAAGCGCGGGAACGTGCCGCGGAACCAGATCAAGGCGTAGATGATCGTCGATACCTTGAACAGGAACCAGAACATCCCCGACACCGGTTCGTTGATCGCCGGGAACACGAAAATGGCCGCGCAGAGAATGAGCAGGATCGCGCACGCCACCAGGACCTTCTGCTGCATCGGGTCGCGCAGCTTCTTCACCAGCGTGAGCGTCAAAATCCCCGCAGACACAAACACCACCACCGGGAATCCCACATTCAGCGCAAAATCGAGCCATTTCACGCTGGGGAACGGCCGCAGCCACCCGCCCCAGAAGAGCGTGACTGCCACCGACGAAACCACGAAGATGTTGGCGTACTCGGCGAGGAAATAGAGCGCCCAGCGGAAGCCGCTGTATTCGGTATGGAATCCGGCGACGAGTTCCGATTCCGCCTCTGGAAGATCGAACGGCGCGCGGTTGGTCTCCGCGGTGGCGGCGATGAGGTACACGGCGAAGGGCACGATCATGAAACCGTAGTTCGAGAACACGAACCAGATTTCGCGCGACTGCTGCGCCAGGATGATGCCCTTCATGCTGAGCGTGCCCGCCGCCATCACGCCCGAAAGGAGCGCGAACGCCAGCGCGACTTCATAGCTCACGAGCTGCGCCGCGCTGCGCAGCGCCCCCAACAGGGAATAATGGCTGTTCGACGCCCACCCGCCGAGAATAATGCCCAGGATTCCCACCGACGAAACCGCGGACACCACGAGCAGGCCGACGTTGACGTCCGCCACGTAGATGGTCTTCGCGAACGGCAGCACCGCGAACGCGGTCAGGGCCGTGATGGTCGAAACGCAGGGGGCGAACCAGAAGATGGCCCGGTCGGATTCCTGGGGGATGATATCTTCCTTGAGCAGCAGCTTGAGAGCGTCGGCGATGGGCTGGAGAATTCCGTGAGGGCCCACGCGCATCGGCCCCAGACGCACCTGGAAATCGGCCAGCACCTTGCGCTCCACCAGCACTATATAGCCCGCCACCAGCGGAAAGAGCGCGATGACCACCACCGTCACCACGATGGGCGTGAACAGCCAATACGATGTTATCGTGTGCCACATATCGTTCTTACCGTAGCAGCGAATTCTGCGCCAGCTTCAGGAACGGCTCGGGATAGACGCCGATTACCAGGGTCATTACGCCGCTCACCGCCAGCGCCACGCGCATGCCGAAACTGGTCGCCATCGGTTCCTTCTCTTTGATTTCGGCCGCGAACATGCTCTTCACGATGCGGAAGTAGTAATAGATCGCCACCGCCGCGTAGAGCGTCGCGATGACCGCGAGAGTGTACTGATGCGCTTCGATCAGCGACCAGAAGATGTAATATTTGCCGAGGAAGCCGGCGGTGGGCGGAATGCCCGCGAGCGAGATCAGGAAGATCAGCATCAGCACCGCGTAGCCGGGGCTTCTCTTCATCAGGCCGGAAATGTCGTCCATTTCGTCGCCGATGATTTTCTGCCGCCGCAGCGCCACCAGCACCAGGAACGCGCCCAGGTTCATGAAGGTGTACACCATGAGGTAGACTTCGACGCCGGTGATTCCCGTCTCGTTGCCGGCCACCACGCCGAGCAGAATATAGCCGGCATGGGAAATCGAGCTGTAGGCGAGCAGGCGCTTGACGTTCGACTGATTGATGGCGGCCAGGTTGCCGACGGTCATGGTGACCACCGCGATCACCGCGAGAATGGGCGCCCACACGCTGCGCATCGCCGCGAACGGCGCCAGCGGACCGTAGAAGAGGCGCAGCAGGAACGCGAACGACGCGGCCTTCGAGGCGACCGAAAGATAAGCCGTCACCGTGGTGGGCGCGCCTTCATAAGCGTCCGGCGCCCACATGTGGAATGGGGCGGCGGCGACCTTGAAGAGCAATCCGACGGCAGTGGTGATGAGCGCCAGGTACACCACCGGATCCCACGCCTGTTTGCCGGCGATGACGTTCACGATGGTCTTGAGATTGGTGGAGCCGGCGATCCCATAGAGCACCGAAAACCCGTAAGCCAGGAACCCGCTCGAGAACGCGCCCAGCAGCAGGTACTTGAGCGCCGCCTCATTGGAGCGTTTCTCGGAGCGGAGAAACCCCACCATCACGTAGAAGCTGAGGGCCATCAATTCAAGCCCGACAAACAGGGTCACCAGGTCCGCGCCCGTCGCCAGGAAGTACATCCCGCACTGCGCGAAGAGGATCAGGCTGTAATATTCGCCATGGTGCTCGCCGGCATTTTCGAGGTAGCGATACGACACGAGCGCTACGATCAGCGCGGCGATGAGGAACAGCCAGTTAAAGAAAATGCTGAATTGGTCCACCTGCACCGACCCACCGAAAGCTCCCGTGATAGGGCCGCTGGTCAGGACATAGCCGGTCTGCCGGTAGAGTCCGAAACCCGTGAACCCTTCGGCGAGCACGACGAAAATCAGCAGCCATTTGCGCTGGCGGGGATCGGGGAAAATCAGGAAATCGAACAGCAGGATGGCGCAGCCGAACAGCGCCAGCATGAGCGCCGGAACGATGGAAAAGTGGTCGTTGGCGGTGTACAAAGACTCGATCATCGCGGGCCTCCCGCTTGCGCCGCCACTTCGGTCCCCAGCTTCGGCCCAAGTTTAGCGATGGCTGGCTGAAGTTGGCTGCCTTTGAAATAATCCGGATGCACGCGCTCTACAATCTCGGTCACCGGCTGCCGCAGAACGTCGAAGAACGGCTTGGGATAGACGCCGATCCAGACCGCCCACGCGATGAGCGGCACGAACATCGCCACCTCGCGGAAGTTCATGTCGGGGATGGTCAGGTTCTTGCCGTTGCTCACCTGGCCGAGGATGGTGCGCTGGTAGAGCCACAGCAGGTAGGCCGCGCCGAGAATTACGCCGGTCACGGCAAACGCCGCCCACACGCGGTTGGCTTCGAACGCGCCCTGTAAAATCGTGAACTCGCCGACAAATCCGTTGAGCAGCGGCAGGCCCGCGGAACTCAGCATGGCGATGGCGAAGATAGTAGCGAACTTCGGCATGACGTGCCCCAGGCCGCCATATTCCGAGATCTCGCGCGTGTGGCGGCGCTCGTAAATCACGCCGATCACCATGAAGAGCATGCCGGTGGAGATGCCATGATTCACCTGCTGGATCACGCTGCCGGCGATCCCGTTGGGATTCAGGGCGAAAATCCCCAGCGTGCAGAAGCCCAGGTGGCTCACCGACGAATACGCCACCAGCTTCTTCCAATCCTTCTGCATCAGGCAGACCAGCGCGCCATAAATGATGCCGATGATGGAGAGGATGGCCAGAATCTGGACGATCTTCTGGTCGGCCGAAGCTTGCGGCAGCAGCGGCAGGGAAAATCGCAGGAATCCGTACGTCCCCATCTTCAGCAGAACAGCCGCCAGGATTACCGAACCGGCGGTGGGAGCCTCCACGTGAGCGTCCGGCAGCCAGGTGTGGAAGGGGAACATCGGCACCTTGATGGCGAAACCGATAAAGAAGGCCCAGAAGACCCATTCCTGTACGCCGAAGCTCATTCCGGAGCTCGTCTTCATGAGATCCGCAATCTCGAACGAGTAAGCGCCGGTCTGTTGGAAATGCTGGAAATAGAGCGTCAGAATGCCCAGCAGCATCAGCACCGATCCGGCCAGCGTATACAGGAAGAACTTGATGGCGGCGTACAGTTTTCGCGGCCCCCCCCACACTCCGATGATGAAGTACATGGGGACGAGCACCAGTTCCCAGAAGATATAGAAGAGGAAGAAATCGAGCGAAATGAAGACGCCGATCATGCCCGTTTGGAGGAGCAGGAACATGGCGTAATATTCGCGCACGCGGTCCTGCACGGCGCTCCACGAGCAGAGCATGGCGATCACGCCCATCGCCGTGGTGAGCATCACGAGCAGGAGGCTGATGCCGTCGATGCCGAGGTGGTAATGGGCGCCGAGCGCCGGGATCCAATCGGCGCGCTCCTCGAACTGGAAGCCGGGAGCGCCGGTCTGGAACCGGAAGACCAGCGGAAGGGAGACCGCGAACCCGGCGAGAGCGGCCAGGTTGGCCCAGATGCGGATCAGGTTCTTGTTGCCCGGCAGGAGCAGCAGAACCAGCAAGCCGGCCAGGGGCGTCAACAGAACGATACTGAGTAAGTGCTGGTCCATAAGTTATCGAATCACGTAATATCCGAACATCAGGAGCACGCCGGCCACGACAAAGAACGCATAAGTCTGCACGCGTCCGCTCTGTAAGATGCACGCCGGGTAGGACATCATCTTGACGAAGAACCCGGTGAAGCGCACCAGGCCATCCACGATCCAGGTGTCCCACCACATCGAGACTTGCGACGAAAAGCGGGTAAACCAGCCGGCGCCGTTCACGCCGCCATCCACCACGTTCCGGTCGAACGCGCCCAATACTTCGCCGCCGCCCTTGCACAGGCCATTGACGAACAGGAAATCGTAGATCTCGTCCACGTACCACTTGTTGTAACAGAGGGCATAGAGCGGCTTGACCGACCTTTCGATGGAATCGGGTATTTCGGGCTTGTGGTGATAGAAATAGCGCGCGATCACGATGCCGATAATGGCGATTGCCACGGACGCGCCCATCAGCGCCCACTCCACCGACGCGTCGTGCGCGCCTTCCTTGGCGGCCTCGATGGCGGCGGAAGCGAACGACGGCTCCAGCCAGTGCTCGAACCCGCGCCAGCTCTCGCCGAAAAGCGTCCAGAGCTTCGGAACTCCCAGCCAGCCGGCCAAAATACTGCCGACCGCGAGCAGCGAGAGCGGAACCGTCATCGACGCGGGCGATTCGTGGACATGGGCGGCGACTTCCGGCTTGACGTGCGACTTACCGTAGAACGTCATGTTCATCATCCGGAACATATAAAAGGCGGTAAGTCCGGCGGTAACCAAGCCGATCGCATACAGGAATTTCGAGCCCAGCGGCGAGCTGTATGCCTGCCAGAGGATCTCGTCCTTGGAGAAGAATCCCGCCAGGCCGGGGATGCCGGCAATCGCCACCGAGCCGATTAACATCGTCCAGTGCGTGATGGGGATCTTGTCTTTCAGATCGCCCATGTGACGCATGTCCTGCTCGCCGCCCATGGCATGGATCACCGAGCCGGAGCACAGGAAGAGCAGGGCCTTGAAGAACGCGTGCGTAAACAGGTGGAAGATGGCCACCCAGTAAGCGCCTACTCCCAGCGCCAGGAACATATATCCGAGCTGGCTGACGGTGGAATACGCCAGGACGCGCTTGATGTCGTTCTGCACCAGCGCGATGGTCGCCGCCAGGATCGCCGTAAACGCTCCCACGGTGGCCACCACGGTGGAAGTGCTGGGCGTCAACTGGAAGAGCGCCGCCGAGCGCGCCACCATGTAGACGCCGGCGGTGACCATGGTCGCCGCGTGGATGAGCGCGGATACCGGGGTGGGACCCTCCATCGCGTCGGGCAGCCAGACGTACAGCGGAATCTGCGCCGATTTGCCGGTGGCGCCGAAGAACATCAGCACCGAGATGGCGCTCAGCACGCCGAAGCCATGAATTTCCGCGGCGAAATTGCCGCTGCGCAGAAGCGCGTTGACATCCGTGAACCTGACGGTGCCGAGGACCGAAAGCATCAGCAGCATGCCCAGGACGAATCCAGCGTCGCCCACGCGATTGACCACGAATGCTTTCTTCCCGGCATCGCCCGCCGATTTCTTGTGGATATAGAACCCGATCAGCAGGTAGCTGCACAATCCCACGCCTTCCCAACCGACGAACAGCAGCACGTAGTTGTTCGCCAGCACCAGCATGAGCATGAAAAACACGAACAGATTGAGGTAGCCGAAGAAGCGGTAATAGCCGTTGTCGTGGGCCATGTAGCCGGTGGAATAAACGTGAATCAGAAATCCGACGCCGGTGACCACGAGGATCATGACGGAGCTCAGCGGATCGAGCAGGAACCCCCAATCGGCCTGGAAAGTCGCGAGGTGGCCGTTGGCCATGTGGAACGGCAGGCCGGTGATCCAGGTGAATTGAATCACCTGGTGGACGCGATTCGTCAATTGCGCCAACTGCCACACCGCGCCCACCGAATAA
>Ga0335078_10004698_pt1 | contig 20225 bp, 15 predicted proteins | sample Lox_Sample_32_FD_206711 | JGI IMG/M metagenome (GOLD analysis project Ga0335078, IMG submission 206711) | Soil microbial communities from Loxahatchee National Wildlife Refuge, Florida, United States - Lox_Sample_3.2 | ecosystem: Environmental > Terrestrial > Soil > Wetlands | place: USA... | reverse complement strand
AGCGCCAACACCATCGAGCCGCGCGCGGCCATCGGCCAATACCATCCCGACAGCGAGAGCTACACGCTCTATTCGACGACGCAAAATCCGCACGGCACGCGCCAGCACGTTGCCGGCAATGTCCTGAAAGTCACCGAGTCGAAGCTGCGCGTGATCGCACCTGACGTCGGCGGCGGCTTTGGCATGAAGAACGGCGGCTATCCGGAGGACGCGCTGGTGGTGTGGGCGTCGCGCCGTGTCGGCGGCCGGCCGGTCAAATGGGTCTCGACGCGTTCGGAAGCCCTGCTTGGCGACGCGCACGGCCGCGACCAGGTAGTGACCGGCGAGCTCGCCTTCGACGAGACTGGAAGAACCCTGGCACTGCGCGTCAACGCGCTGCACCAGATGGGTTCGCATGTATTTGAAGCGAGCATCGTGGTGCCGCTATTCGCCGTCAAGCTTGCACCCGGCGTCTACAACATCCCGGCCGTGTTCGCCGCCGCCAAGGCGGTGCTGACCCACACCTCGCCGATGGCTCCTTATCGCGGCGCCGGGCGACCGGAGGCGACCTTTCTGATCGAGCAATTGCTTGATCGCGCCGCGCTCGTCATCGGCATCGATCCGCTCGAGATCAGGCGGCGCAACTTCATCCCTGCGTCCGCCATGCCGTACAAGATCGCGCACTCCGGCATGACCTATGACAGCGGCGATTTCATGCATGTGATGGATGAGTGCCTCAAGCTCGCCGACTGGGACGGCTATAAAAAGCGCGCCGCAGAATCGAAGAAGAACGGCAAGCTACGCGGCCGCGGCGTCGGTTATTTCCTCGAAGAAGCCGCGGTGTTCAACGAGAAAATGGTGATCCGCTTCGATCCGAGCGGCACGCTCTCCATCATTGCCGGCACCCATTCGCACGGCCAGGGCCACCAGACCGTGTACTCACAGATGGTGCACGAATGGCTCGGCGTACCGCTGGAATCGATCCGCTTCATCCAGGGCGACACCGATGAAGTGCCGATCGGCCGCGGCACCTACGGCTCGCGCAGCATGCATGTGGGCGGCAACGCGCTCAAACGCGCCGCCGACGCCATCATCGAGAAAGCCAAGCCGATGGCGGCGATGATGATGGAGGCTGCCGCCACCGACATCGAGTTCAAGGATGGCAGTTTCCACATCGTCGGCACCGATCGCGCGCTGCCGCTGAGCGCGGTCGCCATGTCGCTGCATCGTCCGATGTTTTTGCCGCCGCAATTCGAACTCGGCCTGGAAGCCTCCGGCACCTTCGCGGCGGAGCCGTCGAACTATCCCAACGGCTGTCATGTCTGCGAGGTCGAGATCGATCCCGAGACCGGCATCGTCGCGCTCGACCGCTACGCCGCCGTCGATGACGTGGGCAAGATCATGAATCACCTCCTGTGTGAAGGACAGATCCACGGCGGCGTCGCGCAAGGCGTCGGCCAGGCGCTGATGGAGGCGATTGTTTATGACAGCGGCGGCCAGCTCGTCACCGGCAGCTTCCAGGACTACGTCATGCCGCGCGCCGATGATTTCCCCGAACTCAAGTCCGAGTTAACCGAGGTACCGGCCACGACGAATCCGCTTGGCATCAAGGGCGCGGGTGAAGCCGGTGCCACCGGCGCGCCGCCCGCCGTCATCAGCGCCATTCTCGATGCCCTGCGCCCGCTCGGCATCGAGCACATCGACATGCCGGCAACGCCGTCGCGCGTCTGGGCCGCCATCCAGGCGCACCAAACAAAAGCCGCGGCAGAGTGAACGTCCTTGCCGCCGGCCATTCTTCAACTCTCCACGGCGGGGAGAGGTGAGCGGATAACGCGGCCAAGATGAAAGCGGGCCTGGAAGGCGTCGTCGTCGCCGAGACTGTGTTGAGCCATTCGGATTCAGAGCGCGGCATGCTCTGGATACGCGGCCATCCAATTCCCGAACTCGCCGAGCGCTACGGTTACGAAGGCACCGTCGCGTTGCTGTGGGACGGATTCGCCGGCAGCAATCTCACGCGCGACGGCATGACGAAGTTGCTTGGCTGGGCTCGCCGAGAAGCCTTCAGCCGCATCGGTGCCTGGCTGCCCGTGGCGGCGGGCCGGCCACTCGACGATGCCATCCGCATCGGCCTAGCGCTGTTGCCTGACGACAGTTCGCCGGCAGCGATCGCAGCGGCACTCGCCGTCTTTGTTCCGGCGGCCGTGCGCGCAGCGCGCGGAGAGAGGCCGCTGCCGCCCGATCCGGACCTGCCCGTCGCCGCCGACGTGCTGCGAATGCTGCACGGCGTTCCGCCGGGCGCCGCGCAAGCAAAAACCCTCGACACTTATTTCGCCGTCATGGCCGAGAGCGGCCTTGGCCCCGCTACGTTCACGGCCCGCACCGTTGCCTCGACTCGCGCCAACCTGGCATCGGCAGTGCTCGCCGCGTGGTGTTCGTTTGTCGGTCCGCTGCATGGCGGCGCGCCGGGCCCGACGCTCGACGTCCTCGATGCCGCCGCGGCGGCGGACGATCTGGACGCGTGGATCGAACAAAAACTGAGAGCTGGCGAGCGCATCGCCGGTTTCGGCCATCGCGTGTTCCGCGGCAACGACCCGCGCGCCGTGGCCATGCGCGCGGCATTACGGCAGATGGGCGCCGGCGCGAGCCGCTTGGAATTCGCCGCGCGTCTTGAGGAACGGCTCGCGGCCGTGCTCGCACGCGTAAAGCCCGGCCGGCGCCTTCCGGCCAATATAGAAGTGATGGCCGCGGTCTTGCTCGATGCCGTCGGCGTCCCGCGCGAGGCCTTCACCGAGACGTTTTCGATTGCGCGCAGCGCCGGCTGGATCGCCCATGCGCTCGAGCAGCAGCAAACTGGACGCATGATCCGCCCGGCGTCGGCCTATGTGGGGCCAAAGGTCGAGTGACTGCTCCGACCTCGACGCTCGGACGCGGCGCATCGTGAGAACGAGGTGCAGCTATTGCACCTTAAGGCCCATGAGATTGGCGATGAGGTTTCTCTGAATCTGCGAGGTACCGGCGGCGATGGTGGCGGCGCGGGCATCGCGGTAGTGGCGCGCCATGTCGAATTCCTCACAATAGCCAAAGGCGGCGAGCACCTGCATGCCAAGATTGGCGACTTTCACGTAGGTCTCCGACGTAAACAGCTTCGCCATGGTGATTTCGCGCAGCGCGTCCTGGCCGGTGGAGACGAGCCAAGCGGCGCGCCACATCAACGTGCGCGCGGCTTCCACTTCGGTTTGCATGTCGGCCAGCATGTGGGCGACCGCCTGATTTGTCCCGATCGGGCGGCCGAACTGCTTGCGGTCCTTGGCGTATTGCAGGGCGAGGTCGACCACGCCCTGCGCGGCGCCGACATTGCCCGCGGAGGACGCGGCACGCTCGACCTGCAGGCCCGACATCACCACGTCCCAGCCTTTGTTCTCGCCGCCGACCAGCCGGTCGGGCGGCACGCGCACGTTATCGAAGGTCAGCTCATAGGTGCCGGTGGCGCGGCGGCCGAGCATGTCGAGCTTGCGCAGCTTCAAGCCGGGTGTGTCGTTGTCGACCAGGAACAGCGACATGCCCTGGCGATAGGGCGCCTTGGGATCGGTCTTCACATAAAGACTGATGACGTTGTTGGGCGCACCGGCGGTCGAGGCCCAGATCTTCTGCCCATTGATGACCCACTGATTGCCGTCGCGCGCGGCGGTGGTGCGCATGGCGCCGATGTCAGAGCCGGCATCGGGCTCCGACATGGAGATCGAGAATTTGATCTCGCCTTTGATGAGCTTCGGCAGCCAATAGCGCTTCTGCTCCTCGGACGCCTTGCGCACGAGATTGAGTCCACAAAAAATGTTGCCGGTGTAAGCCATCACCAGATCGGCGCTGACGCGCGCAATTTCCTCGGCGACGATGGTCATGTCGAGCAGGCTGCCGCCGGCGCCGCCGTATTCTTCCGGGAACGGCAGCGCCAGCAGACCAGCTTCGGCACAAGCCTGGAAAAGCTCTTCCGGATAGGTGCGCTCGCGATCGTGCTGGCGCACGTATTCGGGCGGCGCGTGCTTCTGCACGAGCTTGCGCACGCTCTCGCGCAGCATGCGCTGTTCGTCGGTGAAACCAAAATCCATGGTGTTTCCTCCCGCTGCGCCCCAAAAACCGGAAGGCTAGCGCATTCTGTCAGGCATGATCGCCTGGCGGCCGAGCTGCTGCCACGCCGCCGGCGCACCGGCCTTTTTCGCCGCCTCGGCGGGCGGCAGGTTCTTGTCCCAGTGCATGCCGATAAAGCGCTGGCCGGTAACTCCGTCGGAGGCGGCCGAGCACAGCCACACCAGCGGCGGCACCATTACCTCGGGCGAAATCAGCACCGAACGGTCAGGCGCCATGCTGCGCGGCACGAGCCGCGTGTCGGCAGCGCCGCCCGGCACCAGCACATTGGCGGTGACGCCGGTGCCTTCGAGCTCGTGTGCGAGCGCGCAGAGCAATGCCTCGTTGGCGGCTTTCGAGCTGCCGTAAGGCTGCATCAGGCTGCGCCACATGGTGTCGAGGCTCGTGGTCACGTTGATGATGCGGCCCCAGTGCTGCGCCAGCATTGCCGGCAATACTGCACGCGCCATCAGGAAGGCGGCGATGACATTGACCTCGATGACGCGGCGAAACTCTTCCGGTGTCGTCTCCCACAATTTGCCGGTGACCTGCTCGCCGCCACGGATCAGGCCGGTGCTGATGCCAGCATTGTTGACGAGGACGTCGACGCGGCCAAAGCGCTCGATCGCCACCCGCACGATCTTCGGCGCCGCCGAGTCGTGAGTCACGTCACCGACAATGTCGAGAATGCGCTCGCCGGCGCCCGCATCCTCCGCCGCGGCGCGCAGGTCTTCCAACGCCTCGGCATCGAGCTCGACCGCGGCGACCCGCGCGCCGGCCGCGAGCAGCCCGAGCGTCATCGCCCGGCCGAGACCGCGCCCGGCCCCCGTGACGATCGCGACTTTTCCATCAAGTGTTCCGGGCATCGGCGAATTCCTTTGGGCGTCTTCTTACTCGATGGTGATGTGACGTTCGCGGATGACCTGGCCAAGCTGCTTGGCCGTGTCCATCCACATTTTCGTAAACTCCTCGGGAGTGCCGCCGCCGGCCTCCCATCCGTCCTCGGCAAGCCGCGCGCGGATGTCCGGGCTGCGAACGGCTTTGGTCACGCCGGCAGCGATTTTGTCGATGACCGGTTTCGGTGTTGCAGCCGCCACAAACAAACCGAACCAGGAGTTGACTTCGAAGTCCGGATATCCAGCTTCGGCGAACGTCGGTACGTCAGGCGCGCTCGGGTTGCGTTTGGTTCCGGTCACGGCGAGGCCGCGCAATTGGCCCGACGCCAGGAACGGCTTCGACGAGCCCATCTCGCCCATCACCATCGGGATATGGCCGCCGAGCAGGTCTTGCATGGCCGGAGCCACGCCGCGGTAAGCCAGATGCCGGAAATTGGTGCCGTACTGCAAATCGAACATCTCGCCGATCAGATGCATCTGCGAACCGGCGCCCGGACTGCCAAACAGAACCGGATGGGTCTTGGCGTAGTCGACCAGCTCGCGAATGGTGTGAAACGGAGAGGAAGACGCGACCAGACAAATAAGCGGCGAATAAGCAAGCGCAGTGACGCCGGCGAAGTCGCGCATCGGATCGTAGGCGAGCTTCGGATTGAGATATTGGGCGATGGCGTGACTGCCGGCGACGCCGATCAGAATGGTGTGGCCGTCCGCCGGCTGGTGGATGACGTATTCGCTGGCGACCGCGCCGATTGCTCCGGCTTTGTTCTCGACAATGACCGGCTGGCCCCACAGTTCTGCAAGTTTCGGCACGACCAGCCGGGCCACAATATCGACGCCGCCGCCAGGGGCGAACGGAACGATGAGACGCACTGTCCGGCCTGGGAAATCGACCGCCTGCACGCTTTGCGCGCGGGCGTCCAAGTGCAGGCCGGCAAGCGCGCATGCCAGCAAGGCGAGCGCGCAAAATTGCCTACTAACAGCCGTGCGATTGTTAGCCATGGGCTGTGTTCCCTGTCCCGAAGCCTGATTATCTTGAGAATTTCCTGCCGCACCAGCTGTTCCATGGGCTCGCCACCATGACCTTTGGCGTTAGCTCAAGCGGTTGCGCCGCCCCGACCGGCCGCCTATATTTTCACGAGCTTTCCACTCATCGTCGATGAATAGCTTCGCCCAACGGGCGGGCGAAGCGCAGAGGAGATTCACTGATGGCGACCGCACCCTTGATGCCGAAAGCCACAGCCGTATGGCTGGTCGAGAACAGCTCCCTGTCGTTCGACCAGATCGCTCAGCTCTGCAACCTGCATCCGCTCGAAGTAAAGGCGATCGCCGACGGCGACGCCGACCAGGGCATCAAAGGGCTCGATCCCGTCCTCACCGGCCAATTGACCCGCGAGGAGATCGCTCACGCCGAAGCCGACCCGAATTACCGGCTGCACATTGCCGAGCCGAAGGTACGGATGCCGGAATCCAAACCCAAGAAGGGGCCGCGCTACACGCCGGTGTCGCGCCGCCAGGATCGGCCCAACGCCATTCTTTGGCTGGTACGCAATCATCCCGAACTGAAAGACAGCCAGATCATGCGGCTGGTCGGAACGACCAAGTCGACGATCCAGGCGATCCGCGAGCGCACCCACTGGAACTCGGCGAATCTTACGCCGCTCGATCCGGTGACTCTGGGCCTATGCTCGCAGATCGATCTCGACCTGGAAGTTCAGCGCGCCGCCAAGGAGAAGCCGGTACCGGTCGAGGCGCAGGGCGCGACGCTGCTTCCCGCTTCCGTCACCACGGCCCCTAAGGAAGAGCCGGAGCCGGCGGCAGAAAAGAAACCGGCCGACGAACTCAATGTCGAGGCCGTGTTCGCCAAGCTCAAGCAGCTTGGCGGCGGCAAGAGCGAGTCGTAGCGGCCGCGCATGCAGCGGCGGGGATAAAGGTTCACCCTGTGTATTCTAAAATATGCATGCCCTGCCCCCACCGGTCGATCAGATAAAGCCGGCCGTCGCCGTCGCAACCGATGTCGTTAGACTGGATGCCCGGCGTACCTTCAGGGGTCTCCGGTACGAAACAGCCGACTTCCTTCGGATGCAGCGGATCGCTGACGTTCACGGCGCGCAGGCCGGCATTGAAATAAGTGAGAAAGACGATGTCCTTCCACGGCCCGCTCGCCGGCAGGTTCTCCACAATGTTGTGCGCGCCGAAGCGGCCGGGGCGATCGTAATATTTTTCGCGCTCGGGCATGAAGGTTGCGATCGGGACTGGATTCGTCTCCTCGCGCGCATCGATGATCCACATGAACTGGGCATCCCAGTATTTCTCCCTGGCGCGCGCTTCGTCGGTGGCGACCAGATAAGGCCGGTCGCCGATCGGCCATAACGTATGGTTGGAGCCTGGAAACGGCGGCGACCATTTGGCGTGGCCGACGAGCTTCATGTTGCGCAGGTCGCTGCAGTCGATGATCGAGATGCCGCCGCCCCACCACGCGCAATACATCCGGTTGCCGCGGATCATGGGTGGGCCGTGCAGCGTGACAGCTTCCTCAGCCGGCATCGGATCGTTGCCGACTTCGTCGGAGTCAGTCTTCATCCACGGCAGGCCCCAGATGCTGATGACCTCGGGCCGCAGTGGGTCTTTGATGTCGAGCGTCCAGATCACGCGTTTGAGCCAGCCGGGCGCGTCGTTGGGCATGAACGCGAGCCCGCGCTCAAGATCGACTCCGAAGCGATGCGGTCCGGAACCCGGCATGTCGTAAAAGCCAATCGGCTTGGGCGCGGACGGCGTCGACACGTCGAAGATGAAGAACCCGGCGCGCGCGTTCTTGCCCTTGTCGCCCGCGAGCCGCTCCGAGTTTACATAGAGGAGATCGTCGCCGACGATGCGCAACTTGTGACAATGAATGCCGGGCGGCGCACGGAATTCGCCGACCTTTTTCGGCTTCTTCGGATCGCGCACGTCGTGCACAGTGAAGCCTTCGGGACCGTTGTAGCTCGAACCGCCCACTGCGCCGACATAGGCATGCCCCTTGTGCACCTGCACCAGGCTGCCGCCACCCCACGCTGCCGACGGATCGTGGCCGATCAGGCGAAAGTTCTTGGCTTCTTCCGGGTAAACCGCCGGCATGACTCCTCCGTTCTTTCTTGCGTCATGGCCGGGCATAGCCCGTCGAAGACGGGGGTAAACGTCCTTTTGCCCGGCCATCTACGTCTTTAGTCTCTATCGCTAGCAAGACGCGGATGCCCGGCACAAGGCCGGGCATGACGATTATGGAAGGGGCCGCAATTTGATCGATCGCGTCGATGCAAAGCCCGTCGAATTCTTCGGCCATCCGCGCGGGCTGACATTCCTGTTCACTACCGAGATGTGGGAGCGCTTTTCCTATTACGGCATGCGCTCGCTGCTCGTGCTTTACATGACCAAATATCTGCTGCTGCCCTCGCATGCCGGAGACGTGCGCGGGCTGGCAGCGGTAAGAAGCGCGCTGGAAGCGGTCTTCGGCCCGCTCGACGTGCAGCCGCTGTCGTCGCAGATCTGGGGGCTTTACACCGGGCTTGTATACTTCACGCCAATCCTCGGCGGATTGTTGGCCGACCGCGTGCTCGGTCAGCGCCGCACCGTCGTCATCGGTGCAACGCTGATGGCAATCGGCCACTTCATGATGGCGGTGGAGCAACTGTTTCTGTTCGCACTGCTGTTCCTCATTCTCGGCAACGGCTGCTTCAAGCCGAACATCTCCACTCAGGTCGGCCGGCTTTACGCGCCGGGCGATCACCGCCGCGACCGCGCCTACTCGATCTTCTACGTGGGCATCAATGTCGGTGCGTTTCTGGCACCGCTGGTCTGCGGCTCGCTTGGCGAGAAAGCCGGATTTCATTACGGCTTCGCCGCCGCGGGCGTGGGCATGTGCATCGGGCTCTGCATTTATCTTTATGCCCTGCCGTTGCTTCCGCCGGACGAATTGCATACGCAGGCGCACTCAGCCGCGCGCGCGCCACTGACGGCTGAGCAGCGGCGCGCCATCGCGGCGCTGCTCGTCCTATTCGTTCCGAACACTTTGTTCTGGACGACATACGAACAGATCGGCAATACGACGATCTTGTGGATCGACAGCAATGTCGACCGGACCATCGATCTGTTCGGCTTGAGCACACAAATTCCAGCCACGTGGTTTCTGGCCGTCAATCCATTCCTGATTTTTGCCTTCACGCCTTTTGTCGTCACGCTGTGGAAATGGCAGGCGGCCCGCGGCACCGAGCCATCAACGATCAGCAAGATGGCGCTCGGCTGCTTTGGCGTGACGGCGGCCAATCTCATTTACGCCTTTGCCGCGGCCCACGCTGGCGCCGGCCAGGCAAGCTGGCTGTGGGTGGTCGGCGCAATTGCGATTTTCACAGTCGGCGAGCTTTATCTTTCGCCGGTCGGACTGTCGCTGGTGACCAAGGTCGCGCCTGCCGGCATCCTGTCGATGATGATGGGCGTGTGGCTGGCGACGAGTTTCACCGGCGGTTTCCTCGCCGGCTGGCTCGGGAGTTTGTGGAGCCGGATGGGGAAGCCGGAATTTTTTCTGATGATCGCCGCAATCGCCGCGCTTGCCGGTGCGATGATCATCGCGTGCCGCTGGCCGTTGCGTGGGGCGTTACGCGAATAATTTGCGGGCCCGCGTTAACGATTGGAACACGAACTAGCGAAAATGCCTTCCAGCCCTCGTACGAAAGAACCTAATTCCCTCAGTCTGTCAGACGCATCGGCGGTACCGGACGCGCCCGCGCCGCAGTTCCGGCTAATCGGCCGTACAATATTCAGTATCTTGTAGCATCCCTTTGTTAGCCTCTTTAGCGGCCCGTTACACGTCGGGTTGGTCAGGGTGGGTGCCTTGACTGCGCGAGCAGATCCACAGAGTGGGCGTGGAAAATGACGGCAGGAGAGCGGCGTCCCCAGTCTGTCCGTCACCACCTTGTCCTTTTGGCCCTCGCGGTCGCGATTCCGCTCGTCGGCTTGGCCTTCTATGTCAGCTATCGCGTCGCGGCGATTGAACAGGAAGCTACCCGCGCGGCACTTCTTAACAACGCGCGATCCCTGGCCGCGGCCTTGGACCAGGAAATTGACAAGCACATCGTCGTCGCTTCCACCCTCGCCCATTCGCCCTCGTTGCTCGACGGCAATTGGCCCGAATTCCAGGAATGGGCCAAAGACTCGCTCGCGGACCTCCCGGAGTCCTGGCTCATCGTTCTCGATCCAACCGGCCAAGTGCTGACCGACACATCGGCGTCACCAAACTCAGCGTTTCCCCGGCGACCATTGTTTGCAGTGGAAGAACAGGCGTTGCGCACCGGCAAGGCCGAAGTCTCCGGCGTCGTCGCCGGTTTTGCCGCGGACCGCATGGTCGCATTCGCGACCATCCCCGTGTTCCGCGACGGTCGCCCGTTATATCTGGTCGACATCGCGCTCACTCCCGAGCGGTTTGTTGCCCTGCTGCAGGAGCAAAAATTTCTGCTGCATTGGCTGGCGGCCATCGTGGACGATGGCGGCAACTTCGTCGCAAGGCTTCCCGACGAGGAGGGAACGAAGCTAGGTCAGTCGGCAAGCGAAGGTTGGCGAAGCGCGTTACAGCAGCACCCGGCGGGAGTCGTCGAGCATGTTTCGACGGACGGGGGGCAGATCGTCGATGCCTACACGGAAGCGTCGCATGGCTGGACAGTCGGCATCGGCATCCGGCAAGGCATTCTTGATGCGCCACTGCTGCGAACGCTGTGGCTGCTGCTCGCGGCGAGCCTTGGCTGCATCGGGCTCGGACTTGTGTTCGCATGGGTGGTCGCGCGCCGGCTCAATCGCAGCGCCAAGGTGCTGCACGACGCAGCCCAAGCCATGGCCGCCGAGCAGCCGGTCGAGAGGCGGCCGACAGGCGTCGAGGAGTATGACGAAGCCGTCGCCGCTTTTGCCGCAGCCTCCCGCGTGCTGCAACTACGAGCACAGGAGCGCGACCGCGCGGAGCAGGCGCTGCGCGCCCGCGAGGCCGAGCTGGAAGCCGTCATCAATCGAACGCCGTTCATGCTGACGCGGTGCGGGCGCGACCTGCGCTATCGTTTCGTCAGTCAAGGCTGCGCCGAGATGCTCGGGCGCAAGCCCGAGGACATTGTCGGAAGGCCCATCGCCAAGATCGTCGGCAACGAGGCATTCAAGGCGCTGCTTCCGTCGATCACCAGGGTTCTCAACGGCGAACGTGTCGAGACCGAGAGGGAAATTCACTTCCAGGGCGTAGGGACACGGTTCGTCCACGTGGTCGACACGCCGGAAAGGGACGAACACGGCGACGTAGTCGGATGGGTTGCCTCGATGCTCGACATTACCGATCGCAAGCGCGCCGAGCGGGAGCGGCAGCGGGCCGAGGCAGCGTTGGCGGCGAGCGCGGATGCGCAAACTGCCCTCTACGAATTCACCAACAGACTGTACCGCGCCGAGTCGTTGAAGGTTGTCTACCAGGCCGCGCTCGACGCCATTGCGCGCGCCTTGCATTGCAACCGCGCTTCCATTTTGCGCACGGATGAACACGGCGTCATGCGGTTCGTCGCGTGGCGCGGCTTGTCCGACACCTATCGCACCGCGGTCGAAGGCCATTCGCCATGGTCCGCCGACGAACCCAATCCGCTGCCGGTTTGCATCGGCGACGTCGAGCACGGAGATTTGCCGGATTCGCTCAAGGCGGCGGTGAAGCGCGAAGGCATCCAGGCCCTCGCGTTCATTCCGTTGATGTCGTCAGATGGCGCGCTCTCCGGAAAGTTCATGGCCTACTACGAGGACCAGCATTCCTTTACGCTGGAGCAGATAGACCTCGCCCTCAACCTCGCGCGCCGCCTCGGCTTTGCCGTGGAACGCATGGAGGCCGAACACGCGCGGCAGCTTGCCGAGCAGGAACTGCGCAAGCTCAAGGAAAAGCTGGAATCGGAAGTCGAAACGCGAACCCTGGAGCGCGACCGTATTTGGAACGTTTCGGAGGATCTGCTCGGCGTTACCAACTTCGAAGGTTATTTCGTCACCATCAATCCGGCGTGGACGCGGCTCCTTGGCTGGACGGAGACCGAAATCAAATCGATGCACGTCAGCGAGCTGCGGCACCCCGACGATGCCCCCGCCGCTATTGCGGGCCGCGCCCAGCTGGCACAAGGGGCAAACACCGTGCGCATGGAGAATCGTTTCCGCCACAAGGACGGATCGTGGCGCTGGATTCACTGGGCGATGACGGCAGAGAACGGGCAGATCTACATCTCCGGCCGGCACGTAACTCTGGAGAAGGAAGCGGCTGCTGCGCTAGACCGAGCAAATCGGCGATCGGCGCACTCAGGGAAAATGGAGGCGCTCGGGGCGCTGACCGGCGGCGTCGCTCACGATTTCAACAATCTGCTGATGATCGTCAGCGGCCATGCCCAAAGCCTCAGCCGCCGGATCACCGATCCGAAGCAATTGCGCTCGCTCGACGCAATCCAAATCGCTTCAACGCGCGGCGAGAGCCTCACCCGCCAGCTATTGTCGTTTTCGCGCGGCATGCCGCTCAACCCGACTGTGGTCAGTCCGGCCGAAACCGTCAGCGCAATCCGCGACGTGCTTTTGGGGTCGCTCCTTGTCAACACCGAATTATCGATCGACGTACCGGAAAACGTATGGCCGGTTCGGGTCGACAAGTCCGAGCTTGAATTGGCGCTGGTCAATCTCACGGTCAATGCCCGCGACGCCATGGCCAACGGGGGTCAACTGTCGATTTCAGCCGGCAACGTGCGGCTCCTTGCGGAGGATACGCCTGAAGGACTCACGGGCGAATTTGTCGCGCTGAGCGTCACCGATACCGGCTGCGGCATCGCCGACGACGTCATCGGCAGAGTCTTCGAGCCGTTCTTCACGACGAAGAGCGCCGACAAAGGCACCGGCCTTGGACTATCGCAGGTTTATGGTTTTGCGCGCCGCTCGGGCGGAACCGCCGTCGTAAGGAGCCAGCTTGGACACGGCGCAACGGTGACGATTTATCTGCCGCGCAGCCACGGCAGAATAGAAGTGGCGCTCGAAGAGGACGCGGCTCAGTACACGGCGCCCGACGGGACAACCGTCCTTGTGGTAGAGGACAATCCCGATGTGCGCACCGTTACTGTCTCGCTGCTCGAGCAGTTGGGTTATCAGACGATCGCCGTTGAGCACGCGGCAGCGGCGCTCGAAGCCCTCGCCTTCTCACGACCCAATATCTTGTTCTCGGACGTCGTGTTGCCTGGCGACCTCGACGGTCTCCTGCTGGCGCGAGCCGTCAATGCGAAGTACCCGGACATGCCGATCGTGCTGACGACCGGATATACGAGAGTATTCGAGACGGAGCCGGAATTTCCTGTCTTGCGCAAGCCCTATCAGATCTCAGCATTGGGCCGGATTATCCGCGAAACACTCGAGACCGCGAACGCCGGAAACAAGACGGCGCTGGCGAGTTGATCGTCGCGTACCGCCTGAGAGCTGCTATCTGAGCAGGCCATGGGCCTGCCCAGACGCATTATTCAAGGCTAATGCACCGCGACGGACGCCGCGGGATTTTCTATCGAGGCGATGTTGTTCTTGACCGCCTTCTGTACCTTCTCGAAGGCGCGCACCTCGATTTGCCGCACCCGTTCGCGCGAGACGCCGAACTCGTCGGCCAACTCCTCCAGCGTGATCGGCTCGTCGGCGAGCCGCCGCGCTTCGAAGATGCGACGCTCGCGATCGTTGAGCACGGTCAGCGCCTCGCCCAGCGCCTTGTGCCGGTTCTCCGACTGCTCGGATTCGGCCAAGCGGCTTTCTTGACTGGAGCTGTCGTCGACCAGCCAGTCCATCCACTCGCCGGAATCGCCGTCCTCGCGGATCGGCGCGTTGAGCGACGCATCGCCACCGAGACGGCGATTCATCTCAATCACATCCTGCTCCGTGACGCCGAGCCGCTTGGCAATGATCTTGACCTGGTCGGGCCGCATATCGCCCTCGTCGAGTGCGGAGATGCGGCTCTTGGCCTTGCGCAGATTGAAGAACAGCTTTTTCTGGTTGGCGGTGGTGCCCATCTTCACCAGAGACCACGAACGCAGGATGTATTCCTGGATCGCGGCCTTGATCCACCACATGGCATAGGTCGCGAGCCGAAATCCCTTGTCCGGCTCGAAGCGCTTCACCGCCTGCATCAGGCCGACATTGCCTTCAGAGATCACCTCAGAGATTGGCAGCCCATAGCCCCGATATCCCATGGCGATCTTGGCCACGAGGCGAAGGTGGCTGGTGACGAGCTTATGCGCAGCGTCACGGTCGCCGTGCTCGCGCCAACGCTTTGCCAACATGAATTCTTCCTGCGGCTCCAACATCGGGAACCGCCGGATTTCTTCTAAATACCTGGTGAGACCAGTTTCGCCCGACAAAACGGGCAATGCAGCAGTTTGGGCCATGACAGCGCCCTCCATATTCGTGCCCCTGCGGAGCAGCGGGCGAATCGCCCCGTCGCTCCCCGAGCCAACGGCGCCAATTCCGTAGTTCGCACCCGCAACATACACGGTCCGACCAAGTCAGCAAAAGCGGCACGGCATCACTTCAGCGCGACGCCGCCTTGATCTCGGTCAATTGACGCTAGATACGCAAAATTCGGTGAATCCTTACCTACGGGAAGCCGTTCGGCTGGATTCGACCCGACCGCGGACCAATTCGTTATGCAAACGGGCGAGATCGGGCGGCAGTTCCGACCGGAACATAAGGATTTCGCCGCTCGTAGGGTGCTTAAGGGTCAGTATATAGGCATGCAGGGCCTGCCTGCCAAGATCGGCCAAGGCATCCTGTGCTCCAGCAGGCAAAAGCCCCGCTTTGGTGCGGAATCCGGCTCCGTAAGCCTGGTCGCCCATCAGCGGATGACCGACCGACGCCAAATGCACGCGAATCTGGTGAGTCCGGCCCGTTTCGAGCCGGCAGGCGAGAAGGCTCGCCACTGCCTGAACTGCCTTGCCCGCACCGGGCTTGGTTCCCGCGGCCGAGGCCGGCTCGCCGCCATAGCGCTCCAGCACCTGCCAGTGGGTGACTGCCTCACGGCCGCCCGCGCGGACTGCCATGCGATCGCGCGCACGCGGATTGCGGTCGATAGGCGCCTCGATCACCCCCTGTGGCCGCTCCGGGGCCCCCCATACAAAAGCGAGATAGCCCCGCTCGAACGGTTCGCCGCTTCGCCCATGATCCGCGAACTGCGCCGCCAATGCCCGATGGGCCCGGTCGTTCTTTGCCACAACCATCAGGCCGGTCGTGTCCTTGTCGAGCCGGTGAACGATGCCCGGCCGCCGCTCGCCGCCGATGCCGGAGAGGCTGTCGCCGCAATGGGCGATTAGAGCATTGACCAGCGTCCCAGCCTGATGGCCGGCAGCAGGGTGAACGACCAGGTTCGCAGGCTTGTCGATGACTATAATGTCGTTGTCCTCATAGACCACCTTGAGCGGGATCGGCTCGGCCGCGGGTTTGGCCGGCACCGGCGGCGGCAGGTCGATGACAATCGCGGCGCCGGAATTGACGCGGTAGTTTGGATCGCGGATCGTGTGGCCGTCGAGCGCAACAGCGCCGGCCTCGATCAGCGCCTTGAGGCGGCTGCGCGAAAGTTCGGCAAAATGGCGGGCGAGCACACGATCGAGCCGTTCGCCCGCTTCAGCGTCGCCAACGAGGAGGGATTTCTGGGGGCAAGCCATGGACAGGTTATACGGCAAACCGCAGGGCAACTTCGCGCCCTCCGGAATGGGCTCCGAGGCGCAGCAACTCGTCGGGCGGGCCCGATTGATGATGATAGTCTCCGCGCTGACGACTGTAATCGCGATCGCGGCGGTCACCGGCGCGATCGGCTACCGGCTTTTGACTGGCGGCCAGGGTGCTATCGGCGCCGACGGCACGATCTCGCTGCCTAAGGGCGCACGGGTCCTATCAACCGCCGCTTCGGGCGGGCGCGTCGCCGTCTTGTTCGACCTGGGCGGCGCCAGCGAACTGCGCACCTACGATATCCGCACGCTGAAGGAAACCGGACGGCTGCGTTTCGCCCCCGAACAGTGAGCCGCAGCGCCCTTTGCTATTCTGCTCCGCATGCCCTGCGAAGCGCTTGCTTAGCCCGCCCTTCAAGTCTATTTCGTTTGGCCAAGGTTCGCGAACCGAGGCTCCCTTCGTCTAGCGGCCCAGGACGTCGCCCTCTCACGGCGAAAACAGGGGTTCGAGTCCCCTAGGGAGCGCCAATCCGTTTTCGTTCACTCTGAATTCTTTTGTGCTTTTTGAAATTTTGCCCAAACCACTCGAGTCGGTTTGGGCTGTTCGTGCTTCGCCCATGGGCAAGGACTTAGCACGCGTGAGCGAGCACGCGGCGCGACGCGAAACTATGCAGACGTTGTGGCAGGAAGCCGGACTGCAAACAGTCGAAACCCGCGTCATCCGCATTACGGTCAATTTCGCGAGCTTCGACGATTACTGCGAATCGAACCTCGTGATGGTCGGACCGTCCGGGCAAGTGATGGCCAAGATGACGCCAGCCGAGATGGAACAGCTGAAGGCGCATTTGCGCGCGAATTTACCGAGTGCCCCAGACGGCAGCATCGCTTACGAAGCCTTCGCCAACGCCGTGAAGGGCGTTGTACCCGGCTAGCGTCTGATAGCATCGCAGTCCGGGTTGTGTACGGGGAAGGTGATACGCGCCGCGAATATCAAGCCGGAGTGACTGATCCGGACGTTCCATAAATGTCGTTAGGCGTCGCTTGCTTGAGGCAACGGCTGATCCCTTCGCAATGCGTCAATTGACGGCGGCGAAGTGACGAGATGGGTCAGGCGCGTATGTTTGACCCTGCGTCAGCCACTTGCGCTTTCCGCCCGATCGCTACCAAATCCGGCACAGCGGCAAGTGACGTGGTGGGCCAATACCGACAAGTGGCGCACCCTAGTGAGTGATTTCAATCGGTATTGTCTTGGAATCGTGGTCCGAGAATATCGTCATTTCCCGGACCTTGTCGGGATAGTTTACCCGCCCGTAGGAGAAGGGAATGCCAGCGACAACTTGAGCACAAGAGACTTGCTGCCCCCGCAGCGTGACCTTCACGAGATAGATCGCCGAATTGTTTTTGTCCACGCCAGCGAATTGCGCCAATGCCTCGTAACACGGCATTCGCGCTGTAATCTTGCCGGTCGCATGGATGCTGGCTGGCCCCGGTGGCATGTTGTCGATCCAGGCGTAGAGGCGGGAAAGCTCGCCGTCGTTCCATCCGTGCATTTTCATTGGAAGGCGTGGTGCCGACTCAGCGATGGCCTCCAAGGGATCTATCGGCTGAGTCCCTCTGCGTATTTCAAAATGTAACAGGGAATCCATGTGAGCGATTGGTTGCCCTTGCCGCACCCGATCTCCGCGTTTGACAAGCAGCTCCCTATTCAATGCGTAGGCCGTAACCCATCCGTCACCGTGCTGGATCAACATCAAATTTCCATAGTCCTTCAGCTCATTCCCCGCGTACGTAACAATACCGTCGGCGGCAGCTTTCACGATAGTGCCTTGAGGCGCTGCAATGTCGATGCCATCTGAAAGATTGGAACAGGTAGATACGTCCAAATCACCTCTTACGGGCCAAATGAACTTTGGAGCTACGGTGTTGCTGGCAGACACGGCGATTTCGCCCTTGGCTACGTGGCCTCCACATGCCTTGGCCTGAACAAGGGCCGCGCCTAGTACAACACCCACAGTGACGCTTACTCGAAGCCCGAGGTATTGACGCACAGGTGTAACCTCCAACAACGGGGCCCAAGTAAACTGTTCAGACTGCGGGCCGCTGAGTTTACTCCTCAACGGCCCCTGCCCACTTGGCGTCCTTTGCAGCAACACTGGCTCAAGCGTCCGCGTCCGCCTCACGCAGTCGCACGTCTCTGGCAGGCCATGATGCATAATACGGGGTAGTTGCTGGGGGTTGAGTTTGGAAAAATCGATATTTCGTAAATCGATATTCTGCACATTGTATTCGGAGGGAAAACCGATCTTTGGCACGAGCGGGCCGGTCAGTACAGCTGAGCTGAAAACTGGCAGTGTAGTTGCCACGACCATGCCGATCAGCGCCCCGGTACCGAGAGCGAATAATACAATGAAGTCTTCATGGCCGAGCGGCCCGGCTGGCGCTTAACAAGACGATGCGATCCTCCTCTTTGGGCGTTATGAATCCGGAACTCCGCAGATCGTTTGCGAGCGTTTCGGGAAAATCTTCTTCACTATGATCATAATTGGCCAGCATCGTCCGCCACGCGTCTGAAAGCTCTCCGGCCAGTGCCTTCTGCGCAACCCAGCCCGCGAGGAATCCGTTTAAGTGCATGCGCTCTTCGTCCGCCGCGTCCTCCGCCTCGCGAAGGCGTTCCCGCTGGAAGCTGCGATACCGCTTGGCTTTGGATACGTCCCTTAACTGCCGACCAATAAGCTTCTCGATGGTGGTAACGACACAAAACCCCCCCTCACACCAGTAGACCGCACAATTAGTGTACCGAAAGAACCCCTTGCTAACCATTTCAGCTGCGCCATCTCCATCCAAGTCGAGGAACTCATACTTGAAGTCGCGTTGCAGACCGCCGGTCTCGATCACACGCCAATGTCCGGCCGCGTCCATGGTCGCAATGCTAGCATTGTTGCAGCAATTCCCCCCGTCTTCAGAATGCGTAAACACGATCTGCGGCAGCGGTGAGGTGCGATCAAGCCACATCACCTGGACGGTAGGCTGTGGCGTAGGCGGGCTGTCATAGTCATCATCCACATGCATGGTGAAGGCCAGACGATTTCTGTGCCGGCCAACAACACTTAGTCGGTAGTGATCCGGTTCACTGCGTCCGCTGATGAAAACCGGCTTATTGCTCAGCGTGATGCGGAGTCCGCGGTACTTAAGTCTAGTTGAATGTTCGGGGTTATATTTTAGTTCGGCCAAAACACGGGCTGGCTCCTCCGCCTGAGCAGCCGTACTCATGCACAACACCAGCAGGATCGCGTAAAATGGCGTATTCGCCTTGGCCACGAGCGCCCTCGATTTCGCAGAGCCCAAAGCTCCTCAGCATTAATATACGATTAGGGTTTACGAAGACGCTGGTTTCGCAATTAACAAAAGGTACATCGACTTGATTGAATTTCAGTAAAGCGAAACTGTGCGGTGGATTATTGGTTAACGCAGATGCGCATATTGGAGAAAAGAGAAAGAGCTGCGAATGAGCTCCATAAGCTCATCATCGAATTGCATGAGGGCAAATCCGATAGGATGGAGTCCTACGGGCGCATGTACGGTGCCATCTTTGGGCTCATGGTAATCGCCGCAATTTGCTGGGTGGCGGCCTTGGTCGCTGGAGGGTTCATGCCGACCAGCATGGACACACCTAAGACGCCGCGGTCCTTTTTAGTCATGGCATCCATGGTTTTCTGTGGCTGCATCGCTATGGCCGTGGTGGTGCGCTTGGGAGCGCGAACTGCGCACATTTCCTCAGCGCTCTCTGACTTTGACGGTTATATGCGGCGCCATCGGTAAAAAAGGTGCGATGCCTTACACCTGCGCCAATCTTTGAGGTGGTCCGGTTGTCTGAACAGATTTTCCGCCTCGATAAGTGGAGTCTCTGCCATGGTTAGGCTGCCAAGCGGAGCGGCAGCATTGGGAAGTAGGCTTGATCGGGTGTCATGTCGTCAAGGCTCGAATGCGGTCTGCGGCTATTGTAGAAGTCTAGGTAGAGGCCGAGTGAGGTTCGGGCGCTGGTCGTTCGCGCCGGTCATGCTTTCCCGTTTTCAGTGTCGCCGTGCTGACCGGCTCGCTGGTGTCAAAGATCGACCTTCCATCCGATCACGATATGCAGGATCTCGATTTATCCAAGCTCGGCTCCGAGCAGCTAATCCGCACGCTAGATCCTAAGAATCGATCAGTGATGGAAGCGGGCCCTTGTTTCGGCCGCGCTGACAAAATGGAGCTAAACCGGAGTGTCTTCTGGTGAGAGATCAGCTCAACCAGGAAGCCCGCCGCGCCGCCTAAAAGATCCTTCTTCAGCCGTTTCGCCGGAAAGAGCAACGAACCGATGAGCGCGATAGCGGACGTGGCGCCGCTTCAATCGAGGGAGCCGGCCGAGCCGTGGGCGCGCCGGCTCAAGCGCCACCTGCTCTACGGCGGCAAAGTGGATCACGCCGCCAAAGCGCGCGCCCGTGTCGGGCTGGCGATTGTCGGCTTTGCATTTATTTACGCGATCATC
>Ga0335078_10004696_pt1 | contig 20227 bp, 15 predicted proteins | sample Lox_Sample_32_FD_206711 | JGI IMG/M metagenome (GOLD analysis project Ga0335078, IMG submission 206711) | Soil microbial communities from Loxahatchee National Wildlife Refuge, Florida, United States - Lox_Sample_3.2 | ecosystem: Environmental > Terrestrial > Soil > Wetlands | place: USA... | reverse complement strand
GGACAGCTTGGCAGTCAGGTCTCACACCGATGGGGGAGGGAATGCTTTTGCAAAACCTCAGCGCTGCGGGGGGAAAGCTTTTGCAAAACTCACGGCGTCAGGGGTCCATACCTTTTGCTAACCGACAAGCTGAGGTCGCTCGCCGAGATCCGAGCCGCGAGCAGTGGCTTTAGGATGCTGGCGCGCGGGGGGGCGACTGTTCGCCTCCTCGAGCCCCCGATCGATACCCCCGATGCCGCCGTCCTGGCGCTGCTCGCCGACGGCGAGGCGTGGTCGACGTCCGCGCTGGCCCTGGCCCTCAACTTAAGCCAGCGCACGGTGCAGCGGTCTCTGATCACCCTCGTTGAGGCAGGCCAGGTGCGCACGCTGGGCCGAGGCCGTTCCCGGCGCTGGCTTTCCGCGCCGCTGGCGGGGTTCGCGACGACCTTGTTGCTTCCGGTCTCGAGTGGGCTCGGGTAGAGAACAGAAAGGGCAGGGGATGGGCGAGAGCGACAGAGAACAGCCGGCCGAGATCGTACGTGATTACGGGCCCTTTCCGGGTTCACCTCACGTGCATGGGGTGAGCTTTGACGGCGCCCTGGTGTGGTTTGCCGACGGTGAGAAACTGCAGGCCTTCGATCCGGCGAGCGGTCTCGTCGTGCGCACCCTGAACATCGCCTGCGACGCTGGGACGGCCTTCGATGGCCGGTACCTCTTCCAGATAGCAGGTGATCGCATCTGCAAGATCGATCCGGCGACCGGCAAGGTCTTGTCCACGATCCCGGCTCCTGGCGGCGGGCGTGACTCGGGGCTGGCCTGGGGTGAAGGTACGCTGTGGGTTGGGCAATACCGCGACCGTAAAATCCATCAGATCGATCCGGATACCGGCGCGATCCTGCGCACGATCAAGTCCAACCGCTTCGTCACCGGGGTGAGTTGGGTGGACGGCGAGCTTTGGCACGGGACGTGGCAAGGAGACGACGCCGACATCCGGCAAGTCGACCCCGCAACGGGCGAGGTGCTCACCCGCCTGAGGATGCCCGAAGGGACGGCGGTGAGTGGACTGGAATCAGATCAGCAAGATCTCTTTTACGCTGGCGGTGGGGAGAGTGGTCGGGTCCGCGCCATACGAAAGCCGCCCCGCCGGTCAGGGCGTTAGGCGCTGCATCAGCGTAAGGAGGCGCCGGCCATGATCACCCCGCTCCGGGAACTCTTCCCGAGTTCGGCGGGCTGGGTGGTATGGTAGGCAGCCGGCGGCACAGCAGGGATGCATCGCTCAGCTCGATTTCGGCAGCACATCGCCGAGAAATGGAGGCTCATGGATCATGGAGGCTTATGAGCGAGGCAGGACGGAACCTTCGTCGGACGAAAGCAACGGCCCGATCGCCTTGTCTTCACCGATCATGCCTGGGCACGAAGATGAGATGCTGCGTCGACCAGGAACCCAACCTAACTTCGACGCCTTTTCCACGCGGCAATCCGTGAGTTGGAGTGGTAGGCCCAGGTCTTCAGAAGCACCCGTTTCATGCACGGTTCACCGTTAAGAAGCGCCTGCAAGGCATGGACGGCATCTTTCCCAGGCGAAGGATACAGGAATGTTGCTGCTTGCCGTCCTTGATTGACCAGCTTGATGGCACTCGGGAGTGCGTCGATGCCCACGATGAGCAGTTCGTCCTCTCGGCCATGCTGGCGAGCTACCTCGAGGGCTGCAGCAGCCATTTCGTCATTGTGGGCGAATACTCCGTCGAGATGCGGGTGGTGGTCGAGGACGGAAGAGAACTCATCGAAGGCCTTGGCGTATAACCAGTCCCCACAGCATGTGTCTACGATCTGCATCCGAGGGTGTGGGGCGAGTGCCTCCTGGAAACCGGTTGAGCGATCGCGAGTGATGGGGCTCGCGGCGATTCCGAGGATCTCGACGAGATTGCCTTCTCCCTCCATCGTGTCCGCGAAAAAGGCTCCCGCCTCTTTGCCAAACTGATGGTGATGCCCGAGGACGCAGGCGTCGAAAAGTTCGGGATCTGCGACTTCGTTGCCTACTACGATCACCGGCACCTTGGCTTCCTTGAACCGCCGCAGGATGTGGTGGGTCGCCCGCGGATCAATCGGCATCACGATGAGCGCGTCTACCGATTGCCGCAGACAGTTCTCGAGGATAGAGATCTGCCTGGCCGAATTTCCCTCCGGGTCGACGAACTCCACCTCGATCGGTGGAGCTCCCATCAGCACGGCTCCCGCGACCGCGGTTTCAATGTCGCAACGGGTTCTTGTGCTCCACCCCTGGTCCTTCAGCCTATGCAGGACGACCGCTAACCTCTTCGATGCCTGGGGCACGATGTCTATGATGTTACGCCATTCGGCTACACCCATCCAAGTGCGCACTTCACAGTCTACGGACCCGAAACGTGGATTCTCAAGGATCATTCCTATTGAGCCGTAGTGACACTCTTGAACCGTCATCCCCATAGGGGTCGGGAAGGACGTGTTAGGTTCGCCCCGCGACGAATCCGACCTGGATCGCTACACATCACAAACTCGAAGTTGTTGCTGGCGGTGCCGTGGGTCTTCCCGCTTTCTCGCTCGAGCTGTGGGCGGCTCAAGTGGAAGAGGGCGCGCGCGGCGTTTGCCGCCGCGACTGCATCCGTCGGTGGGCAGGGATCTGAGCGTTGTGACGGTAGCACCCATCCCCACTGCGCGCAGTGCCGTCACCGCAGCGTCGTTATTGCCAAGGACGCCCCGGGCCACAGGTCGCCCACAGGCGGTCCCCCGGAACGAAGGGGCGAAGTTAGCCGAGCCCGGTACCCGCCCGACCTCCGGGCGGCCGAGAACACCCGTACCCCTTCACCCACGATGGCGAGGATGCCCGCCGGCTTGAGAAGGTGAGATATGTCTCAGCAACCGCCCGGTGGCCAGGCAACCCCGGCACCCCGGAGCGCGCGCAGCAGGTGCACGCCCTAGAACCTCAAGGTAAAGGCAGGAAGCACGGTCACGACGAGGGAGCGAGATGGCGATGAAAGCGGCGGCCTCGCTCGCCGATACAGAGTTCACAACGCAGCCGGCTCCACAGGGTCGGTATCTTTCGATCTACGCGAACGTCGTTTTCTCCGAGGTTCCGGGGTTGGCGCCACCTTGGAAGCACGACGCTCCGAGCCTGGATCTGGCGGACATGGGCGGCAGATCGCCAAGCGGGTCGCGCCATCGAGAGCGTCCGCATCAGGGTGGGGCATCTCGGCGGACCGATACGGAGCGCGAGGTGCGCCGCCGTCGCCTCCGTGGCCGGAGCGCAGGCCATGGCGAGCCACCCCGAGTGGCGCCATGAGAGATGCCATCTGGGCGGCGCGGTGGTCTAGCTTACCCGAGGGAGCGCCCGCACGGCCCCGACGGAGATTCCGCCATCCACCAAGAGGAGCTGCCCGGTGACGTAACGGCTCTCCTCCGAGGCAAGGAACACCACGGCACCATCGAGGTCATTGGGTGCCCCCGGCCTACCCAAGGGAATGCGCTCGGTCAGATAGTCCACCCACCCCGTGTCCTGGTACATGGCGGCGTTCTGCGCCGTCTTGAACCAGCCTGGGGCGAGACAGTTCACGGTGATGCCGTACTCTCCCCAGTCGTGCGCGAGGCTCATGGTCAACTGCCGGGTCCCGCCCCGGCTGGCACCGTACGGACCTAGCCCCGCGTACCCGGCGACTGAGGTCACCGAACCGATGTTGATGATCCGGCCATAGCGCGCCGGGATCATGAACCGGGCCACCGCCTGGGAGACGAAGAAGGCGCCGCGCAGGTTGGTGTCGAGGACCAGGTTCCAGTCCTCCCAGGTCACCTCGATGGCACGTTTGCGCACGTTGCAACCGGCGTTGTTCACCAGGATGTCGAGTCTACCGAAGGCGCGGTGGGCGGCCTCGGCCATCCCCTGGATGCTGGCGTGTTGGCGCAGGTCGAGTTCGAGGGAAGCAACCCGCCTGCCCATTCCCTCGATCTCGGCGGCGAAGGGAGCGAGCGATTCGCGGACCCTGCTCGTGATGATGAGGTCCGCGCCGGCGCGAGCCAGCGCCCGCCCCAGGTACTGGCCCAGACCCCGACTCCCTCCCGTCACCAGGGCTACCCGGCCCGAAAGGTCAAACATGGCGGTGGCGCTCATGGCTTCAGGATCACTTTCATGAGACCGGGTTCACGATGGTAAAGGCGGTCGAACCAGGCGGCGCCCTCGGAAAGGGGAGCTTCTGCGGACAGGATCGGATCCAGCCTCACGATCCCGGAGGCAAGGAGGCGCAGGCAAGCTGGATAGTCCCCCTGCGAGGCGCAGGACCCGTTCAGAGTGATCTGCCGGGTGACCACGGTTTGGAGAGGAAGCTCTATCGTCGGTGAGACGTTGCCCACGAGCACTACGCGGCCCCCCTTCCTCACTGCACCCAACGCGCTTTGCACTGCCGCCGTCACGCCGACTGCCTCGAAAGCCATGTCGGCCCCGCGCCCATTGGTTCGCGACAGCACCGCCTCCGCGAATCCTGGGCCTTGAGGATCGAGCACGACATCTGCCCCGCACTCCCGTGCTCTGCCAAACTTGCTCGTATCGACGTCCGCGACGAGGACACTCGCGCAGCCGCTCGCCTTTAGACACTGCAGCACCATGAGACCGATCATCCCCGCCCCGATCACGACTGCCGTCTCCTGGATGTCGGGTCGCGCCATCCGCACGGCATGCAATGCGACGGCGAGGGGTTCCACCATGGCAGCCCGGCTGAAGTCCACCCCTTCTGGAATGCGATAGAGAATCCTCGAGGGCACAGCCACGTACTCCGCGAAGGCTCCATTAAACCGGTACTCCGCACAAGAAACTCCCAACACGCGGCGGCGATCACACAGATTGATCTCGCCGCGCCGACAATGCCAGCACTCCCCGCACCACACGGTAGAGTCCATCGTCACTTGCTCCCCCGGTTTCCAGCCCTCGACAGCGCCGCCGACTTGAGCGATCACGCCGGCGGCCTCGTGACCCATGATCAATGGGGGAATGCGCCGCCCCGTTGACCCGTCAATCCCGTGCACGTCGCTTCCGCAGATCCCGCAGGACTTGACCTGCATGAGCACTTCGTCATCCTCGATTCGGGGGTCGGCTACTTCCTCATAGCGAAGCTTGTTGTACTCCTTGAGAACGAGCGCTTTCACCTGTGCACCTCCTGCAGAGTGCGAGACGTTATCGGACCGAGCGATCTCTGAAGCGTGACCCGAGGTGTGGAATCGTTCGTGCGCGGGCTTCGCGCAGCGACTGCAGCAGGGTCGACCGCAATCTCGCCCGCCGAGGGGGAGTTGGGGGACGGGATCATCGTATCCATGCTCGAGCACCAGCTTACGCCAGCGCGCTCGCGCAGCAAGTCATCTGAAAATGATAACTTGCCCCGTCATCTCGGCCAGAGACTCGCCTCGGCCGCCGAAAGCCTGGCAGCGGCCATGCCCCCGCAGCTCGCTGACGAAGAGGGCGCTCGTATCTCCACCGCCGGACTGCTGGTGAAGGATCCCTGCATCCCGAGTTCAGTAGCTTCCCAGGCGTTCTCGCGGAACGTACGACGGGCCAAGTCTCGAGATTCGGGAGGCCGTGCCTCGGTCTCCCCGCCGCTCGCGAATGGTCGCCACCCTCCGCAGGGTTGCCGCCGACCTCCCGAAGAGGACGCCGTTCAGGCGGTACGGCGTCCGTCTGAGGAGACAGAGAGGAGGCGAGGTCGATCATCTCGAGCAGCCACTTCGGGCCTGCCTTCAGGAAGCACGAAAGTGCCGTCCGGCCGGCGCGGGCGGCGCGACAGCCCTCAGAAGCAGCGTGTCCCGCCCCTCGCGCTTGCGCTTCCTGTGCTCGAACCGTGCGGCTGCGCTCGTCTTGTATCGTGCTCTCCATGGCAAGCGTGACCGTCTCTGGTTCCTCCTAACTCACTAGCTCTGAACGTATACGGGGATCGCGGAGAGCTTCGGGAGAGCTCTGGCGAAGGCGCAAGGCATACGAGCACACGTGAGGGAGAATCGATGACCGGTGGTAGGTGAACCGGGATGAGGATGATGGGCTTGCTCATCTTGCTCATACCGGAGCGGCTGGAACCCGGGCGGGATCTGGAGCGCCAGAACGCGCGAAGGGCGGCCGGTGAGCGTGCGGCCCGACGAAGGCTCCGCTTTGGGGGGGGCGACCTGAGGACGGCTCGGCCGAGCCTCCATCGTCGGCGAGTCCCGATCGAATCGGGAAGGGTGGGGGCGACCGACATTGGCGGAGCGAAGGGGGAGGGCAAAGAGGCAGGAAAGACCCTTACAGTCCAGACGGGTAACTTCTACGCAACTCTGGGCAATTCACTGTCAGTTCCGATCCGCAGGCTCCATCTCCTCCGAGTCCTGGTGTCCCAGGGCCTCGAGGAGCTTACGCCGGTGTGGAGCATAGGACGGGTTCGGGGGAGGGCATCCGGGGACGACCTCGCCCCGCGGATTCGACGCGCGGGCCCTTTTGGGCGGTACTCTTTGGCTTTACGCTCGAAACGCTGACGTATGAACTGGTCAAGAGACCTGAAATTTCCGCGTCCTCCTCATCGTCGGCCGGGCTCGCATCGCGCGAATCGACCGGGTTCGTGCCCGCATTGAGCGCGCGCGCCAGGAGCTCGGCGAAGGGGAGGCGCTCCTGAGGCAGAGCATCGAACTGACGGCCGCGGTCGGTCGGCTGAGGAAGTACGCGGATCAAGTTCGGGATGGACTGGACAACCTCGACTGCAGCAGCGCCGTCAGCTGATCCGCACGGCTGGTCATCTAAAGCAGAACATGACTGACCGGTGCGCCCCTTCTGCAGGTGGCTACCCACTGTCGAAGCGCGTGTTCCTTCGCGAAAATGGATGATAAACTGTCGCAGAGTGCCGTCCGAAGCGAGGGCTCCGGATGGCTGGTGCTCGATTGACGAGCCAGAGACCACCATGGACCTCTTCGATGCTTTGGGCGAGCCAATTTGTCGTGCCTTTGGAGATCGCCGCGATGCGCTCCCGCGAGCGCTTTTCTATTCGCCGGACGCCGCCGACGAGCTTGCACGCCTGCTGTCCGAGGACGTCCCGGGGCGATCCGCGATTCTACTGGCCGACGAGCGGACGTTCGCGGTGGCGGGAAGACGGTGCGCCAGCGCGCTCGGCACGGCCGGTTTCTCGGTAGCCGAGCAGATCTTGCGGGATCCTTCCGGAGGCCTTTCTCCAGTTTGCGACGACCTGACGAAGGACCGGCTCGCGGCCGAACTCCCGCCCGGTGACGTACTCGTGGCGGTCGGCAGTGGGGTCGTCAACGACCTCTCCAAATGGATCGCTGGCGAGCGACGGATCCCTTATGCGGTGTATGCCACCGCTGCTTCGATGAACGGCTACTCGGCCGCCAACGTTGCACCGAGTATCCGGGGGGTGAAGAGCCTGTTTCGGGCGCGGGCACCCTTGGCGATCGCCGCTGATCCGGCGGTGATCGAGAGCGCGCCGTTCAAGCTAACCGCTTCGGGGCTAGGTGATGCCATTGCCAAGCCGGTGAGCACTGCCGACTGGCTCATGAACCATCGCCTCTTCGGCGAGGAATTTTCCAGGCCGGTGGCGGATATCATCAACCGGATCGAGAGCTCCTATCTCGAAGCTCCGGAGCGGCTGGCCCGGCGCGATCCGGCGGCGATCCGCGCGCTCTTCGAGGCGCTGGTCTACTCGGGCTGCGCCATGACCCTGCAGGGCTCGAGTGTTCCCGCCTCGGGTGGTGAGCACCTCGTGAGCCATACGCTCGACATGCTCGCACACGTGGACGGGACGGGGCACGATCTCCACGGCCGACAGGTCGGGGTGGCAACCATCTTCGCCGCGGCGCTGTACCAGCGGATCTGCGCCCTGGACGACCTGGAGCTACGGCCGGCGGTGGCGCCGCTCGATCGGGTTCACTGGGGACCGATCGCCGATGCAGTTGCGGCGGAACACGCAAAGAAACGGGCCAACGCGGAGGTGGCCCGCGCCGCGCTGGCGGCGCCAGGCATGTGGACCACGCTCCGGGCTCAGCTCTCCCCGATCCTGCGCAGCCCCGGCCGCATCAAGGAGTGCTTGTCGCGTTCCGGAGCCGCTCACCGGCTGGCCGACATCGGCTGCACGCGGGACCGCTTCCTGACCGCGGTTCGCTACTGCGGTGCCATCCGGGGGCGGTTTACGTCGATCGATCTCGGATGGTTGACGGGCCTCTTGCCCGATGCGGCCGAGGAGATCGTGGACATGTGGCTGGGGTGATGGCATCAGCCGGACACACCTCGAGTGCAGCTCAGCCGCAACGTAGCCTCCACGAGAGTCCGGGTCGGCTCCGCGGCTCTGCCTGGCTGCCGCTTCCGAGCCCGCCCGAGGTTGAAGTTCCTCCGATGGTGGCACAGGGAACACCAGCCGAATCCGTTTACCGAGCAACTGGAAGGATACCTGGCATGGATGCGCGATGAACGCGGGCTGAGTCTGACGGCCGTCGATTCGCGCGCTGGAGCACTGGCACTTCTTGCGCCGGAAGAACGGGCCGCCGGGCCCTTTCGTCGATGACCGCGATGCCTACTTCATCGAGTTCGCGAACCTGTGGCCCCGGTCGGCCGCGACGGCGACTGGGCCGTCTCCTCCCTCACTGCTCCACCTGTGGAACAATCCCTCACAAAGCCCCAATCCCGGAGACGCTTCACTCAGGTTCTCGAAGAGCGCGACACGTAGGGTTGGAACAAGGCGGGAGGCGACAAGATCCTTCAGGAGAAGGCAGCAAGCGTTGCGCCACGCGCGCATCTCGAAACGAAGAACGCGAGAAGTGCGATCGGGGTGTCCAGGGCCGCAGAAGAGCGGAAAGTACGACACAGGCCTGGCGGCCTCGATCGTCCGAAGACGAGGCGTACCCAAGAAACCAAGAGAGGACTTGAGGCGCACTGAAACAGTGCGTTAAACGTCGAAGATGAATGAGCCGCCTACTTCAACACTTCGTATAGCTCCATCACGACATTATCGGGACCACGAAAGTAACAGATCTTCGGCCCATTCTCGCGTGTTACCATTGGCTCCGAATTGAAGCCATATCCCAGGGCCTTCATTCGACGATATGCTTCGTCCACATCAGATACCTTCATGGCGATGTGGATGAGACCCGGTGTACTCTGATCCTTGTATGAGACCTGTTTCTTTTCTGGCTGCCCGTAGTCGATCAGCTCCAGTCGAACCGAACCCCTCCTCAACACGCAGGCGTTCAGCGTGGCATCGGGGACGCCGACGACCCTGCTGATTTTGTCCCCTGTGTGATGCGCTCTGTACTCAATTTCCATGCCCACCACATCCCTATAGAACTGTACTGACCTTTCGAGGTCGAAAACACTAACTCCGATGTGAACGATTTCTTCGACCAACCCCTCCCACTCCTTGACCTCAGCCATCGTTGGCTCCCGCGCAGGTCTTCGCGCGCAATGTCGACGTTGTAGAAGAGCATCCATTCGCGGATCTTCGCCGCCCGCAGCGCCGCGATGCTCCGTGGCTCCTGTTCCTCACCGTGGTCCCGCCCGACACCCACATCATCGCTCGACACAGTCGAGCGCTCCGCGGCTCGGGAATCCCTCCGTCCGCCGCAACCCCCGGCATTTCTGTGGCGAGAACGGAAGACGGCGTTACCTGTCCGGCCGATCCGACATTTCGTACATCATCTCGCGCAATGCGGGGTAGGTTCTCCTGTACTTGTCGAAGTAGAACTCGTACGTGGAATGGTTCGCGACCTTGGGCTCGACCACGCGCTTTACCCGCACCATGTTGCCCGCCGCCTCGGCGAGGTCCTTGTATATCCCGGCGCCGGTCGCCGCACAGATTGCGGTGCCGAGGATGGTCGCCTCGGTGAACTCCGGAACGTAGATGGGAATGTTGCTGACGTCTGCATGCATCTGCAGCCAGAACTCGCTCTTGGCCGTGCCACCACTGATATACAGGGCTCCCACGTGCAGGCCATTCTCGGAAAGCGTACGCAGGATGTTCTCTGTACCGAAGGCGACGCCTTCCAGGATGGCCCTGAACACGTGCTCGGCGCGGTGCTTGAGCGTGAGTCCCCAGATCGCTCCCTGGACCCTGTAGTCTGTATAGGGGTTCCGATTCCCCTGCCAGTAGTCCATCACGATCAGGCCTTCCGAGCCGATCGGCACCTTGGCCGCTTTCTCGGTCAGCACATCGTAGGGATCAATGTTCCTGCGCTGCGCCTCAGCGCGCTCCTCGACTGCGAAGTTGTCCTTGAACCACTTCACGATGGAGCCGCTCGAAACCTGCCCTCCCTCAAGGACGAACAGGCCGGGGATGACGCAGTCGGGATGGGCGCCAAAGATCCCCTTGATGTTAATCTCCTTGTCGGTGATGGGCAGGACCAAGTGGGAGGAGCCGGCGATGAACGCCGCCCGCCCCGGCTTCGTCACGTCGAGACCCAGCATTCCCACGTAGGCATCGCAGCCACCTTCGGCCACGCGGGTACCTGGCCGCAGCCCCATCGCCTCCCCAGCGGCGCTGGAAAGTTCACCTGCGAGCTCGCCTAACCTGAGAATCCGCGTGGGGAACTTGCGGACGACTTCCTTCAAGCCGATTGCGTTGTAGAAATCTACCGGCCAGCCACCTTGGCGATCGTTGTAGAACCAACGATGGGTGATGTGGTTGATGCTCAGGGCAAACAGGCCGGTGAGTCGGTAGGTCAGGTAGTCCGCCTGCTCCATGAAGTACCGGGTCCGCTCGAAGGTGTCTGCGTCGTTATCCTTGAGCCAGAGAAGCTTGGGGATCATCCACTCGGCACTCACGCCCGCCAGGGAACGCTTCAGGACCGGGTGATTGGTATTGAAAATCTGCTGGCTCTGCAGGCTCGAGCGATTATCCATCCACAGGAGCGCGCTACGAAGGTGATGGCCGTTCTCGTCCAGGCACACGACGGTACTCGACGTGCCATCGACGCTGATGGCGGCCACATCCTTCGGGTTCACATCCCCCTTCTTCAGCGACTCGCGGGTGGCCGCAACCAGGCAGCGCCACCACTCGTCCGGATCCTGCTCCGCCCAGCCCGGCTTAGGAAACACCGTCGCGTATTCCTTTACCGAGAAAGCGATGGGCCTCCCTTTCGCGTCAAACAGTCCGACCCTGATGCTGGCAGTTCCGGCGTCGACCGCGCACAGATACGGCTTCTCGAAGGTCATGTACGCCTCCCGTGAAGCGGGTTGTCATCTGCCCCCGGATGTGGAGATGATCTGCCCGGTGATGTAGCATGCCTCCTCCGTGGCAAGGTACGTTGCGAGAGAGGCCACGTCCTCGGGTAACCCCAAGCGTCCGATGGGTACGGACTTGATGTACGCCTGGCGCACCTGGTCGAGAGGCTGGTGAAGCTTCTCCGCCCGGCCCTGCAGAATGCCCTTAGTCATTTCCGACTCGATCCTGCTAGGGCAGATGGCGTTAACGTTGATGCCGTACTGCGCGACCTCCAGGGCCAGCGCCTGCGTCAAGCCGTTCATTCCGAACTTCGAAGCCGAGTAGTGCGTGCGCCGCGCCCTGCCGATGACGCCGGACTGCGACGAGATGTGAACAACCTTGCCGTAGCGCTTCGCGATCATGTGCCGAACGATGGGTTGCGCCAGGAAGAAAGCGCCGACCAAGTTGATGTTGATGGTCTGGAGGAGATCCTGTTCGGTGATGTCGCCGAAATCCGCCTCTCGCGAGAGGATGCCTGCACTATTTACGAGGACGTGGATGGTACCGAATTGCTCCAGCATCTGCGCCACGGCATCATCTACGTCCTTCTTCTTGGTGACGTCGAACGTGTAAGTCGCGCAGCGTCCGCCGGCTTCCTGGATCATCGCTTTCGTTCGACCGAGCCCCTTCGCGTCGATGTCGGCCACGAGGCAGGTCGCACCCTCACGGGCGAAGCGGATTGCACACGCCCGGCCGATCCCATTCCCAGCGCCGGCGATGACGGCGATGCGGTCCTTGAATCTATTAGGGTAGGTGGGGTAGGTCTCCATTGCCTCTGCCTCCTGAGACTGGGACGTCATTCGACGACCCAGCGCGTGATACCTCAAGCGTTTGAGTTGGTAACCGCTCTTTCGCTGTGGGCTCCGTCTTGGGTCCGTCCGCCCCCAACCTGGTCGCGTCGACTTGCCAGGCGGGGCGTGCTACCTACGTTTCCCCGTACCCGAAAGCGCCAATGCCACGATCAGTATGGTGCCGGTGATGACCTCCCGTAGCGTGTAGGGCATTGCTATCATCGTCATTCCATTATAGGCCACACCAAGGATGAGCACCCCCACCAACGTGCCCCATATGTTCCCTTCGCCCTTGCGGAAGACGCTTGTTCCCAAATACGCAGCGGCAAGGCTCAGCAACAGGTACCGATCTCCCGCGGTCGTGTGGCCGACCATGTTTTCGGACGCGAGGAGGATGCCGGCCAGGCAGGAGAAGACGCTGCACAGAAGGAAGCCGACCAGCTTGATCCGCTTAACATTGATGCCCGATACCGAGGCCGCTACCTCATTGTTGCCGATCGCATACATGAAACGCCCGAGGGCGGACCTCTCGAGGACGATGTAGGAGACGGCGAAAATCACCCCGAAGACGATCACCGACACGGGCACGACCCAGATCGTCCCAGACCCCCAGTACCCGAAATGTGCAGGGATGCCGTAGAACACGGCCTTCCCGCGGGTGATCACGTAGATCACGCCGTAGGAGATGAAGCCCGTACCGATCGTCACGACCAGAGGTGGTACACGAAGGAACGTGATGATCGATCCGTTCAGCAGTCCAACCAGGCCACCGACCAGAATGATCGCTACGATGATCCCGCCTGCCTCGGAAAACCCGTGGCCGAATAGTGTCGTAGCCACCACGCCGGAAAGGCTGACCACGTATCCGATCGAGAGATCGTAGTACTTCATTGCCAAGAGGTAGGTGACCCCCAAAGAGACCAGCCCCAGTGGCGCGATCTGCTGCAAAAGATTGAGCCCGTTCTTGAGGGAAACGAACTCATGAGGCTTGATCGCGGAGAAGACCAGCGAGATCAGCACCAGCATGACCACCGTGGCATACTCGGTGGCCAGCGATAGGGGATCAAGCCTGGGTCTGACGATTGGCGTTTCGTTCACCATTGCCATTGCCGTTTCTCCCGAGTTGCATTGCTATTGCAACCTGGTGGGGCGTAGCCCTGTCGGGTGTCATCTCGCCCACCACGGAGCCCTTGTACAGGATCAAGAAGCGATCGGCGACGCCGAGAATCTCCTCAACCTCCGAGGAGATTAGGATCACACCCGCTCCCTTCGCTGCCAACTCTTGGATGAGCCGATAGACCTCGGTCTTTGCACCGATGTCGATGCCTTTGGTGGGCTCATCGAAGATCAGCACCTTTGGCCCGGTGTCGATCCACTTGGCGATCACCACCTTCTGTTGGTTGCCACCGCTGAGGTGCTCGACACTCGAGCTGGTGGAACGCGTCTTGATCCGAAGTCGCGAGACATATTTCTCGGCTGCCTGGCGTTCCTTAATGCTGTTGATGATTCCAAGCTTGCCGAGGCAGTACTTCATGAAGTTCGCAAGAGTGATATTCGCCTTGACGTCGAAGTTCAGGATGAGCCCTTGCTTTTGTCGGTCCTCGGGGACGAACCCCATGCCGTTCGCAATGGCTCGCTTGGCGTTACTGTTGTTCACTTCCTTGCCGTCGATGTAGACACGACCCCCTGTCCGCCGGTCGAGGCCGAAGAGCAGGTTAACCAATTCCGTTCGGCCAGAACCGACCAGTCCGATGAGTCCCAGGATCTCGCCTCTGCGTAACTGGAAGCTGACCTTGGGGACGATCCGGCTTTCCAGATCCTCCACCTTTAGGATCTCGGGACCTGGGTCGATTTTCGTCTTCGGGTACTTGTCCAGCAGGGCCTCGCCGAGCATGTCGCGGATGACGGTCCCCATGTCGACGGTGCCCGTCTGGTGCACTCCAACGACCTTGCCCTCCCGAAGGATGGTAACCCGATCGCAGACGCGGAAGATTTCCTCGAGCCGGTGACTGATATAGACGATGCTGATGCCTTGCTGGCGGAGCTTGTCGATGATGGCGAACAGCGCCTCGGCCTCGTCCCGTGTCAGGGACGCGGTCGGCTCGTCCATGAATATGATGCGGCATTTCTGTGAAACGGCCTTCGCGATGGCTCCGATGTAGCGATAGGCCATAGACGTTCGACTTGTGAGCTGGCCCTCGAGATCTTTCGGTACCTCGAATAGAGAGAGTTCATCGGCCGCCTGGCGGTTGACAGCCGACCAGTCGATGAGGCCGAGCCGATTCCGGGGATATTTCCGGCCGAAAAATAAATTCTCGCCCACCGTGAAGTAAGGGACCTGGAACAACTCCTGATGGATGAAGCTGAGGCCCAAGGCAGTAGCCACGTTGGGATCGGTGATCGCGACCTCCTTGCCGTCCAGGTGGATGCTTCCTTCGTCTTTGGCGTAGATGCCGGCGAGGACCTTGATCAAGGTTGACTTGCCGGCCCCGTTCTCGCCGACGAGTCCATGAACCTCTCCCTCGGCGACCTCGAAACAAACACGGTCAAGCGAGGTGACGCCGGGGAAGCGCTTGGTGACATGCTCTACCTTCAGCAACGCGTTGCCTGCTGTCATTGAGACTCTCCTCAGGCTCACCCGATCAGTTCTTCGCGGTGGCGAACGCGGCTGCGCTCCGCTCCATGAGCCTATTCCTTGCCACGTAGGCGATGCAGACGAAGACGACGATGATGAGCCCGTTCACCACGTACTGGTACGTGTAGTCGACGTCCACCAGGGTGAGGCCGCTGCCGACCTCCGCCAGGAAGATAGAACCCAGGAATGTCCCCAAGATACTCGGAATGCCACCCTTCATCGTCATTCCGATAAATACGGCCGCGAACCCTTGTAGCAGGAACTCGTCACCAGCGAGCGGGTGGCCACCTCCCAAGCGCGAGGCGAGTAGGAAGCCGGTCAAACCGGCCGTGAAGCCACACGCGACGAAGGCCACGATCTGCGTTGCCGCGACGTTCACGCCCACAACCCGGCAGGCTTCCTTGTTCGCACCGACGCCGTACATCTTTCGGCCCAACGTGGTGTACCGGACAAAGATGGACGCAACAACGACGACGATCACCATCATCGGCACTAGATAGGAAATGCGAAAGAAGCTCTCCTGTCCGAGAAAGTTGAACCAGGGTGGGAGGCCCCCCACGACCACGATGGTCTTCCCGCCGCTCACCGAGTAGTTCAATCCGGTCAGGATGGTTCCCGTGCCGAGCGTGGCGATAAAGGACTGCATGCGAAGTTTGGCCACCAGTAAGCCGTTAATCAACCCGACGAGGAGCCCGATCCCCAACGCCACTGCGACGGCAAAGAAGCCGGGGAGGTGTGTCTCTACCATGTTGACCGAGAGACAAACCGCGGCGCTGGACAGTGTCGCAAATGAGAGGTCGAACTCATCTAGGATCAGCACCAGCGTCAACCCTGTGGAGATAATGCACAGCAGCGAGGCATGCTGTAGCACCGAGAGCACGTTGTAGGTCCGAGCGAACCTCGGGTTCAGCACGGAGAAGATCGCGAAGGCGAGCAGGATGGCGAGGACGATCGAGTAATCCCTGATGATGAAGGAAGATACCTTCGACGACTTGGATTGCATGACCACACTCCTCTGGCGATCGTCCACCCAGATCCGAGCTCCCAAGAGATCTCCCCGCCGGGTGATTCACAGCGGCACTCCGTGCGATGGTTGGGCAGGCTGGTTCTCCCACTTGGGAGAACCAGCCCCGTCACCGGTGTGCAGTCTCTTGGTGTTCCCTCAACTTACCACGCCGACAACTTCTCATACTCAGGCCTGAACGGCCCAGTGTCCATCCACGGGAACTGGCCCTCGGGCGGGAGGTTGTCCTGAGTGATGAGGAGGGTGGGCACGAAGATGCTCCGCGGGAAGTCCGTCGCCTTCCTCTTGCCGTCGAAGATCTGCTTGAAGATGTCGGCGATCATCATCCCCATCATCTCGAAGTTCTGGGCCTCGGTGGCGAGGAATGGACCCTTCTTCCGGATATAGTTGTCGAAGGTCCACTTGTTGCCGTCGATCCCCATGGTGTAGATGTCCTTCTGCCTCCCAGCGGCCTCGATGGCCATGGTGACGCCCGCTGCGGGCTCGTCCCATGCACACCAGACTGCGCCCTTGAAGTTGGGGTGACCGGTCAGGAAGTTGGTCATCCACTTCTTGGAGTCCTCAATCTGGCCTGGGATGTAGGTGATGTGCTCCTCGAGTAGCTTGATCTGCGGGTACTCGCTGAGGACCGCCTTCATCACCTTGGTGCGCTTGCGAATGCCATGGTGCTGCGGCCAGGTCACGACCAAGAGCTCATCCTTGCCGTCCTTGAGCATCTTGTCGAACAGCCACTGCGAGATTCTGGCCGACAGGACGAAATTGTTTGAGGTAACGTTGGTGACCACCAGAGGATCGAACCCCGCGTCGCCGTTCACGACTGGGATCCCAGCATCGTGTGCCTTCTTCAGGGCAGGCTGGATCAGGTTGGGATCCAGCATGTCGTTGAAGATGCCGTCGACACCCTTGGCGATGAAGTCCTCGATGATTTGCTGCCCCTTTGCGTAGTCGCCGCCGCAGCCCACCGCGATGACGTCCCACCCATAGGACTTCGCCCTGGCCGTGAACGCCTCCGAGAACCGAAGCATGGTCGCGGACGAGAAGTCGACCGTGACTACGCCCAGGGTCTTCTTCTTTTGGGCGTAGGCGTTCCGGGGACCGAAAACGCCAGCGACCGTGAACAGACACAGTCCGATGACAATTAACTTCTGCCTAATAGCGCTTCGCATGTGCCCTCTCCATTGGGACCGAATGCTTCGAGCTAGCTGCTCCACAGCCTCCATGACCTCAGAACTCCCGTGCCTTCACCTCCGTTCTACAGTGATGAATCGTTCGGTGGATAGCACCCGTTGTTCTCTCGGTGAAAGTGGTGGGCGCGCTCGCGTCCCGAGGGCCACTTCCGCCGCGGTCGTGAGAGAGGTCGGGGACGTTCGGAAGCGACGGCCTTCCAAGCCATCCTGCCGCCGAATGCCCGCACGTGAATCTCTCCGCCGGCGATCTTCCATCGGCAACGTTCGCTCCTGGCCCCGGCTTGAGCGTGGCACGTTTGAGCACCTCAGCCACCTGCCTGCGCCGCTGAGCCTCGAAGGGTTTACTCTTTCACGACAGAGATGACATTCTAACAATAATACTAGGTCGTCAAGGTGCATCGCACCCAGTTCTCCTGTCGCGCCGGAGGTGGAACGGGGCCGGCCCGCAACCCTATGTGATCACGGGCTGAAATTGGGGTGACTGCCGCCCCGCTGCTCGAAACTCCGCCGCCCGACGATGGCCGACGTCGCCACGGGCGGGTGGGGAACCCATGTCGATCGCGGCGGCGAGGAGATGACAGGCAATTCACGATGAGGTTACCGGAGCGCTGCCACCGGAGCTTCCGTCTGCGTAAGCGGGCCGATCGAGTGAGGAAAACAGCCACGGTCTCGATTTCTCACCGCAGCCGGCTTTCGCGAGGACCGGTAATCGCGAATCGCTCTTCCGTTCAACATGACCAGAACCCCGGGACTCAACGGAGAGTAGCTATGGACTCAAGGCGATGGTCGAGGAGAGAGTGGGGAAGCGGCTGCTCGAGCTCATCGGCATCGATGTGACGACCTGTCCTCGCTGCAGGCGACATGGTTCAATCTCGGTTTGCTGAAGCGCTCGCGCGAGGCGCGTCACGACGGCGCGCTGCGCAACTGCTCGCTCGACTCGACGCCAGCAAACCTCTACTGATTATGCTGAGTCCAGGACTATGCGGAATTGGCCGCCTCCTGAGGCTGGCGGCCCAGGTATCAGGGCCCCCCGTGGCAATTCTCGTTAGCGGCGCGCGGTGCCGAAGAAGGGCTTCAAGTCGTCGCGTCGAACGAAAACTCGTACTTGTCGCTTCGGTAGGTCGATTCCTCGCACTCGATGGCCGAGCCGTCACCCAGGTAGGTCGCACCCCGCACGAAAAACATGGCGGAGCCGGTGGCGATCCCGAGCAAAGTGGAGGCTCGCTCCGACGCCTGCACGATGCTAAGGCTCTGCAGGTGCCGGCGGGGCTTCAGGCCATAGACGTCCTCAAACACCTTCCAGAGTGAGGCAGCGAGGTCTTGCTTGATGATGTCCGGGCAGAGGTCGATCCTTATGTAGCGCGTTTCGAGCATCATGGGGATATCGTTCCCCAGGCGCAGGCGCTCAAGTTTCAGGACCTTGGCCCGCGGCTTGATCCGCAGCTTCTCGAGCGCGAACTCCTTCGCTGGCACAATCTGTTTGCTCAGAACTCGCGTGGAGGGCTGGAGCCCCATCTCCTTCATGTTGTCGGTGAAACCCAGCACCTTACGCAGATCGCGCCGGACCCTGGGCGTCCGCACGAATGTGCCCTTACCTGCCTTCCGTTCCAGGAGCTCGTCGTGGACAAGCTCTCCGAGCGCGCGCCGGACCGTGGTCGAGGAAACCTTGCAGCGTTCGCTCCACTCGTGCTCGGTCGGAAGATAATCACCCACGCGGTAGTACCCGCGCACGATCATGCTGCGGATCTGCTCGCTCAACTGGTGCCAGAGTGGGATGGCCGATACCGGATCGATTACCAACTCGGGAACAGGCTTGTCTTCGGTCTCGAACCGGGAGCGTGCGTTGCGCGAGGATAGTTGCCGTTGCGGTCTCACCTGAGGCTCACTCCGGATACTCTCCTGTCGTTTGGCCACTCTAAGCGAAGCGCTCCGCCAGGCGCAGATCTGCCAAGGGTCCAGGTCACGCGCCCTGCAGAAGGGCCGCTTGGTATCGCCCAGCACATTCTAACAATAATGTTAGTTCGTCAAGCGCCGAAGAGGTCGGCCTCCATCCGGCCGCCCACCCCGTCAGGCGATGGAAGCTGGGGCTGGGGTGACTGGCGGCTGGTGGCGTTTCGTGGGTCACGGTGGATGCGTGATAGCCCTCGATCGATTCGGCGAATCGGCTACCCGGGGAACTGTACGCGCATTTTTCGGCCCTTCGCCAGAAAGGTTGCCGCTTCTGTCCCGAACCGAGACCGCCCGGGGTACTGCCGCCTCGCGGTATTCGCCCGGCTGAGCGTCGAACGCGTCCGTGGAGGGAATGGATACCACGCGAAGTTCATGGGAGACCCCTCCATGACAGCCGTCGCCCTACGACGAAGTGATCGATGACAGCGTGGCTATCCACGTTGAATCTGGCCGCGACCCGTTCCGCGACGGCCATCCCCACTGCATTCGCGAGCCCCGGTGGAGACCTCGGTACCCGCCGTACGCCAAGGCCGGGGAGATGGAGGGGAGATGCCCTCTCACCCAGCCTCGAGGCCGACCGCCCACGAACATCCGCCGAAGAAGGCGATGGCGCGGAAGCTCGCTACCCAGAAAGGGACGCCGTTTACGCGAGATGGAATGCGGTGGTCGCGCCGGTCTTCGGAAAGCTCAACCAGGCGCGCGAGGACTCGGCCAGTTCCTCAAGCGCGGCCTCGCGACGGCGTGGCTGGAGGGGTCGCTCATCACCATGACCCACAGCCTCCTGAAGCTCCACGCAGTCGGCGGTCGCTGCGTAGCGGCTCACCGCGGCCGCTCGATACACATGCACGCTAATCCGCCTCTGGATGGCGGTCCGACTACGAGCGTGGCTGTTTCCTCGGCAGCGCGACCTGCACCTCGTCTCGGCAGTTACGCCCACGCGCTCCTAGCGGCTTTCATGTCATTTTGCAGAGCGTCAGGCGGGAAGCGGGTCTTCGCCGCCGTGACGCGCCGGTCGCTCCAGAGCCAGCGCCGGTCGCTCTGGACCCGGGCCGGACCGCAAGGGCGGCGTGTGCCGTTGCGTCCGCGTTCCGCGAATGCGGGCGATCGCGACCGGCGGGCGAGGGCGGGCGAGGCGAGGCTGAAATCACTGGGCTCCAGAAGAAATCAGGAAAGCGGCGCAGCGGATGGCGCGGTCGGCCCGAGCCGGAGTGGCGAGTGATCGGTCGTCGAACGGGAGCTTAACGCATGCTCGCGCGGGGACCTTTCTACTCGGCGGCTCCTCGATGCGGAAGCGACTAGCCTGGATCCCCACGCTCGAGCTGAGGGCTAACGCCGGAGGGTGAGACGAGCAGCCGAGTCCGTGCGGGGCCCGTCAGCGTTAGCCGTGAGATGGACACCATGGACTACCCGAAGACGAGGCG
>Ga0335078_10004695_pt1 | contig 20231 bp, 15 predicted proteins | sample Lox_Sample_32_FD_206711 | JGI IMG/M metagenome (GOLD analysis project Ga0335078, IMG submission 206711) | Soil microbial communities from Loxahatchee National Wildlife Refuge, Florida, United States - Lox_Sample_3.2 | ecosystem: Environmental > Terrestrial > Soil > Wetlands | place: USA... | reverse complement strand
TACCGCCTGCAGGGCCGAGTAGATGATGAGCATGTTGTAGCCGGTGTACTCCCAGGTGACGATGTTGGCGATGGACCACAGCGCGGTGTTCGTGCCGAGGAAGCTGACCGTGCCGAAGCCGGCGTGCTGCAGCGCGCCCACGATCGGGCTGAGCCCGGGCAGGTAGAGGAACGACCAGAGGATCGCGGCGATCACCCCGGGGATGCCGTAGGGCAGGAAGAACGCGAGGCGGAAGAACCGGCGGAACCGGGCCGTCACCGAGTCCAGCAGCAGGGCCAGGATGGTCGCGAAGATCAGCATGACCGGGACCTGGACCACGCCGAACAACAGGACCCGCCCCACCCCGGCCACGAACGACGGGTCGGCGAAGACCTGGGAGTAGTTGGCCAGCCCGGCGAACTGGGTGGTGCTGGAGTTGGGGCCGAGGCCCAGGCCGGACACGTGCACCCGCAGCAGGCTCTGGTAGACCGCGTAGCCGATCGGCAGCAGGAAGAACAGGGTGAACGCCACGCCGAACGGCGCCAGGAACATGACGGGCGCCCAGCCGGCCCGGCGGCGCCGCCGGGACCGGGGCGCGGGCGGGCCGGCTGGGGCCGCGGCGCTGGTGGCCGGGCTCTGCTGCCGGTCAATGACCATGGACCCTCCGCTGCTGGATGGTCAGCCAGACTTGACCGAGAAACCCTGCTTCTTCATCGTGCCGACCGTCTGCGACTGGGTCGAGGAGAGCACCTGGCTCAGCGTGCCGGAGCCGCTCGTGGCCTTGCCGAAACCGTCGGCCATCTGGGTGAACGTGGTGTTCATGATCGGGCCCCACTCGAAGCTGGTGTTCACCAGCTTCCCGTTGGCCTGGAACACCTTCCAGATGTTCTGGCCGCCGTAGAACGCGACTGGGGAGTTGGCCGCCGGCTGCTGCTGGCCGGCCAGGTCGGCCGGGTACAGGCCGCCCTTGGTGATGAGGCCGGCGATGCTCTGCGGGTTGGTGTTCAGCCACTCGGCGAACTGGGTGGCCTGGGCCGGGTGCTTGGAATCCTTGAATACCACGGTGGTCGAGCCGCCCCAGTTCCCGTTGCTCCTGGTGGCGCCCCAGTTAGGCATCGGGGCCACCCGCCAGTCGCCCTTGGTCGGGGCGGCGTTGGTGATCAGCGTGTTCTCCCCCCAGACCGCGGTGGGCCAGGTGAGCAGCGTGCCGTCGGACAGGTCCTTGTACCACTCCGAGGCGAAGTCCGGCTCGACCTTGACCAGGTGCCCGCTGATCAGCTGCTGCCAGTAGTTGCCGACCTGGGTGGAGGCGCTGTCGTTGATGCTGGTGACCCACGTGTCGCCGGAGGTGGTGAACCACCTGGCCCCGGCCTGCCAGGCCAGGCCCGCGAACCACTGGGCGTCGTTGGCGGGGAACGCGGTGATATAGGCGCCGGGGTGGGCGGCGTGCAGCTTCCTGGCGTCGCTCAGGTACTCCGACCAGGTGGCCGGCACGGTGAGGCCGTCCTTCTTGAACAGGTCGGCCCGGTAGAACAGCCCCATCGGGCCGGTGTCCTGGGGGATCGCGTAGACCGCGCTGCCCTGGGTGACCTGTGACCAGGTCCACGGGACGAAGTCGGCCTTGACGTGGGCGGCGCCGTACCTGGACAGGTCGAGGACGCCACCGACGTGCTCGAAGTTGGGCAGCGTCGCGTACTCGATCTGCCCGAGGTCGGGGGCGTTCCCGGCCTGCAGGGCGCTGAACATCTTGGCGTAGGTCCCGGCGTTACCCGAGGTCACCTCGTTCAGGTTCACCTGGATGCTGGGATGGGCCTTGTTCCACAGGTTGACCGAATGGGAGATACCGGGCACCCATGACCAGAAGCTCAGCGTGACCTTGCCGCCGCTGCTGCCGGAGGCGCTCCCGGAGGCCGGGGACGAGCCGCCGCCGCTGCCGCTGCTGCAGGCCGCGAGGGCTAAGGCGGCCGCCGCGACGGGCACCAGCGTTCGCCACCGCCTGTGCCCAGCTCTTCGACTAGATGACGTCATGTTGCTGCCACCTCCTGAACTGCACCGGCTGCGCGCCGTGCGCAGGCCGCGGGGATGAGTGAGCCGTCCCAGGAGGCCAGTTGGGAGCGTTCCCAAATGGTTGTCGTGGAACTCTAACAGGCTCAACATGGTGTGGCAATGGTCACTTGGGAGCGAGCCCAACTATCACGGCAGGCTAAGATGCGCTAGTGGCCAGCTCAGATCAGCGCAACGCGGCGCCGGCCGGGCGGCGCCCGACGATCGAGGACGTGGCCCGGCTGGCCGGGGTCGGGCGCGGCACCGTTTCCCGGGTGATCAACGGTGGCCGCAACGTGCGCCCGGCGGTGCTCGAAGCCGTGCGGGCCGCCATCGACACGCTGGGCTACTCGGTCAACCAGTCAGCCCGCAACCTGGCCCGCGGGCACACCGGGTCGGTCGCGTTCGTCATCTCCGAACGCGAGGAGCGGCTGTTCGAGGACCCCAACTTCGGCCTGTTCGTCCGCGTGTTCTCCCGCCAGCTCCGGGCGCAGGGGCGCCACCTGCTCATCACCACCGCCCAGGACGAGGACGAGGAGAACTTCCTCGGTGACTACCTCACGGTCGGCCACGTGGACGGGGTCCTGCTGGCGCTGACGCACGACGAGGAGCCGCTGCTCGCCCGGCTCCAGTCGAACCGGCTGCCGCTGGTCGTGCTGGGCAAGCCGCTCGGCTTCGAGAAGGCCTTTTCCTGGGTGGCGATCGACGACGAGAAGGCCGCGTTCACCGTGGTCAGCTACCTGGCCGGGAAGGCCGGCGGCGAGATCGGGACGGTCACCGGGCCGCTGCACACCAGCAGTGGCCGTGAGCGTCTGGAGGGCTACCGGCGGGCGCTCGGCGGCCAGTTCAGCCCGGAGCTGATCGCCACCGGCGACTGGTCGCTGCGCAGCGGGCGGGAGGGGGCCGGGCAGCTGCTGGCCCGGCGTCCCGGGCTGCGCGGGCTGTTCGTCGCCTCGGACCTGATGGCGGTCGGCGCGATCGGCGCGCTGCGCGCGGCCGGGCGGCGGGTCCCCGAGGACGTGGCCGTGGTCGGCTTCGACAACTCGGCCGCGGCCACCATGGTCGAGCCCGCGCTGACCACCATGCGCAACCCGATCGAGCAGACCGCCCTGGTGGCGCTGAACATCCTGGACGACCAGATCGCTGGGCGGGTGCGCCGGCCGGTGCACGTCGTGCTGAGCAGCGAGCTGGTCGAGCGCGGCTCAGCCTGAGCTGGCCGGCCAGCGGGTCAGCGGGTCAGCAGCAGCGGGTCGCGCCCGCATCCTGCCGGGGCCGGTCGGCCGAAGCCATGACCGGCGACGGCTCGGTCTCGCCGTCGATGAGGTGGCTGTGGCTGAGCCTGGTGACGCCGGCCACCAGCAGCAGCAGCCCCAGCGCCTCCCCGGTCAGCGCCAGGACCCCAGTCTGGATGTGCTCGCTGAACAGGAAGATGCCGAGCAGCGTGGCGGCCAGCGGGTCGAGGATGGTGAACCCGGGCTGGGACGCGGCGAGCGGCCCCGCCGCCAGCGCGTGCGAGGCCAGCAGCAGGGTGGCCGTGCCGGCGCCGACCAGCACGTAGACCGCCCAGTTGCCGAAGATGGCGCCCAGGCCGGCGCCGAGATGCGAACTGAGTTCCTTGATCACCGCCGCCACGAAGCCCCAGGCGATCCCGGTGGCCGCGCCCAGTACCGCGGCCCGGCGGGTCGGCGCCGCACCCGGGCGGCGGCCCAGCCCGAACGCCACGGCCAGCGCCGCGCCCACCACGCCCAGCGAGACCAGGCCGGCCGCGAACCAGACCGGGCCGGGCGCGTGCAGCCGGCCGCCGGACGGCGACGAGGCGAACAGGAACAGGCCGAGCCCGGCGCACATGGCCACCGCGGCCAGCCAGTCGCGCTGGCGCACCGGGCGGGAGCCGATCAACGCCATGTAGCCGAACACGAAGATCAGCTCCATCGCGAGGATGGGCTGGACCAGGGCCAGCTCCCCGTAGTGCAGCGCGCTGATCTGCAGCACGAAGCCGAGGATCATGCTGCCCAGGCCGAGCAGCCAGATCGGGCGGCGGGCCAGCCGCAGCAGCAGGGCCAGGTCGAAGCCGGTCCCTTCCTCACTGCTCGCGCCCATCCGCTGGCACACCGAGGACGTGGCCGTGCAGAAGCTGGCCGCGATGGCCAGCAGGATCGCCTTCTCGATGAGCACGCGGACATCCTCCCGCCAGCCTGCTGAGAGTTCGCTGAACCCGCTGAACGTTTCCTGAGTACGTACAACCATCTGAGCGCGTGGTTCTTCCCTGCGCAACGCGTTTACTGTGCGCGCCGTCCTGATCACGGCGCCCGGCTGAGCCGCGCGGTCAGGAGAACGGCCCGGGCTTGACCAGCTTGCGCGCGGTTTCCGGGTCGGTCGGCCCGAGGCCGAACGAGGGGCACAGCCGGGCGATCCCGCACGCGCCGCACGCGGGCTGCCGCGCGTGGCAGACCCGGCGGCCGTGCCAGTCCAGCCGGTGCGAGGCGGCCGTCCACTCCGGCCGGGGCAGCAGCGCGGTCACCTCCTGCTCGATCTTGTCCGCATCAGCGCGGGCCGTCCAGCCCAGTCGCTGGGCCAGCCGGGCGACGTGGGTGTCCACGGTCAGGCCCGGCTGGCCGAAGGCATTGCTGAGGACCATGTTCGCGGTCTTGCGGCCCACCCCGGGAAGGCTCACCAGATCGCGCAGCGTGCCCGGGACCTCGTTGCCGAACCGGTGGCACAGCGCCTGGCCGAGGGCGAGCAGCGTGCTCGCCTTGGCCCGGAAGTAACCGGTGGTCCTGACCAGCGACTCCAGCTCGGCCCGGTCCGCGGCCGCATAGTCACACGCGGTGGGGTAGCGCGCGAACAGCGCCGGCGCCACCTCATTGACCCGGTGATCGGTGCTCTGGGCGGCGAGTATGGCCGCGACCAGCAATTCGAGCGGTGAGCTGAAGTTCAGCTCCAGGTGGGCATCCGGGTACAGCCGGGCCAGCTCGCGGTTGACCCGGCGCGCCCGGCGGACCAGCGCGGTCCGGGACGGCGCGGCCTGCGCGGCGTGCGCTGCTTGCGTCATCACCCGCCACACGATAACGCCACCCGGCGAGCTGGCTGCTCAGCTGGTGCTGCCATCATGGGCGTTACGCTGTCACTGGCGTTCCTGGCAGCGGGCGTTCCTGGCAGCAGGGGAGGTGGGGAGCGCAATGGCCAGCCTCGTGATTGCGATCGTCCTGATCGTGGTGGGTGCGATCATCGGCGGCGCGCTGGACCGCGGCTCCAGCCCGGCCCCGCACAGCTGACCCGGGTCGGCTGCCTTCCCCACCGGGCCGCTGGGCCAGGCGGTGGTTCAGGTGCCACAATACGGAAGCGTGGACACTACCCAATTCGAGAAGGTCGGCACGGGCGGGGGCTTCTTCGCCGCGCTGGACCAGAGCGGCGGCAGCACGCCCGGCGCGCTGGCCCACTACGGCATAGAGCAGGCCCAGTACAGTTCCGACGCCGAGATGTTCGACCTGGTGCATGCCATGCGGACCCGGGTGATCACCAGCCCGGCATTTGACGGCTCCCGCATTCTCGCGGCGATCCTGTTCGAGCAGACCATGGAACGGGACGTCAACGGCGTCCCCACCGCGCGGTATCTGTGGGACGAGAAGAACGTGGTGCCGTTCCTGAAGGTGGATCTGGGGCTGGCCGCCGAACAGGACGGCGTGCGGCTCATGAAGCCGATCACCACCCTTGACGGCCTGCTGGAACGCGCGCAGCGGCACCGGATCTTCGGGACGAAGATGCGCTCGGTGATCAACGACGCCAATCCGGCCGGGATCTCGGCGATCGTGGAGCAGCAGTTCGGTTACGCCGACCGTATCCGGGCTGCGGGCCTGGTGCCGATCATGGAGCCCGAGGTCAGCATCTCCAGCCCGCACAAGGAGCAGGCCGAGACGATGCTGCGGGACGCGATCGCCAAGCACGTCGCGGCGTTGCCCGCGGACGCGCGGGTGATGCTGAAGATCACTATCCCGACCCAGCCTGGCCTGTACGGCGAGCTGGCTGCTGATCCGCGCGTGCTGCGGATCGTCGCCCTGTCGGGTGGCTACAGCCGCGACGAGGCCTGCGCCCTGCTCGCCCGCGATCCCACCCTCATCGCCAGCTTCTCCCGCGCGCTGCTGGAAGGGCTGACCGCCAGCCAGACCGACGAGCAGTTCAACACCCAGCTGGAATCGTCGGTCGAGCAGATCTACCAGGCATCGGTAGACAAAGAGCCGGTCGGCTAGCCGGGTCCTAGCCGGTGGGCGCGCCGCTCCCCGGCTTGGTGGCCAGCCCGTTGACCGCCCCGGCCAGCGCGACCGCGGCGGCGACCAGGAACGCGGCGTGCCTCCCGCCCCCGGGTTCACGCTGCGCGACCAGTTCAGCCGGCCCGTCTCGCTGCGCCAGTTCCACGGCAAGGCGGTGGCGCTGTCGTTCGTGGACGCCCGGTGCACGACCGTCTGCCCGCTGACCACGGTGAGACTGACCGAGGCGGTGCGGATGCCCGGCCCGGCCGCCGCCCGGCACGTCCAGCTGCTGGGCATCGACGCCAACCCGGACGCGACCCGGGTGGCTGACGTGCGCGCCTACTCGGTGGCGCATCAGATGATGCACCCCTGGGACTTCCTGACCGGCACCGGCGGCCAGCGGGCCGTGCGGCCGGCCCGCGAACAGTGGTTCGCCCGGGGGAGGCGGGGTCACGTGCGGGCCGGTGGCGGCGGTCTGGCGGGCGTCAGGTCGGCGACCCGGTCCAGCAGCGGCTGGCAGCGCAGCCGCCCGGCGATGGTCCGGGCTTCGCCGGCGGCCAGGGCGGCGGCGCCAGCGTCGTGCAGGCCGGTGAGATACCGGGCGTGGTCGAGCAGGCCATGGGCGAGGTGGTATGGGGTGGACTGCTCGCGCAGGCCGCTGATCGCCGCGGCGAAGTCGGCCGCGGCGTCCGGGCTGCCGTCGCCAGCGGCCAGGCGGGTGCGGGCCAGCCCATATTCGGCCCGCAGCACGGGGGCCAGGTACCCGGGCTGGTAGCCATCGAGCAGGGCGAGCAGCTCACTGACGGTGGCGGTGTCGCCCAGGTCGTGGGCCGCGCGAGTGGCCAGCGGCCACGCCCACCGCAGGTAGTCGCCGCTGATGCCGAGGGCACCGACGTGAGCGAGGATGGCCTGGGCGTGGCCCAGTGCGGCCCGCGGCTGGCGGCGGGCGGCGGCGCTGAAGCCTTCCACCAGGCTGATGATCGCCTGGTCCTGCAGGTCTTCGCTGGCCCGCAGGTCCGCCAGGGTGGCCAGCGTCGCCTGGGTGGCGGCGATGTCGCCGCGCAGCGCGGCTAGCAATCCCCGCTGGCAGGTGAGGAACTCATCGCCGGCCAGCGCGTCGGAATCCATGGCCCGGGTGAGCTCGGCGTCGGCGGTGTCCCAGTCGCCGAGCATCAGCAGCGCCTGGGCCAGGTTACCGGTCGCCACGGCGACGCCGGCCCGGTCGCCGACCCGGCGCAGGTGCCCGGCGGCGGCCCGGGCGGTCTCCGCCGCCGCCTCAGCGTCAACGCTCACCAGCGTGTCCGCCAGGTTGGACAAAGCTAGTCCCAGGCGCATGCTGTCGCCGGCCTGGCTGGCCAGCCGCGCGCTCTCGCGGTGGTAGGCAGCCGCCTCGGCGCGCCGGTCAGCGAAGGCGAAATAGATACCGCTGTTACTGAACAGGCGGCTGAGATCGCGGTCTCCGACCCCGAGGGCCTGGCCCAGGGACAGCGCCTCGGCCGAGAGCCGGCCCGCGTCGGGCAACCCGGCGAACACCTCCACTTCCGCCAGGATGTGCAGGGTGCGCACCGTGTCGGTGTCGGGATTGGCCCGCAGCACCTCGACGGCTTCGGTGAGCTGCTCGCGCGCTTCGGCGAGCCTGCCCCGCCGGCACAGCGCCCGCCCGGCAATGGCCCGGGTGCGGGCCGCGGCGCGAACCTGCCCGGCTTGCCGGTGGTAGTCACGGGCCCGGTCGGCCAACTCGACGGCCAGGTCCCAGTCGGCGTTGGTATCGGCGGCGGTGGCGGCGCGTTCCCAGAGCAGGCCGGCCGTAGCTGATGCTCCGGGCGGGCCGGCCAGGGTCAGCTCGGCGGCCGCAGCGTAGCTGGCCGCGGCCCGGGCCGGGGCCCCGGTGCGCTCGGCGCGCTCGCCGGCCCGGATCAGCGCACCAACCGCCTGCCCGCGGATCTGCCCGGTGTCGGGGTCCCCGGGCACGGCCTCGAGCGCGTCCAGGTAGTGCCGGGCGATGACCTCGGCCACCTCCTCGCCTTCACCGGGGAACGCCTGACGCAGATGCGCGGCCACCGTCAGGTGGCGGGCCTTGCGGTCCCTGCGCGACAAGGTGCCGTACGCGACCTGGCGCAGCATGTCCTGGGCGAACCGGTAACTGCCCCGCTCGGGCGACAGCCGGTCGGCGGACACGCTGAACACCTCGCGGCGGGCCAGCTCGGACAGTGCCGCCCGCACGGCAGTTTCGTCTTGCCCGGACACCGCGATCAGCGCCTCGGCCGGGAACGTGGTGCCGAGTACCGCGGCGTCGGCCACCAGCCGGCGGGCATCGGGGCCGAGGGCGTCCAGGCGGGCGGCCAGCAGCGCGTGCAGGCTGTCGGGGACGGCCAGCTCGCCGATATCGCCGGTCAGCCGGTAGACGCCTTCGGTCGGCCGCACGATGTCCCGGTCGATCAGCGCGCGGACGGTTTCCACCGCGAAGAGCGGGATGCCCTGGGCCTGGCCGGTGATCCTGGCCCGCGCCTCCTCCGGTATCCCCGGCACCAGCGCCTCCACCAGCTGGTCCATCGACGCTGCATCCAGCGGGTCCAGGGTCAGCGTGTTGCGGTGGCGGCCGGTGCCGAGCCCGGGCCGGGCCTGGGCTAGCTCGGGCCGGGCGAACACCAGCACATATACCGGCAGGTCCCGGGTCCAGTCGATCAGGTGGTCCAGGAAGTCCAGCAGCCCAGCGTCGGCGTACTGGGCGTCCTCGACCAGCAGCACCACCGGCTGCTCAGCCGCGAGGCGCTCAAAGAACAGCCGCCAGCCCGCGAACAGCTCCTCCCGGGACAATGCCTCCCCGTTGTCGCCCACCGCGGCCACGCCGATCAGCCGGCCCAGCCGCACCCCCACATACCCGCGCTCACCAGGGTCGGTCACGTACTGGTCCAGCCCGTCGGCCAGCTTCGCCGCCGCGACGTCCGCCGGATCTTCTTCGGCGATGCCCAGCCGCTGCCGGACGATCTCGGCCAGCGCCCAGAACGCCACCCCTTCCCCGTAGGACAAGCACCGGCCCCGGTGCCAGCACACCTGAGCTGCCAGCCCGTCGGCGTACTTCTCGAACTCCCAGCCCAGCCGGGACTTGCCCACCCCGGCCGGGCCCGATACCAGCACCAGCCGCGGCACCCGCCGGTCCGCCGCCGCATGAAACAAGTCCCGGATCGTGCGCAGCTCCGCGTCCCGGCCGGTCAGCGGCGCCTCCAGGCCGTCGACCCGCTGGCTCCCGCCGACCTCCGCCAGCACCCGGACCGCCCGCCACAGATGCTGCGGCTCTGCCTTCCCTTTCAGGACATGCTTCCCGGCATCAGCGAACCCGGTCGCGCCGCCCGCTAGCCGCTGCGTCACCTCGTCCACCAGCACCGAGCCTGGCTCAGCCGCCGCCTGCACCCGGGACGCGGTATTCACCGCATCCCCCGCGACCATGCCTTCTCCCACGGCGCCCAGGGTCACCGCCACTTCACCGGTCACCACCCCGGCCCGCGCCGCCAGGCCTGGCACCCCGGTCCCAGCGCCCAGTTCCGCGACTGCGGCGACCAGGTCCAGCGCCGCCCGGACCGCCCGCTCCGCATCCCCCTCCGTGGCCACCGGGGTCCCCCACACCGCCATCACCGCGTCCCCGATGAACTTCTCCACCACCCCGCCGTACCGGCCGATCACCGTCCGCGCCGCCGCGAAATACTCCGACAGCAGCTCCCGCACCGCCTCGGGATCCCTCGCCTCCGACAGCGGGGTGAAGCCCACCACGTCGCAGAACAGCACCGAGCACAGCCGCCGCTCCGCGACCGGCGCCCCGGCCACCGCAGCCTCCGGCGGCGCCGGTGTGGTGACCGCCAACGCTGGCACCGATTCGGCTAGCGCGTGCCCGCACGCGTGGCAGAACCGGTTGCCCGCGATGACCGGCTCACCGCATCCCGGGCAGCCCCCCACCGGCGCGCCGCAGTTCCCGCAGAACTTATGGCCCTCCCCGACGGACGAGCCGCATCGCGCGCACTTGTCCACCAGGCATTTATAACCCCTGGCCGAACGCCCCGTACATGGCCGAGCCACCATGGCGGGGGCACGCTTCCGGCCGGCCGTAACCCAGCGCCCGGCGCCCGCCTGGTCTGCTCCGCTGCCCGGGATCGCCAGCCGGGCCGGATCCCGGCGCGGGCCGGCCAGACCATTCCGCAGACGGGACGCGCCTGAAGCAGATCCAGTCGTCATGCGCGCATCGGCCGCCGCCAGGGCGGCAGCTGCGGATGCCCGGCCGCGGCCACCGCGGCAGCCCGCTGGAGCGGCGGGCGGCAGCAGCAGCCTGCGGACCGTGCCCGGCGATGTTCTGGTACGGCCCGTTTGCTCCAGTCAGCGGGCTGGCGGGGGCGCGGGATGCTGGCCGAAGAAGCGGATGAACTCGGCGCTCGCGCTGGGCCCGCGGGGGTCGGTGTAGGAGCCGCCCGGGACGCCGCCAGACCAGAAGTGTCCGCCTTGGTGAATGGTCCAGTGCTCGGCCTGGGCCGCGCCATCGGCGTCCTGGTAGCAGGTGCGGGTGTAGGCGTGGCCGCCAGGCACCTGCTCAATGGCGGTTACTGCGGCCAGCTTGGCGCCTGAGCTGAATGCCGTCAGGGCGTTATCGATGAGGCCCGCGGCGTTGGCGGGGGCCACCGTCGTGTCCCGGTCGCCATGCAAAACGATCAGTGGCAGGGCGGCTGGGCCGGGCCGGGTGGGGCGCGCGGGACCCTGTTTCATCGCCGTGAACGCGGAGGCCAGGTCAGTGGCGGCCGCATAGGGCAGCCCGGAGTGCACGCCGACGGCGGCATACAGATCGGGGTAGGTGGCGGCCATCACGGCGGCCATGGCGCCTCCGGCCGAGAACCCGGCCACATACACCCGGCTGGCATCTGCCCCGTAGCGGTCCAGGACGTGGTGGGTGATCCCCGCGATCAGCGATGGCTCGCCGGTGTCCCGGCGCTGGTGAGCGGCGGCGAACCAGTTCCAGTACCGGCCCACGTTGGCCGAGCGGGGCTGTTCAGGGTAGGCGACGAGGAACGCCTGATCCTCAGCGAGGTCATTCATGGCGGTAGCGGCGGCGAAGGCGGCGGCGTCCTGCGTGCCGCCGTGCAGCATTATGACCAACGGCAGCGGGCCCCCGGTGTGGCCAGCGGGGACGTACAGCCGGTAGCGGCGGGTACCGGCGGCGTTGGTGTAGGACAGGGCGTCGAACCGGCCTGGTGGCTGCCCCGCGGCCGGGGCGGCAGACCCCCACCTCAGACCGGGGCCGGATGTGCCCGGGCCGGGGAAAGTGCGCGCGCGGCGAGTCCAGCCGGGGAGGGCCAGCGTTGTTGGCTTCCGCCCATGGACTGGCAGTGGGGCCGGCCAGTCCGGGTAGCGGCCAGCCGCCGGGCCGGTTTCCTCCCTGCCCGGTGGCCTACCCGGCGCACGCCGTGTCATTGCGGGGCTGGCCAGGGTTTGCTGGATCAGCGCCGTTGCCTCGACGAGACGGCCCTGGCGGGTCAGCCGGGTGGCCTCAGCCATCGCCCTCATCTGGCGTGCATCCATGGCGGTATCCCTTCCCGCGGAAATCTCCACGGCTCTGTAGGACAGCCGCCGTCATCATCGCGGCGGCTCAGGCGGTGCGAGCCGCCAGGGCGGCCTTCACCGCACTGGGCGCGCGGAAGGCGCCAAGCACCTCCACCGAGGCAATCGTGGCCAGGGCCAGCTGGGGGGAGACATCGGCGGCGATGCTGGCCAGCCCCAGCACCCGGATGTGGATCAGCTGCCCGGTGTCGCGAATCTGCTCCAGATCGCGGCGGGTGTAGTGGCAGCTGCCCAGGGTGAGGGTGCGCCGGGCCGCCGTCTGGTCAAGCGCCTCGGCCCGGGCGGCGAGGTGGGCGCGGATGGCTGAGCGGATGAAATCGGTGCGGTTGGTGTAGAAGCCTTCCTGGATGAGCAGATCGATCTGCCCGATGTCCACCAATCCGAGGTTGATAGTGATCTTCTCGGTCTTGTCGCCCTCAATGGGGGCCATCCGCTGACCATCTCCTTACCATCCGTGTGGATGGTAACTTCCGGACGGTACGGGATGCAACCAGCACAGACCCACCGCCGGGCGGGCCGACGCCGGCGGTGGTGGCGGCCGGCCAGACCCAGACCGAGACCAGCCCGGCGGCGCTGAGCCGGCTGCTGGCCCGCAGCGGGGGAGCGCGGCTCGGCTACCCGGTGGTGGCCGACGCGTCCGGGCGCCTGGCCGACGGCTACGGGGTGGCCGACCTGCCCTGGATAGCGGTCACCGCGCCCGGCGGGACGATCAGCTACCACCACGCCGGCTGGCTGACGGCCGGCTCGCTGGCCCGCGCCGTCCAGGGGCAGGCCGCGGGATAACGGCCGCCGGGCCGGCGTTCAGGCGGCCACGGTGGCCACGACGCGCCGCCGGAGGCGGGCTGGCGCGACGGCCCGGCCGTCCGGGAGCAGCTGACCACCGTCGTCGAACAGGATGACGCCGTTGCACAGCAGGCTCCAGCCCTGCCCGGGCTGGCCCGCCACGACGTGCGCCGCCGTCCGGTCCGGTGCCAGCCAATCCGGGCACGGGGGCTGATGCTGGCACATCTTCTTCCTCCGCTGACTGAGCCAGCTCCCGCTGGCGGGCAGGAAGCCAGCGATCCTGCGGCTGGCTGCGAGGTGGCCGCTTTCCAGCGATGCGGGCCTGAAACCCATGGATTCCGGTTGCTTCCCGGCGGTTCGGGCGGTCAGCCGGCCAGCGCGTGGCTGGCCGCCGTGGCCCGCGGGCCCAGCGCGGCCGCGAGATCGGCGCGCGAGGTGATCCCGAGCTTCTGGAACGCGTGCGTGAGGTGCGTCTCGACGGTGCGCTGCGTCACGTACAGCCGCTCGGCGATGGCCCGGTTGCCGTGGCCCTGGGCGGCCAGGATCGCGACCCGGTGCTCCGCCGGGGTGAGCGCGCCCGGGCCGCTGAGCGCGCTGCGCCGCGGCCGGGCGCCGACCGCGTTGAGCTCCTCCCGGGCCCGCCGGGCCAGCAGCCGCATGCCACCGCGGTCGGCCTGGTCCAGCGCCCGGCGCAGCGGGGCGCGGGCGTCGGCCCGCCGGTTCGCCCGGCGCAGCGCGGCGCCGAACGCGACCAGGGCCCTCGTGTGCTCCAGCCGTGCCGGTGAGCCCGCCAGCATCGCGACGGCCTCCGCCAGCAGCGGGATCGGCTCGGCCACGGTGCGGGCCAGCACCCGCCGGGCGGCGCCGCGGGCACCCGGGGTGCCGAGTTCCTCGCTGAGCTCCAGGTGCTCGCGCGCCAGCCGCTGCGCCTGCCCGGTCTGGCCGAGCGTGGCGAGCGCCTCCACCGCCTCCGCGCGCCAGCACGCCACCACCGGGTGGCACACGCCGAGTTCGCGGGCCCGTTCGCCGGCCGCCCGGGCGTCGGCCAGCGCGTCGGCCGGCCGGTGCTGGGCCAGCCGCAGCCGGGCCCGGCTCTGCAGCAGCAGCGGCGCGGCGAGCGCGCCGGCCGGCGGCGCGGCCTGCTGCCCCGCGGCGGTCAGCACCGCGTCGGCGCCGGCCAGGTCGTCCGCCTCGACGAGCGCGTCGACCAGGAAGGCCAGGCACCACAGCATGGCGGGCGCGGGCGCCACCGGCAGCTTGTAGTCGAAGGCCAGCCGGGCGTCCGGCTCGGCGTCCCGGATCTCGCCGGCCCGGATGAGCGCCATGGCCCGGAACATGCAGCCGTGCGCGAGCGCGATGAGCCAGCCGCGCGGGCGGGACACCTCAATGAGCGCGTCGCCCAGGGCCAGGGCGGCCTCCAGGTGATCGTCATTGGCCAGCGTGAACGTCGCGACCGAGGCGACCAGCGAGCCGGGCTCGGCGGCCAGCGCGCCGTGCTCCAGCACGGGCCGCAGCAGCTCCATGGTCTTGCTGGCGGGCTGGTTGCCGAGGCCGGCCCCGCTGGCCGCCGTCACCCGCCACAGCTCGAGCGCGCAGTCGTCGGGCCCGCGGGCCCGCATGTGGCGGCGCGACTCACCGATCGTCGACGCGTTCAGCCAGCCGTTGGCGGCGAGCTCGGCCGTCAGCCGCTCGCGCAGTTCGGCCGGGTACGCACCGGCCTGGCCGAGGGCCTGCTGGCACAGCGCGAACGCCTCGTCGAACCGCCCGATCAGCCCCAGCGCCCGGGCGCCGCGCAGCGCCACCGAGCCGCGCTGGACCGCGGTGGTGGCGGCGGCGACCGCCTCGTGCAGCAGGTCGTAGGCGGCTGGCTGCAGGTACGCGGCGAGCGCCAGGCCGAGCTCAAGCCGTGTCTCGGCCTCCTCCGCGGCATCGGGCGGTGGCTCGGCGACCGCGCGGCGCAGATAGGCCGCCGCGCTCTCCGGGGCCCCCCGCGCGGTGGCCCGCTGGGCCGCCGCGCGCAAGGTGGCGACGGCCGCCGCCTCGTGGGCTGGCTCGGTGCGCAGCAGATGCAGCCCGGCCCGCTCCGGGTCGGCCCGCTCGCCGGCCAGCAGCGCAGCCGCGTCGGCGTGCCGCAGGGCCCGCTCGCCCGCGGGCAGGTTCTGGTACAGCGAGCCGGCGATGAGCGGATGGGCCAGGGTCAGCCCGGGGCCGTCGCCGAGCAGCCCGGCGGCGCGCAGCGCGTCAGCGGCGCGGGCCGCCGCGGGCTGGTCGAGCCGGGCCAGCTGGGCGGCATGCCGGAGTTCCGCCCCGGGGCCCAGCACGGCGATGGCCTGGGCGAGCGGCCCGGCGCCGCCGGGCAGCCGGGCCAGCTGAAGCTCGATGACCCGGGCCACCTGCTCGGCGTCGAACGTGCCCAGACGCGCGGCGGTCTCGTCGTCCGCGGCCACGCCGTCGGCGACCAGCTTGGTGAGCAGCGCGCGGACCAGGAACGGGTTGCCGCCGGTCACGGCGTGGCAGGCGTGGGCGAAGCCAGCCGTGGCGGCGGGCAGCCGCTCGCGCACCAGGGTCTGCGTCGCCTCCGGCCCGAGCGCCCGCGGCCGCACCGGCGGCTCGGGGGCGCAGGCCAGCAGCTCGGCCAGCAGGTCGGGGGCGGCCGCGGGCTCGCCGGGGCGGACCGCGCAGACCACCCCGACCGGCAGCTCACCGAGCGACCGGGCCAGCAGCGCCAGCCAGCGCAGCGACGGCGGGTCGGCCCAGTGCACGTCGTCGACCGCCAGCACCGCCGGGCCCCGCTCACCGAGGTTGCTGGCCAGCCAGACCAGCCCGCGCGCGGCGGCGTGCATGGCGTCGCCGCCGTGCTCCGCGCCGCTGGCCTGCATCTGCTCCGCCGTCTCGGGCGCGAGGATCCGCCCGGCCAGCCCGGCCGCGCCCACCGTCAGTTCCGCCCAGTCCGGCCGGGTGCGCAGCGGCTCGAACAGCTGCCGGGCCACCCCCCAGGGCGCCTGCTGTTCGAGCGGGCTGCACCGGGCCCGCAGCACCGTCGCGCCGTCCCGCCCGGCGGTCCCGCCGACGGCCGCGAGCAGCGTCGACTTGCCGATGCCGGCTGGGCCCTCGACCACGATCACCGAGCCGGAGCCCGCCCTCGCCCCGTCCAGCCGGCGGCCGAGCTCGGTCAGCTCGGCGTCCCGGTCAAGCAGTGCGTACATCGTTACCCCCGTCTCCGGTAAACGTCGTGGCCGCCGCCACGATGTGCGCCCGGCGGTGCCCAGCCAGCATGGGCTGCAACCGACGGGAAGGAAGGACCATGACTACTGCGCAAGCGCAGCGGCGCCGCGACCGCTACGCGCTGGGACACACTCCGGAGGAGTACAGCCGGCTCCGCGCCCAGGCCCGGGTGTGGGAGGCAGCGACCGGGCGCCTGCTCGACCAGGTTGCCCTGTCGCCGGGCGCGCGCTGCCTGGATGCCGGCTGCGGGCCGGGTGAGACCATGCGCCTGATGGCCCAGCGGGTGGGGCCGGCGGGCCGGGTGGTGGGCATCGACCTGGACGCCCCGCTCGGCGCCCGGGCCCTGGCCATGCTGCATGACGCCGGGCACCGGCACTGCGAATTTCACGAGTACGACCTGGCCGGCCCGGCGCCCATCCCGGGTGCCCCGTTCGACGTCGTGTACGCCCGGCTGTTGCTGTTCCACCTGCCCGAGCGGGTCGGGGCGCTGGCGCGGCTGTGGGACGCCGTGGCCCCGGGCGGCCATCTGGTCGTGCAGGACTACGACCTGCGCAGCGCCGGGATGCTCACCGACCTGGACAGCATGGCCGAGGTGAAGCGGGTGATCATCGGCGCGTTCACCGCGGTGGGCTGCGACGTGACCGCCGGCGCGCGGCTGCCCGTGCTCTTCGCCCAGGCCGGCCTGGGCGCCCCGGACGGCACCGACGTGGCGGGCCGCCTCGAGCCGCTGGCCATCAGCGCCGCGATGTTCGAGTGGACCTACCGCAGCCTCCTGCCTACCGCCCTGGTGCACGGCATCACCACCGAGGCCGGCGCGGCCGCCACCCTGGCGGCGGTCGGCCGCGACGCCGAACGATTCGCGGGCGAGCCGATGCTGTGGCCGCTGCTGATCGGCGCCTGGAAGCGCAAGCCGCTGGCCTGACCGGTCCCGGCCGTCAAGATCCACTGGACATCCTCCCAGGCCCTAAGACCGCATCCCGGCTGGCGGCAGGCGGGCCGGCCCAGCCGGGGACGGCGGCAGCCGGGGACGGTGCCAGCCGGGGCAGGCTGACCCGCGAGGTGATGCCGAGTTTGTGGAACGCGTGCCGCAGGTGCGTCTCCACCGTGGCCTGCGTGATGAACAGGTGCTCGGCGATCTGCCGGTTGGACAGGCCGTCGGCGGCCAGCGCGGCCACCCGGCGTTCCGCGCTGGTCAGCGCGTCCGGGCCGGTCAGCGCGGTACGCCGGGGCCGGGCGCCGGTGGCGAGCAGCTCCTGCCGGGCCCGGGCGGCCAGCGGCGCCGCACCGGTGCGCCGGGCCAGATCCTGGGCCCGCCGCAGGGGCAGCCGCGCGCCGCTGGTGTGGCCGGAGCGCCGCAGCTGCGCGCCCTGGTCGAGCAGCGCCCCGGCCAGGTCGTAGCGGGCCTGGGCCGATTCCAGCAGGGCGACCGCTTCGGCCAGGTTCGGGCCGGCCTCATCGGGGACCACGGCGGCATGCGCCCGCAGCGCGATCCCCACCGTGCGCGGCGTGCCGACCCGCCGGGCCAGGGCCAGCTGCTCGCGGGCCAGGCGGGCCGCGGTCCGGGCGTCACCGCACGCGGCGTGCACCGCGGCGGCATCCGTGCGCCACGAGGCGAGCGACGGGTTTTCCACGCCCAGCGTCTGCCACCCGGCCGCGGCCGCGCTGAGGTCATCCAGCGCTTCGCCGTAGCGGTGCTGGGCGGCCCGGAGCCTGCCCCGGGCCTGCCGCAGCATGGCCGTGTGAATCCAGCCGTCGGGCGGGTCCCGCCGGGCGGTGCGCGCGGCTACCTCCTCGGCTTCCGCCAGCCGGCCCAGGCCGGTCAGCGCGTCGATGCACAGCGCCGCCGCCCAGGCCACCGCGAGCGGTGGCGAGGTCCTGAGCTTGAAGTCGAGGGCGAGCTGGCCATCCTCGACGGCTTCTTCGAGGCGCCCGAGCCGGCGCATGAGCATCGAGCGCGAGCAGCTGGTGTGCGCGACCATGCTCATCGACCCGCGCTGGCGGGCCGCGTGCAGCATGTCATCGCAGAGGCCGCCCGCGGTGGCCAGCTCATCCGCCCAGATCAAGATCATCAGCGAAAAGGCCGCGGTGAGCGAGTCGGGCGGGATGTCCCCGAGGCCCCGGTCGAGCACGGGCGCGAGCCAGTGCAGCGCCTCACCGGGCGGCTGGGCGGTGATCACGGACGCCAGCGCGGCGTGCACCCGCCACCGGTCCGACCGCCCCGGATCGGAGAGGTAGCGCTGGGCCCGGGCCTTGATGTCCGCGCTCAGCGCGGGGTCGATCACCGCGTTGCCGAACAGCTCGGCCTCCAGGTCTCCCCGGACCACCGGATCCAGCCGGTCACCATGGCCGAGTGCGCCGAGACAGATGCTGGCCACCGTGTCGTGGTGCCCCCAGATGCCGAGCACACCCGCGCTGTGCAGGGCCGCGGTCGCGTGCTCGGCCGGGCTGGTGGGGAGCTGGACCGCGTCGCGCAGCGCCACCGCGGCCGCCGGGCTGCGCTCGCCCGCGAGCGAGAGCCCCAGCTCCAGCAGGACCGCGGGGCGCTGCGCCGGGTCGGGCGGCTCGTCCAGCGCCCGGCGCAGGTAATTTGCGGCCGTGCCGGGGCTGCCCCGGCCGCTGGCGGCGCGGGCCGCCTCGCGCAGCAGCGCCACCACCCGCTGGTCGCCCGCTGGCTCGCTGCGCAGCAGGTGCGGCGCCTGCCGCTCCGCCCCCGCGCCGTCGGTATCCAGCAGCCGCGCGGCCCGCCCGTGCGCGAGGGCCCGCTCTCCCGGGGGGATCGACTCATACATCGCGGTCGCCACGATCGGGTGCCCGAACTCCAGCATCGATCCGGGGGCCAGCACGTCGGCCGCGCGCAGGCTGTCGGCCAGCCGCGCCGCGTCCTGCAGGTCCAGCCCGGCCAGCGCGGCGGCCTGGCGCAGCCGGGCCGGGCCACCGAATACGGCCAGCGCCCGCGCCAGCCCGCTGGCCCCGGCGCCGATCTGGTCCACCCGCTGCCGCACCGACCGGGCCACCTGCTCCGGCCCGAGCGTGGCGGCCTGGGCGGCCAGCGCGGCCGTGGGTCCCTGCACCGTCCGCAGCGCGGCCATCAGCGACTCCAGCAGGAACGGATTCCCGCCGGTGCTGGCGTGGCAGGCCGCGCACAGCTCCGCGGCCGCGTCCGGGGCGAGCCGCTGCCGGATGAGCACGGTCGCCGCGTCCCCGGTCAGCGGGGGCAGCCGCAGCAGCTGACACGCCCGGCTGGCCCGCAGGTCAGCGAGCAGCGCTGGCTCCCCGGGCGCGGTGCGCGCGGCGGCCAGCAGGACCACCGGCAGGTCTTCGATGCGCTGCGCGAGGTGGGCCAGCCAGCGCAGCGAGGCGCTGTCCGCCCAGTGCAGGTCGTCGACCGCGATCACCAGCGGGCGGTCCGCCGCCAGGTTCGCGGCCAGCCAGTACAGGCCGTGCGTGACCGCGTGGGGTGCGTCGTCCTCGACCGACGGGGGCGCGGACCAGTCGAATACCCGGGCCGCCAGCCCGGCCGCGCCGTCCAGCAGCCCGGCCCATTCTGGCGCGCTGACGGCCGCGCGGACCGGCTCGATGAGCTGGCGGGCGATGCCGTACGGGAAGTCGCGCTCCAGGGCCAGCCCGCGCGCGGTGAGCACCCGGGCCCCGGCCGCGGGCGGCCGCTGGCAGGCGGCCTGCAGCAGCGTCGTCTTGCCGATCCCAGCGGGCCCTTCCACCAGCACGAAGCCGCCACGCCCGGCGGCCGCGTCGGTCATCGCGGCGGCCAGCGTGGCGAGTTGGGAGTCACGCTCGAGAATGACCCGATCACGGCCGCGCATCGTCGAGCCCCCGTGCCCATCGGGAACAGCAGATCCATCCACCCCGGTGCCGTTAACCCTAAAGGCATTGCAAAGGGAGGGCAATTCCTCGGGGTGGCCCGGCCAAAACTTCAGGGCCGGCACCCCGATGCGCGACCGCGCCCGGCCCGGCAGCGTGACTGGTGCGGGCCACCCCTGGCCCGCGCGAGGCGAAGGAGCCGTCAGCCATGCCGAGCCTGCCCCTGACCACGTCGTACTGGCCGGCCGACACCACGCAGCCGATCCTGGACACCACGGTGGGCGGCGTGCTGCGGACGGCCGCCGAACGCACGCCCGAGCTGCCCGCGCTGACCGCGGGCGAAACCGAGCCGGCCCGGCGGCGGCAGTGGCGTTACGCCGAGCTGTTCGCCGGGGCCGAGCGGGCCGCCTGCAGCCTGCGGGAGCGGTTCGAGCCGGGGGAGCCGGTCGCGGTCTGGGCCGGCAACTGCCCGGAATGGGTGCAGCTGGAGTTCGCGGCCGGCCTGGCCGGCCTGACGCTGGTCCCGGTCAACCCGGC
>Ga0335078_10004694_pt1 | contig 20232 bp, 16 predicted proteins | sample Lox_Sample_32_FD_206711 | JGI IMG/M metagenome (GOLD analysis project Ga0335078, IMG submission 206711) | Soil microbial communities from Loxahatchee National Wildlife Refuge, Florida, United States - Lox_Sample_3.2 | ecosystem: Environmental > Terrestrial > Soil > Wetlands | place: USA... | reverse complement strand
GGTCGCGCGCGGCAGAAAGAGGATCGGTTTCACGCTGGGAATAACGCGAGACGGACTGGGCCGGGCGCACCAGCAGTTCGCCGCTGGCGCTGAGGTGATTGATGACGGCGTCGGCGAGCGCCATGCTGAGATATTCGTCGCTGGGATTCGGCGTCAGGAGTTTGAACGGGAGCACGGCCACGGAACGTTGTCCCGCCAGCGCTGCGGGCAGATATGCGCCGAGTTCGAGCTCGCGCGATATGTTGGTTAGCTCGCGCTGCAGATCTCGCGCGGATTGAAAGCGCCGCGCGGCTTCTTTCTCCAGAAGTTTATCGACAATCGCGCAGAATGCGGCCGGCGCGCCCGGCGCGGCATCTTTCAAGCGGGTCGTAGGGCCGGAAATGATCTGCGAGATTAACGCGGCCAGGCTCGGAGCGGCGAAGGGACGCCGGCCGCAGGCGAGTTCGTAGAACACCACACCGAGCGAATACAGGTCGGCGCGGCCATCCGCAGGCTCGCAGCGCAGTTGCTCGGGAGCCAGATAGGCAATGGTGCCTTGAATCCCGGGGGTCACGTCGACCTCAACAGGCGCGCTGATCGTTCGAGTGACCATATCGTCGACGCCGCGGCGGGCTACGCCGAAATCGAGCAACTTCGCGCGCCCGTCGGCTTGGACCACGATGTTTTCAGGCTTGATGTCGCCGTGGAACACGTTTCGTGAATGGGCGGCGTCGAGGGCTTCGGCTAGCTGCGCGCCGATTTCGACGATGCGCTTCGGATCGAGCGGGCCATCGGAGAGCAGCGAGCGGAGCGTCCGCCCTTCGACTAGCTCCATGACCAAAAATATGCTCTCGCCGTCCTCGCCGACTTCGTAGATGGTGGTGATTCCCGGATGATGAAGGCTCGAAGCGGCGCGCGCCTCCGCCAACATTCGCGAACGCGCTTCGCCCGAGCCGGAGGACATGTCGGAAAGAATTTTGATGGCGACGGAACGGAGCAGGCGCTCGTCATGCGCGCGATACACGACGCCCATCCCTCCGCGCCCAAGTTCCGCGCTGATGCGGTAATGCGAAATGGTTTGGCCAATCATGCGTCAGGTGAACTATCTGGCCGAGCGTACGTGGCGCGATTCCGAATGTCAACGCAGCGCGGAGGGGCGTAGTCGGTCCGTTTCCGGTACTCCGCCCCATCCGGAGCTAGCGGCGTTTCTGAAGTATCGGTGATACAAGATGATCTGAGGCTGTACCTTCTGGAGGCTATGAAATGACGCAATCTATTGCAGAAGCGTCACCGCGTTTCAAGGCCCCGATTGCCGGTGCGCTCTACTTGCTCAGCGTACTGACGGCAGCGTTCACCGAACTGTTCGTTCACGGCAGGTTGAATATCGCAGGGGGCCTCCTCGCGGTCTCGGTCATGGTCGTTGCGACGCTGCTCGTCTATGAAATCTTTAAGCCGGTGAACAAGGGCCTCTCTTTGCTCGCGGCGTTCTTCAGCCTCGTGGGACTCACCTTTGAGGCTCTTCGATTGCAGCCTCATGGCGTGAACATCGCCATAGTATTTGCCGGATTCTATTACCTTCTGATTGGGTACCTCATCTTCAGGTCGGCCTTTCTGCCTCGAATTCTGGGCGCGCTAATAGCAATCGCAGGTTTGGGTTGGCTGACCTACCTATCGACGCCGCTCGCAAACCATCTGTCCCCCTACAATCTGGCCGTCGGCCTTTTAGGGGAAGCTTCGGTATTCCTGTGGCTCCTGGTGATGGGCGTTAACGTTCAACGATGGAAGGCGCAGGCCAGCGAAGCGGCCGAGCGAAGAACCACTCGAAGTAATCAACATACCTGATTCACGTGCTTATCGGAAACCCCTCCTCTACCCGGGCCGGGCGCGCCTGGTAGCCTACGATGGAACTTGGCGGCGTGAGCGCGATTGACTTTCGGGGCTGCGTCCAAAAAAATGTTGTCGTGGGCACTCCTGCTATTGAAATCGAAGGGTTGACGAAGGACTACGCGGTCGGCTTCTGGCGCAAGCGCACGCGGCGGGCGCTGGATGGGCTGACGTTCCAGGTGCGCGAGGGCGAGGTGTTCGGATTCCTCGGGCCGAACGGCGCGGGGAAAACGACGACCCTGAAGCTCTTGATGGGGCTGATTTTTCCGACGAGCGGGACGGCGCGGATTCGCGGCCGCTCGATCGACGACGTCGAGATGCACCGGGAGATCGGCTTCCTGCCCGAGCAGCCTTACTTCTACGATTACCTGACGGCGCGCGAACTGCTCGATTATTCCGCGCGCTTCTTCCGCTTCAGCGAGGCTGACCGGCGCGAGCGCGTGACGCGCTTTCTCGAGCGCGTCGGCTTAAGCGCCGCCGCGGATGTCCAATTGCGGCGCTTCTCGAAAGGCATGCTGCAGCGCGTGGGAATCGCGCAAGCAATTCTGCACGATCCACAAGTAATTTTCCTCGATGAGCCGACGTCGGGTCTCGATCCCGTCGGACGCCGCGAGGTGCGCGACATCATCCTGGATTTGCAGCGGCAGGGTCGCACGGTTTTCTTCTCAACGCACATTTTGCCGGATGCCGAGGTGCTCTGCGATCGTGTCGCGGTACTTGTTGGAGGAAAGCTGCAGGGCGTGGGCACGCCGCAGGAAATCGTGTCCATTGAAGTGCAAGGAATGGAAATTCTCTTCGAACTCCCGACGGGCCGCTCCGTGCCCGGGGCGCTCGCCGGGCGCGTTACGCCCTCCGGTGTGGCCTACCGGCTGGAAGTGCCCGAAGCCGAACTCTATGACAGCATTTCGCAGTTACGCGCTGCCGAGGCGCGCATTCTCTCGGTCACGCAATTGAAGCCGACGCTCGAGGATTATTTCTTCCGGCTGGTCGGGCGCGAAACAGCGCCTTCGTACGCCGTCGAGGTGGCGAACAAATGAGCAGCGTGCCGTTGTTCGTCGCGGTGAATACATTCCGGGAATCGGTCCGCGACCGCGTCCTCTACAATTTGATCTTCTTCGCGCTGCTGATGATGGCCTCGGCGGTGCTCGTCGGGCAAATTTCGATCGGCATCGAGCGTTTGGTGATCATCAATCTCGGTTTGAGCGCGATTTCGCTGCTGGGATTGGTGATGTCGGTCTTCATCGGTGTCGGGCTGGTTTACAAGGAAATCGAGAAGCGCACTCTCTATAGCATCTTGGCCAAGCCCGTGCGCCGCTGGGAATTTCTCGCCGGCAAATATTTCGGGCTGCTGCTAACGCTGGCGATCAATACAGCGCTGATGACGCTGGGCCTCTTCCTCGCGCTGCTCTATGTGGATCACGCGATCGGGCGCGCAGATGCTCACATTTTGCTGGCCGTCTATTTCATTCTGCTCGAATTTGCGCTGGTGACGGCGCTGGCGCTCTTTTTCTCGTGCTTCTCGACGCCGATTCTTTCCACGCTCTACACGCTGGGGCTTTACGTTGCAGGAATATTCGCTTCGGACCTCCGCGACGCGGGGGCGCTAAGCAGCAGCGGAGCGGTGAAAGCGGTCAGGTCAGTTCTCTACTACGCACTGCCGAATTTCAGCAATTTCAACGTGATCGGCGCGACCGCCCATGGCGACGCGATTCCGATGTCGCTGGTTTGGCAGAACACGGCCTACGCGGCGATTTACATTTTGGCTCTGTTGCTGGCCGCGTCGGCTGTTTTCTCTAACCGGAACCTAAAATGATTTCTGCCCGGCGAGAATTATGAAATGGTAGCTTCTGCCCGCAACAAGCAAATCTGGCTCGCGACGCTAGGCGTGCCGTTGCTTTTGCTCTCTCTCTATCCTTTGCAGCAAAGCATTGCCGAGAAAAAAGAATCGATCGCGGCCCAGCAGCAGGAGCTGCTGCTGCGCTCCGGCAAGTTGCTGAAGAGACTGAGCCTCGGCTACGACTCGCTTCTCGCCGATATCTACTGGACGCGGACGGTGCAATACAACGGCGGCATCCTCGAACGAGGCGAATCGGATTTCAGCCTGTTGGCGCCGCTGCTCGATGTGACGACCGATCTCGATCCGCGCCTCGACGTCGCCTACCAATACGGCGCAATTTTCCTCTCGGAAAGAGTTCCGGCTGGAGCCGGGCGTCCGGACCAAGCAATCGCGCTGGTGCGCAAAGGCATCGCGTTGAATCCGACGAACTGGCGCCTCTACTACAACCTCGGCTTCGTTTATTACTGGTACCTCCGCGATTACAAGCAGGCCTCGCAAACTTTCTGGGAAGGCAGCAAGATTCCCGGCGCGCTGCCGTGGATGGGAGCGATGGCCGCGCACATCGCGGAAACCGGCGGCTCGCGCGACACTTCGCGCTTCATGTGGTCGCAGATTTACGAATCGACGAAAGACGTCACAGTCCGCGCGAATGCCCTGGCGCATCTGCAGGTCTTGCGCGCGCAGGACGACCTCGATTTGCTGAAAACTTTCATCGAAACCTACAAAAAACGGACGGGCCGTGCTCCCTCTTCCGTGCAAGATCTCGTTAACGCCGGGCTTATCCTCGGCGTCCCTGAAGATCCAGGCGGCTTTGCGTATGTCCTGGACGCGAATGGCGAGCCGGCCGTTGATCCCCAAAGCCCGATGGCAGAACGCGTGCGCGATTGGTCGGGACGAAAGTAAAGCGGGCTTTCATTTGAACCGCGGAGGCCGCCCCAAATCTGTACTGGTGGACAGGTCGCACGCACCCAACACTTGCTAAACTGAGGACATCGGGGCGGGCGTCAAGCGGTGGCTCACTTGCCGAAGGATGGGCGACATGCGGGGAAGAATTCGAATTCAGCGAGCACTCTTGCTCTTCACGGCTGCCACGTTGGCTTCGTGCGGAGGCGGTAGAGGAGGCGGCTCAATTGGCTCGAATCCGCCTGTCGCGCCGTCGATTACAACGCAGCCTACCGACCAGAGCGTTACAGCACCTGCAGCCGCAACTTTCTCCGTGACGGCGGCGGGCACGGCGCCGCTCAGTTACCAGTGGCAAATGAACGGCGCAAACATCGCCAGCGCCACGGCGTCAAGTTACACCACGCCGCCCACCAGCTCGCAGGATGACGGTGAGACATTCGACGTCGTTGTCAGCAATTCCGCCGGTAGCGCGACCAGCAACACCGTCACGCTCTCCGTAAGCTCCACCTCGACGTCTTCCAACACGGACGTAGTCACTTTTCACAATGACATTGCGCGGACGGGCCTGAATTCAACGGAGACCGTGCTGACCCAAAGCAACGTCAACGTTCACATGTTCGGCCTTCTCCGCAACCTTTCTGTGGATGGAAAAGTGGACGCCGAGCCGCTCTATCTTTCAGCCTTGATGGTGAATGGCGCGGCCCACAATGTGGTCTTTGTGGCCACGGAAAACGACAGCCTCTACGCCTTCGATTCCGATACCGGCGCGACCCTCTGGCAGGATACGGTCCAGAACTTGCTCCCTTCCGGCGAGGCCCCCAGCGACATGCGAGGCTGCAGCCAGGTGATGCCGCAAATCGGCATCACGTCTACGCCGGTGATCGATCGCCACGCCGGCCCGCACGGAACAATCTTCTTCGTCACGATGTCGAAAGACAGCCAGAGTAACTATCACCAGCGCCTGCACGCGGTCGATGTAACTACCGGCGCAGAGCTGCTGAACGGCCCAACCGAGATTCAGGCAACTTACCCGGGTGTGGGCGCGGGAAATTCCGGCGGCACGATGACCTTCGCGCCGGGGAATTACAAAGAACGTGCAGCGCTGCTCCTGCTCAACGGCGCGATCTACACCAGCTTCGCATCGCACTGCGATGCTCCTCCCTATTCCGCATGGATTATGGGCTACAACGAGAGCACGCTGAAGCAGACCACCGTCTTGAATCTTTCGCCGAATGGTCCGAATTCAGCCGGTGGGCAATGGGGTTCCGGCGCAATCTGGCAGAGCGGCGGAGGTCCTGCCGCTGATCCACAGGGCAGCATCTACGTCGAAATCGCGAATGGTGATTTCGAGACCACGCTCGATGGCAACGGCTTCCCCAATCAACAGGACTACGGCAATGCTTTTGTAAAGCTCTCTGTGACCAATGGGAAGCTCGCCGTTGCCGATTACTTCACGATGACTAGCACATTGACCGAATCCGATAACGATCGAGATCTCGGATCGGGCGGCCCTCTGGTTCTGCCTGACTTGAGCAATGGCAGCAGCACCGTGCATCTGGCGATCGCCGCCGGAAAAGACGGCGCGATCTATGTTGTAGACCGCACCAACATGGGCAAGTTCAACGCCTCAACGAATAATATCTATCAGGAGTTGGATCACGTGCTGCCCGAAGGAGTATGGGGAGTTCCGGCGTACTTCAATCAGACGGTGTACTACTGCGACCAAGCAAGTGCGCTGAAGGCCTTCGGGATCAGCAACGCGAAGCTGACAGCCTCTCCCACGTCGTCTACTACGACGAGTTTTGGATATCCCGGCGCGCTGCCGGCCGTCTCCGCTAACGGAACGTCGAATGGCATCGTCTGGGCGATTGAGAATTCCGCCACCGCCGTCTTACATGCGTACGCTGCAAATAATCTGGCCAACGAGCTTTACAACAGCAATCAAGCCTCCGGCAGCGCGGACCGTCCTGGCGCCGGGAATAAATTCATTACCCCGATGATTGCCGATGGCAAGGTCTTCGTAGCCACGCAGAACAGCGTGGCCGTTTACGGATTGCTCGCAACACAGCGCTAATTACGAGGCGCTATTCGTAGCGCAGGGCTTCGACCGGATCCAACCGCGATGCCTTCATCGCCGGCCACACGCCAAAAATCAAGCCAATACTCACTGACACCGTAAAGCCCATAATCACGGCCCACGGGGTGACCACCGCTTTCAGCGAGCTGACGATCGGAATCAGCATCGTCGCCCCGCCGCCCACTAAAATTCCAATCACTCCGCCGATGCCCGTCAACGTCATCGCCTCGAATAAAAACTGCCAGGTAATGTCCGCGCTCCGCGCCCCAATGGCTTTCCTCACGCCAATCTCTCGCGTGCGCTCGGTGACCGAGACCAGCATGATATTCATCACGCCCACGCCGCCGATCAGCAAGCCGATCGAGCTGAGCACAATAATCGCCACCACGGTGCTCTTGATGATGTCGTTGAATTGCTGCGCGGTCTCCTGATTCGTCTGAATGAAGAAGTCATCAGGCTTATCGTACGGCACGTTGCGGCGCCGGCGCAGAACGTCGCGCACTTCGTCCACAGCCTTGTCCACCCGGCCCGGATAAGCCAGAAAGCGAATGAAAATCTCGAACGCCGCCGGATAAATTTTTCGAAAGGTGTAATACGGCAGAACCACGCGGCGATCCTCATCGTTCGTCCCGAATCCGCCTACAGGTTTCTGCAACACGCCGATCAACTGAAAAGTCGAACCATCCACAAGAATGTTCTTGCCGATGGCGTCGGGTATCGTGCCGTAGAGCGCCGTGGCGATGTTTTCGCCCACCACCGCCACGTTATCGCGGTGTATGTTCTCCGTATCCGTGAAAAAGCGTCCCGCGGCCATCGTCGCATTCGAATACACCTCTAAAAACGCGGGGAACGTCCCTCGGAATTCGATGCCCTGCACTTCGTTGTTCTGATACCGCACGTTGTGCGGCGTTTCCCACTGAAAGATCGATACCGCCACTTGCTTCACCGCCGGGCATGAAGGAAGAATCGCCTCTCCATCTTCGAGCGTCAGCGGCTTTCGTTCGCGCTCCTCTTTCGGCCGCCGCGCGTTGTTATTGAAATTCTGGTTGAAGCGCTGCACCCATGCCGTGTCGATGCCCTCTTGCGTAATTTCATCCTGGATCACCATCTTGAAGCCATCTACCAGACCGACCACCAGAATGATCAGCCCAACGCCAATCATCACGCCCAGCACGGCAAGAAAGCTGCGCAGCTTATGCGTCCGCAAAGTATCAAAAGCCAGCGCCAAATTCTCTTTGTAATCCTGCTTCATCCCTCAGCCTTTTGTAGCGCCGCCCTTTAAGGGCGGTATCCAACCCAACCACCCACGCCCCGATCGATAGTGCCTTGTCAGGGCACGAGTTCAGTCGTGCCGAAAATGCCGCCAAATGAAATCGGCTTTAGCCGCAGAGATTTGTCGTATCGCGTTCTCACGCACACTCAATAGCCCCACACCACTAATTCCTCACCCCTCAGCCCGCAGGGCCTCAATCGGATCCAACCGTGCCGCCCGCATCGCAGGATAAATCCCAAAGAACAACCCAACTATGGTCGAAAGCGACAGCGCAATCACAATCGTGAAAATCGGCGTCGAGAAAGGAATCGAGGTAGCGGACCGCACGATCGCGGCCAGCGCCAGCGCCAGAAGCACTCCGATTCCTCCACCGAGCGCCGCCAGCAGCGACGACTCCACCAAAAATTGCAGAAGAATATGCAGCTTTCGCGCCCCGAGCGATTTTCGCAAGCCGATCTCCCGTGTCCGCTCCGTCACGCTCGCCAGCATGATATTCATGATCACGATTCCGCCGACCACCAGAAAGACCGAGGTAACCCATACAGCTATGCCAAATGCATTCCCGGTGATGCGATTCCAGATGCTGGTAAGCTGCGTTGGTGATACCACTCCAAAATTATCCTCGGCGTCGTACGGCACGTGCCGGCGCGCCCGCAGCAGCACGCGCGCTTCATCTTCGGACGCCGGCATCAGGTCGGGCGTAGGCGCCTGAATAAACATCGCCACGGAATCGAGAGGCGCAAGCCACCCTTTGCGATAAGTGGAAAGCGGCATCATGATGAAATCGTCAAGCGACTGGCCGAGGACAGTGCCCTTCGCCGCCGCAACGCCGACCACCTCGTATTGCTCAGCCCCGGCCCGGATAAGCCGGCCGATGGGATCCCCCGACGGAAAAAACTGGTTGGCCACGTCGGCGCCGATGATGCACACGTTCGAACGGTGATCTTCGTCGGTGCCGGTGAGCAGGCGTCCAGTCGACGCCTCCACGTCCCGGATTTCCGCATAGCTCGGCGAAATTCCCATGATCGCGACGTTCTCACGCAGATCGTTGCCATAGCGCACATCCGCGATGGTCTGCATGAACCCCGCGATGTTGGTCGCGAGTTTCATGTCCGCCTGCAGCGCTTCGAGGTCTTCCATTTGCAGCGGAGGTCTTTTCCTCGCCCTGTTCCATTCCTCGAAATTGGTGACCACCCCAACGCGGTCAATGACGTACGCGTTGGCGCCCAGATTGGCCACCTTCTCCGCGACGTAAACATTTAGTCCGTTCAGGACCGACATCACTGCGAGCAAGGTGGCAACCGCCAGGATCACTCCGAGTAAAGTCAGGAAGCTCCGCAGCTTATGGGCTCGCAGCGTGTCCACGGCAATGGCCAGCGTCTCGCGCAGCGCCACGCGCGCTTCGCTCGCCTTCATTGCCATGCGGAAAGGAGCCATGTGTCTAGTATAGACGGTTGTGGCTACAGAAATGTTCTCCGGTGCACTCGATATTTTGGGGCCGCAAACCGATAGAATGGTCTACGAAGCAGGCCTGCTGCCGCCACCATCCAGGCCGGCAGGCGCTCAAAAATCGGAGAGGGGCCAGCCTTCGGGTCGTCGCATCATGAGACGTTTTGCGATACTAGTAGTTTACGTACTGGCCTCAATTCTCGGCTTCGCCAGGCCGTTGAGCGCTCAAGGCGTACCTCGCAAACCCCCGACCACGAAGCCTCAAGCTCAACCGCCGGGTACCGGCTCGAGCGATGCCCAGATTCACGATCTGGCGGAGCGCGTGATTGCCGCGCAGCATGCCGACGACGTAGCTCTTGAAGAGTTCGATCGAATCGAGCGCCACACTGTTTATTCCGGCTCGAACCGGCGCGTCACGGACGGCAAGGTCTATCGCGTGGTCCCAACCGGCACTGGCACACTCAAACTCCTTCTGAAGGACGGTTCTTCTCAGGTCGAGCCCGGCGTTTACCGCAGAGAATTGCACGACTGGGAGCAAGTGCTGGAGATTGCGATCAATCCCAATGACCAGCGGCAGCAAGCGGTCTATGCCAAGTGGCAGAAGAAAATGAAAGAGCGCAAGGATCTGGTGGATGCGGCGCGCAAGGCTTTTCGCGTCACCGCTTCGGCCCAGGAAATGCGCAACGGGCGCCTTTGCGACGTCCTCGAACTCGAACCCAATCCAAGTTTCGTTTCGCACTCGACCGTCGAGAATGTCTTCACCGGAGCGCGCGCGAAAATTTGGATTGACGACGCTTCTGGACATATCGTTCACGGCGAGGCCGAAATCATTCGCGATATTTCATTCGGCGGCGGGATTCTCGGCAAACTGTATCGCGGCGGCCGCTTCTCGTTGGACAACTCGGAAGTCGCGCCCGGGATCTGGCTGCCCACGCGCGTGCAGTTCGATTATTCCGCGCGAAAATTTCTGTTCACCTCCGAGACACATGAAGTGACGGAAACAAGCCGCTACCGCCGCTTGGGAAAGCCGCAGGAGGCACTCGCCGCGGTACGCGAAGAATTAGCCCACGGCGCCCCGATCCCCGCCGATCCGTGATTTTTTGCCGCCGTGCGCAATGTCGCTGGGATGGAACGCTTGCTTGAATTCACTTCTTACCGCGTTAATCGGCCGTTGGATAATTGACCTACTATGTGCCCGCGACGCCTGCTCATCACCGCCGTACTCGTGTTCCTGTCAACGTTCACAACTCCATTGCGCGCGCAGAGCGCTCCGCAGCAGCCAACTCCTGCTCCGGCAGCGGCGTCCACGCCCAGCACTCCGCCTCCAGCGCCGGAGTCGAAAACGCCGACGAAACCGGCAGCCTCAAAAAAGGTATGGACCGACGAAGATATGAGCTCGCTCACCGGTCCAACCTACGATGCGACGCCGAATTCGAGGTCATCCCGGCGGAACTCCAGCGGCTCGCGAGGCTATTCGGGCTCCCCAAATGGCGACTACTACCGCAACCAAATTAATTCGCTAAAATCCAGGATCGCCGACATCGATCAGAAAATCGACAATTACGAGGCACTAGCCCACGGAGAAGCCCCAGGAGAAGGGGAGAAGCAATCGGGCGTAAGAATCACGGATTCACGCGCAGACATTCAAGCGTTAGTGAGGCAAAGGCAAACCCTGCAAAAACAAATCAGCGACATAGAAGATCAAGCCAGACACGCCGGCGTAGAGCCCGGCCAATTGCGGTAAGCGATATTCTCGTGTAGAGGAGGGTCTTCAGAGCCTCCCCTACAAACCCTTACCTCGCCGCTGCTGCAACTTCCTTCTCTATTGGCGCCCGCACCAGATTCCCCCACTCCGTCCACGAACCGTCGTAATTCTTCACGCGGTCGTACCCCAACAAATATTTCAGCACGAACCAGGTATGCGAGCTACGCTCTCCGATGCGGCAATAAGCAATCACTTCGTCTTTCCCAGTAATGCCCTTGCCCTGATAAAGCTGCTTCAAAGCGTCGGCGCTCTTAAATGTCCCATCCTCCGCCGCCGCCTGCGACCAGGGAATGCTCGCGGCTCCGGGAATGTGCCCGCCGCGCTGCGCCGTCTCCGACATCCCTGGCGGCGCGATCACTTTCCCGGTGAACTCGTCAGGCGAACGCACATCTACCAATTGTCCCACAGCCTTTTTCGCCACCAACTCCTGCACGTCCTCGCGATAAGCGCGAACCTTTTCGTCCGGCTCCGAGGCGCGGTAGCTCGTCTTCGCATAGTTCGGGACATCGGTGGTCAGGGGTCGCTTCTCTTCCAGCCACTTCTTCCGCCCGCCGTTCATCAGCTTCAAATTCTTGTGCCCGTAATATTCAAGTTGCCAGAAAGCATAGGCGGCGAACCAATTGTTGTTGTCGCCGTAGAGAATCACTGTCGTATCGTTCGAAATTCCCGAGCGGCTCAGCAAATCCTCGAGCGCCGCCTTGGTGATCAAGTCGCGGCGCATTCCGTCCTGCAGCTGCGTCTGCCAATTCCAGCCGACGGCTCCTGCAATGTGCCCTTGCTCATACGCCGACGTGTCCACATCCACCTCGACGAGCCGGATCTTCGGATCATTCCCGTGGCTGGCCACCCACTCGGTCGATACCAATACTTCCGGATGCGCATATTCAGACATTATTGGTGCTCCTTTTCGCTCTTATTGGATAGCCGGGGACGCCCCCGCGTCGGGCTTTGAGACTGCACGCGATTGCGGGGCGCGCGCCACCGCGCGAATCCCGCATCGCTCGTAACTTGGATGCCCCGTAAGGGGCAGGGATTCCTGATTCTCAGTCGATATACGGCTCCGGCAGACGCCGCGTCGAGACCGCTGTGAGGTTAAACGGGGACCAGCTTTCCCTCACTGGATTCATATTCTATCCGCAGAATCCAATCGAAGTGAAATTTTTCTGCCGCCAGCCATTTCTCGAGCTCCTCGCGATTCTTGGCTTCGAACTCCACCAGCAGCTTCCCGTCCTGCAGGCACAGCAACACGCGCTGGGCGATAACGGCCGAAGCACCGTGCAACCGTGCGGTGAGCTCTTCGGCCCCCTGGCGGGTCATGCATGCAATGGTGTGCTGCGAGAGATAGCGCGGCATTCGTCGGGCTCCTCGTTTCGGTTTGTGTAGCGCCGGGCTCTTGGTCCCAGTAGGTTTGGACTTTTGCTGCCCGCGCCGTTCTTAAATGGCGGCGCTACAAACTGCCTGACGCCGGCGCGCCAGATTTTCGCGTTCGCGATTGGCGACCTCCTCGGATACACTGACCCCGGAGAAAAAGCAAATGCCCGAAACGCGCTCGGCTCATCCCTATTTTCTCTACGACGCAATCGTCGCCCAGCCAAAATTGATCGAACAAGTCTTCTCAAAATCGCGCGCGGCGATCGAGCGCGCGGTGCAGGCCGCCGCCGGGCGTAAGCGCATCGTCTTCATCGGCATCGGAACGTCGCTTAACGCGGCGAATGTAGCCGAGCGCTGGATGCGGCATCACTCGGGCGGACGCGCCCTCGCGCGTGCCGAGCAATCGTTCGAGTTTGCACACTATCCGCTGGCGCTCGGCGCCGACGATGCCGCTGTCATTATCACTCACACGGGCACGACCTCGCAGTCAGTGGAAGCCCTGCGCGCCGCACGCGCCATGGGCGCGCTGACCATCGCAGTCACGGGTCACAATCCCGGCGAAGGAATTCTCAGCGCGGATGTGCGCATCGAAACCTGCGAACAGGAAGTAGCTTTCGCCTATACGAAAAGCTACACCACCGCTCTCGCTGCTCTCGCGTTGCTAGTTCTCGGCGTGCTCGAAAAGCGGAGCCTGCTGAAAGATGGCGCGAGCGCCCGCACCTCTCTCGAAAAAGTCCCGGCGCTGATGCACGAAGCCCTGAAGACCGAGGCTAAAACGCGAGACGCCGCCGCGCTGATCGCCGAGCGCCAGCGTATCGTCTTCTTCGGCGCCGGGACTTGCTGGGCCACTGCCTCCGAGGCCGCGCTCAAGATCAAAGAGACCAGCTACATCGCCGCCGAGGGCTTTCAAACCGAGGAAATTCTGCACGGGCCATTTTCAGAAATTGATGACCGCGACGCGATGATCGGCATGCTCACAGGCGAACCCGCCGACGAGCGCGCCCGCACGATTCTTCGCGCCGCCGGCGAGCTGGGGATGCTGCGCATGGCCGTAACAACTCCGGCCGCGAATCGCGATATCGCCGCCGAGCATGTTGTCGTCGTGCCCGAAGCCCCGCCGTGGCTCGCCCCATTCGTGCACCTAGTCCCGCTTCAACTTCTGACCTACCACATCGCCCTAGCCCGCAAGATCAATCCGGACACAGGCCGCCAGGATCAGGAAGCCCACGCTCGCGCTCACCGCGTGTATAAACTCTAGCCCGTCCGAACGAACAGGCTAACCGATACGATGAACTCGTCACTGGCGCGGGCCACGCGGCGTTAAAATCGGGATTAGCAGATCAGGAGAATCGGAATGAAATCTCTATTCGGCGCCCTGTTGATCGCCTCGTTGCTGTTAATCGCACGTCCACTCGCATCCCACGAGCATCTCGGCACTCTCGAAGGCACGGTGCTGCGCGCTGATGGCAAGCCGCTCGAAGGCGCGCGCGTCACTACCGAGCAAGCCGAAGGCGCACACCCTCACGCCACGCTTACGAATTCCGATGGCCGCTTCTTCTTCCCGCGCCTCGATCCCGGCCTCTATAGCCTCCGCGCCTACTACAAAGGGACGTGGTCGGAATGGACGCGAAATACGGAAGTGAAGGTCGGAAAGGGTACTGATGTAACCCTCCGCATCACCGTAAGTAAAACAAAATAAAGGCCTAGCCTATTTCCTCAAATTGGCTTAGTACTACAACCCGAGTACAATTCTTTTGGGTCTTCCGAGCCATTGGCTCTGCCCATCCCTTTCCCTACCATCGTCGTGCGGGTTGGGAGCTGCGTTGCGGGGACGACGGTTCCGAAAGGAGCCGGGGCACGCTACCCAATCCGCCCAGCCCTCCCTGTCGGCAAACCCCTCCTGACCCCCAGCTGACAGGGGGGCACGTCTGGCCACTTCGCTACTCCCACTCCTCAATTTGCCTGGCAGGCTTCGTGCATCCTACGTAGTGTGATTGCGTTTTCGCGCGGAACCGGCGCTCTGGAATCAGTGGCTTAGGTGCTAGGATTCGCCGGAGAGCAGCAGACATCGCCGACACATGGGGTCTAAAACATCCAATTGGTTCATTCGCCTCCGTGCGGCTCTGGCTCTCGCGATAGCGGCGTCGATCTTTTCCAGCCCGGCCGCAGCGGCTCAACTCAAGCCCGAAACTCTGCAAGCTTTCGATCGCTATGTACAAGCTTCCGAATCGAAGATGGCCGCGGAAGATTTCGGCGGCGGGCAGTTCCTGTACGTCCAGGGTTTGCCTGCCGATCGCCGGGCGGCGGCGCTTGAGCGATTGAAGCTCGGCGAAGTGGTGATCGAAAAGCTCGAGACTTCCGAGAACGGCAAGTCCATCACCGCGCCCGGCGGCATGATTCACGACTGGATCGGAACCGTCTTCATCTCCGGCGTCACGCTGCAGGAAACCCTCTCACTCGAAGAGGATTACGATCGTCACCAGGAGATTTTCCAGCCGGAAGTGATGCGCTCAAAAATTCTGCGGCGAAACGGCGGCGACTTCAGCGTCTATTTCCGCTTGCGAAAGAAGAAAATCATCACGACGATCCTCGACACCGATCATGAGGTGCAATACCACGTGATCGATGCTACGCACGCCGAAAGCCGCTCGCGCACCACGCGCATTCAGGAAGTCGAGAACGCCGGGCAAGCGAATGAATCGCTCAAGCCGGTGGGCTATGACAATGGCTTTCTCTGGCGTATGAATACGTACTGGCGCTTCGAAGAAAAAGACGGCGGGATTTACGTAGAATGCCGCTCGATTTCCCTCACGCGCGACATCCCCACCGGCCTCGGCTGGATGATCGGACCATTCGTCACCAGCATCCCGCGCGAATCGCTTACCTTCACGCTGGGCACAACGCGCACAGCGCTGGTGAAAAGAGCGGCGGCACGCTCCGGCACTGCCTCGGTAGCGCCGGCGTCCCTGCCGGCATCTTGCGACCCCGATTGCCGGCAAGGGCACCAATCGTCCGCGGAGCGCAATGTAAAATAAATTGCGCCGATTCACGTCCGCGGTCCGCGGGTGACTCCTGCTTCTAGTGAGATTGTCTTCGTAAGATGCCGGCAGGGACGCCGGCGCTACCAAAGCGCGGCCAGCCTGATGATTTGTCGAAGATTCTTAAAATGAAGTTCCCGCAAGAAAAATGTCGCCGAGACCGGTAGCGAAATTGGCGACGATATTCGTCGCAGGCGAGATGAACGCGACAGTATGGCCATCGCCGCTCACCGCCGGACGCAGCGACACATTGTTTGCCTGCGTTCCGCCGATCGAAATACTGCGCTGCGAAGTCCCCGGCGTGCAGGATCCCGTGGTCGAACTGACCGCGCCTTCGCACGTATTCCGCACGAAGATATTCTCGAATCCGTTGGACGTCCCAGGTACAAGGTTGGTCGCCAGCGAAGCGAAGGCGATGAATTGTCCGTCATTCGCGTTCGCAACCGTCGAGCTGATGCTCGGCTGCTCACTCAAGCCGTTGCCCGGCGTAACATTATCGTTGGCAATCGAGACCAGCGCAGTTGAAGGCGTGCAGCCCGTCGAAACGACAACGCCGCAAGTGTCGCGCACGAAAATCTGCTGCGTCCCGTTGGTCGCCGTCTGCACCAGGTTCGTCGCCGTGGATGCGAACGCGACAAACCGCCCGTCCGAAGTGATCGCCGCCTGCGCGCTCGCCCCATTTGCAGGCGTAGTGCCGTCGTTCGACGACGCCACTACAACCACTGGCACGCAATCCACGATGCCCGCGATGCATGTCGCGGCGCGATAAATCTGCGGCACCGGCGGCGTCACGCCGCTCACCACATTCGTCGCCGCCGACGTGAAGGCTACAAACGCTCCGCTTCCCGCGGTCGCGGGCTGTGAGCTTGGGGCATCCGCAGGCGTGAAGCCGTCCGCCGACGAAACTAAGATCGTCTTCGGCGTGCAGGTTATCGTCGTCGAAGTGAGGTTCAAGCAGGTATCCCGCAAATAAATCTGCGCGATCCCGCCCGGGTCAACTCCCGCCACGAGATTCGACGCCGTCGAAACGAACGCCACGTAGCGGCCATCCGGACTGATCGACGGCTGAATCGCGTCTGCGTTCGCGGCGCTCACGCCGTCTGCCGCCACCGAAACGAGCGCCGTAGCGGTTGTCGTACATGTTGTGCTGCCCGCGCAGCCGCTGTGCAGGAAGATTTGCCGCGTCGTTCCCGTCAGCGTCGGGAAGTTCGGATCAAGATTCGTGGCGTGCGATGAGAACGCGATGAAGCCGCCGCTTGTGTCCATGGTCGGCTCGAGGCTGTCGGAATTCCCCTGAGAACCAGCCTGCGTCCCGCTACCGGACGTTCCGGAAATGCTGACGAGCGCCGTCGAGGGCAAGCACGTAGCCTGGGCAAAACAAGTGTCGCGCAGGAAAACATCGGATTGGCCGTTCGTGTCGTTCGTGATCAGGTTGCTCGAAACCGACGCAAACGCCACAAAGCGCCCGTTCGAGCTAATCACCGGACCGGAGCGGCTCAGATCGCCGATGCCGTTGTTTGCCTGCATTCCATCGAAAGAATAATCAACAAGCTCGGGCAGGCCCGTGTAACCGGGATTCGAGGTTGTCGGGACGATTCCGTTCACTGCAAATGTCAGCGGCTGCGAAGTCCCGCCTCCCGGCGCCGGATTCAGCACCACGATCTGCGCCACCTGGGCGGCGCCGAGGTCCGACTGCGTGAGTATCGCCGTCACCGACGAGCTCGACGCAAACGTGGTCGATCGCGGGCTCCCGTTGAACAACACTTGCGTCTGCGGCACAAAGCCGCTTCCCGTTATGGTCAGCGACGCGGTGGTCCCGCCCGCTGCGGCGCTCTTCGGCGAGATCGTGGTGAGGACCGGAACCGCGTCGTTCACCGGCAGCGGCAGTGTTCCTGAACTTCCGCCGCCCGGCGCCGGATTCAACACTCCGATATTCAACACTCCCGCTTCGATCAGGTCTCCGCCGGCGATTGTTGTCTGCAATTGCGTGCCGCTAACCAGGACTGTCGGCCGGTTGTCGCCATTCACCGTAATTTGCGAAAGCGCCTCAAAATTTGTGCCAAAGACGTTCAGCGTAAAACCCGCCCCACCCGCCAGCGCCGAAGACGGCGACATGCTGGAAATCGTGGGAATCGGGCTGGTCACCTGCGTAATCATGAACGTCAATTGATTCGAGACTCCGCCGCCGGGCTGGGGAGTCTGGACCTCGATCGTCGCGTTGCCGGGTGTGGCGATGAACGACGAGGAAATATTGGCGGTCAGTTCGCTGCCGCTCTGAAATATGGACTGGATGCCGCTGCCATTGAAGAAAATCACCGACTGCGGTGAGAACCCGGTTCCATTCACGGTCAGCACGAAACCCGGCGAGCCCGCGGAAACGCTCGGCGGAGTTAATGACGTGAGTTTGGGCTTCGGGTTATTAGCAATGCCCTCGCCGCACGAAGCGAGCAGCAGTGCCGCCGCGAGCACCAGCCAATTTTGGAGCGAACTCTTCCCCGTCAAATCCCCGGCTCCTTTTACCCTAAACCCGGTCACCTCGAACCCGCTCGACGCGTGTGGGGGCCCTTAGAAGTGCCAACTGGAATAGGAGAGACTACTAGAGATGAGGGATTGGGGCAATGCGGATGCCTGGGTTTCCCGATGCGGCTCGACGATACGCGATCTCGAATCTCTGCCCGCTGTTTTTCGCCCGGTCCGTCGACGGCATAAATTTCCTGTAATGATCGTTCTCCGTTGACTCCTGTCCTGTACGATGAGTTAAGCTGTCGCCGTGACGCGAAATAATGCTAATTCGCTCGAGCCGAGGGCGCAGGTCGATGCCGTCGAAGATCGCCCTCCGTCTTGCTCTCGTATTGCTCGCCATTGCGGCGTGCACGCCTGTCGTGTGCGCGCAGGACGCGCCTGCGGCGCCCCCCAGCCAGCCTTCTCCCGCTGACGCAACAGACACCTCCAGCGATTCCCCGGTTACTCTCTTCCCGCATTCCGACACCAGCCGTTTCTGGGTTTCCGGACAGGCCAACATCATCCTGCAATGGCATCCCGCGTTTCACGCCGCCTACAGCGGCACGAACAGCTTCCGTTCGCCCGGCGAAAACGACACCTCAAAGGTCTATACGCTCTACACCGGCTTCTCGCTCACTCCAACCACTGAAATCTTCGTGGACGCGGAGAGCGCCGGTGGGCATGGCTTAAGCCAGGCCCTGGGTCTTGCCGGCTTCACGAACCTCGACGTTGTGCGCAATCCGGCGCTGGGCGCGACGCCGTACCTCGCGCGCCTCGAGTTGCGGCAGATCATTCCTCTCAGCAGCGATCGCGTGGAGGCGGAGCGCGGCCCATTTGGCCTCGCCACGTCCCTCCCGGCGTGGCGCATTGAGATTCGCGTCGGTAAACTCGGCCTGGTGGATTTCTTCGATGCGAATACCGGCGGCAGCGACAGCCATCTGCAATTTCTCAATTGGACCGTGGACAACAACGGCGCCTACGACTACGCCGCCAACACGCGCGGCTACACCGATGCCGCCATCGTTGAATTCGACGCCCGCTCGTGGTCGTTCCGCTTTGCTGAAGCCATGATGCCCAAAGTTGCCAACGGCATTCACCTCGATGCCGATCTTTCCCGCGCTCATGCCGAAAATTACGAAGCGGAATGGCGTGAGAATTTCCTGGCCGGGCGCGCCGGCGTGATCCGTTTGCTCGGCTATGAGAATCACGCCGACATGGGCAATTATCGTGAGGCGATCGATGATTTCCTCGCCGGCCAGGGTTCGCGGCCCGACATCATCGCCACGCGCCGACAAGGTCGCGTGAAATACGGCTTTGGATTAAATGTCGAGCAGGATCTCACCAGGGAATTCGGCGTCTTCGCCCGGCTCGGCTGGAGCGACGGCCGCAATGAATCTTTCGCCTATTCCGAAGTGGACCGCACCGTAGAAATCGGCAGCTACTTTCACGGCGAAAGCTGGCATCGCAAGAACGACCACGCCGGAGCGGTGTTCACCATGAACGGGATCGTCAGCGACCACGCCCGCTATCTCGCTCTCGGCGGCCTCGGCTTCCTCCTCGGCGACGGCGCGCTCACCTACGGCCACGAGACTATCTTCGAGGGCTACTACACCCTCCATGCCTGGCGAGGCATCTTCGCCAGCTTCGATCTACAGCACGTCAACAATCCCGGCTACAACAAAGACCGCGGGCCGGTGGTAGTTCCCGGCCTCCGCCTCCACGTAGATTTCTGAAAGGAAAGGGCCTCTATCCAGGGGTATTCTCGGACTGACGGACGATTCTAATCGGCCGCAAAATTATTACAAATCACTGCAACTTACAGAAAACAAAGGGCGAACTCATTTTCTAATCGGCCGAAAATGCACCCCCCAAGAACGCTTTCATCGCCTGCCGCGCCAATCCGCTTGCCCTTTCCCAACGTCTAAGAGCACAATCGCGCGCCGCTGCCGCGGGCTCGATGCAATCGAACGCCACAAGGAGATTTTTCATGCTGCGAAAATTCTGTCTGCTCGCTTGCGTTATCGCTATCTCTGCAACTTTCACTCTGGCCCAGGATCAAGAAAGGAAGCCGGCCGAAGCAGCGCCTGCCGTCGCGCCACCCGTCGCAAATCCCGCTGATGTGGCCTCGCGCGATGCCATCATGGCGGCGACTTA
>Ga0335078_10004693_pt1 | contig 20233 bp, 23 predicted proteins | sample Lox_Sample_32_FD_206711 | JGI IMG/M metagenome (GOLD analysis project Ga0335078, IMG submission 206711) | Soil microbial communities from Loxahatchee National Wildlife Refuge, Florida, United States - Lox_Sample_3.2 | ecosystem: Environmental > Terrestrial > Soil > Wetlands | place: USA... | reverse complement strand
CCCGATCTGTTCTGGTAATCTCGTCATCTGCGGCCGGGCTTGGTGCCCGTCCTGCCCCCTTAGCTCAGACGGCAGAGCGTCTCCATGGTAAGGAGAAGGTCTACGGTTCGATTCCGTAAGGGGGCTCCAGGTCAGAGCACTTTTTCGAGCTTATCGAACGGTCCAGTGGGGAAATTGGTGGGGACTACCGGAAGTCTTCGCTGATGGAGTAACAGACTGGGAGTCGGGAGATGTCTGGAAGCGTCTCGGCGGTCAATGTCCACCCCCCTTAACCGGACTGGACTTGGCGCATGTGTGTGCCGATGTCGAAGTACAGCTCGAACTTCCACCCGCGTTTTCCTGACCTGCCGCTATTGCCTTGTCAGCCACGCTGGCCTGCGCGTACACGTCTCGCCACTTCTCAACGGTTCTGGCGTGTTCCCGCTGCCGGGCGGAACTGAGCCGGAACTGGCACGCGATCTTCACCCCATCACCAAGCGGCCGCCGCATGCCGCTGAGCATTTGACGGCACGGTAGCCGCGGCCTCTCTGGCAAAGCTGCGGGCTGCCAGGGCCGGGCCTGGGCGCGCCCGGCGAGCTTGGAGCCCAGGCCCGGCACGTACGTCACGGTGTTGGCGGCGGTGCCGGGGTCACCAACCGGCACGATTGCATGCCCGTTGCCGGTGGTGTCGAGCCCCAGCTGGCAGGCGGGTGGACACCGCCCTGCCCGCCGAAGGCCAGGCCGCTTTCGACCGCCGAGATCCCGGCGAGCTGAAAGGATGCGGCGAGTTACCTGCCGGGGACTGTGGAGGTCGGCATCCGCGACGACGGCGTAGGCGTTGCCCTCCAGCGGGACGGTGGCGGTGCGGGTCACCTTGCGGGTGACCGACCAGCGGGACGCCTCGGCGAGCCGGGCGGGCTCGGCCTGGCGGGTGCCCGCCGGCTTCGAACCGGCTGATCGGGGGCTGGCCGGTCTCGGCGTGCACCCATGGTGATAAGGCCTCCGCGAGCAGCGGGGCCGGGGCCGCGGTCATCTCGGTGATCGTGGTGACCAGGGCGATCATCTCGCCCATGCCGTCGCCGTCACGGTCGGGGACCTTCGTACTCGGCCACCCGGACATAGCGGGCTTGGTCCTCCTCCAGGTGCCCCCTGGCGCGGGCCGCCGCAATAAGCGCCTGCCGGGCCTTGCCGCGGATCTTCGGGTTCACCAGTACCGAGGAATAGGACCCGTCGGGCAGCAGATCCAGGACCGGCAGCGCTCCTCATAGTCCTCGTCAGCGAAAAGAGCCAGCGCCATCACGAAATAGATCATCACGTGTGGCGGGAGCTTCCCATCCGACCGCCTCGCGGCCTTCCCGGCCGCCACGAGCGCGTCATCAAGCGCATCCCGCGGCACGAACGCAGCCAGCACCCCAGCGACACCCAGTCCGTCAGCCGCCCGCCAGCCACCACGCCATTGTCTGCATAAGCCGCGATCATCTCGGCCACCAGCCAGAACACCACGGACCGACACACCCCGCAGCCAAGATCAACTTGGCCTAAGTGGCATTGGGCCTTGCGTCCCGTATACCGGTGACCTCCTGCCCTGTGCGAGGGCACACGAATTGTGCAGCCTGGACTGTGAAGAGTATTGTTCCTGCTGATCGTCCAGCTACGGTCAACACAAAGGCCAGTTTCATCCGGCCAGAAATGTCCGATTTTCACGGCGAAGCAGGTCTGGGGGGGACGGAAAGGCTCGGCTGGTGACCGGCCGCGATCTCGGAATGATGATCCGCGGCCACCGCTCGCTTCGCCTGGTCATCCTGAACGCATGCGAAGGTGCGCGCAGCGCCCGGGACGATCCTTTTGGAGGGGTTGCGCAGGCACTCGTGCGCCAGGGCATCCCGGCGGTGATCGCCATGCAGTTCGAGATCTCCGATCCGGCCGCCTTGACGTTCAGCCAGTCCTTCTACCAGGCCATCGCAGATGGCCTTCCAGTGGACCTGGCCATGGTCGAGGCGCGACGGGCCATATTCGCAGAGGGTTACGAGGTCGAGTGGGCCACCCCAGTGCTCTACCTGCGCTCACCGGATGGCCGAATCTTCACCAAGGCCCGGATTCCACACGGTCAACTTAAGGCCCAGGAGGATGCCGAGCGCGCGGACCAGGGGGAGGCTAAACGCGAGGTGGGTGAGGAGCCTGAGGAGGCGTTGCACATCGGGGAGCGACTCCAGCAAGGTGCGGTAATTAAGGAGGAGGAGGAGCGCACGGCGGCTGGTCCTGCGACTGCGCAGGCCGGGACACCCGCAGCGGCGTTCACGTCGCGCCCGGTCGATCCCGCAGTCCCCGCCGCTGAAGCTGAGACATCCTTCACAGGCAAACCGCTGCAGTCGCCCGTGGCGGATGATCAGCCGTCTCAACCTGAAGGTGACCAGGATCCGCGCGCCCGCGGTCGATGTTCCAGCTCTTGCCGAGGCGTTGCGCCTGTGGTACGACAACCAGGGCTTGGAAGCCATCATGGCAGCGACTCCGACTGGGCTGATGGTGCAGTGCCGCAGGCGCCAAACGTTCCGAACCCCCGCGCTGACCGTTGATCTTGCGCGACGAGGATGAAGATCTACTTGTCGAGATCGGTTCAGCCAAATGGTCACCAAAGGCCACTGCGGCCGGAAGCACCGTGGTCGCGGTCGTCGGCTTGGCCGCTGCCGCTGGGCCCATCGGATGGGCCGCGCTGGCTGGCGGGATGGGAGCGCGGTGGTGGCTGCAGTACAGGCTGTCAGATCAGACGATCAGTTTCCTCCGCGAAATGGCACCGACGCATGTCCGTGGCGCGTAATCATCGAACTCCGCCCCCACCTGTCAGCACGTCGCCGAGTTCTCCTGTCTTTCGCGATGGCCTGCGGGTGATCGCAGGATCACGGAGTTGATCTCTGTGCATGTGCGGAAGACCGGGCTAGCAGCTCCCGCCGCCACATCAGGTGGAACAGCGCCGGCAGCGTGGCGATAGGGTCCCCGGCCGCCTCGGCGCCCTCCATCAGCGGGAGTCCAGAGCCGAACGCCTGCAGCAGCCGGGCCTCCGTCGCGGGGTCCCCGCTGCGCGGGTGCCGGTAGCCGACGATCCACCGGTGGTTGGCGGCCACCACCGGGTCCATCTGGCCGCAGACCGCGTACCCCCAGCCCAGCAGCTCGCAGGCCCTGCTCGTGGCCGCGAACGCCTCCCGGTCGCTGTCGTCGGCCACGTCCACCGGCCGGGAGTCGATCACCAGCCCCCGGCCGTCGGCCAGCCGCGCGAAGAAGTCGGGCGGGTGCCGGCGGACCTTCCCCGCCGGGGTCCGCCAGTGCAGCCAGAACGGCTGCGAGACGATCGCGGTCACCGCGGGGTCGAAGTCGAGCGCTACCAGGTGGCCGCGCTCAACCCATGACTCGAAGCCCACCCGCCGCCCCATGGTCGCGGACCAGTACCAGCCCGGGTAGTTCCGCTGCCCCTTGCAGGACGGGAACGAGCGCACCGGCTGGCAGGCCTCAAGGTCAGCACGGCGGAGCTGGTCGAGCCCCGCCCGGACCTCCCGCCCATCGGGCCCGGCGTATGTCACCTCGAAGCCCGCAGGCAGCCACACCTGCGGCGGCCCGGCATCGCCGTAGGCATCCCAGCTCGCGGACAGCAGGTCAGCAACACTCACCGCAGCGCTCAGCCTCTCCCCGTACCCCCTACCGGTCGATCAGCGGGAGTGCCGGGAAGGTGTGCTGCTGCCACAGCAGCCGGGAGGCCTCCTCCGGGTAGGCGGTGACGGCCGGTCGGGTGTCGAGGAGCTGGACGAGTCGCTGCTCGGCGTCGTACGCGGGCCAGCCGGGGTCGCCGTCGGCGGCGAACGCCGTCCACGCGGCGCGGTTCCGTGCGGACAGCGCCTCCGCCTCCGCGGAGGGAGTCTCGCCGATCAGCAGGGCGGGCTGGCCGCTGCTCAGGTTGCCGAAGACGAGCGGTACGTCGAGGCCGTGGCAGGCGCCGAGGGCGCCGCCCATGCCCGGGGCGGGCCAGGTCAGCTCGTAGAGGTGGGTCCGGCCGCCGGAAGCGCTCGGCCTCCGGGATGATCAGCAAGGGTGCCCGCGTGCCGCCGGTGTCGGTCGGGCCTATCAGATTCGGATGTCGCTGTCACTGGCCACCCTTGACTTGCCGATGGGCGAGTAACCGTGGTCGACCGTCGTCGCCCCGTCATCTTCGCAATTCACGTCGTCGGAGTGTCGGGAGGTTGCTGCACCCGCTGCCGCCAGGCTGGCGGCCAGCTGGGGTCGGGGATCTCGCCGCTGACGATGCCGAGCTCGGCGCGTGCAGCAGCATAGAAGCGTTTCCGGGCCGCTCCGGCGTCCACATTGGCTTGCGTGTATTCGGCGGCGTCGTTTCGGAGACCGCGGGCGAACCACTCCAGGTGCCAAGCAATTTGGCGCCAGTCTCGGGCCGCCGTGATGGCGTCCGGACTACCGAGCATCAGGACATGCTCCCACTTGACGCTGAGATCGTCTTCCGCAGCTGCTAGAGCCGATAGTCCATCAGCGGGGTCAAGGGGCTGACCGGTCGACGGCAGGCCGAGCCCGGCGCAGAGTCGCCACGCGATGCTCATGAACTGCTTGATGGCGGTGGCGAACTCGGCATAGCAGTCCAGCCGCTTCGTGTCCCAACGAAGGGCCTCTTCCCGTTGCCACCTAGTGCGGTCGAGCAGCCGGGTCGAGGCGAAGGAGGCGATTGCTCCTACCGCGACACCGAGAATGGTCACTAACTGTACGGTCCACGGTTCCACGGCATTGCCCTTCTCTGCGATGGGTGTGGGCATTGAGAAGGTGATGATCACGAGCCCCCACCAGCGTCGTCTGCCCGGTCCGTCCAGTCAGCAGCTCGGCGGTCGTCTGTCGCGACTTGACGAAGGGGTTGTGCTGGCTGGTGTGGCTTCATCCCATGCCCACACGGACTCAAGGGGGATCGGGGACCAGCCTGTCTCGGCGCGCGAGGCATTGAGGTAGTCGGCCGCGAGCCGACCAAGAGCGCGACGTTCCTCGCGAAAGTCGGCGCGTGACCATCGCCTCTCCAATGCTCGTCCCAAAAGCCGGTCGACTTCGCGGTCTAGGCCCTGCACCAGGTCTACAACCTTCGGCGGGCTCACGAGCAGCGCTGCGTAGATCGAACTGTTCCAGCCGATGCTCACCTCGTGGAAGGCCGAGAGAGAGGTCCCTCTGGGAGGCTTCTCCGCGAGGTAGGCAAGATCGATCATCGTCCTGATCACCTCTTGCAGGGAGCTGAGCAGTTCAGTGCTGACTCTCAATTGAGCGTCTCGACGCCATCGACTTTTCTCCCCCCGGTCAGCTGCAAACGCACCGATCAGTCCACCCGCGATCGCCAAGGCGCCGCCAACTAGGGTGGCAAGAAGAGCGTTCATGCCTGGATTGTGGCAGAGCGGGTCTTCCCGGAAACCGATCCGCGTAGGTTAAGTACGGACCTTGCCAGACGGGCAGGGTGGCCTGATGAGCCGTGAGCATGCCAGTGGCGTGCCCGATCGGATGGTGATGAGCGGTGAATCACGGTCACTCACGGACAGGCCACTCCGGCTCTGACCTGCGGGTGCTAGCCGGGCCAAGGATGGCAGCTATGAGGAGGACCTGGGAAGACCAGGAAACAGCAGGTCAGGGTGGGGTTCTGCTAACGGATTTGTTAACGAGACGGTGCGGGACGGCGGAGACGCAGCGGGAGACAAAAGACGGCGACCGGCTCCCTGCGCTGGTCAGTGAGACGCACCAGTGCGGCCGAGACAAGGAAGACGTGCGTCATGCTGCTCATAACCCAGCGACGACTGGGGCCTGGGGCCTGGTCTCAATTCTGGTCTCGCCACCTGGCGGCCAGCTCCCGGTAGATGCCGACGGCTTCCTGTATGGCGGTCGACGCCTCCTCCCGCCGCCCCAGCGCGCCCAGCCGGGCCGACAGGTCGGTCAGCGACCCGGCCAGGCGGCCGACGGCGTCCGGTTCTCCGCCGAGGGCACCTGCCCGGCAGCGTCAGCGCAGGCCCCGGCCTATTCCTCTACCACCTTGATCCAACGGACTACCGTCAGCCGACTGGGATCTCCGCGCACGTGCGATGATATCCGTACTGTCGTCCGATGAATTTATCCCATTCATCGCGTGTCAGGTTGCGTCCCGCCAGCCTGCAAGCAGCTGCTGTAGCTGCCTGGCTGTTCAAATACCATATTCGCACCTCACCGTCATCCGCGGCGGAGGCAAGCATCTTACCGTCGGGACGGAAGGATACATCGGTGACCTCACCAGTATGGCCAGTGAACACTTCGCTAGAGGGTTGTTCAGAGGTCAGCTCCCACAATCTTACCGTACCGTCATCCCCGCCTGAGGCTAGCATATGACCGTCTGGACTAAATGCGACAGTATTAACGCCTTTGCTGCCTGTAGCCGATTCGGCGTGGCCGGTAAGCGGCTGCCCGCGCAATTTCCCAGTCGCCACATTCCACAATCTTATTGTACCGTCGTAGCCGCCTGAGGCTAGCATCTGACCGTCTGGACTAAAGGCGATAGCAAGGACTGGTCCGGCGTGGCCGGTAAGCGGCTGCCCGCGCGGTTTGCCGGTCGCCACGTCCCACAGTTGTATCTCGCCGGATCCGGCAGCGAGCGTCTTGCCGTCCGGGCTAAATGCTACGGCGTAAGTGCCCCCGGTAGGCAACCCGTCGAGATCGCGCCGCTGGCCGTCTGCCACCCTCGTCAACGATACCTCGCCCTCGGTACCTCCGGAGGGCAGGGCGAGTAGTCGGCCGTCTGGGCTGAATACTGGCCTGCCGAGAGCCACGTAGCCAGTGAGCGGTCTTCCGTGTTGCTTTCCGGTAGCCGCATCCCACAGCTGGACTGTGCTGTCGCCACCGAGAACGGAAGTTGAATCAACGGAGGCGATGAGCGCTCCGTCTGGACTAACGGCCACTCCTTCCATCGGCCCTATACGGCTCAGGAGAGGCTGACCATGCGGCTGCATCGTGTTCGTGTCCCATAGCCGGACGGTCCCGTCCTCGCTGGCCGAGGCGAGGAGCCCGTTATCAGGGCCGAACGTCACCTCTTTCACCGCGCTCGTATGGCCGCTAAGCACCTGGCCATAGGCGGGTGCCATCTGCCAAAGACGTACCGTCCTATCATCGCTGGCCGAGGCTAGCGCCTTGCCGTCCGGGCTGAACACCACACTGTACACTTCGCCTGTATGGCCGGTAAGCGGCTCACTGCTCCAGGAGCCGCTTCCTGTGTTCCATATCCGGATGGTCCCGTCCTCGCTGGCTGAGGCGAGTACCCTGTTATCTGGGCTAAATGCCACGTCGTTGACCCAGCCGCCCAGTGTTTGCCGGTCCCAGCGCAGCTTCCCGGTGGCAACATCCCACAGACGTACACCGCCGTCGAGGTCTCCGCAGGCGAGCGTCCGCCCACTATGACTGAACTTGATGACCGAATCACAGTGCCCCTGGAGCGGCAAGCCCTTCGGTTTCCCGGTCGCCACCTGCCACAATCGTACAGTTTTGTCATAACCAGTGGAGGCGAGCGTCTTGCCGTCCGGGCTGAACGCCACACTTTTTACGACGTCCCGGTGACCAATGAGCGGTGGGCCAAGCGGCTTTCCGGTGATCGCGTCCCACAACCGAACTGTTTTATCCTCGCCCGCCGAGGCGATGGTCTTGCCGTCCGGACTAAACGCTACACTTTCTACACTGCCATGGTGGCCTACCAAGGGCGGGCCGTGCAGCCTTCCACTGGCGACATCCCACACCAGCACCTTGTCGCCACACGGATGCACGAGCAGGCTATCGTCCGGACTGAACGCCACCCCTCTGTCAGCCGAGCAAAAGTAAGGCTTGGATAGGGATCGGCGCAGCTGTCCAGAGGCTACATCCCACAATCGTACGCTCGTCCAATCCAAGGAGGCAAGCAATCTGCCGTTCGCTGTAAATGCGACTCCTGTTGTACTACTTTCATTGGTCAGCTTCTTGGAGTAAGGGTGGCTCAGCAGGGCCAGAAGGGCATCGCGTCGCGCCAATTTGTCGTCTGACGGCGCCCGTTGCAAAGCCTCAATCCCGAGTAGGAGAGCCAGATCTGGTGCATTGTTGTGCACCGTGGTGACCTGAGCGGCGAGTTGACGGGAAAGAGCATACTGCGCTTGCAGCTGAGCTCTTTGCTGAAGGGAAAAGAAGATACCGGCGGCGGCGAGAGACGCAACGAGGAGAATCGCAACGGCACCGCTGAGTAGACCAAGGCGGCGAGTGCGGCGCCGCTTACTGGCCCGGATGTAGTCTGCCGGTGGCCCGGCCAGTTGGTCTGGGTAGTCGTTGAGCTGTCGCAGTGCTGGGTCGAGCAGAGACGGGGGTAGCAGGAACTCGGGATTCTTGTTGCTGTCGAGCCAGCGCTCAAGGTTCGGGGCAAGGTCTTGGGCGCGCCATTGCACAAACTTGCTGCGCTCCTTCAGCCAGCTTCGCAGGCGGGGCCATGCGCGGAGGAGTGCTTCGTGGGAGACCTCGACGGTTGGCTGGCCACCGGCGGGGGCCATCTCCGCGGTGAGCAGCCGGGCGTCGATGAGCCGCTGAATGAGGCACTGGTCGTTTTCGTCCCACTGCGCGAGCCGGGCTGGCCGGCTGAGGTCCCTCGCGCCGACCGCTGGGCCGGCGATGCTGGTGTCGGCGGGCTGGGCGGCGATGAGGCCGAGCAGGATGCGTTGAAGCCGCAGCCGGTCAGCCTCATCGAGGCATTCCCTCAGCTGTTCGGCTCGGCGGATTAGCGCCCCTTGCGCGCCCGGCAGGTGCGTCCCGTCCGGAAGGGCGACGCCCAGATCCCGGTAGGTCTCCTCGGTGAGCACGCCGCCCGCGGCGTCGCGTTCCCATAGCTCTGTCAGCGCGAACTGCAGAAGCGGCAGGTCACCGGGGCGGCCGCGCACGTCCGCGATGAGCTCTTGCGTCAGGCCAGGCTGAAACGAGCGCAACAGCTTTTCGGCGGGCGCGGCGATGGCCCGGCCCAGGTCTTGTTCGCTCATCGGCGCCAGCGCGACCTGCCCGGCCGCGAGCCGTTCTCCCAGATCGGCCAGCGCCAGGTGGTAGAAGTCGGCGCGCAGCCCGATCACCACTTTCACCGTGTCGGTGGCCAGGCATTGCAACAGGGCGACGAACCGCTTCCGCTCGGCGTCCTTGCAATCGGTGTACAGCCGCTCGAACTGGTCGACCACCACGATCAATTCGGTGGGAGGAACGGCGGCGCGGATTGCCGTGGCCAGCTCCTGGGGAGGGGCCGCGGCCAGCTCCTGGGGAAGGAGTACCCCGTGCTGGGCCAGGCTCTGGAGCAGTCCGGCGCGCGGCTGGCTGCCGACCCGTTGATAGCAGCGGATTCGCTGTGCCAGACCTACCACCGGCCGGTCCCGCAGGCCCTTGGCCAGCCCGGCTTGCAGCAGCGAGGACTTGCCACCGCCGGAGACCGCGACCACCGGCACGAAGTCGCCGTCGGCGAGGCTGGTCAGCAGCTGGCTGGTCGCGTGCTCCCGGCCGTAGTAGTAGTCGACGTGCTCCTCGGTAAACGGTTCCAGGCCACGGTAGGGGCAGCCGCCGGGGAGCCGCAGCTCCGGAACAAGTTCCCGGATGTTTTCCACCGGTACACCGATGGCGGTATTGGCCAGCCGCGAGCCGGGATCTCCGCGCGCGATGCTCTTGACCATGCCGAGGACCACGTGCAGCTCCGGATCCCAGATCGGTGCCCCGCTGAAACCGAACGTCGCCTCGTTGCTGCGCAGGGCGAGCTGCTGATACCCGTCGTCGGCGGTAGGCCCGTAATAATCGAGTTCTCCCGGCAGCCCGACCTCAGGTTTCATCTGCGGGTAGCCGAAGGTACGCAGGCCCGGCTGTGGGGTCCTCGGCGACCGGCCGAGCAGAAGCACCCGCACCTCGGGGGGAACAGGGTCGGTGAGCCGCAAGACCGCCACATCCGGCGGATCCTGGAGCAGGTCGACGGTCGCCGACAGCGACCGGCGGATGGCGTGCGGCTCGATCCGCACCGTCGCGCCGGTTGCGCAGCCGACAAGCACATGGGCGCACGTCACAATCAGGCCGCTGGCCGAAACGACGAACCCGGCGCCGTTTTCTTCGGGGCCGACCACCCGGACCACGCCGACGGCGGGCAGCTCCGCGGAAAGTTCGTTCACATCGCTCACCTACCGAGCGACGCTGGCTAGCTCCAGCCGCGCCTCCAGACCATCTTCACTTGGTAATTGCACTCTCCGGCCACCTTCCCAACCGCGAGGTTGCCCACCTCGCCGGTGCCCTTTAAGCCAAACGTGATCTCCATCTCGGCTGGCGGTTTCTCCAGGGCCTCCGCGGCGGCCAGGAAGGCCGGGACATTCAGGCGCACCGCCCGCCGCACAGCCTCTTCGAAGCCGCTTTCGGCCACCGCCACCACTTCATCCCCCCGACGCCGCGCCCACTGGCGCAGCCCGGCGTTCTCCTCGCCGGTCCCGGGCGAGACCTCCGCTGCATCCACCTCTACCAAGACGCCCGCGGCCTCCCCCTCCTCCGAAGCAAACCGCAGATAATCTCCCATGTCTCCTCCCTGCGTCGGCAACCAGCCGTCACAGAGCGAAAAGTGCCTCTCGCGCAAAGTATGATACCGCGGCAGTTTCCATCACCAGGGCCGTTCTTCTAGAAATCAGGGCCGAAGGTCACTCGCCACCGTAATCCGGCCAGCGGGGAGTGATCGTTCCCTGTTCGCTGACGAAGATGATGCCGCACTCACATCGCGTGGCCGTAGGGAGGAACGAGTGGCTCACCGGTATTGCTGACAAACACGTCGACGGGCAACCGACCAGCCCTCGGGGCTCGGCGAGATCCCGACCTACGGCTTGCCACGCTTGCCGTCGCGGGCGTACCCCCAGCTCGGCCAGCGGACGAGCCGCACCCCTTACACCCACCGAACTGGCCAGGTCAACAAATCATCAGCCACCTGCCGGGGCGCGGCCGTTCCATGAGCTGAAGCAATAATGGCCGGTTATCCGGTACATCAGGCCACGACGTGTGGCGAGGACCTGGGAACAGGCGTGTAGCCGTGTGCGACTGGGACATGTTATCCGGTACGTCTGTCGGGAAAGAGCGCAAGCCAGACGCCAGTCACGGGGAGCCTGCGAGTCCGCTGTTGCCTGCGAGCAGTACCGGTTCTGGGGCGCTCCGCGGACGTGTTGGCGTGGTCGCGGTCGCCTGCAGCGGGGTGCAATGACTGCACCCCGTCAGACTGGCGCCCGGCTGCGCAGCTGCGGCAAGCCTCATGCCCAGCCCTGGGAACTGGTGCTCCAGTACCGCGATGGCGGCGTCATCTAGGTCGTCGCGGACCATGCTCAGATTCAAATCCCAGCCCTGCGGGCGGCGGTCGGCTCGCTTGATCCGGGCCGCGACGATGTTCGGATCGCACGGCGAGATGCTTGCCCTCAGCCTCCAGGCGGTCCAGGCAGGTGCGTACCGTCCGCTCCGACAGGCCCGTGTAGCGGACCAGCGTGGCCGCCGACGGGAACGCGCCTGCGCCGTCCGGCCCGGCGTGGTTGGCCAGGCCGACTAGCACGAACTTGCAGGGCGCTGGACGGCTGGCCGCCGCGGTCGGCTGGGACGGGTGCCAGGTTGAGCGCCCACGAGATGGCCTCGACGCTCACCGGCCACCCCCCGGCCGCCGCGCTTCGAGAAGACCCGCCCGCCGAGGAGACGGTGCTCGTCCCGGCCCTCGCCGACGCTAACCCTACGACGTTCAGCCTGTTCATCGAGCGTCCCCGCGTCAAGCTGGACAACAGCTGGCCGGGTAAGAACGCCGATGGCACGACCCTGGTGGCCGGGTCACACGTCGTCCCGGACGGAACCGCAGCGTTCCCATCGATCGCCAAGTTCGTCCGCTACGTCGGCCCGTCCGAGCGCACCGCCCGGACCTGCCTGAGGCCGTAGGCTGTGTGGGTGCTCAGAGATCAGTTCGCGGTTGCGGATGTCAGCGGCTGGGACGTGATTGCAGATGAGACGTCTGGCTCTGAGGAGAAGTACTGGCTGCGAGAGCCTGATGGTGAACAGAAGTGGCTCTTCAAGGCCGTCCGGGTTCGGGGCGACCATGTTCACGGAGAAGACTGGGCGGAGAAGGCAGTTGCCCACCTTGCTGGGCTACTTGGAGTTCCTTGCGCACGTATCGAGCTCGCAGACATGGGCAGGTCGCGGGGTTTGATCAGCGCTGATCTGTGTCCCAGGTTCTACGAATTGCAGCATGGGCAGATCTTGCTGGAGGACCGCGGAGCGGAGGGATACGAGCACCGTACGGGCGGCCGTTCGCATCCGGGCCACTCGCTGGAGAACATTAGGGCCGCGCTGTCAGATGTGGATGCCCTACCGCCGACTGGATGCGACCTTCCATTCGACGGTTCCGCCTTCGACTTGTTTGCAGGCTTCCTAGTTCTCGATGCCTGGGTGGCCAATACGGACAGGCACGACAACAACTGGGCGGTGCTCCGGCCGAAGAAGAGGTCCGATGGGGCACCGATGCGGCTGTGTGGTTCGTACGACCACGCCAGCAGTCTGGGATTCAACGTTTGTGACGACCAGTGCCGCAGATTGCTGGAGAACGGAGAGGCGGCGATCAAGGCATGGTGCGGGAGGGGGTACGGGCATCGCTTTGACCTTGGGCCTGGGCCAGGCAGACGTACCTTGGTGGATCTTGCCGTGAAGGGCCTGTCCCTTGCCTCAGACGCGGCCAGGAAGTACTGGCCGCGTCAGCTACGCGAGGTCGATGAGCATGAGGTGCGGCGCGTCCTCGATCGAATACCGAGAATGTCTGACCCTGCGCGTAGGTTTGCGATGAGCGTGCTTGACGTAAACGGGAGGAGAGTTCTCGATGCCGTCGCCTGACATGCTGACGGCCCCGGGCAGGCCGGCCCACCGGCCAGCCGAGACGGTCCGGCGGCTCGTCGTAGCCTGGCAGCATCCCGAGAGCCGGTTGATCAGCCCAATCGGTTTTTTGACCTATGACGGAAACAGTTACCGGTTTGACTACATCCGTCACGCGCTGGATGTTGTGGACTTCCAGCCGCTGCTTGGCTTCCCTGACCTGCGCCGTAGCTACAACTCCGAGGATTTGTTCCCACTTTTCGCGCAGCGGGCGATGGATCCTCGGCGCCGTGATTACCAGCGCTATCTGACGCGCCTGGGACTGGACGAGGAAGCGTCCCCGCTCGAGCAGATAGCGAGGTCGCAGGGGCGTCGGCAAGGTGACTCGATTCAGCTCCTACCTGAGCCTGAGGTGTCTGGCGGCGAACTGGCTTTCTTGTTCTTGGTGAACGGGACACGTCATGTACTAGAGCCGATGATCCTCGAGGGCCAGGAACTGCACGTGAGCAATGAGACGCTAGAGAACGTGCTTGCCCGACTCCGGCCTGGTGATCCCCTGGCACTCGTATCCCAGCCGAAGAATCCGGCCAATGATCTTGCCGTCGTCGTCACCGGGATGTCTGTGCCGCTCGGCTGGGTTCCCGACCTCCTGCTTGAGGACCTGCACGAACTCCTCAAGCGGGCGTCCGTAACGGTTACGGTTGAGCACGTCAATGGCCCCGACGCCCCCTGGCATCTCAGGGTGCTCGCCCGGCTTCGTGCCACGTCGGCTGGTAGCTTCCGCTTCTTCGCCGGGGAGCGATGGGCGCTCCTCGCCAGCGACTTCGCTCAGTAGGCGAAGACGTCCGGGTAAGCTCCGAGCTCAAGAGAGACCCGGGCTGGCAGGAATGCGCAGCACGCGTCATAAAAGGGTCGCAGGTCGGCCTTGGAGAGTTCCCTCTCCAAGGCGCTCAGCAGCGCGGGCAAAAATAGCACATCCCTGCTGGCATACTCCAGTTGCTCGGCAGTCAGCTCTTCCGCCAGCCAGTCACTCGTGCGCACAGCTGCTTTGTCCAGCCTCACGCCCAGATAGCGGAGGCAGAGCTGCTGAAGGCTATGCGCCTCATTCGGTGCCCTAGGGTCCAGAAGTTTTGACGCGACCTTGGTGCATCGAATCAACGCCGGCTGAGCCTTCCATGCGTGAACCATGAACCGGAGGTCAAAGGGGGCGTGATGGAAGACTTTTTCGACCGTCGGGTCTTCAAGCAGCGCCTTCAGCCGGAGGGGCGGCTTCTCATCCAGACTGACCACTACCACACCGATCTGCTCAGCGAACACCTGACACGTCGCAAGCCGGTGGCGGCGCCAGTCGAGACCGGAAGTCTCTACGTCCCACGAGGCGAGGGGGACCGCTGCGAAGGCATCCGCCATCTCGGCGGGCAGGTCACCGCGGACGACAACGCGACGATCATTCATCCGCAAGGGCCAGACTCACAGTGGGCACGTCGGCAGCATCCCACACAGCGCGCGAACGCCCGCGCTGGGATCGGTAGGCCGGATTCCGTATACCCCGTCTACTCGACACCTGAAACTGCTGAGAACATTGTTGCTTGACCGAATTTGGTTACCGTACGTTATCCGTTGTCGGCGGACTGGATCGACCAGCCGGTAAGCAAGCGCTCTCGGGTCTCGCAGCTAACCGCTTGCCGATTAGTTGGCGTAAGCGAAGATCGTACCCAGCCCCGTGTACGGTCCTAGTGTAGTGTCTCGATTTTAACCGGCGATTCGCTCCGGTCGCGGCGGTATGCCTGGCGTCATGCAGCCTGGCTTCGCGCAGCCCGGCCTCCTTGAGCAGCCGTTTCCACTCGTGGTAGTCGGTGTTCGGATTGAGCGGCTGGCCGGCCGGACTGGCGAACACCCAGCCTTCCTCCTGCCACTGCTGCCGCGCCTGCTCGCATTCCCGCTCCTGCTCGGCCCAGTGGGCGCGGAGGAGCGCGACGAGCTGGGGCGGCAGGCCGATCGTGCGGCGGCCCGCCTTGGACTTGACCCGACCGGTAGCCGGACGGGTGCTCACGCGCTGCGAGCAGGTCCCGGGTTTCCGGCCGCAGGTGCCGTCGCAGCCGTGCGCGTACTTGGGCCGCAGCCGCGAGCGGCGGACACGCAGGACGCCATGGTCCAGGTCCACGTCTTCCCAGCGCAGACCCAGCGCCTCCCCCTGCCGCAGGCCCAGCGCCAGGGCAAGGGCCCACCGGGCGCTGTTGCGCCGTCCGCCGGCGCAGCCAAGACCTCAAGGCCGTTGGGCTGTTCGCCGCCCTGGCGGCGACGGCGTCACCCGGTGGGTGAAGGTCACCGCGTTCGGCCTGCTCGCCGAGCGCACCGCAGAATCGGTCGGCAAGGGCGACCGGGTGACCGTCCTGGCCGATGACCTCATGGCCGAGGCGTGGGCCGCGACTGGCACCGGCGAGCCCCGTGCCCGGGTCACCCTGCGGGCCCGCGAGATCGCCGCCTCGATGGCCTTCGACACCGTGCGCACCGGTTTCGCCGCTCGTAAGGCGGCCCGCCGGGCCGCCGCCAACGGCGAGCCAACCGACCTCCCAGCCGATGAGCAGGCCGAGGCGCGGGCCCTGCACGGCGTCACCGCCTCCTGACCCTCCCAGCGCGGGGGCGGGCCACCTGCCCGCCCCCCCCCCCAGCTGTCCGGCACCCCTGCCGCCTCGCCCATGGAAGGAACCCCGATGAACGCTGATCCCGAGCGGCTGCCGCTGCGGATCGGCTCCCCGGCCCAAATCCTTGCCGCTGTGCCCTACTTGCTCGGCTTCCACCCCGACCACAGCCTGGTGGTGATCGGTGCCCGGCCGCCCCGCGACCGGGTCCACGTCACCTTCCGCTACGACCTGCCCGATCCGCCTGAATCCGCCTACACCAGCGAGATCGCCGCCCACGCCGTCGCGGTCTTGACTCGCGAGCAGGTCACCATCGCCATCCTGGCCGGCTACGGCCCGGGGCGGCTGGTCACCCCGGCCGCGTCGCAACTGCGGGCGCGGCTGGCCGGTGCGGGGATCGAAGTGCGTGAGATGCTCCGCGCCGAGCACGGCAGGTATTGGTCGTATCTGTGCACCGACCCGGCCTGCTGCCCGCCCGGCGGGTTGCCCTACGACGGGCCGTCCAGCACCGTCGCGGCGCAGATGACCGTCGCGGGCAACATCGCGCTGCCCGGCCGGGCAGCCCTGGCAGCGATGGCCGCGCCACTCGGCGACCCTGCCCGCACGTCGATGCGCCAGGCCACCGCCGACGCCGAAAGCCGGGCCTCCGCGCTTGCTGCCGGGGTAGCCGGGGCTGGACGCGGACGCCGCGGACGGCTGCGGCCTGTGATCGACGCCGGGCTGCGGGCGGTCGGCGAGGCGATCGGCGCCTACCGCTCCGGCGGGCGGATCAGCAGCGACGACACCATTGCCTGGCCATCACCCTGACCGACCTGCGCGTCCGCGACGACGCATGGGCACGGATGGATCCCGGGCACCTGGCGGCGCACCGGCGGCTGTGGACCGACGTCGTGCGCCGCGCGCAGCCCGGCTATGTCGCCGCGCCCGCGGCCCTGCTCGCGTTCACCGCCTGGCAGGCCGGCGACGGGGCGGTCGCCAACGTCGCGCTCGACCGCGCGCTGGCCGACACCCCCGGCTACACGATGGCGCTGTTGCTGCGCGACGCCATCGCCGCGGGTGCGCCGCCGTCGATGGCGGTCCTGCCCATGACGCCCGAAGAGGTGGCCGCCAGCTACCGCGACCCTGTCGGCGATCAGCCCCGCCGCCGCACCGGCGACTCCGGCCCAGTGCCCGATGGCGCCAGCGAGAGCTGACCCTTCCTTGTGCGCGGGCCGTGCGGTTTCGGCCCCCGCACAAGGAAGTCCGCGCTCACAAGGGATGTCCGCACTCACCTCGGGCGAAGAGAGGAACCGAATACCTCAACGCGCGGCTCGAACGCCCAGCGCCAGCCCGGAGCCGTAAAGGACCTTGGGCTGTCTCGGCGATGCGGGCGTGCACCGCGATGTCCGCGTGTGGGCCGCATTCACAAGCTCGCGCGTGGACCGGGTGAGCGGGCCGGCCGGGAAGACTGGTGGGGTCCCGTTCGTGATGGCAGGAGCACGAAGAGCCGTATGCGGTGGTGACGTCCGCACTCCCGGTGGTGCTCCGTAGTCCCCGGTGGCGGGTTCCACGGCGTATCCCGACTTGATCAGTCTCGCAGGCGCGGGCGGGAGCGCAACCGGCCTCTCGCTTCGCTCGGCCCGGGCGGCCAAGATCTTTTTCTGGCCGCGGGCGGCTCGGTGCCGGCTTCGCCGGCGCAGTTCTTTCTTTTCTTTCTTTGCCCGCTGAAAAACATCTTCGCCACCCGGGTCGGCCGGTTGCGCTCCCGCCCTTTCCGCCTGCGTGCCTCCCGGCGTCGGGACACACCACGAACCAGACCCCACCACCGGGGACCCACCCGCGAAGGAGCAGGCCATGGACGTCACCACCTCCCCCTCCACCACCATCACCTGCGCCAAGCCGGCCTGCGGTGCCGTCACCACACTGGCGGCGTCCGGCTACATCGACGGCTGCGGGCAGGTCTGCCTCGAGTGCTACGGTCCTGCTCCGGAGTGGATGATCGACCTCGAGCCGCCGTTTTGACCCAGGTCACACTGCTCCCTCGGGTGGACCCGCCGCCGGGGGAGCCTTACCGCGGCATATTCCCATGTCGTGACGGATTGAGGACATTCGGTGACGCGCTGAAGGACGATTGGCCGGCGCGCTATCGCTCTGAATGCCTGCGCTCCGCTCCGCCCAACATCGACCGAGGCCCACCGTCCCCCAGGCAACCGGCAATGTCAACCGCGTACGGGGCCTTCGGCGTTCGGCGTGACGAACCACCCCTTGCCTGGCACCCGGCGGATCAGGCCCTCGTCGGACAGCATGTGGATTGCCTTGCCCGCAGTGGCCCTTGCGATGCCGTAGGTCTCGCACAAGGTGCGAATCGACGGGATGGGCCGGCGCGGCTCAATCTTCCCGGACTTGATCTGGTCACGCAGGATGCCCGCCACCTGCTGGTAGACGGGCTCGTCCCAGTCCCTGTCTATGACCATGGGCGGACGGTAACTGACTGGTGTCATGCCAGCGTTCGCCACCGTCGTCCATGGTGTGACCATATACTTAGGGTAGATAACAGTAGGACACTCTCTCTGAGCTGGGATTATACAAGAGCACTCGCTACCCAGAGGCTTACCGCAAGCCATGCCCCTTGATGAGGACGGAGTCCTCGCCCATGCCAACCATCCCAGGCACGCAGCCTGAGCGGAGCACCGAGGCCGTGACCGACGAAGAACGGCTGTACCGAATCGATGCGCTCGACCTGGAGCCCATCGTCTACAAGCTGATGCATCCGGAACCGGGGGAGACGCGCATGACCTTGGCTCGCGCGGACCAGGACATCGCCCTGTACCGGTGCTTCCTGAAGCTGTGCGTGCTGCACCCTGCCACCACGATCGTGCCGACAAGGCAGCTCGACCACGTCTGGCATACGCACATGCTGGACACGGCCAAGTACCGCGCCGACTGCGACTGGGTGTTCGGGTTCTTCTTGGATCACTTTCCCTACTTCGGATTCCGGGGCGAAGAGGACCGTCGCGCCTGGCGGGACGACTTCGCTCACACCCACCGTCTGTTCGAAGAGCACTTCAACGTCGATGTCGGCAGCCAGCCAGCAGCCAGCGCGTGCAGTAACCACGGCGACGGCTCGGGCTGCTGCGTCGGCTGCATCAAGCCTCCGGCGGCCGATGCCCGGCCCCGTCCTCACCGCAGCTTGCTCGTCGCCCGGGGTGGCGTGGCCGGCTGAGGCCGTCCTGCCTGCGGCAGCGACCACTTGCCGCGATGCCGATATCGCCGAAGCGAGCTACCGCCGCGCCGCAGCCAGCCACGTAATTGCACACCACGCCCCACATTTCCAAGCGGCCAGCTAAAATCTAGTTCTCCCAAACGCCGACCACTTGCACAATAACAATTCCTCACCGCCCCACCAAGTACCGCAGCACGATAGCCCACTACTTTTAGCCGCCCACACCGTTGCATTACAATGATGATGGCGGTCCGGGTGCTTTCTGTCATCGTCGGGAACGGTGTGTGATGCTGACAATATCCAGCGGTTATGACCCTGGATATCTCACGCATGCCGTCGCGACGGGCAGAGAGAACTATTACCTGTCCGCCGTCGCGGAGCACGGCGAACCGCCAGGCATCTGGACCGGGCTCGGGTGCCCAGAACTCCGTCTGCCGATTGGCTCCGAGGTCGACAACAAGATCATGGAGCGCCTCTACGGCGCGTTCACCGACCCCCGTGACCCGCAAGGCAAGGCCACGCTCGGACGCGCGCCGAGCAGTTTCGCCGGCAACAACGACAAGGTCGCTGCGCTGATCGCCGAGCGGCTGGCGGCGGAGCCCGAGGCCACCCAGGAACGCCGTGACCAGATCATCATGCAGGCGACGAAGGAGCAGCGCGCCGCGGTCTACTTCTTCGACGCGACCTTCTCGGTGCCGAAGTCGGTTAGCCTGCTGCATGCATCGCTGCAGGTCAGGGCGCAGCAGGCGCGTCACGCTGGTCGGGCTGGCGAAGCGGAGGCATGGTCGGCGCGGGCGCAGAGCGTGTGGGACGCCATCATGGCCGGCAACCAGGCCATGCTGGAGTACCTGCAGCGGGAGGCGGGGTACAGCCGGGCCGGCTATCACACGAAGGGTTCGGGCCGGTTCGCCGACGCACACGAATGGGTGATCGCGTCGTTCGCCCAGCACACGAGCCGGGACAACGACCCGCAGCTCCACGTGCACAACGCGATCTTGAACCGGGTGCTGCGCGAGGACCCGCTCGCCTCCCGCCCAGGCGACCGCAACGCCTGGCGCACCCTGGACGGGGCCGCGCTGTACGCGGCGAAACCCGCCGCCGGGGCCATCGCCGAGCGGACTCTCGCCGAATACCTTTCCGATCGGCTCGGTGTACAGACGGTCGCGCGTGCCGACGGGAATGGATGGGAGATAGCCGGCATCTCCGAGGATCTGCGGGATCAGCTCTCCTCCCGGCGCCGCGCCATCCAGCCGCGGGTCCGCCAGCTGGTAGAAGAATACGAACGCAAATACCGAACGGCTCCGAACGCGCGAGCGATCTGGTCCATGGCGCAATTCGTCACGCTCGATTCGCGCCAGGCGAAGGCGCATTCGGCGCTGTCGCGGGAGGCGCTGCTGGCGCAATGGGACGCGCAATCGCGCCGCGCCGAAACCGAGGCGCTCAGCGCCATCCCGGAGGCCGCGCTCGGCCAGCGCGACTTCAGCGCCGATACGCGCCCGCCGGCCGGCGCGGAAGTAGACCGGATTCTCGC
>Ga0335078_10004692_pt1 | contig 20236 bp, 12 predicted proteins | sample Lox_Sample_32_FD_206711 | JGI IMG/M metagenome (GOLD analysis project Ga0335078, IMG submission 206711) | Soil microbial communities from Loxahatchee National Wildlife Refuge, Florida, United States - Lox_Sample_3.2 | ecosystem: Environmental > Terrestrial > Soil > Wetlands | place: USA... | reverse complement strand
ACCGCGAATAGCGCTGCCAAGGTGTTCGTCGACACACGCCGGACTATTTCCCCGATCGACCGCAATCTTTTTGGCTCCTTCCTGGAACACCTCGGCCGAGCGATCTATGACGGCATCTATGAGCCGGGGTCCAAACTGGCCGATGCGAGCGGCTTTCGCAAAGATGTTCTCGCCGAGATCCACGAAATGGGAGTTCCGATCATTCGCTACCCAGGAGGCAATTTTGTTTCCGGGTACAACTGGCTCGATGGCGTAGGACCAAAGCAGAAGCGGCCTCGCGTGCTCGACAAAGCCTGGGATACGCTCGAATCCAACCAGTTCGGAACCAACGAATTTATCGCGTGGTGCAAGGCAGTGAATACCGAGCCTCTCATGGGATTGAACCTCGGCACCGGGACCGCCGAGGAAGCGGCCGCCCTGGTGGAATACTGCAACATCGACAAAGGGACACGCTGGAGCGACTTGAGGCGCGAGCATGGCATTGCCGAGCCCTACAAGGTACAGCGCTGGTGTCTAGGGAACGAAATGGACGGTCCGTGGCAAATAGGACATATGACGGCTACAGAATACGGCTTGAAAGCTGCCGACGCGGCGCGCCAGATGCGCTACGTGGACCATGATCTGAAGCTCATTGCTTGTGGTTCAAGTGGTCCTTTTATGCCCACGTATCTGGAATGGGACCGTGAGGTCCTCGAGCAGTGTTACGACTACGTCGACGGCCTGTCATTACATCGATATTTCGGCAATACGCAGCGTGACAGCGGGGGTGACAGCTCAAAATATGTTGCGCTGAACCTCATGATGGAAAAACAAATTGCCGAGACGCTTGCCGTCTGCGACTTGGTTCGCGGGCGCAAGCGATCTCCCAAGAAATTATGGCTGTCGTTTGATGAGTGGAATGTCTGGTATCGCACCACGACCGGCGATGCCGTCGATGGCCATCGGCAGGAAGCCCCACATTTATTGGAAGAGGTTTACAACCTGGAAGATGCGTTGCTCGTTGGCGGGATGGTCAACACTTTGTTGCGGAATGCCGATCGCGTCAAGATTGCCTGCCTCGCCCAGTTGGTGAACGTGATCGCCCCGATTATGACGAACGAAAACGGCATTTTCCGGCAGACCATTTATTACCCGTACCGTTGGGGGCTGCAATTTGGGAAAGGCTCGGTCTTGAACCTCCTCGTGGAATCTTCTACCTATGACGTCCCAGGATTGGATCAGGTCGCGCATGTGGACGTCGCGGGCACCTATGGAGATGGCAAGGTCGCGCTCTTTGTCCTCAACCGTGATCTATCGAAAGCACATGAGGTCGAGGTGGTATGGGAAGACACGCCCCCCGCCAGTGTGGTGTCGGCTTCCATCCTTACTGGCGATGATTTGAAAGCCTCAAACAGCTTCGCCGAGCCGAAACATGTCAGCCCACAATCATTTCCTGCGCCGGTGACCACCGCCGGCAAGAGCAAGTTTGAGGTTCCGGCGCGCTCTTACACCGTCATTCAGTGGTCGTTATAGATGCAGGGGAAAACATGCCTGAAAAAATCTCGCGCAGACAATTTGTGAGCAGCGCTGTTTCAGCCGCTGCCATCTCAACTCTCCCGGTCCACAGCGCTTTCGCCGAAATCGTTCACCAGGAAAAGCCTTCCGATGCCGCACAGGTGGCGTTAACCGATTCACCCGGCTGGAAGGATCAAGGAATCGAGAATCTTGCCAAATCTCCCCATGCAAAGCTGCGCGATATTCCCGTTCACGCGGTGACGATCACAAGCGGGTTCTGGAACCCCCGCCGCGAGATGAATGTCACTAAAAGTATCCCGAGCATGCATGATTTGCTTGAGAGCAATGGCCGGATGAACAATTTTCGGCGGCTGGTCGGCAAGAGTGATGCTCCCCAGATTGGTCCCGTCTTCTCCGATTCCGATGTGTACAAGTGGACCGAGGCCGTCGGTTTCGTTCTGCAATCCGGCCCCAACCCTGAACTCCGTGAAACGGCGGAAAAGCTGATCGATCTCGTTGTCTCGGTACAAGAACCGAGTGGCTACCTCAACACTTACTACCAGAATGATCGCAAATCGCTGCGCATGACCGTACCAACTCAGACCACGGGACATGAGCTGTACAACATCGGACACATGCTGCAAGGTTCGATCGCGTACTACCGCGCGACAGGTGATCGAAAATTGCTCGACGCGGGCATTCGCTTCGTCGACGACTTCCTCATTCCGAACTATGGACCAGCACCGAAGAAACCTATCGTTTCCGGTCACCCGGAAATCGAGATGGGGCTGATCGAACTCTACCGAATTACCGGCGATAAACGTCAACTGGAACTCGCGGGATACATTCTCGGCGGAGACGACCGCCTTCAACTGCCCGAGCGGCGCACCATCTACATGTTCAGTGGAACGCCGTTTACGGCACGAACCAAAATGGAAGGCCATGCGGTTCGTGCTATGTACGCATGCTGCGGCGCGACCGACTACTACATGGAAACCGGCGACGACACCTATTGGAAAACATTGAATGTGTTGTGGAACGACATGACGTCCACCAAGATGTACGTCACGGGTGGCGTGGGTTCACGCTCGGACGGCGAGGCTTTCGGCGATGCCTACGAGTTGCCCAATTTCCGCGCCTACGGGGAAAGCTGCGCCGCGATCGGCAACATGATGTGGAACTGGCGAATGCTTGCAGCCACAGGCGACGCCAAGTTCACCGACGTCATGGAACGCGCCCTATACAACGGCATCAATTCGGGCATGTCGCTCGATGGAACGTTGTACTGTTATCGCAATCCGCTCGCGTTCGATCCATCCACCGGCGACAAAATCCGGAATCCTTGGTACGACGTGACATGTTGCCCGCCGAATCTCGAACGCACATTTGGCTCGCTCCCGGGGTACTTTTACAGCACATCGAGCGATGGCATTTACGCGCACTTCTACGACAATTCCGAACTCAACTGGCGACTCGAAAATGGTGTGGGTTTAAAAGTGTCGCAAAAGACGAACTACCCGTGGGACGGCGAGGTTGAGATCAAAGTCACGCCCGCAGAAGCCTCCGAATTCACATTTTTTGTGCGCATTCCCGGATGGACAGACCGGGCTCAGGTCGATGTGAACGGAAAGACTGTCGCAGGCGCCACACCGGGACAATATCTTCCAATCCGTCGACGCTGGAATGCCGGAGATAGTATTCGAATAAAGATGAATGTCGTGCCGCAGGCGATCGAGGCCAACCCTCGCGTAGCGGATGACAGTGGACGAGTCGCGATTCAACGCGGCCCTCTTATTTATTGTCTGGAAGAGATCGATCAGCCAAGTGGAGTGCTGTTGAGCGATGTCGCCGTCGATCCCGGCCATCATCCCGCTGATCAATTTCAGCCGGAATTCAAGAACGACTTGCTGGGAGGCATGGTTGTTCTTCATCACAACGGTGCGGTTTACGAACACGGTGCCTCTGAGAGGCTGCTCTACTCTCGTTATAACGGCCAGTCGCCGCAGACCCGGCGAGTTCCGCTGACCTTCATACCATATTATGCTTGGGCAAATCGCCAGGCGACCTTTATGCAGGTTTGGAATTTGCTGCTGGAATCATGACTTCACCAGGAAAGCCTCAGCAGGGAAACTCCCTGCCGTGGAAGAGCGAATTGGATATCTGCTTTTCCTCGGGATAGCGAGATCCACGCGGGTGAATTCACCAGTTGCAACTCGCCCGCCTGCTGCAGGCGTGAATACGCGGCTGCGGATGGAGATTGAGGAGATCCCATCTCCTTCCACACGGTAAAGGCGTTGCTGTGCGTTGCATCCAGGCGAAAATGTTCAATCAAGGCTCTATTGGCATCCTCTGGTAGCCCCGCAATCCGTAAATCGACGGACGCGTTAGGGAAGGGAACATCGTCATCATGGTAGTTCCAGACAAGAACGTCCATCCTGCGCTGGCTGCGCGTTGCGATCGCACCAATATCCGGAGCTCCTCGCACGCCGTCTCTCAGAGTTTGTTCCGCGGACAACGCTGCTGGATTCACGACCTCCACTCTGTCGCGCCCTAACAAGCCCAGCATGCGAAACACGTTCAGGACCGGCTTATCCACGCCGTTCGTCGCCAATTCTCGATAGCCAGCGAAATAAGGCAGATCTTCAAATTCAAAGGCCCAAGTCACAGCTCCCAGGAAGTTGATATTTTCGTTCTGCGTCAAGGTCAGCACCTTGTCGAGAGCTTCCAGCGTATATACCCCATAAAGAGGCCCGTTCCGATAGGAATTCTGCGGGTAGTCCTTAGCCGAACATGCGGCGCAGCCTTCCGGATCCGATTCGCCCAGAACCACCGGAGTGTGCGTCCATTCCGGGAACGATTTTATGATTTCGAATCCACGCTGGATGGAGCCAAGCTGCCGGCTAATGCCCATTTCGACGTGATCATCTTTCCAACTCGGTGATCCTTTCGCGTGGAAACTTATGAAGTCAACATGAGATCCGGTCTTGCCGTTCGCATAGTTTTTCCCATGGGCGCAATGTTCCAGAAATGCCCGGAGAAAGTCGGCGGCGTTGGAGTTTCCAGGACCGGTCGTATCCGGACCTCCTAGCCGGGCTTCGGGAAATGCCTGCAGCACGGCCTCCGCCGAGAAATCGTAGAGCTTGAAATATTCTTCGCGCGACCCTTTCCAATACCCGATGTCGGGTTCGTTCCACACTTCCCATAGCCAGGTTTTCAGCTCTGCATCGCCGTAGCGCTGACGCAAATGGCTCACAAACTGAAACACCAGTTCCGACCATTTTTCATAATCCTTTGGTGGATAAGCCCAGCCCGTGTAAATTTCGGTGACCGGTACCTTGGGGAACTCATGCCGATACGGTTTGGGATTGGTCGAGAGTGCCTCCGGCATGAACCCGATTTCGACAATCGGTCTCACGCCTGCGTTACGAAACGCGTCGAAGATCTGGTCGAGGATTGACCAGCTGTAAATAGGCTTCCCAGAAGCCTCTTCGGTATAAACATTGGTCGAGCCCCACTTCAGGGAAGCCGATCCATTGCCGCTCGTCAGCAGGTTGTGTACCCGTATATAGACCGGTCCCGCGGCGAGAGCATGCAATTCGCTCAGAAGTCTTTTCCCGTCGGGAGCGTAACTATAGTTGGGCTCATCGTAGCCAAAGAAATTCCAGATCGGTGGGAGGGTGCCTTTGGTTTTGTCGGCCTTTACTTCAATCGTAATGTTGCTCGGTGCCGATTCGGGCCAGCACGAATGAGCTGTCACCAATAATAAGGAGACAGCTGCGGCACGGCTCAGTATCTTGCCCATCATTTTGTGGCGCGAGTCGAGAAGCTGTACACGGTAACCGTGTGATACCGTTGGCCCGGCCTCAGTTCTGTGCTTGGAAATTTGGGATGATTGGGCGAGTCGGGGAAATGTTGAGTCTCCAGGCACAGCGCTGCGTGCTGTTGATAGGGAGTTCCGCCCTTTCCCTTGATGGAACCGTCGAGAAAATTACCGCTGTAAAACTGAATTCCCGGTTGATCCGTGAGGACTCTCAATACCCGCCCGCTACCCGGTTCGTACACCTCCGCAGCTTCGCCCAGTCCGCTACGCTTGTCCAGCACCCAATTGTGATCGTATCCATGGGCCAATTTGAGTTGTTCATCGTCAGCGTTGATTCGAGTTCCGACCGCCGTAGCTTTGCGAAAATCAAACGGAGTTCCTTCCACCGGTTTCAGTTCACCCGTTGGAATCAGCCCCGCATCCACCGGCGTAAATCGAGATCCATGAATGGTCAGCTGGTTTTGAAGAACGTCGCCCTCGCCAGCTAAGTTGAAATAAGAATGGTTGGTCAGATTAACAACCGTGTCTTTGTCGGTAGTTGCGGAGTACTCAATCCGTAGGTCGCCTTTTACGAGAGTGTAACGAACCACGGCCGTGAGGTTGCCCGGATAACCAGCCTCGCCATCCTTGCTCAGGTAGGTAAGTTCAACCCCGTTTTCGATGGGCTTGGCCGTCCACACTACGTTGTTAAAGCCGTGCGGCCCGCCATGCAGGGAATTCTCGCCGTTATTTAGCGGCAGCGAATATTTCTGACCATCCAGGACAAAAGTGCCGTGCGCGATCCGGTTCGCGTAGCGTCCGATAATGGCGCCGAAAAATGCGCCACCCTTGGGATTATTATTGTTGGCAACATAACCGTCGAGATTGTCGAACCCTAGTACGACGTCGGCTGATTTTCCGTCGCGATCCGGAACTTTCAGCGAAACCAGGATGCCGCCGTAGGACATGATGCGAGCTTCATATCCGCCGTCGCTCAGCGTGTAAATCTCGACCTCGGTTCCGTCCGGCATCTTTCCAAATGGAGTGTGCGTCACGGCTGTTTTCGACTCCGCAGGCAGAATCAATAATGGAAGCCACAACAAAAGAACCACGATTTTTCGAAGAGTACCTTCGAAGCTCATCTCTTTTCCCTCACGGATGCTGTGATCGACGCTTCGTTCCTGAGCAATGCCTCAGCCAGTCTCTTTGGCCTTCGCCTGAGTCGTTGCTGACTGTGCGACCGCAATTAATGTTGGCAATACATCTCCCAAGCCATTCACAACCCTCTGTCCCAGCGTGAAGTAGAGCTTGCTGTACAGGGGATAGAGTTTCTCGTACGTATTCTGCGCGCCGGCGTGGGGCGTAAATGTTCGATACGAAGGGCAAATCTTGTCCTGTGCTTCCTCAATCGTCTTAAATGTTCCTGCAGCAAGGAAAGCGAAAATGGCTGATCCGAGGCTAACCACGCTCTTGTCCGGAACCAGGACTGGCCGCCCGAGCACATCGGCATAAACCTGATTCAGGACATCATTCTTTTGCGGAATTCCCCCGGCGTTGATCACGCGCTTGATTTGCACGTCATGCGCCGCCATCCGGTCAAGAATAACCCGCGTGTGGAACGCTGTGCCTTCGATCGCAGCGAAGAGTTCGTCTTGCGCGGTACTCTGCAGGTTCCAACCCAAGGTCACGCCGCGTAAATTGGGATTCACTAGCACGGTCCGGTCCCCGTTGTCCCAGGTCATGCGCAACAGGCCGGTTTGACCAGCCCGGTATTTCTCAAGTCCCTGACTCAACGTCTTCACGTCGGTGCTGGCCCGCGATGCAATGGCGTTGAAAATGTCTCCGACCGCCGACAGTCCGGCCTCGATGCCGGTGCGGCTCGGATGCACACTGCCCTGCACGACCCCGCACACCCCGGGCACGAGATTGATCGAAGGCGTGATGCCGATAATGCATGTCGATGTTCCGATGACATTGACCATGTCGTCGGTACGGCAACCAGCTCCAATCGCGTCCCAGTGCGCGTCGAACGCACCAACGGGAATCGGGATACCGGACTTAAGTCCGAGTTTTTCGGCCCAGAAGGCCGACAGCCTTCCGGCGAGTTTATCCGATGTCACGTACTCGCCATCCAGTTTCTCGCGCACACCCTTTAATAAAGGATCCACCTTGGTCAGGAAACTCTCAGGCGGAAGCCCGCCGAGTTGTGCATTCCACATCCATTTATGACCCATGGCGCAAGTGCTACGTTTCACCTTCCTGGGATCGGTGATGCCGCAGAGCGTGCCTGCAACCATGTCACAGTGTTCGAAGGCAGAAGCAAACCTGGACCGCTGCTCCGGATTGTGCCGCAACCAATGAAGAAGCTTGGAGAATCCCCATTCCGAAGAGTAGACCCCGCCGCACCATTTGATGGCCTCGAGCGACTCCCGCTGCGCCATCTCTGTGATTTCGGCGGCTTCGCCTTTCGCGCGGTGATCGCACCACAAATAATATTCACTAAGAGGTTGAAGCAGGCTGTCGACTGGAACCACGGAGGAGCCAGTAGTGTCGAGCGCAATCGCCTCGACCTGATCTCCGTTAATGCCGGTCTTCTTTAATACCTCGCGAGTGGCGGCGGCGAGTGCACGCATGTGGTCTTCGTGAGCCTGGGTCACATATTCGGGATCCTCTCGCTTGCGATGCAGCGGATATTCGGCGATGGCCGAGTCAAGCAAACCACGCTCACTGTCAACCAGGGACACTCGAACACTCAAGGTCCCGAAATCCACTCCCGCCACAACGGCCATCAGCAGGCTCCGCTCTCACCGCTATGCCAATACATGTCCCAACCTAAATATTGAGTTGCAGCCTCATGCACCGGCGATGCAACCGTCGATAAATTGGCGGCGACGTGGTGCTCAAAACCGTTCGCGCAGATGTAATGGAGCAACTTCTGCATGCGCGGAATCTCCACCACTCCTGCTCCACCAAAGGTGTTAAGAGGATCGTCAGTGAATCGCCCTTCGCCCACGTATCCTCGCATCCGTCCCGATGTATCGTCCGTCGAAAAACGGGCAAAGCTCATTCGCTCGGGTCTGATCAGTCCGACGCAGGTTCCAAACGTGTTCTCTTTTCCCACGGTTCCAGCGATGATCTCCTGAAAATCCATCTTCACCGAGCGGAAAAAATGTTTCGGAAGATTCGAGCAATGGAAGCAGACGGCTTTGTTCGGGTCCGACCCATAATTATTGTTCCAATCGAGCAGAGCCGACGGGGTTCCGGACGCCAGTCGCAAAGCATGCATTCCCAGTACTCCGCAGATGTCGACCTCGCAAGCGCTGGAGAGGAGTTCATTGCTCATCATGCTCATCACGGTGCAGGGAACTACACCCAGATTCTCTTCGATCGATGTCCAGCACTGGACGGCGCTGATCGTTACCTCCGTAGCGGCCATCCATTGGTCGATCACGGCGCCCAGTTTTGCCATCTTCATTAATGCGGGCGCCGGAACCGCACTGGCGTCGACATATTTCTTAATCGAACCCAATTTCGCTTGCGCCTGGTCGTCATTGTCCTTCATTCGGTCGATGCGGCCCAGCACTTCCGAAAGGTCGAGCGTCTCAATCGAAATGCCGTTGGCTTCAAGAATCTTTTCGCTGTAGCGCACGGTGTTGAACGCAGCCGGGCGCGCTCCAATTGCGCCGACCCGCAGATTGCGAAATCCTTTGACTACTCGGCAAACTGCCGCAAACCACTCCAGGTCGTGTACGAATTCCGCAGAATCCGGGCTCTCCGTGTGAAGCGTGGTTAACGAATAAGGAATGCCATACTGCCGCAAATTGTTGCATGCCGACATCTTTCCGCAAAAGCTGTCGCGTCGAGAGGCAATGGTCATTTTGCCCGGATCGTCCGGGGTGGCTTGAATCAGCACCGGAACACGCAGATCGCCTAATCGCAGAGTGTCCGCAATGGCTCTCTCCTCGCCAAAATTCGGCAAGGTAACAATAATTCCGTCGATGCGGCCGCGATTTCGGGCAAATAAATCGGCACAACGGCGGGATTCTTCTCGGGTTTCTACCGCGCCGTACTTGCTCTCGCTCGGATCAAGGACAACTGCATCCATCCCGGCTTTTTGCAAAGCACGCAAAATCTCTTCCCGCCCGCTCTTTGCCAAGTGATCGGGGAAAAACCCTCGATTCCCGACAATCACGCCCATGGTCATTTTCGTTTGAGTACTCGACATGTCACTCCTAATTCGCCTTACGCTGCCGCTTCGGCGCGAACCATACACAATAGACAAGGCCGCAGATCAGAAGCAGTGCTCCCCACCACACGTTTGCGTGCAGACTAAACAGCACCACGCCTGGATCCGTAGGAGGATTTACCAGTTGATAAATTCCCGCACCTAGAATGAGCGCGCCATTGACCGCTAGCGATATTCCGATAAAAAACCAAATCGAAACCATTTCGTTGGTCACCAGAAAATAATGTTTAGCGCGATGAAAACCGCAGTTACAATGCTGGCCCAGAACAGTGGCTTCTGATACAGCGGAACCTCTCCGACGGACGGAACCTCCGTCAATCCGTACACCAGACCTGTCAATGCCTCATCCGCTACCGGTTTGGTCGCGTAGCTGACCGCAACCGTTACGATCACGCAAACCAGAAACGACCATAGAGCCTGGTACATGTCCTGGGCCAAACCTTTTGCGTGAGGCGAAAGAGCAACGTATTGCAGAGCCGAAGGGTCGACCTTCACCCACGTCCACATTCCGACGGAACAAAGAGTTCCACAAAGAAGGCCCCAGAATCCCCCAGGGCCGCTCGCTCGCTTCCATAACATTCCGAGTACGACGGTTCCAAACAACGGGGCGATAAAGAAGCTGAAGAGCGCTTGCACATAATCCATGATGCTCGCGAACTGCATCACCAGATACGCAGTTCCTACGCTGATCAAAACTCCGATCACCGTCGTCCAGCGCCCCATGCTCACGTAATGCTGGTCACTCCCGCCGCTATTGATCAGAGGCCGGTAAATGTCATAGGTCCATACCGTGGTAAATGCGCTGACATTCCCCGCCATGCCCGACATAAACCCGGCGATCAGCGCCGTGACTCCGAGTCCTAACAGGCCGGGACCGCAATAGCGCGCCAGCATCAGCGGCAGAACATCGTTGTAGCTATGTGCTCCAGTGATCGTCGCTACCGACTCCGGAACCAGTTTCTCCGGCAGCACGGCTAATCCAAGCAATCCCGGAAGAATAACGATGAAGGGCACCATCATCTTGAATCCGGCGCCAATGATGGGTGCCATCTCAGCGCTGCGGATATCTTTTGCCGCCAGGATGCGCTGCACCACAAGGAAATCCGTGGTCCAGTAGCCCATCGAAATGATTGCGCCCAATCCGAAAACGATTCCCGTCCAATGGATTCCCATTGGATTTGTGGTGAACGATCCCAATCCTGCCCAGAGGTGCACGTATTGCGCGGAAGCCCTCTGCGCAATCTGCAGCTTCAGCGCAGCCCACCCACCGGCTTCGTAAAGGCCGAGGATAGGAATGAGCAGAGCGCCTGCCCAGATCAAGAAAAACTGCAGGACTTCATTGAAGATCGCAGACCGTAAACCGCCGAGAGTGACATAAATCGCAACCGTTATGGACGAAACCCAAATGCTGAAATTGATGTCCCATCCCAGCACGATTTGCATCACCTTGGCCATGGCGAACATGTTGACGCCACTCATCAACACCGTCATGAATGCGAAGGAAACAGCAGATAATGCGCGGCTGGGTTCTCCGAAACGCAGCTTCAGGTATCCCGGCACCGAGTGCGTTTTCGAGATGTAATAAAACGGCATCATTACCAGCGCTAGGAAAAGCATCGCCGGAATCGCGCCGATCCAGTACCAGTGCGTTGCCAGAATTCCGTATTGGTACGCAGATCCCGCCCATCCCATCAGCTCCAACGCACCGAGATTGGCAGACAAGAAGCTGAGGCCGGCGACCCACGCCGTCATCTCGCGCCCCGCCATAAAGAAATCTTCCCCAGTGTTGGCGCGGGATTTCAGATACCAGCCAATGGAAAGGACCAGCGCGAAATAGAAAACGACAATTACGATATCGACGGGCGAAAGACGTACTAACCGGGTTGCCACGTAGGTCGCCATGAATGGCGTCATGGTTTCCCCTTTGGCTGCCCGTAATAGGCGTTTTGACCGTGTTTTCGCAAATAGTGCTTATTGTGGAGAGCGGTTCCCACCGGCTGAGCTGCGGGGTTTATGTCCAGCGTGAAATAAGCCATTCTCGCCAGCGCTTCCAGCACCACGGCATTGTGAACCGCCGCATCGGCATCTTCGCCCCATGCGAATGGGCCGTGATTCGCGACGAGAATACCTGGCGTCGAGAGCGGACTAAGATCGCTAAGCGCCCGAACGATAACCTCTCCCGTATTTTTCTCGTAGCCGCCGGCAATTTCCTGATCGGTCATTGCATCGGTGATCGGGATCGGTCCGTCATAATAGTCGGCGTGGGTTGTGCCGAAACAGGGAATTGGCTTGCGGGCTTGGGCCCACGATGTGGCGTATTCCGAATGCGTGTGTGCCACGCCGCCGATCTCAGGGAACCGTTTATACAGGACGACGTGAGTGGGCAGATCCGAGGACGGCCGGCACTTCCCCTCGATGACTTTGCCGTCGAGGTCGGTGATGACCAGGTGCTCAGGTGTCATCTGTTCATAAGGCACGCCGCTGGGCTTGATAACCACCAGGTTCTCGCCCCGGGAAATCCCGCTCACGTTGCCAAAGGTGTATAGGACCAGTCCTTTCCTCACCAACTCCAGATTCGCTTCAAGGACCTGTTCCCGTAGACGCTCTAACATGCCTGGTCTTTTCTTGTTGAACCCTAAGTTCGAGTAATCGTTTACTTAGAATGAACGCAATCTAGACTATCCGGGGATGCTTGTCAACCTGCAACTTTCTGATTGCAGGGCAATTCTAGCAAGAAGTGAGGAACGAGACGATTGCAGAGTCCGGCACCGTAATCGGGCTAGCGAGGCGCTGCCTTCGGAGCCTTTCGCCGTCCATTGGTCCGGCTGGTTTTGCTGCTTTTCATGACAAATCCGGCGGTGGAGGCAAGAGCCGTGGACTGCCTCAAGATCAAGCCGGTATTGAGTTCGTATTCGGTGCGCTCATGAGAACTCGATTCCTGCTCCGCGTCTTTCAGCAAGGCCTCAAAAGCAATCCTGGCCAATCCCTTTTGAGACATCTGTACCGTTGTAAGGGGTGGGATCGTGAACTCCGCCAGTCGAATGTCGTCAAAGCCGATGACCGACAGATCATCCGGGATCCTGATGTTATGGTCATAAGCCTCGCGCATGACACCGATAGCCGTCATGTCGTTCGAGCACATGACGGCGGTCGGTGGATTGCTCAGACTGGTGACTTCGACCAAGGCGCGCATGCCGCCTTCCATGTGGTGATCTCCGACCACGATCAGGTCCGGATCCAGTCCGATCTCCGTCATGGAATGCTTAAACGCTTCGCGCCGTGCGACTGCGGATTTCAGGTGCATGGGACCGGAGACAAACGCAATTCGCGAGTGTCGCAGCGCAGCCAGATGTTGCACTGCCTGCCTGATTCCATTCTGATAGTTGATCCGAATGTTGATGATCCCGCGCGCATGCGGCCCAACATCGACGAAAACTAAAGGCACTTTGCGGAAACGAAGATGGTCGAGCAGATACTCTTCCATGCCGAATGTAAGGATTGCTACTCCATCAACCCGGCGTTCAATCATCCGGCGGACGGATGATTCCATCCGCTTAGGGTCGTGAACAGTAGAGGTCAACAGAATTTCGTAGTTATTTTCGACCGCAAGGTTTTCGAACGTTTGAACGATTTCAGGGAAGAAAGGATTTGTTATTTCAGAAACGATCAATCCAAAAATCCGGCTTCTGCCGGAAACCAGAGCCCGGGCCTGTGTGTTCGGGTAGTACCCTAGTTCGTCGACTACCTTCCATACGCGTTTGGCCAATTGGGAATCGACCGTAGGAACGCGATTGATCGCCCGCGATACCGTAGCGGTCGACACCTTGGCTCGACGTGCAATTTCACGGATGTCCATGCTTGGGGCGAAGAACTACGGCACTTTAACCCTGCATCTTACCACAGCGCATAAAGGCCCCCTAGAAAACGTTTGCCAGCGCTACTTCAGCGGGGTTGGGATCAATTCCAACCATGTCGTTTTGTCTTGCAGCGGGACCTCATAATGGCCCCGCTCGAGCTTCAGCGCGGTTGCAGGGCCATAAGAGCCGGCGCTGGCAACCTTGGCAGGCTGCTCGATCCTCAGAAACGCGTCAGGAGTCGATTCGCTCGCGTGGGTTAATCCCACCCGAACATGGTTGTTCTCGAGATTGATTTCGATACGCTCAAATGTTCCGGCGTCCAGCGTTAGCCACAGTCCGAGCGACGAAATGTAAACTCGTGCTCGATAGGAGTCGAGCGGAATCACGCGAACTATCTTGCCCTGGGTGTCAACGTTTCCTCCAAATGCAATCCACCCGAACGTCGGATGACTCACCACATACGTTGCCGTGTTCCATGCATGCCCAAAAAAGTTGGGCCCGTAATCGCCCGACAAGGGGTCGGGTTTCAGCATGTCAGGGAACGCGTGAAAAGCTGCCGACGCAAAGCCCTCCTGATCGATATCCGTGAGCGCCCCCATCGTGCCCGCATAACCCACTCGCAAGAGATAAAAGTCGTCCGGATGGTCGCGATACTCGGAGAGCAGCGGGATCGCGTTTAGTCCCGAACCATAATGATGCAGTTGTCGCTCCAGTCGCCGATCCTTGGCCGCAAAAATGAAATCCCAATAGCGGCGAGCGCTCCCGTTGTATCCCCAATGCGGAATCGCCGGGTCATAGCCCAGAATGGCATCGAGCGTCACTTCGGCTTTGTCGTTGTAACCGAAATACTTGGTCCAGTCATACACTTCTTCTTGTCCAGTGGAATCCCAAGGCATCTCGCTGCCAAACGGATATGCTTCGCTTTTCCAGCGCTCAGCCCGCTGCCGCATAGCGTTCTCCATGGCCGTTGCCTGTTCGCTCATCTGCTCGCGCTTGAGATCGGTCAAGATCTGAACGAAGATCGAGCCTTCCATCTGACCGAAGACGGCGAGGTCGGTCGCGTATTTTGTCATGGCCATCGAAGTTTCGTAGGCATGATTCAGATACCAGTCCCACGGGTGATTGGTAACGAGTCCCTGATGATCGCGAGCAAGACGGTAGAGTACCCAATAGGCAGCTGCGACGTGCGGATAGTCGTAGGAGCGATCGACTCTTTCCGATCCCTCCTTGTTCCAACTTGTCCACGTAGTCCAGTCAAAGCTGCTGTTATAGAAGGAAGCGGGAAACTGGTCGGGTTGGTAATAGAAAAGACTCTTGCGAACTCCGTAGGGATGAGCGCCGCCTTCGGATTGCACCCGGCCCCACATCAGTTGGTCGACGAACTCCTGAAGTTTGCCGATCTCGTCCTTGTCCGGAAGGACGAACTCCTTCATCATCGCGGCCAGCCACGAACCCGCACCGCCCTCATCGCTTAGTCCTGCGATCCACACGCGGCTATCCTGCAGCACTTGCTGATTCGTTTCGCGGTCGTACGTGATGACCGACGGAGCCCGATGGAACGGGTCGGCCGAGTCCGTGAACCATTGTCGGGTTGTCAGGAAGTGCCCGAGATCCTCCGCCACCTGTCGCTCAGGCTTAGTCACGAAATAATGGATGGTCTGAACCGTTCCATCAGCATAGGTAACGGTCAGACGCGACCGCCCCCAGCTTTTGCCGTGCAGTGTATATGCCTTCCAACCGTCACTCGCAGGCGAGTCGGCGTGAATCTCCAATGCTGGTGGCGGCTCGACCTTCAAACTCGCAACCGCACTGCCATATTTCAGAAACAAACGTCCATGGATGTCCTGGGGAAGCACATACCCGGGAATGCCAACGGCAACAGGGCGCGAATTGCTGGAAAGAGTTTTCTCGATATCTCGAATTGAATCGGAAAGAAGAAACTTCAGTCCGTATGAGGCCGTCTCTCTCGGGGCAAGGGTGACACTCGTGGGCGGATTCCATGGCTGAGCGGCTTTCCATTCATTGTCCGCATATGCCTGGCTGTGAACCATCCATTCGTAAAATCCTTCGAATGTAATCCCGCGCGGAGTGGGGTCGGTGAACACCGGCGCGGCGCCCCATCGTCCCTTCTTGTCGAGGATTGGGTTGTACGCTTCAAACGGTGTTTTGCCATCGGGAACCACCAACAGCGCTGGGCCCTGACCATTCAGGCGAGTGACCTGCAAGTAGCCGCCGTCTTCGCCGATATAGGGATCGTAGAAAGAACACACCGTGTGAGCCTGCTCCAATGAGCGATCGTTCAGTACGTTGTTGAAGATCATCGGGATCCCGAGCGCTCCGATCTCGATTGGGCTCTGTGTTGTGTTCTTCAGGCTGAAGCGCAACACGAGTTTCCCGCTCTCCAACGCCCAGGTTCTGATGATCTGAAGCGGGATATCCGGCGGAAGCGTCGCTGCAAGGTCAGCCGACGCAAGCACCGATCCGGAAGCTGGAATGCTTTGTACGGGCATACGGGCCGACGCAGTCGAATAATTTGACCAGGCTTGCGCTCCATGAATCCTCAAACGGAGCGTTATGTCACCAAGGTGGAAGTAGCCATTTTGCGAACGCGATGTCAGCAGGTCTCCGGGAGTAAAGTCGAATTCACCGGCTTCCTTTGGTTTGAGCGCAGCCACTGTTTGTGACGAGCGAACGAGGCTCAAGGTGAAATCGGGAGTGTCGTAATCAACCACGCCCCGATCGAGCATCGGCCCCGGCTTTACCGGTTCCTGTTTAACAGTCTTTTGCCCTGCCGCGCCCAACGAGACGCAGCAAAAGATCAACATCGCGCTAAGCGTGCTCGCGAGTGGCGTTGTGCTTCTTGTCTGAGCTGAATGCCGGGCTTCAGTCATCTTGGCGAATGGCCGGAATTATACGCCGGCTGGTAAACGTTTACGCCATTTCGTCTCGCGAAATGAGGCTCACAAGTCTTAATGCACATCGGAGAAATCCGCGAACCCTACCCGCACCACCGTTCCCGGGCGTTTCCCGGCTTCGTTGGAGTCGGAATTCGGCAAAACCTCTGTCCAGATTCCCCACACCTTGTTGTTATATGCAGTTAACCACGTGTAATCACCGAGGAACGCCGGCTGTTGCGTTTCGAACGGAGAGTCATCCCACGCATAGTTGGTAAAAGTTTTTCCACCGTCGGTCGAACGCGCCAGCGTGAATCCCGTCTTCCGATTCGCCGCATCGTCGCGACGATCATAGAACTGAACATAAACATCGCCCGTTAAAGGATCCACGGCCATCCACTGGAAGAATTGGTCGATCCCGTCGTGAATTGGATCACTATTCACGCGCAGTGGCTTGGTCCAGGTCTTCCCATGGTCACGCGATGCAACGCAGAAAACATCCACATCTCCGTTCCGGTAGTCACTCCAGGACAGATACAGCGTTCCTCCGTTTTTGCCGGATCGCGCATCCACTCCAATCTGAGGAAATCCCATGGCTCGCGCAACCCCAGGAATTCCAGTGGCGCCGCCGAAGTATGGAGGCGCTACGTCAATAACCGGGCGGGACGCTGAAAATGTTTGTCCTCCATCGTGAGATTGCGTAAATGTGATTGTGCTTCCGTCATTCCAGATGGCATAAATCGTACCGTCCGCTCCAACAACTCCAACGAAGCCGACGAGGCCTCCGTTGTCATCGCGAGGCAGGCCCGCATGCGTGCTGATGCGCATCGGCTTGGAGAACGTTTTACCTCCATCCGTGGAGCGCGCAAACAGCATGATGGATTGCTCCAGTTGCCATTCGATCCAGCCGACATAGACGTTGCCGTTATACGAGCTGTGCGGTTGTGCATCGGCAAACACTCGCGGCATGTCTTCCCATTGAATGTCGGCTTCGCTGCCTTCATATGCCTTGACCGCGACCGCATCTTTCTCCCAGGTATGGCCGCCATCGAGCGAACGGCGGACAAATATCCCGTTTCGCCCCGCCCCATGTGCCCAGTAAGAGGCGCTTCCCAACTTGTCGAAATGTAGAGAGCCGAGATAGGCGCGTCCCTTTCCGTCGAATGCCACCGACACATCGCCTCCAACGCGCCAGCCATCGACGGCGGGAAGGTCCGCTTTGGAAAAAGTCTGTCCGCCATCCGTCGAATATTCGACAGTTGAAGGTTGGAAGGCCGCGACTACTTGTGCTGCGTTGTTTGGATTAACCGCGATCGACGGTTCGTTGCCGCGAACATCGGATGGCGAGATGGCCACTACATGCCCTTGCGGCGCCGGAGAAAGCGCGGATTGAGAGAATGCCTCCACGCTCAATAACAAAATGATAACCATTGCGAGTCGCATGATTCGTCTACTCCCGATGAGTCTCAACCTAGATAATCACGACGGCTTCCTGAATGCGGCCGGTAACCTCGGCAGTGTCCCGCCGCACCAGCATGTTCACTTCACTGCGCAGCCCGAATTCAGGCAGGTAAATACCCGGTTCGATGGAAAAGCAGGTGTTGGGGATCAGTTCGCGATCGTCGCGAGATTCGAAGTTGTCGATGTTCGCACCATTTCCGTGGACCTCGGTGCCAATCGAGTGGCCGACGCGATTGTTCAGATACTTTCCATAACCAGCGGCTTCGAGAACATCGCGGGCAGACTTGTCCACCTCCCAACCGCAGAGCTTTTTACCCATAGAAATCGAATTTCGGACTTTCTCAATTCCGGCATCGCGGGACCGCTTCACAATTTCGAAAATCTGCTGAATCCGATCCGGCACTGATCGCCCAACGAAACCAGTCCAACTGATGTCGTAATAAACGGCGCTGGGCCGTTTCTTCTTGCCCCAAACATCGAGCAAAACGAAGTCTCCTTCCCGAATCTGACTGGAATGTTCGCGGCTGGGAGCGTAGTGCGGATTCGAGCTGTTTTCATTAACCGCGACAATCGGCGCGCTGTCCGCGGTCAACCCCTCCTCCTCGAATGCCTTTACGATCCACTGCTGAATGTCGAACTCGGTCGCGCTGCTGTTCCGCACTCGCTTTCCAATCTCGGGGAATACTGCCTGCATGATTCGATCGATGGAATCACGAGCCGCAAAGTGTGATTGAATCTGCTCTTCCGTCCATGCCGCTTCAAATTGAGCAACCAGGTTCGCCGAACTCACAACAATTTTTCCCATGCCGCGGATCAGGTCGACCGTTCCGGCATCCACGACCGAGATCGTGAACACCATGTTGTCGGGAGAAAACTGCATTGCCACGTTCTGCACCCCAGAGAGAATTTCGCGCAGCCCGGCGGCCAACGATTGCCATGACGCATAAACCTGCTTTTTCCCGGGCAGAGAATCCAGGTAGAACGGTTCGATCTGGTGCACGAGCTTGATTGGATCGCCCTTCGCCGGAATCAAGTAGAACCAGCGTCGCGAGACCATGAGCGACTCCGGCAAACCCAAAATGCGATAGGCCATCGCGTCGCGATGATGGTGGTCGCAAAACAGCCACGCATCGATCGAGCGGTTGCGCAGCGCTGCTTGAATAGTCTCGATCCGGTCCATTCGCTCACGTCACCTCGTAATTGCTGGAGCCATTTCAGTCTTGTATATTGTATACGCTGTGTTCCAAGGAGGGACATGAAAACGACCCTTTGCGTCTGGCTCTTCGCTCTTCTTTTTGGACTGGGAGTTCCACTCGCCGGAGCGCAGGGAACATTGGCGGACTATCAGCGCGCCCAACAATTTCTGCCCGGAAACGTGCGGCATCTCGTTTATGTCGCGGACGTGAGGGCGAACTGGATCGACAAGACCAACCGCTTTTGGTATCACCGCGTCAGTCCAAAGGGCTCCCAATTCATACTCGTGGACGCCGAGCACAACGCCAGCGCTCCGGCTTTCGATCACGAAAAGTTAGCCGCTGCTCTCACCCACGCCACGAAGCAGGAGTACCATGCGACCGAACTGCCCTTCGACGATATTGACTTCGTCGATGGCGGTAAGGCGATTCAATTTGAAGTCGACGACGCGCAGTGGACTTGCAAGCTGGATAGTTATGACTGCACACGGGGCGCGGCCGAGAATTCGCATGAATCTCTCTCACCCAACAAGCACTGGGCTGCTTACGTCAAAGGCTTCAATCTATATGTTCGCGATGTTTCATCTGGCCAGGTATTGCAGCTAACGCGCGATGGGGAAACGTCCTGGGATTACGCAACCCCGCTGCCTTCGCTGCGCCATTTCATTGAACCCGGAGCGGAGTACGACACTCTAAAGCCGGCCGTCTTCTGGTCACCGGACTCTACGAAGTTGGTGACCTATCGCATTGACTCGCGCAATGCCGCTCGCTTTCCCAGCATTCAGTTCGTTCCCGACGATCAACTCAGGCCCAAGGTGTTTTCTGTTGTCTACCCGCTGCCCGGAGAAACTCTGCCAGCGGCGATGCCGATCATTTTCGACATTCCGTCGGGCAAGCGTACCGATCTCAAAACCGCGCCGCTTGAAATTCCTTTCCAGGATGGCCCCGAGTTTGACTGGTCGCCGGATAGCAAGACAATGTTGTATGACTATGACGAGCGGGGATTCAAAAGCAAAGAGATCCGGCTAGTTGATCCGGAGTCGGGCGAGCAGAAAGTTTTCCTTCGCGAGCAGTCGGATCAATATGTCGATCCCGGCCTGACTTTCTACCACTTTGACAACTCGACCGGCGAACTGCTGCTCTCATCCGAAAGAGATGGTTGGGACCACTTCTATCTGTACGACAAGTCCGGCAAACTCGAAAATCAGATCACGCAAGGCCCGTGGGTAGTTCGGGAAATCCGTCACATCGATGAGAAGAATCGCCGGGTTTACTTTTTGGCAAGCGGACGC
>Ga0335078_10004691_pt1 | contig 20237 bp, 18 predicted proteins | sample Lox_Sample_32_FD_206711 | JGI IMG/M metagenome (GOLD analysis project Ga0335078, IMG submission 206711) | Soil microbial communities from Loxahatchee National Wildlife Refuge, Florida, United States - Lox_Sample_3.2 | ecosystem: Environmental > Terrestrial > Soil > Wetlands | place: USA... | reverse complement strand
TGCTCATCCCCCGACGTGATCACGTTTCACCCCTGCTGCGCATGCCGGCGCCGGCCCGGTGCGCGACCAGCGCAAGTCGAGGTCGACCGGAGCCCGCGCCCGGTTCCTGCTCGATCCGGCGCGATGTGACGTCAGGCCTACGCCGCCCGGCCGCATCATGCGGCACGATTTCTGGGTGCGCGATATGGCGGACGTGGACCGGGACGCCGTTCAGGACGAGTACCGGCCGCTCCTCGACCAGATCACCGCCTCATCCGAATTCGTCGACGTGCTGTGGGAGGTCTTCGGCGAGCTTGGCACCTCCCATGCCTACGCTTGGCGGAGAAGCTGGACATCCAGGCGCAGGGCCGCCGCTGCCACCGCGCCTGAATCGGTCCGCCGCCAAGGTGCGCGCCATTGCCGGCGCGGGCTCAGTAGGTGCCGAGGATGTCAACGACGAAGACCAGGGTGTCGGTGCCCTTGATCCCGGCTTGCGAGGAACCTTGCTTGCCGTAGCCGTCGGCGGGTGGCACCACGAGCAGCACCCGGCTGCCGACGCGCTTGCCGACAAGCCCCTCGTCCCATCCCTTGATGACCTGCTCGGTGCCAATCTGGAAACCGGCCGGCGCGCCGCTCTTCCACGTGGAGTCGAAGACCTTGCCGGTGCGCCAGATCACGCCCTCATATTGGGCAACAAGCAGCCTGCCCTTTCTCACAACTGGTCCCGTGCCCTGGATGAGGGTTTGGACCTGCAGAGTGGCCGGCGGCCCAGTTTGAGGTATGTGGACCGGCGGGGCGGTGCCAGGGGATGAGGCGCCGGCCGTTGGCAGCCCCGTCCCGTTGACCACCTCGTGTGTGCCGTGCGCGCTGGCAGTCTTCTGGTAGGAGCCGAGCACATCCACAACGAACACCAGGGTGTCTTTGCCGGACACCCCAAGGGAGCTGTCTCCTTTGGACCCGAACCCGTCCTTCGGCGGGATGGTGATCAGCAGCCTGGTGCCGGCTCGGCTGCCCTCCAGGCTCTTGTCAAGCCCGGAGATCGTGGACCCGACAGTCAGTGGCTCCGGCCGGCCGGTGGACAACTCGCTGATCTTCTTAGTTGCCGTGCCCTGCCAGGTGTATGCGGTGAGATCGGCAACGGCCAGGTCACCCTTGGCAACGAGCGTGCCGTGCCCGCTGATCAGATGCTGAGCCTGCAGGCTGGCCGGCGGGTTGATCTTGGGAATCGTGACCGTCGGCTTCGTGCCGAATGCTCCAGAGACCGCGATGGACGGTGGCCGGGTCGCGTAAATGAGCCCGACGGTACCAAGCCCGGCCACGAGCACCACCGCGATCGCCGTCAGCGTCCAACGCCGCCGCGCACGCCGTTTGGCCGCCTGGCGCCGCGCGGCCGCTTCCGCGCGCTTGCGGCCGCTCTTGCTCTTGCTGCGGGCCGCCGCGGCGCGCTTGCGGTCGAGCGCGCTGTTGCGGCGCTGTTCAGCCGGCGTGGCGGGCCGCTCTTGCTGGTGGCCGCGACTGCTGCGGGCTTTCCTGCCTTCGAGTGTCACCCAGAGCTCCCACGAGGTATCACGGTGCGCGCGAGCCACCCTGGTCCGGGGTGACCGGCGTATCACACCATAGAGGAGCAGCGCGGCTGAGCCACACTGTCGTCGTGGGCCAGTCTCCAGGCCGCGGCCTCGCCGCTGCGGCGGTGATCGTCACTACCGTGGGCCTTCCCGCCCGGTCAGCCCTTGCGAATGGACCGCTTCGTGGTAGTCGATGATTCGCCTAGCCCGGCGCACGATCGGCGCATCAACCATTGCCCCGGCCAGGGCGGCCGAGCCCCGTCCCTGTTGCTCGGCCTGGGCCGCCGCCTGCAGAACGCTCTGTGCCCACTGCAGGTCGTCGTGGTCCGGGGCGTACGCAGCGTTAGCGATGGCCACTTGCCCCGGATGGATGCAGTATGTGCCTCGGTACCCGGCTCGCCAGGCCGCCGCCGCCGCGCGCCGGAATTCACCGGTGTCGGCGAAGTTGCCCAGGTCGCCAAGTATGCCGATCGGGGTACTGCCCGATCCGGCCGCCCACAGCAGAAACTGGCCATGCACCCAGCGGAGATCATCGGCTGATGTCCGGCCGGGGGCAGAGAGCAGCACCTGGGCTGAGAGATCCGCCATCCCGAGCGCCACAGACGCGATCGGCCCGCCCTGCCGCAGCAAGGCCGGCAGTTGCCGGAGCGCGTCGAGCGTCTCTACCAGAATGCTGAGGGCGGGCCGCCAGCCCGAGTGGCGGGCGACCAGCCGCCGGGCAGCCGCGATGTCCTCGGCCGAGCCGACCTTGGGCAGGATCAGCTCATCGGCCCGGCACGCGGCGCACGCCGCGATGTCATCGGCGATCAGGTCGGCGTCCGCGTTGACCCGGACGGCGAGCCTGCGTGCGTGCACGGCCCGCCTGGCCGTGTCAAGCTGCCCCCTGGCGCGCCCCTTGCCCTCGCGGCGCACCGAGTCCTCGAGGTCCAGCACGATGACATCGGCGCCGCTCGCCGCGGCCTTGGCGTAGAAGCGGTCAACGCCGACAGGGACAAACAGGGCGCTGCGCCGGAGGTCGGCTATCACGGGCGGCTCAATACGAGCGCGGCATGCCGAGAACATGCTGCGCGAGGTACGACAGAACCAGGTTGTTTGAGACCGGAGCGATCTTGAAGAGGCGAGTCTCGCGGAACTTGCGCTCGATCGAGAACTCTCGGGCGAAGCCGAATCCGCCGTGCGTGTCGAGCGCCGCGTTGGCCGCCTCCCACGAGGCTTCCGAGGCGAGCAGCTTAGCCATGTTGGCCTCGGTCCCGCAGGACTGCCCGGCGTCGAACCTTTCCGCGGCCACGCGGGTCATCAGCCGCGCGGCCATGACGTTGGCGTAGGCCCGCGCGATCGGGAACTGCACACCCTGATTCTGCGCTACCGGGCGGTCGAAGACTCGCCGCGAGGAGCCGTACTCAGATGCCCGCTGCACGAACCACCGGCCATCCCCGACGGCCTCGGAAGCGACCAGGATCCGCTCGACGTTCATGCCGCTCAGGATGTAGCGGAATCCCTGGCCCTCCTCGCCGATCAGGTTCCCGGCGGGGACCTCGACGCCGTCAAAAAATATCTCGTTCGTGTCGTGGCTGATCATCGTGTCGATCGGGCGGATCGTCAGGCCATGGCCGAGCGCCTCGCGCATGTCCACGATGAATACCGACAGGCCGTCCGTGCGCCGGCCGCTCTCGCCGAACGGTGACGTCCGGGCCAGCAGCAGCATGAGGTCCGAGTGATTGGCGCGCGACGTCCAGATCTTCTGGCCGTTGATCTTGAACGTGTCCCCGGATCGCCTGGCCGTGGTCGTTATCTTGCCCGTGTCCGAGCCGGACGCGGGCTCGGTGACGCCGAATGCCTGCAGGCGCAGCGCACCCGCGGCGATATCAGGGAGGTAGCGCGCCTTCTGCTCGGCCGAGCCGTGGCGGAGAATGGTGCCCATCGTGTACATCTGCGCGTGAGCGCAGGCCCCGTTACCGCCGCTGGCGTTGATTTCCTCAAGGACGATCGATGCCTCGAGGACCCCGAGGGACCCTCCCCCGAATTCCTCCGGGATCAGCAGGCCCAGCCAGCCGTCCCCGGACAGCGCGCTGACGAACTCCTCTGGGTAACGGGAATCCTTCTCCAGGTCATTCCAGTATTGGTCGGGGAACTTGCCGCACAGCTCGCGGATGCCGCGCTGGAGATCAAGCTGCTGTGGTGTCAGGTTCGCGCTCATGCCTCTTCCTTCCCTGCGAGTGGCTGCGCCGCCACCTGGCGGCGCAGCAGGATCTCGCGCCGCTGCGCCGCGGACTGCGCGATCGCCAGGCAGACCTCGGTGGTGGCCAGCCCCCAGGCCCCGCTGTGCACCGGAGCCCGCCCGCACCGGACGGCGGCGACCAGCTCGGCGACCTCGCGGCCGCGAAGAGACTCCCCGGCCGGCAACGCCCGCTCGTGCCGGCCCTCGTCGTCATAGACGTAAAGGCCCGCTCGCGACTGGCGCATGTCCCCGCGCTCGCAGGACACTACGACCAGGCCCGCGTCGCCCGGGACCCAGTCCTGGGCCGCGCCGTCGGCCGGAGCCGGGCCGCCGCCGAACCGCCGGGCCTCGCGTGCGGCCGACTCGTCGCCGAGGCCGCCGCGCAGCGCCTGCCGGTAGGCACCCGACGCCTCCTGCTGCCGGCGCCGGGCCAGCGTGTCGCCCCAGGGCACCAGCTCCCAGCCGCCGAGATAGCCGTAGCCGTTGTAGGTCAGCGAGCCCGCGACCCCCGATTCGAACTCGAGCAGCGCGGTGAAGTAGCCCGGACCCGGGCGCTCGGGCAGCCACTCGCCGGCCAGCGCGCGCACGCTGCGGACCAGGCCGCCGCCGAGCAGCCGGATCACGTCCACCGCGTGCGGGGCCTGGTTGTTCACGACGCCGCCGCCCGCCGCGGGATCGAGCTCGCGGGGCTCGCGGGGACGGATCATCCAGTCGGTGAACGCCACGGTGGTGATGGCCCGGACCGCGCCGAGCCGGCCGCCCGTGATGACCTGCCGCATGGCCGTGAACGCCGGTTCGAAGCCGCGCGCGCCCCCGGCGATCAGCACCGTCCCGGCCCGGGCCGCGGCCTCGATCATCGCGTCGCCTTCAGCCAGCGACGTGGCGAACGGCTTTTCCACGACCGCCTGCTTGCCACCCTGGGCGGCCATGATCGCGTGCCGGGCGTGCAGCTGCGACGGTGTGGCGATCCAGACCGCGTCGACGCCGGGGTCGGCGCACAGCTCGCCCGCGTCCCGGTAGCCGGTGCCGCCGTAGTCCGCCTCGAACGCGGCCAGCGCCGCTTCCCGCACGTCCGCCGCGGCCACCACGGACACCCCGGGCACGCGGCGCAGCGAGCGCAGGATGATCCCGCCCGCCAGGCCCAGCCCGAGTACCCCGGCCTTCAGCACGCGCGCGAGCCCTGCTGAGGCAGCCTCATGAGAACCGCGCGACACCCAGGGTCGCGTCCAGCTCGGCCAGCAGGTCGGCGAGCTGAGCGTGACCCGAGAACGTGTCGATCGCCCGCACGTTGTAGGCGCCGGGATTGGTCACGACCTCGGGTTCCTGGCCGGCCTCCAGGGCCCGGGCCATCTTGATCAGGAGCCTGCGGGCGGCCACGATCGCGATGTCGCTGGACCCGAGGTGCTCGCGGCTGCGGTCGACGATCGTGCCCATGGCCTCCTGGATGGCCCGGTCCTGCTCGTTCGCGCCGTAGATACCGGTGTAGTTGACCTCGCGCTGCATTTGCCGGTCGATGAGGTAGTCGTTATCGCGGTTGGCGACCGGCAGCGAGGTGTCGATGATGTAGCCGTCGGGCAGCTCGTACCTCCCCCAGGACAGGCGCGGCGGGAACGCCGCTCCCTGCATGATCAGGTCGATCTCGTCGGCCTGGAACGGCCGGTCCTCGCGGGCCAGGTAGCCGAATGTCCAGGTGTGATAGTCGTCGACCGGGACCCAGCACCGGCCGGAGACCACGAGCGGCGCGCCGGGGACCTGCGGGATCAGGCTGAAGAACGGGTACAGCCAGCGGGTCACCCGCCAGTAGTACTCGTCATCGCCGGCGTCGCGGCGCGCGCCGTAGGTGAACCCGTAGGGGGCCTCCTGGTAGCTGAGCCGCGGCGCGCCGTCCTTGCGGGCCTCGTTCCGCTTGGGGTCGGCGAACGCGGTGTGCACCAGCCGGTGCGCGTACTTGGTCCGCGAGGAGTGCAGGAAGGAGATGTGCGCGGTGTCGATCTCGCCTTCCATGCCCTGCGCCCAGTTCGTCCGCTGCAGCCACTTGGTCACGTGCTGGTAGCCGTCCGGGGCCTCCAGCCATTCCAGGCGAGGCAGGCTGGCGGGCTGCTTGTCCGGGGGCCCCATGTACACCCAGACCACGCCGCCCTTTTCCCGGGTTGGGTAGCTGGTCTGCCGGATTTTATCCTTGAACAGGCTGGTCGCGGGCTCGCTCGGCATGTCGGTGCAGCGCCCGGCCACGTCGAACTTCCAGCCGTGGTACGCGCAGCGCAGCCCGCGCTCCTCGTTGCGGCCCCAGAACAGGTGGGCCCGGCGATGCGGGCAGTAGGCATCGAGGATGCCGACCCCGCCGTCGGTGTCCCGGAACGCCACCAGGTCCTCGCCTAGCAGCCGCAGCCGCAGCGGCGGCCCGTCCGGCTCCGGGATTTCCGGGGTAACCAGGGCGGGCAGCCAGAAGCGGCGCAGCAGCGTGCCCATGGGCGTGCCCGGCCCGACCCTGGTGAGCAGCCGGTTCTCTTCCGCTGACAGCATTCACCCCTCCGTGGGCTGTTGATCCGGCACCGGGGCGCCGGCCGGCAGGCGCAGCGTCACGAGCTCGCTGAGCTTGGCGATGGCCTCGCTTATCCGCTCCAGGCCGACCAGGTCGTGCGCGGCGAACACCAGGCCGGCCGAGCGCTGGCACACCGCCAGCCGCTCGGCGTCGCCGACGCGCTGTGCCTCGGCTAGCTCGGCGTCAGCCTGCCGGTAGGCGTTGTCGAGCTCGAGCTCGCGCAGCAGGAACTGCTCGGCCGTCGAGATTCCCGCCAGACGGTCGATCAGCGCCATCAGGCTCTCAACGGTCAGCGGGTCGAGGTCCGCGCAGACCCGGTCCAGCGGCCCGTCCCCCGACCCGCCGATCTCGAAGCCCGTCACGTCAATCGGGGACGAGCGCGATCGCCGACTCCGGGCACCGCCGGACCGCGTCCGCCACGTCCTCGCGCAGCGCGGCGGCCGGGTCGTCGGTCAGCAGGAACGCGATCCCGTCTTCGTTAAGACTGAATATATCCGGCGCGCTCAGCTCGCATTGCGCATGGCCGTTGCAGAGTTCCTGATTAATCTCGATATGCATTGGTGTCCCCGTTAGCGGGCCTGGGCAGGTTCCTTGCTGGCAAGATACCTGGCCGTCTCGTCGTACAGCCGGACGACGGTATCGCGGTCCCTGACCATTCGGTCGGCGTCGTCATCCAGATACAGCCAGCCGCCCCATGACGGCGTGTGATACATCATCCGGTAATCGCGCATGCCAGGCTGCTGTTTATATCCGACGACGGAAGTCGGCGAGCCGTCCTGGTCGAAACCGGGAATCCGCCGCTCTGGCCGGTCGGCGCTTTCCGGGTCCCAGAACCGGTTCATCGGCTCCTGGCCCTCGGACACCCGGTCGATCTGCTCTTCCAGCAGCCTGCGGTAGGCGATGACGACCCGGTCTGTCGATCCCAGATGTTCTTGAGAGCGATCGGTGATCTCGCCCTGCGCGTACCACGCCACCATGTCCTGGGCCAGGACGTAATCGAGGATGTATTTCCCGTCGCGGTCCCGCAGCGGAGCCTCGACATAGGGCACAGAATGCTGCTTTGGAACCTCGATCTCCTCGGGAAATGTGTAGCAGAAGTACTGGAGGTGCCAGGTGTTCTCGTCATCGATCGGGACGCCGAGCTGGTAAGTCCGGCGGATCTGGCCTTCGCGGTACGGGCCGAACGCCACCATGTACGGGAACAGGATGGGGTTATTGCCGATCTGCCAGGTGTCGGCGTTCTCGTCGCCGCCCGCTACCAGCGTGCCCTTGGTCAGCCCGAGCTCGTTCGGTATCGCGCGATAGCGGATGTACTCTCCGCGCGAGCGCAGGTAGTTGTAGCGGGCCATGTCGGCGTTGTACCGGGCGTGCGGGTCCTCGGTGAGCCTGCCCTGGCGCTCCAGCACGTACTGGAACAGGCGCCCGTGCAGGAACGTGCTGTGCGCGAGGTCGGCCCGGTTCTCCGCGACCTGGAGCCAGTTGCAGGGCAGCCGGTGACCGACGATCTGGCGGAAGCCGCCCGGCGCCACGAGCAGGTCCCACCGGGGCAGGAGCGGCGCGGGCTGCGGGCCGATGTAGGCCCAGATCAGCCCGCCGAGCCCGGCGACCTGGTACGAGCCCACCCTGACCCGCTCGGCGAACGTGCTGTCCGGGGGCTCGAGCGGCTGCTCCAGGCACCGGCCGTCGGCATCGAACAGCCAGCCGTGATAGCAGCAGCGCAGCCCGCGCTGCTCGGGTATGCCGGTGGACAGGTGCACGCTGCGGTGCGGGCAGCGGGGGTCGAGCAGCCCGAGCGTGCCGCTGCAGTCTCGGTAGAGCACGAAGTCCTGGCCCAGCAGGCGCACGGTCTGCACGGGCTCGGCGTCGAGGGACTCGGCCGCCGCCACGGGGTGCCAGTAGCGGCGCAGGAGCTCGCCGCCCGGCGTGCCCGGGCCGACCCGGGTGAGCTTCTCGTTGGTCTGGCTGCTCAGCACGCTGTCACCGGCCCCTCAGAACGAGAACTCGCCGCGCCGGTCGTAGCGGGCCTGCTGCCAGTCGGCGCTCGGCGGCATGAACGAGCTGGACGCGCGGATGTCGCGGTAGTTGCCCCCGCCGCCCTGCTGGCCCGGGGCCGCGCCGGTCTTCTCGAAGGTCTTGGCGGTGTCGGCCATGTACTCGCGCCACTTGATGATCGCGCCGTCCGACGAGCACAAGTGCTCCTGGGGGAAGCGGTCGAGCACGGTGCCCATCGTCTCGAGCACGGCCTGGTCCTGGGGCTGGGCCGCGGTGTCGATGCCGCTGAACGAGCGCGCGTCCTTCTTCTGCCGCATCATCTCCCGGTCCTGAAGGAAGTTGTTGGCCGCGTTGCGGACGGGCTTGTAATCCTCGGTCAGGTCCACGCCGATCTTGTAGTTGCGCTCCCGGACGTGCTGGTCGTGGTCGATGTTCCCAAGCTTGTCCGGCGCGGCCGGCGGCCGGATGGGGCGGCTCAGGATGTCGGGGTCGTCGGGGACCGACTCCAGGTCCGAGGCCACGATCTCCATGAACCAGCAGTTGTAGTCGTCGATCGGCACGAAGATGAAAGGGTTGGAGGTGTACCAGGCCGACGCCTTCTCCTGCGGCGAGATCGGGGGCGGGACCATGACCGAGAAGGGGAACACGAACTCGCTCAGCCGGTAGTAGATCAGGTCCGACCCGCTCAGCGACGTGCGCGCGGCCGCGTACTGGAAGCCGTAATCGGTGACCCGGGACTGGATCTCGCCGAAGGTCGCGGTCACGCCGTAGGCGGCGCGCGCCGAGTCGGTCGGTCGCCGGCCGGTGGCCGCGAATATCTGCTCGGGCGTCCAGTGCATCAGGTGATAGCCGGAGTGCAGGACGCTGGCATGATAGGAGTCCAGCACCCCCTCCAGGCCCTGAAGGTAGTTGCACTTCTGGTACATCTTGGCCACGCTGCGTCTTTTCGCGGGAACGGATAGCCAGGGGAAGTCCGGCAGCGGCGGGGGCTCCTGCTCGGTGCCCATGTAGACCCAGACGATGTCGCCGGCCTCGATGGTCCGGTAGGCGCGGTGCCGGATCCGGTCCTTGAACCTGCTGGTGGGGGGCTCGCACGGCGTGTCGAGGATCCTGCCGGTCACGTCGACCTTCCATCCGTGGTACAGGCAGCGCAGGCCGCCCTCCTCGTTGCGGCCCAGGGCCAGCGACGCCCCGCGGTGCGGGCAGTTGAGACCGACGATGCCGACCTGCCCCGAGGTGTCCCTGAAGGCTACGAGATCCTCGCCGAGCAGCCTGATCTGCTTAGGGTCGCCGTCAGGTTCCGGCAGTTCCTCCGTCAGCAGGGCCGGGATCCAGTAACGGCGGATGAGGTTGCCCATGGAGGTCCCTGGTCCTGTTTGACTGATCAATTGCATGTCATCCAGCGTGACCATTTCCCGTGCCTCCTCGTCGGGTAGGCGGCCGACCCGTGGGCGGAAAGACCTGTTGCCTGCGTAGGCTGTCGAGTATAGTCTATGGGCAGCAACTGGTAAAGGGCGGCGTCTCGGCACGACGCATCACTCACGAAACTCGGGTTGGATGACTGCGGACTGCGAGGAAACGCTTCGCCGCTACCGGCGGCTGGACACCTGCGTGGTGTCTGACGCGCTGGACTCCCTGTCTGGGCCGGGCGGCGGGACGGCCACGCCGCTTCGCCCGATGTGGGAGGGCGCTCGGGTGGTGGGACGCGCGGTGACCGTGATGTTGAGGCCGGGCCCGCCCGCCGCTCCCGGGCCGCATCTGGGGTCCCGCGCGATCGAGCACGCCGAGCCCGGCGATGTCATTGTCGTCGCCAATGGCGGGCGCACGCAGATGGGCTCCTGGGGTGGCCTGCTCTGCGTCGCGGCAGTCCAGCGCGGGATCGCCGGCGTCGTCGCCGACGGCGCCGTCCGGGATGTGGACGAGGCCAGGCAGCTCCGGTTTCCGGCCTTCGCCCGGGCGAGCACGCCCCGAACCGCCCGCGGGAGGGTGCATGAAGACGGGTTCAACGTCGTCGTCGAGGTGGCCGGGGTATCGGTCGAGCCCGGCGACCTCATCACGGCCGACGGGTCGGGCGTGGTGATCGTGCCCTGGGCGAGCGCTGAGATGGTGCTGGAGCTGGCCGAGGGCATCTTCGACCGCGAGCTCAAGCTGGCCGACCTGCTCCGTAGCGGGGTACCCGCGTCGCAAGTCCTCGGCCGGGCGTACGAGTCGATGCTCGATGACGTGCCCGCAGGCGGATCGTCATGATCTCAGCCGCTTCAGCCGCGCGGCGCGAGTCTCGCGCCGACCTCCGCGATGTCGTCCTGGGCCTGGGCTCCGCCACCCTGCATGAAGCCGCCGGGCAGATCGGGGCTCTGCCGTCGGAGATCATGACCAGGACGCCGTCGCTTCTGCTCGTCGGCCGGGCGTTCCCCGTTGCCTGCCCGCCCGCGGACAACTTCTGGCTACACCGGGCCGTCTATGCGGCCGAGCCCGGGGATGTGATCGTCGCGTCGGTGGGCGGGGCGTACGAGGCCGGATACTGGGGCGAGGTACTGTCCTGCGCGGCCCGCTCGCGCGGCCTGGCCGGCCTGGTCATCGACGGCGGCGTACGAGATCAGGCGAGGTTGCCGGAAATGGGCGTGCCGGTCTTCTCGCGCCGGGTCTGCATGCGCGGAACGACCAAGGCACGTACCGGGCACGGGAGGCTGAAAGCGCCTGTCACCATCGGTGAGGTCGTCATCCGGCATGGTGACCTGGTCGTGGGCGACCAGGATGGGGTGCTTGTCCTTCCCGCTGACCGGGTGGACAGCGTCGTCGACGCCGCCCAGCAACGCAGTCACAAGGAGGCAGAGTTCATGACCAAGATTATGGCGGGTGAATCCACCCTGGATCTGTATGGGCTGGACCGCTGACGCCAGCAGGCGCGGCCTGCGTACAAACGTATGGCGCGATCCTGACACTCGCCGCGGCGTGTGCGGCGGGCCTCGCTTCCAGGCCGTAGACTATTGAGTATGGTAGATAGAGCGGTCTGGCGGACCAAATCCGAGGCGGCATATTACGAGCTCCGCGACCGCGTGATCGACGGCCGGCTGCCGCCCGGAACCGATCTGGACCAGGAATCGCTCGCGCGGGAGATCGGCCTGTCCACGACGCCGGTCCGCGAAGCTCTCCGTCGGCTGGAAGCCGAGGGGCTCGTCATCCAGCGCGCACATTTCGCGATTCATGTCCCAGAACTGTCACGTCGGGAAATTGGTGACATCTACGCGGTGCGCCTGATGCTGGAGCCCGAAGCGGTCCGACTAGCATGCGAGGTTGCTTCGGACGAGACCCTGAAGCAGGTCCGGCTCATACTGGAGGACAGCCTGGCGGCCAAGCCTGGCTCGCTGTCCCCGATGGATCGCCTGCAGATCAACCGGAACTTCCACCGCGGCATGTATGTCGCCAGCGGTAATGAAACCCTGACGGCGATCCTCGATTCCCTCTGGGACCGCTGCGACCGGTACCGGCTGCAACTGCTGAAGCAGGACACCACGGTCGAGTCCTCGGTCAAGGAGCACCAGGAAATGGCCGAGGCTTTCTGCGCGCGCAAGGGACAGCATCTCGCCGACCTCACCAGGAGCCACCTGCTCGGCTCGTCAGAAACCCTTATCCAACTGCTGTCCTGACGCTTGGCCCGCCGCGCCGGGATGCCCGCGAGGCGGCGGCACCACAGGGAGGGCCAGACCGTGCCAGGCATCTCGGCGGACGACCGTGACGCTTATCGCGCCCTGAGCACGAGCGCGGTCAGCGACGCGCTCGACCGCCTGCAGATCGACGGTCAGTGCGCGGGCATCATGCCGCTCAGCCGATCATTCCGCCTTGTCGGCCAGGCGTTTACCGTGCGCTACGTCCCCGTCGGCACCACCTCGGGCACGGTCGGGGACTACATCGACGACCTGGGCGAGGGCCAGGTCGCCGTGCTGGACAACCGCGGACGCCTGGACGCGACAGTATGGGGAGACCTGCTGACGGTCACGGCGCACCAGCGGAAGATCGAAGGCACGGTCATTGACGGCGTGTGCCGGGACAGTGATCAGAGCCTCGCCGTGAACTTCCCGATCTACAGCCGCGGCCGGTGGATGCGAACGGGTAAGGACCGCGTTCTCGCGGATGCGTACCAGGTACCGGTGACCGTCGGTGGTATCCGGGTTGATCCCGGTGACCTCCTGGTCGCAGACGCGGACGGCGTCGTGCGCGTCCCGCTTGCCCGCGCGAGGGAAGTGCTGGACACGGCCGCCGCGATCGCCGCTGCTGAGGGGCAGATCCGCGCCAGCGTGCTGTCGGGGAGCAGGCTCGCCGATGCCCGCCGCGCGGCCAATTACCATACGCTGCAGACTCCTCGCTGATGACGAGCCGACGGGGACCCGGAGCCGCCGGCCCGGGTCTCAGCTCAGCCGGCTGAAAATCCTGCGCGCGTTCTTCTCGAAGATTAGTTCGAGGTCGGCTGGTTTCAACCCGTCCAGGCTCTCGATGACTGGCTTGAGATTCTCGAGTTCGTGACCGCTTCCCGGGCGCTCGGTTCCGAACAGGACGCGGTCCGCCCCGACCGTATCGATCAGCAGGCCCAGCGCGCCCCTGGTATAAAGCGTCGTGTCAAACCAGAAACGCCTCAGCTCTTCCTCAAACGGCTCGTCGGGCCGGGTGACGCGCTGATGCGCTATCCATCGGCCGAGCTGGTAAGGAACCGAGCCACCGCCGTGCGGCACGATTATCTTCAGGTGCGGGAACTTCGCGAAAATCCGGCCGCGGATCATTGAGTTGATGGCCAGGCTCTCCTCGGATATAAAGTGCTCGCTGTAGGACTCGCGGCCATAACATCCGGCGCTGTGAATGAGGGCCGGCACGTCGCTCTTGCTCAGCTCCTCATACAGCGGGAACCAGTACTCGTCATCGAGAGTCGGGGCCGTGCCGACTCCCTCACTCGGGTCCGGGTTCAACAGGACCCCGACGAAGCCGAGGTCATCGACGCAGCGGTGGAGTTCATCCAGGACGTCTGTGACCGGCGCGCCAAAGACCTGCGGCAGCCCCGCGATCCCCTTGATCCGCTCCGGGTAACGGCCTGCCTGCAGCGCGATCACGTCATTGTTCAGCGCGCACCACCAGTGGACGATCTCACCGGGCTTGTGGGAGTGCTTCAGCACGAACGGGCGCGGCGAGGTGAGCTGGATACCCGTCCCGACCGCATCCATGAGCTCCAGCTGCCGCTCGGCGCCTGCGAGGAGCTCCTCTTCGTCGGGCAGCCGCGGGCGGCCGCCGAAGGTTCCCGCAGCCTCCAGCGTCGTCCAGCGTCCCATCAGCGCGCCGTAGGTCGGTGCCTTGCGGTTGCTGACGGTGTGCGCGTGCGTGTCGATGATCAACAAAGTCTCCTTCCGCGCCCTCGCTCGCTCACGGCCGCGCCCTCACCGGCCCTCTTCGCCCAGGTAAGCGTGCTCGAGCCGGGTCAGGTCCGAGCCGATCTCCCGGGCCGGCCCGGCCATGGCGATCCGCCCCCGGCTCAGCACATACCCGCGGTCCGCCACCTCGAGAGCCTTGCGGATGTGCTGCTCGACCAGCAAGACCCCGATCTGGCGGGTGACGGCGATCTCCCGGAAGGCCCGGTGCAGCCGATCGACGGCCAGCGGTGCCAGGCCGAGCGATACTTCGTCCGCGATCAGGACCGACGGCGCCCCGGCCATCGCCCGGGCCAGCATCAGCATCTGCTGCTGGCCGCCCGACAGCACACCTGCCTTCCGGGCCAGGTGATCTTCCAGCTCGGGGAACAGCTCAAGCGCTGCTGCTCTCTTCCCGCCCCCGACCTTCAGGTTCTCAGCCACGGTCAGGCTGCCGAACACCGAACGTCGTTCCGGTATGTAGGCCAGGCCGCCACGCGCCCTGTGGTGATAGCGCCGGGCCGCGGCCTGACCGCGGATCCGGATCGATCCGTCCATCGCCGTGATCAGGCCTGCAATGGCGTCGAGCAGGGTGGTCTTGCCCGCTCCGTTGGGGCCGAGCAGGACCACGACCTCGCCCGCGTGCACCTGCAGGGACGTGTCCACGACGACCTGCCGCCCCGCGTAGCCGACGGTCAGGCCGGAAACCTCCAGCAGCGGCGCGGCGGCCCGCGTTCCGTTGACGGCCGCCGTCATATCGGCGTCTCCGCTGCTGACGTGTCGTGCTTGGCGCCGAGGAAGGACCGGATGACCGCATCGCTTTGCCGGATGACCTCGGGCGGCCCGTGGGCGATCACCCGGCCGGCGTCGAGCGCCACGATCGAGTCCGAGCTGGCCAGCACGAGTGCCATGTCGTGCTCGATGAGCAGGACGCCGATGCCGTGTTCCCCGCTGAGGGCGCGGATGACCCTGATGAGCTTCCCCCGGTCAGCGTCATCAAGACCGGCCGCGGGTTCGTCCAGCACGAGGAAGACCGGATCTGCGGCGAGACTGCGCGCGATGCTGGCCAGCCGCCGCCGGCCGTAGGGCAGTGTCGGGGGGAGGGCGGTGAGCTCGGCCGCGAGGTTGAAGGCATCGATCACGGCCATGCAGGCCGCCGGCAATCGCAGCGTCTTCGGACCTGCCCAGGCGCGCCAGCCCTCCCCGCGCCGCCTGACCCGGCCCGCAGACCCCTGGCGTCGCTCCGTCGCGACCCGCAGGTTGTCCATGACGGTCATGTCGTCGAACAGTTCGATGCCCTGGAAGGAACGCGAGATTCCGCGCTCGACGCGCACCGCCGGGCTCAAGCCGTTGATGGCCTGTCCGCCGATCGCGACATCGCCATCGTGACGGCGGGTCAGCCCGGTGAGCACGTCGACCAGGCTGGTCTTGCCCGCGCCGTTCGGCCCGATGACGCCCAGCACCTGGCCGCTGTGCAGGGTCAGCGAGACGTCACGGATCGCGGTGATCCCGCCGAACCGCACGCTGACCTCGCGGAGGCCGAGCGTTTGTGCTGGATGCCGCTGAGCGGGCTGGGCCGCCAGTGCTACGTCGCGCCGGGCAGGCGGCCGCCGGCCGATCCTGGGCAGCCGCCGGCCCGCGGCGCGGAGCTGGCCGCCGATCAGCGGCACCACGCCGGCCGGGGCGGCTACGACGTTGAATAGCACGGTCACGCCGGCCACCAGGGCGATCACCGAATACGACAGGCTCGTGTACTGGGTGAGCACGTAGCCGATGACGCCGCCCGCGGCGATCAGCCCGCCGTTGACCGGGCCGAGGATGAACCCGATCCCGCCGATGACCGTGAAGATCACCGCGTTGATCGAATCGTTCGTGCCGAATCCCGTCGGCAACGTGAGCAGCGGGGCGCTGAACGCGATGATCACGCCGCCCGCCGCCGCCAGCATGGCGGCGGCGGACAACGCCAGCAGCTTGGACAGGCCGACGTGAACGCCGACCGAGGCCGCGGCGCGCTCGTTCGCGCGGATGGCCAGCCACCGGCGCCCGGTCCGGCTCCGGCGCAGGGCGACCACGATCAGGCTGGCCACGACCAGGAAGCCGAAGCTCATCAGCGCGTAGTTGGTCGGCTGCAGGATCGGGTTCACGTCCAGGCCGAAGAACGTCGGCGAGCCCAGCGAGATGCCCAGGCCGTTGCCGGTCCACGACGGGTTGCTCAGTACCGCCTCGTCGATCACGAAGCCCAGCCCTAGCGTGGCAATGGCCACGCTCATACCGCGAGCCCGGAACGCGGGGATGCCCGCTATGATCCCGACCGGCAGCGCGGCGAGCATGGCCACCACCAGGGCAGCCACGAACGGGAACTCCAGGTTCGAGACCAGCCGGGCGGCGATCAGCGCCCCGAATCCGGCTATGGCCAGCTGGGCCAGGGAGAGCTGGCCCGCGTAGCCGGTCACGATCACCAGGGACAGGTACACGATCGCGATCCCGCAGCTCACCGCGACCGCGCTGGCCCAGGCTGACGGGGCGAAGATGATGGCCGCGACGACCGCGACGACCGCGGCTATGGCCGGGATCACCCTGATCCGGCCGTCCCCGACGACCGGGAGCCGGGCCGCGATGAAACCGCGGGTGGGCAGCAGGTGGCCGCGGATGGACAGGAACGCGATGATAACCACGAGCGCGATCGACTGTGACCAGCCGCCGCCGGGCAGGTAGTTGGTGGCCTCCGAGTCTGCGATGCCGATAGCCAGCGCGGCGACGAGAGTCAGGCCGAACGACTGGAACCGCCCGATCAGCGACGCGGCGAGTGCGGGCACCAGCAGCAGGGAGATCTGCGTGGTGGACACGCCGATGATGGCGGAGAGCATGATGCCGGCCAGCCCGGCCAGCAGCCCGCCCAGGGTCCAGTTGGCAGCGGAGATGCGGTCGCTGGAATGTCCCAGGCCCCGGAACGCGACTTCGTTCTCGGCCACGGCCCGGGTGTGCAGGCCGAACTTGGTCCACCGGAAGGCCGCGGCGAACAGCAGGGTGATGACCGCCGCCAGCAGCAGCAGGTAGAGGCGGTCGGCGCCCACGCTCGTGCCGTGGCCGATGCGCAGCGGCGTCTGCGGCAGCGGGCTCGGGGCGGTGCCGCCGGTCCCGTTCGGGTAGAAGAAGTTGGTCACGCTCTGGCAGATGAGGAACACGCCGAGAGTGGCCACCACCTTGATCAGCGGCGGCGACGCGGTCAGCGGGCGCATGATCACCACGAATGTGATCAGGCCGGCCGCCGCGGCAGACGCCAGGCCCGCGAGCACCGCCAGCGCGAGCGGCGCGCCTGCCACGCTGACCGCGTAGTACACGAATGCCCCGACGATGGCGAAGCCCGTCTGGCCGAAGTTGATCACGCCCGAGGCGCGGTAGATCAGCGTTATGCCCTGGGCCTCCAGCGCGTAGCCCGCTCCTACACCGAGGCCGAGCAGCAGGAACTCTAGGAAGACCACATATCCTCCGCGCTCGCATCCCCGACATGCCGGGCATACTGAAACAGGAAGCACCCTGTAGGCTACCGGCTATTGACGATAGCCCTGGTACTATCAGCTGTCAACGGGTGCGACGGTGACCGCCGGGGCACCCCGGAGGGCGGACGTGGATGACACAGCAAGCTGTTATCGATGAGCCGGCCGCTGAGGGCCGCGGGCTGACCGCGACCCTGGCGCAGCGGTGCCGGGCGCTCAGCTACGAGCAGCTGCCGGCCGACGTGATCGCCGTGGCCAAGCAGTGCCTCATCGACTGGCTCGGGGTCACGTTCGCCGGATACACAGAGCCCGCGGCCCAGATCATCCGGGATGAGATGGCGGCCCAGGGCGGGAACCCGCAGGCGGCAGTGGTCGGCAGCCGGGCCCGCCTGAGCGCCTACCAGGCCGCGGTGGTGAACGGGACTACCGCTCACGCCCTCGACTACGACGACGTGCTCGAGTCCATGCTCGGGCATCCGTCCGCGCCCATCTACGCGGCCGTCCTCGCGCTGGCCGAGGCCGAGCAACGGTCCGGCCGCGAGTGCCTGACAGCGTTCGTGGCCGGGGTGGAGGCGGCCTCGGCCCTCGGGCGGCTGACCTCGCCCAGTCACTACGAGCGGGGCTTCCACACCACCGGCACCATCGGCACCGTGGGCGCCGCGGCGGCCTGCGCCCACCTGCTCGGGCTCGACAGCCCGGCCTGGCGGACCGCGCTGGGCATCGGCGCGACCCAGGCCGCGGGCCTGAAAGCCGTGTTCGGCACGATGTCCAAGCCGTTCCACGCCGGCAAGGCCGCGGGACACGGCGTCCTGGCCGCGTCCCTGGCCCGCCGGGGGATGTCGAGCAGCCTGGAAATCATCGAGGCGCCCCGTGGCTTCGCCCCCACGATGTCGGCCGGCCCCGATCGAGCGGCCCTGGCCGGCTGGGCCCGGTCGTTCGACACCAGGGACGTGCTGTTCAAGTACCACGCGAGCTGCTATCACACGCATTCGGCCATCGAGGGCGTGCTCAGCCTGCGGGAGAAAGGGCTTGACCCGGCCACGGTCGAGCACGTCGAGCTGCGGATCAAACCCGGCCTGCTCGGGACGTGCGCGATCCCCAGGCCGGTGACCGGGCTGGAGGGCAAGTTCAGCCTGAAATTCGTCACGGCCCTGGCCCTGATCACCGGCGAGGCCAGCGAGCATTGCTTCACCGACGAGATGGTCGCGAGACCGGACGTGGTCGCGCTGCGAGATCGCGTTGAGCTGGTGGTCGACGAGCGCCTGACCGATGAGTTCGCGATCCCGCTGACCGTGACGACCGGCCCGGGAGCCGGCCTGACCGCGTGCGTGAACGTCGGCTGCCCGGCGGCGGGCGAGGCCCTGAAGCGGCAGGGCCAGCGGCTCGCGGCCAAGTTCCGCTCGCTGGCTGCCCCGCGCGTCGGCCCGGGCACCTGCGAGCAGATCCTCGAGACCGTGGCGGACCTGGAGGCCCCGGGCTCTGTCACCCGGCTCGCGAGTCTGGTCGGGGCCGATCCCAGTTGAAGATCGAGTCGTCGAACACGTTGTAGCCCGCGTAGTCGATGACCTCGTAGAGCCGGTCGCGCGTCTGCATCGACTCCACCAGCCCCGCCTGGGTGCCCGCCTCATGCAGGGTGGCCAGGGCTCGCTCCACGGCGCCCATGGCCATGCGCAGCAGCGTGACCGGGTAGATGACCACGTTGACGCCCAGGTTGGCGAGCGTCTGCGCGCCCAGCAGCCGCGACCTGCCGAACTCGGTCATGTTGGCCAGCAGCGGGACGCCGAGCGCTGAGCGCGCGGCCGCGAACTCTGACTCGTCGGCTAGGGCCTCGGGAAAGATCATGTCGGCACCGGCGTCGGCGTAGGCCCTGGCCCGCCCGATCGCGGCGTCCAGCCCCTCCACGGCACGCGCGTCGGTGCGGGCACAGATCACGAAGTCGGGGTCTCGCCGGGCGGCCACCGCGGCGGCGATCCGGCGCAGCATCTCGGCCGGGGCGACCACAGCCTTCCCGTCAAGGTGACCGCAGCGCTTGGGACTGACCTGGTCCTCGATGTGGCACCCGGCCGCGCCCGCGTCCTCCAGCGCCTGCACCGTCCGGGCCACGTTCATCGGCTCGCCGAAGCCGGTATCGGCGTCGACCAGCGCGGGCAGCCCGGTGACCCGGGCGATCTGCTGGCTGCGCCCGGCGACCTCGGTCAGCGTGGTCAGGCCGATGTCGGGCAGGGCCAGGTCGGCGGCGATCACGGCACCGGATACGTAAACGCCGTCGAAGCCGTGCTCCTCGATGAGCCGGGCGGTCAGCGGGCTGACGGCGCCGGGGAAGCGCAGCAGCCGCCCGGCCCGCAGGCCGGCCCGCAGGGCAGCCCGGCGGGAGGCGGCCGACGCGGTGGTAGACAGCATCAGGATGCGCCCGCCAGGATCACGCGCCCGCGGTGGCCTTCGGCCCGCAGGCACCGGGCGGCCTTGACGCCGGCCACCGATGCCCCCACGATCACGACAGTCCGGCCAGCTATGCTATGGTCCACAGGAAATATCCTATAGGCGATTCCTGGGAGGCATAGCCGGTGGCCGAGAGCAGCACAGACGTTGTGGTAGTCGGTGCGGGCAACGCGGCACTGGTCGCGGCGCTGGCCGCGCACGAGGCAGGCGCCCGCGTCGTCGTGCTGGAGTCGGCCTCAACCGACCTGCGCGGCGGGAACAGCAGGTTCTCCGGCGGAATCTTCCGTGTCGCGCACACCGGGCTGGCCGGCCTCGCCCCGCTGCTCTGCGAGAGCAGCCGGCCCTGGCTGGACCGCGTGGACGTGGGCCCTTACACCACCGACGACTACCGGGCCGACTGGCTGCGGGTCGGCGCGGGCCGGCCAGGCCGGGCCCTGGTCGACCTGGTCATCGACAGCTCATACGAGACCCTCGGCTGGATGCAGGCCCGCGGGGTCGAGTGGGAGCTGACCGTCGGCAAGCTGTTCGCCGAGGACGCGTTCGCCGGCGGTACCCGGCAGGCCCTGCCGCCCGGCGGGGCGATCCGCGCCCGGCACGAGGGCATCGGGCTCATGG